>TARA_R110001592_G_scaffold357416_1_pt1 | contig 368798 bp, 309 predicted proteins | sample TARA_R110001592 | Tara Oceans TARA_R110001592 (sample SAMEA4398387) | marine metagenome | biome: Polar Biome; feature: [SRF] surface water layer (ENVO:00010504); material: water (ENVO:00002006), including particulate matter (ENVO:01000060) such as... | depth 5 m
GGCCCTTGCGTTCATGCCAGATGCGGGTAAAGGTTTCCAGGCAATCCGTTAAGCCCGCTAACCGCTCTTCATGGGTTACGTCACCACCGGTCATTTCCGGGGAACTGATGGCGATATCAGACCAGTAGGTCAGTTTGTGACGCTTCTCAAAGGGAAAATCAAACAGGGTAGCCAGCATTTGCGTTGTCAGGTTTATGGATACGCGGTCTACCCAGTTGAAGGTTTCGCCAACCGGAAGATTATCCAGGATTTCAAGCACTCTACTGCGAATAAGACCCGCCATCTCGGCCAGATTTTTCGGTGCTACCACCGACTGTACCGCACGTCGCTGCACGTCGTGCTTGGGCGGGTCCATCGCGATGAACATCTCAAAAGGAATGTCCTCCGCCAGGTCACCGATAACGACAGTAGGCTCCGAGGAAAACGCCTCGAGGTTGGTCTCCACCGCTACGATATCCTCGAACCGGGTCACCGACCAGAATGGACCGAAGGGGCTTGCTGCCTGGTAATGGACGGGGGCTTCCTTCCTCAAACGCGCAAAATACGGGCGCCAGACATCCTGCTCGTAGAGACGTGGATCGCTGAGATCAAACTGCGCCAGCGGAGCTGTTTTGGGGTCGGGTAATTTCTGTGCCTGGTTCATGTGATAGTCCTCTTTATTGTCTGTTACATCTGGTATGCAGCAAGGCGCACAACCAAGCCATTGGTAGTCAACTTTGTACAGTGTATCGAGCAAACAAAACAGGTTAAGGTCATTTGTTGACATGACAGGGTCATAAGTTGACAATGGGGCTTCCCTGCTCCAGGAGCGGTTATGCCCAAAACCCGTAACAAATATTTTATCCCCAGCAGCTATTCGCGCATTGTGGCGCGAGAACTCGGGCTACAGGAGCGAGACCTCTCTCGCTTGCTGCAGGGCACTGACTTGTCTCGGGATATTCTGCTGCCCGGCGACGACACACACCTGAGCGGACAGCAACAGCTACGCGTGCTGGAAAATGCTTTGCGCATGGCCGACGTACCGGAATTTGGTTTGCGCCTGGGAGAACAGTTGCAGCCTTCTACGCATGGGCCTCTGGGTTACCTGGCCCTGAGCAGCCCGGATCTCATTACCGCGCTGACTTCGCTGCGCGATTTCTTGCCTATGCGTATCCCTTTCGTTCAACTGGAGGTGACTCTGGAGCGGGACTGGCTGCGCTGTTCCATGGAGTTCAAGCTGGCCGCACAGCGAGAAGAGCAACGCCTGTTGCAGGAGTGCCTTGCCCTGGTAATACAGGCAGTGGTCGAATCGGTGTTGGACAGGGAATTGACGGAAGCGCTGTTTTGCTTTGAATATGAGCGCCCCGCCTATCACAAGGTGTATCGGCAATACCTGCATTCTCCCGTCAAATTCTCCCAGTCATGCAACACTGTCCTGCTGCCGGCAGCCCTGGCGCGAGAAAGTAATTGTGCGGGGGAGCCGGAGTCCTATGCGCTGGCACGGGACCTCTGCCGCAGATTGCTGGAGCAGGTTCCCTCCACTTCTCTGTCCACGACCAACCGTGTCAGGCGTCTGTTGCTGTCCTTGCCCACCGGTTCGGTCACCGAAGACGACATCGCTCAAGACATATTCGTGTCCAAGCGAACCCTGGCCCGCCGATTGGAGCGGGAGGGAAATAGCTATCGCCAGATCCGCGATGACGTCCTGTCAGAACTGGCCGCAAGGCACCTGCGTGAATCGGACCTGACAGTGGAAGCCGTAGCTGCGCTGCTGGGCTATCACGATACAGCCAATTTTCGCCGGGCTTTCCGGCGTTGGTTCAAGGTCTCGCCCAGCGCGTTTCGCCGTGGCGCTGCCACCTGAATATCACTGCCTTCGATATTGCCCTGGTATAACCCTCAAGAAAGAGGTCACCAAGCCGGTCTCGTTCAATTCGCTGCAACAGCAGGATCGCTTCGATACCTTCGTTGAGGTTTACAATAGTGAACGCCCGCATCAGGCGCTTGAAGGACAATATCTGGGCTATCTGTATACACCTTCAGCCAGGGCCCGGCCTCCTGAAGAGCCCAAGTACCCTTACCATGACCGTTGAATCCGTGTGACCTTCTTGGTTTATATGGCGGAGAGCGAGGGATTCGAACCCTGAAGCATGCTATTTTCCGCCTCGCCATGCCCCCAAATGCCTTAGAAATCAGAGCGTTAAAAAATGAGCCCGGAATTAGAGGGCGTCTAAAGGCGTGAAGATGGTCCCATGCACACATGGTCTACTCCGGTCTCGGTTGACTTACTGCAGCTGCAGACACATGCTTTGACATATGCCACATAAGCCGGAGGATATTCGAATGTCAACTTCTGAACGCCATGTACGCCTCTTTCGCAACGGGCGCAACCAGGCCCTACGCATCCCTCGCGAGTTCGAGTTGGAGGGTGAGGAAGCAATCATCCACAAGGAAGGTGACCGCCTGATCGTGGAGCCGATCCGTAAAGGCAAGCTGCTGGCGCTGCTAGCCTCTCTGGATTCCTTGACTGAACCCTTCCCCGATATCGATGATGACCTGCCTCCACTGGATGACGTGCAGCTATGAGTGGATCGCTAGCGTATCTACTGGATAGCAACATCCTGTCCGATCTTGTCCGCAATCCGCAAGGCAGGGTAGCAGCACAAATCACCGCGGCAGGCGAAGACACTGTCTGCACCAGCATCATTGTAGCCGCAGAACTCCGCTATGGCGCAATCAAGTCAAACTCTGCAAAACTTGTAGAACGTATTGACATGATCCTCTCGGCACTGGAAATCCTGCCACTGGAAACACCCGCCGACCAGCAGTACGCATCAATACGCCATCACCTCACACGTCAGGGAACACCCATTGGGCCAAATGATCTAATGATTGCTGCACATGCACTCGCACATGACCTAACAGTTATAACCGCCAATCTCGGGGAATTCTCCCGAGTGCCGGGGCTGAAAGTGGAGAACTGGCTGCAGGCATAGTCTGCGACGTCGATTACCACTTAAAACTGACCCAGTTTGGGCGGCTTTCAAAAGGGGCCGACTGATAGCCGTCACCATCAGAAAGATTAATGCTATTCCTGAATTGCTTTTCACGCATGTGATCAACATCGTGGGCAGGAAGGACTGAAATGTATTCCATCTCATCTACAACCCTCAGCCAGAGTCGCCAGTCCTCCAATAGAGCAGTGTGTTGAATTGCGCGGAAGCTTGACCCGCTATTTGCATTGAAAAATGATCCACTGAAGATTATCTAACTCCCTGACTAAGGATGAGATTCGGAGTCCCAAGTGGATCAATCCGAGATACAAATAACTGTGCTAAATGGATCAATATTCAATGCAACTCAACAGGGAAAGAGACTCAAATTTCACGGAAATACCGCACCTCGCAGGAGTGCTAACAAAAATTGTATGACGACACTTAAACCGAGCCACCTCGGCAACGAAGAAATAACAACCATTCCAATATTAACCTGCAGGGCTACCCACGGGCGGTTTTCAGACCGCGATAGAAGTAACGGTACAAGCTACTCTGCTCTTTCTCTGACTGGCGCCAGCCGTAGATGTCGGGCCGTTTTTTTTCAATAGCCAACGTTCCCCAGCAAAGCCAGTCAAACAGCGCCAGAAAGTTCTGCATATTTTTGGCTGAGTTTTGCGAGCGACTATGGTGTTGATGATGCTGATTTGGAAATGTAAACACGTGGCACAAAGCGTACATGGTGCCGCTAACCCAACGATTAGAGTGGTTCAATAAATACAGGTCATACTTCCAGTTAGTGTGGACGTGCATGCCCCATATACTTTTAACAATAGTTCCCCAAAACCAAGTTTCGATAAAACCGAGATACATTAAAAATAGCCCAAACCAAGCATTGGGAAGAATAGTCAACCACCCCCAACCCGCAACCGTTGTCTGCGTTACGCTCAATTCGCCTTTACCGTCTGCCCCGCCAAGTTGATGGTGCCCCCGGTGAGCCTCACGATAAAAAGAGTGAACCTTGGCTAAAAGCCGGTTTCTGGGTGCTTTCTTATGCGCAAAATTGTGCCCCAGCCCATGCAGGAACTCATCAACCAACCAGAAAGCAATGAGACACATCCAGAAATTAGCGCTCTCAAAGGCACGCAAAGCATTCTGTTGCTCAGGTATAAAGGAAGAGGCCAAAAAATAGACGGTCAACGCCATCAGCGGCCGCTCCACCAGCGATACACCGGCTGTTGATAACCCGAACATTTTCCAGTCAGTCAGGTTTTTGCGCCCTTCACGATACTTGCCCGAACTCCACTCGAAAATAACCAACAAAGCCATCACAGACATGGCAACGAGTCCGTATAACTCCCGTGGAGCGATTTCCAATTCCGCGATGCTCATGCTGTTCAACGTTCTCTAAAATTCGAATCACTTGTGAACATTAACAAAGCCTTTTGTATATGCATAATTAATGTTTTATAGTTTTATTATTATAATTTCTAATATTACCGCTGGAGCTAGCCTTGCGCCCGAATTTACGAAATTTGGATTTGAACCTGCTGGTGTTGTTCGACGCGATTATGACTGAAAAGCAATTGACTGAAGCCGCTCGGCGAGTAGGCATTACCCAGTCAGCGGCCAGCCAAGCATTGGCTCGCCTGCGCCACAAGCTGAGCGACGACCTATTTCTCAGATCACGGCAGGGCATGCTGCCGACGCCGACGGCCCTGCGTATCGCGCCCAGCATTCGCGAAGCGTTGCTAATCATCGACAAAACTTTGAAGCAGACCGCCGCTTTCGACCCCGCAATCAGTGAGCGGGAGTTTCGACTTGCCTTTGGCATTACCGGAGAACCGGGTTTACTGGCCCCCATCCTCGCGGCTGTTGGCGCTCGGGGAGCAGGCATCAAGATACGAGTCGTGCCCGGCGCAGTACAGACGTCATTAGAGGCGGCGGGCCGGGGAGAGATTGATTTTTTCTTTGATTATGCGCGACCAGCGAGGAAGGCCAAGCTCAATTCCATAGCGATTGCAGAACTGGAAATGGTCGTTATTGCGCGCAAATCACACCCTCGCATAAAGGGGCATATTAGCGCGAGCCAGTTCTTTGGAGAGAAACACGTTGTTCTTACTCTGCTGGACGAGCGCCGCGCGCAGGTAGAAAGCATGCTCCAAAAAAACGGGATGAGTCGGCAGGTGGCTGCTGAGGTCAGTCATTATAGTTCGGTGCCACCGCTGGTGGTCGAAACAGATGCCATTGCAACCGTTCCCAAAAGCATGGCCGACATTCAGCTGTACCATGGAAAAATACAAGTGCTGCAAGCCCCGTGGACGCTACCAGTGCTGCCGCTTCACCTTATCTGGCATCCGTCGCTGGAATCTGATCCGGGACACGCCTGGTTGCATCAGCTAATTGCGGAGCAGTGTCATATCGCGTAGTCGCCCCACATTCGGCGAACCATTCTATTAGCCAACCTAATAATATACATTCCATTTATCTGTTTGAGTAACCAAGCCTGATCATTGAACCTGATAAGAACGACGACAACACAAGCTGAATGTTGCGTGTGTAAGAACTACCGATTGCGCGTCTTAACCCATTGCGGATGGGATGGCATCATTAACCGGGTTTAGTGAATATCGGTGCATCCCCCCTTAATGGGGAAGAGCCAATGGGGAAGAGCCAATGGGGAAGAGCCGAAGAGCCGAAGAGCCTCAAACAGATATATGGCGGAGAGCGAGGGATTCGAACCCTGAGCCATGCTATTTTCCGCCTCGCCATGCCTCCTAATGCCTTGTAAATCATGGAGTTAAAAAATGGGCCTGGCATTAGAGGGCATCAAAAGGCGTGAGGATGGTCCCATGGTGGTCCCACACGCGACATCTATATGACCGACACGGCCGACCACCAAGTGGTGCTGTTCAAGAAAGAACAGGACTTCCTCACCTCTCGCCGTCATCACCTTGGGTAGATCCGCCGCATGGCTTTCCTGGTGCAGTTGTAAGCAACGTATATGATGGTAATATACATAAGTGATCAATTTAAACGAAATTGTTGGTTTTGACTGGGATACAGGTAATTCTCGGAAAAGTGCTAAAAAGCACGATGTTAGCCAATCTGAGGCTGAACAGCTGTTCTTCAATGTACCACTCCTGTTGTTATCTGATAGTAAGCACAGCCAAGAAGAGGCCAGATATCATGCCTTGGGCAAAACGGATGCCGCGAGACAGTTACACGTTACGTTTACGCTGAGGCGCGGCGGCGCACTAATCCGGGTAATCTCGGCGCGAGATATGCACCGGAAGGAGAGAACAATTTATGAACAAAGTTAAGAAAGTGCCAAAGTTTGAAACCGAGCAAGAAGAGCGAGAGTTTTGGGAAACACACGACTCGAGCGACCATGTTGATTGGACGAAGGCTGACTCTGTGTCACTGTCAAACCTGAAGCCGTCAACGAAGACGATTTCGCTGAGGCTACCCGAAGGCTTGCTCGACAGCATTAAAATCGAAGCAAACAAACGGGATATGCCGTATCAGTCGTTGATAAAGGTTTGGCTGGCGGAAGATGTTAAGGAAACTCGTCGGCAGTGAAGAATGGTGCTGACCTGTCCCTAGCGAATTATTAATTTCCCAATAATATCAGAGTGTTGCCTGTTGCTGATGGCTCCAGCAAATATTACCCTCGGACAGCATGAGAGATGTTAGTTACCTACTTTTTCACCTACTCACCACACTAGCCAAGCTGATTAGGCCCGGTGGCAGCCGAACTATCATTGCCGAGAACCTCATACTGAAACAGCAGCTTATCATCCACAGCAGAGCCAGAGAACGAGCGCCGAATCTGAACACCCAAGATCGTGCCCTACTCGGCTTCTGTGCACTGTTCTTGAATCCTAGGCGAATGGCTCGGTCCGCTATTATTATCAAGCCATCAACCCTGCTTCGATTTCACTCTGCCCTGAAGAAGCGGAAGTATCGGCTATTATTTTCACCAAGTGGCGGGCGCAAGCCTGGTCCCAAAGGCCCATCCAAAGAAGTCATTGATACCATCGTTGAAATGAAACAGCGCAACCCGCGATACGGCTGTCCGCGAATCGCCCAGCAGATTAATCTGGCATTTGGTCTGAAGTTGGATAAGGACATTGTCCGGCGCATTCTTGCGAGCCACTACAAATCTGATCCCAGCAACCGTGGCCCGTCCTGGCTAACAACTATCGGCCACGCCAAAGACAGCTTGTGGAGCCTTGATCTATTCCGCTGCGAATCGATCGTGCTGAAGAGTCACTGGGTGATGGTCGTGATGGATCAGTACACGCGCAGGATTATCGGATTCGCCGTTCACGCGGGTAATATTGATGGCCCCGCTCTCTGCCGCATGTTCAATAAAGCAACATATGGACAGGACTGGCCGAAAAATCTCAGCTCAGACAACGATCCTCTTTTTCAATATCACCAATGGAAAGCCAATCTGCGGGTACTGGAAGTCGAAGAAATAAAATCTCTGCCTCATGTTCCAATGTCACATCCGTTTGTTGAGCGATTGATTGGTAGCGTTCGGCGTGAGTTACTTGATCAGACGTTATTTTGGACTGCGACTGATCCGGAAAACAAGCTGCAGAATTATCAGTGTTATTTCAACGGATGTCGGACACATTCTGGGCGAGATGGATCCACCCCGATAGGAAACGCTGACGGAAAAGTAATCGACATCAATGATTACCGATGGGATAAACACTGTCGTGGACTATTCGCTCTACCGATAGCGGTTTGAAATTCTAATTCGCCAGGGACACGCTATCGAGCCGGGAGTGCTTAACGCTGCTACGGCTCTGCGCGCATCTCTAGACGAGACATCAGTACTGAGCGGCGGTGAACGACAGCTATTAGGAGAGTTGCTTGACCGGATAGCAGACGATACCTAATTTAGTGTATCCGGACTCATGTAATGAATCATCTCTACTCTGGCTGCTAGTGCGGTGGGATAGCCTTTTAGACTCGGGACCAGCTTCTCATTTACTGCCCCCCAAGCATTCCTCTATCCACTATGAAGTTGAGTACGACTTCCAGGCCTTGTTTCTTTTTTAGGTTGGTGAAAACGTAGGGTGAATTGGGTCGCATGCGCCGTGTATCACTTTCCATGACGGAAAGGTCGGCGCCCACATACGGCGCCAAATCAATTTTGTTGATTACCAGTAAATCGGATTTGGTAATCCCTGGTCCGCCCTTGCGCGGGATCTTTTCGCCCTCAGCGACATCGATAACATAGATTGTCAGGTCGGCGAGTTCGGGGCTAAAGGTGGCGCTCAGGTTATCCCCACCACTTTCAATGAACACCACATCCAGGTTTTCGTGGCGTTGTATGAGCTCGTCCACGGCAGCCAGGTTCATAGAAGCATCTTCGCGAATGGCCGTGTGCGGGCAGCCTCCAGTCTCGACGCCAATAATGCGATCCGCGGCCAGTGCTTCGGCGCGAGTGAGGATAATTGCATCTTCCTGGGTGTAGATATCATTAGTTACCACGGCAATATTGTAGGTATCGCGCATGGCTTTACAGACGAGTTCCAGCAGAGCAGTTTTGCCAGAGCCGACCGGACCACCGACGCCAATACGAAGGGGAGAGTGTTTTGTAGTCATACAATGCTTCCAGTTATGTCTGTTTGACTCAGGAGCGAAACAGGCGGGTGTATTGGGTCTCGTGTCTGCTGCTTGCAATAGCCTGCGCCGGGGTTGAGCTGCCTATTTCGCTATCCTGCACCTTGCGAGCGATCGCCAAGGCCGACGGAATTTTGTCCGCCAATTTTAGCGTCAGTTGCTGCCCTTGCGTCTGGCCCAGCGGGATCAATTTAACGCCTGCCATCACGGTACCCTCCAACCAGCCCCAGGTATAGCCACTAATGATTTTGTCAGCCGTGATACGCCAGTGGGTGGCAGCGAGCGCCATGCCAGCAAGTTGGTTGGAGCCAAAGTACTCCTCCATCGCTGAAGGTATATCTATTTCGAGATCCGGTAGCAGTTTTAGCAGCGCCGCGCCACGCTGTCGTTCTTCCTTGCGCAGTTCCATGGTTTCCCTGTTCGCCAGTAGAAACCTGCACCAGTGTTGGAGCCCTGCCCAATCTGCATCTGCACAGGCTTTATGTAATCGCAGCAGTATTGGCAGATCCAGAGTCGCTATGCTGTGCTCGAGAAGGCTATCTACCCAGCCTTCAAACGTGTCCTTGTCGTGAACCCATTGCGCCTCCACTGCCCATTCAAGCCCCTGCGAGTAGGTAAAGCCGCCGATGGGTAGGGCTGGACTGATCAGCTGGTAGAGGCGTAGGTCACGCAGCACCGTTAGTGCTTGGCCTGCCGTGCGGCCACTTTTGATTTGCGTAGAGCCTGGACCACAATTGCAAGCGTGACCATGCCCAGCGCGCCAAATATCATGAGGTGGTCAGGGCTGCTCAGGTAGTGGTAGAGGTTAGTGCCCGCGCTTCCGCCGCCGTGCGCATAGGCCAGAGAGGGTACGCTGAGCCCCGCTCCTGTAGTGGTGAGCGCAATATATTTTTTGTTCATGGTGTTCTCCTGTAGAAGACAGCTATGTAGTCGGGGTAGTGATTAGTGTTCATGATGTTCCGGGGTCTTTTGATCGTGGCTGTGATTGCCACTTTGGTACGCACCGGCTTCTGGTTCAAAAGGCGCCTGCTCCACTTCTACAGTGAGTCCCAGTCCGCGAACCATATCGTCCAGCACATGGTCGTGCTGGTAGCGCACCCAGATTGCGGTTATCTGCAAGGGCACATGCCGATTGCCCAGGTGGTAACAAATTCTGGCCAGTGCATGTGCATCGTCACTGTAAATAGTAGACACTGTCTCAGCCGCCGCCTGCACCTTTATCACCACTCCATCAGTGCTTTCTAACAAATCTCCACCACGTAATACCGCACCGCGTGGGAGGAACAGGCCCGCTTCACGTCCATCATCCAGCGTGACCTTCAGTCGACTCTTGATGCGCTGGTCAATCGGCAAACTCAGTGTCGCCGTGTGGTCGGTAGCACTTCGCAGGCGTTTTTCAATGCAAATCATCCTGTGTTCCTCAGAAAAGAAAGTAACGCTGGGCGAGCGGTAGCTCGATTGCTGGTTCACATATCAGTAGTTCGCCATCCGCGCGCACTTCGTACGTCTGGGAGTCCACTTCAATGTTGGGCAGATAACTATTGCGCACCATGTCCTTCTTGTTGATCGTTCTGCAGCCGCGGACCTCGCCGATAAGGCTCTGCAAACCCAATTGGCTGTGGATACCATTACTAATAGCTGCCTGTGACAGAAACAACATGGATGTACTGTGACAGGCCTTACCCATGCTGCCGAACATGGGGCGATAGTGTACCGGTTGCGGTGTTGGTATGGATGCGTTCGGGTCCCCCATGGGCGCTGCCGCGATCAGGCCGCCCTTGATGATGATCGCCGGCTTGGCGGCAAAAAACGCCGGTTTCCACAACACCAGATCCGCCATTTTTCCGACTTCTATAGAGCCGACCTCATGGGAGATGCCGTGGGCAATCGCGGGATTGATCGTGTACTTGGCGATGTAGCGCTTGATGCGCTCGTTGTCATTGGCGCTGCTATCCTCTGTCAGAGCGCCGCGCTGCACTTTCATTTTGTGCGCTGTCTGCCAGGTCCGAATGATCACTTCACCCACGCGCCCCATGGCCTGTGAGTCGGAGGCAATCATCGAAAAAGCACCCAGGTCGTGCAGTATGTCCTCCGCAGCAATAGTCTCCCGTCGAATACGGGATTCGGCAAACGCGACGTCCTCGGCAATGTTGGGGTCGAGATGGTGGCAGGCCATCAACATGTCCAGATGCTCGTCCACGGTATTGACGGTATAGGGCCGGGTGGGATTTGTGGAGGAGGGTAAGATGTTCACTTCTCCCGCAGCTTTGATGATATCCGGCGCATGCCCACCACCGGCACCCTCGGTGTGGTAGGTGTGGATGGTTCGGCCGGCTATCGCGGTGAGTGTGGCTTCGACAAAGCCGGACTCGTTGAGCGTATCGGTATGTATTGCCACCTGCACATCGGTTTCATCTGCCACGGACAAGCACTGGTCAATCGCCGCGGGAGTAGTGCCCCAGTCCTCGTGCAGTTTCAGGCCAATCGCGCCCGCGGCCACCTGTTCGCGCAGCGGTTCAGGTTGGCTGGCATTGCCCTTGCCCAAAAAGCCCAGGTTCATGGGCGCGCTGTCACCAGCTTCCAGCATGCGGTGAATATTCCACGGACCTGGTGTACAGGTGGTCGCGTTGGTACCCGTGGCCGGCCCAGTACCGCCACCGAGCATGGTGGTCACGCCAGACATCAGTGCTTCATCGATTTGTTGCGGGCAGATGAAATGGATATGGGAATCGACGCCTCCGGCAGTCAGTATCATTCCCTCGCCCGCCAATACCTCGGAACCGGCTCCCAGAACAATATTGACTCCGGGTTGGGTGTCTGGATTGCCCGCCTTGCCGATGCCGGATATACGACCGTTCTTGATGCCAACGTCCGCCTTTACGATGCCCCAGTGGTCTACTATCAATGCGTTGGTGATCACCAGGTCGACTGTTTCCCAGCTGGGTCTCTGGCTCTGTCCCATCCCGTCACGGATAACCTTGCCGCCGCCAAACTTTACCTCGTCACCGTAAACAGTGTGGTCCTTCTCCACTTCGAGCCAGAGTTCCGTATCAGCCAGACGCATTTTGTCGCCGGTGGTGGGGCCAAACATTTCTGCGTAGGCTTGCCTGGATATTTTTGCCACAGTCTCGATCTCCTACAACTTGCCCATGACTTTGCCCTGAAACCCGTACACTTCTCGCGCGCCGGCATAATCTACCAATTCCACTGTTCGCTCCTGGCCGGGTTCAAATCGAACCGCCGTGCCGGAGGCGATATTGAGCCGATATCCTCTGGCCTGCTCACGTTCAAATACGAGTGCTTCATTGACTTCATAGAAATGGTAGTGTGAGCCGATCTGCACCGGGCGGTCGCCGATGTTGGCTACTTTCAATGTGAGCAATTTTCTCCCCACGTTGAGCTCGATGTCGCCCCCGGCCACGCGTAACTCTCCTGGTATCATCGTGCTCTCCTAGACTATGGGGTCGTGAACGGTGACCAGTTTGGTGCCGTCCGGGAAGGTTGCCTCTACCTGCACATCGTGAATCATCTCGGGAACGCCGGGCATCACGTCGGTGGCACTGAGTAGAGTTCTCCCGTAGTCCATCAGTTCGGCGACGGTGCGTCCGTCGCGCGCGCCCTCCAGAATAGCGCCGCTTATAAAGGCGACCGCCTCTGGATAATTCAATTTCAATCCGCGGTCCTTGCGTCGCTCCGCCAGTAGCGCAGCGGTAAACAACAGCAATTTATCTTTCTCTCTGGGTGTTAATTCCATGGTGTTCCCGGTCGACTACGTTGCCCAGATGCGTGGTATGCACGAGGGTTTGTTCAGCTTTTGAAGTCTTAGCTCTGTCCACAACAGTGTGAACAGCTGCAACAGTGGTTCGGTTTGTTCACCCAATGCCCTTATCACCAGAACCTCGTCTACGAGGGTCAGTCCGATGGGGTGCGGATAGTCCCGCCCGGTACTTTCTTGCAATATCTGTGCCATGCTGTCTTTGTCGGCAGAATTACAGGGCGCCGCTACAAAGCTGCCCTGCATGGCAAGGCCTCGCATGCCTGTGCTTGCTGTTAATGCCTGTTCGCTGCAGATAGCTAATCGCTCCACCAGTCGCAACTCACCCCCGATACTCACAGACGTGGTGCTGCGCATGCGGCCGCTGGAAAATGTTTCGCCATTCGCGGGGCGCCCCAGGCAGTTGATCTCCCAACCCATATAGTTGCCGTCAGCTGCGATATTAATGTTGGTGGACAATTCGACATTCGCGCCGGGGAAAAAAATATTCTGCTGCGGCAGCCACTCTACCGCCGCACCCGATGCGATGGCAATATTCTGGGATACGCGAGCAGACGCTTGTGCGTGCGAGCGATAAAACTTGGTTGCGCCGGGAGTGGTTAGCAGGCTGTGAGTACCTGACTCGGCTGTGATATCGATCTGTAGTGAGTCTCCTCCAACTACGCCGCCGGGCGGATGAAGAATGTAACTGTGGCAGGTATCGCCCTCTGGATAAAACGCACGTTGCAGGGTGAGCGGGCCGAGTTGTCGCTTCGAAATAAGGCGGGTTGTCGAAGCACGCATTCCGTACTTCAGTTCGAGCAGTGCTTCCCAGCCGGGTCTTGCAGTGACTGCTGTATTCATTTATTGCCGACCGGGTAATTTTAAAGTGAATTTAGTCATCAATGTCAAAGCTGCCTTAGAGTAGCAGGGGCGAAATCACGCGTCAGCAAAAACCTCTCTGGCGGGTTTGCGGCTAACACCGGCAGTCCTAAAAGTGTTTTTTTGGTGCAGCTGCATAAGCTGCGCGCGCTATTGAGGTGCGATTCAGACTGAAACGAACATTCGCGCTACCACGCTAATTCCCATCGAAGCCACGAGTTACGCGCACCTAAGGGCAGTGTTTATCTATTGGCATACTATTTGCTGCCCCTTGGTCGAAGCGATGGTTTTATCGATTGACAATACCAGCACGCGTTGCGTGCACACTGAGGGGAAACGCAGCATATGATTCATACAAAAAAGGTGGGGCGCTTGATGGCATTGGTGGTGTTGGCAATGTCGCCGATGGCAATCGCGGGCAAAAAGCTGGAGATTGATGATACCAAGTGGATCAGCATCGGCGTTGGTACGCGTGGAAGTTTTATTTCGCAGGAAGATGCGGCGCCCAATGGCAGTGACCGCAATAACGATTTCAATCTGGATAGCGCGCGAGTCTATTTGAACGGCCAGATTACGGAGGTTATCAAATTTGAACTGAATACAGAGTGTACATTCTGTGGTTCGGATCTAGAGAGTTACGACATTCTTGACGCCATTGCAAAGTTCGAGTTTATGCCGGAGTTCAATGTCTGGGCAGGGCGACTGCTCGTTCCTGCGGATCGCGCAGAGATGAGTGGGCCGTACTATGCCAATACATTTGCCTTTAACAGGACGCCGTTTTATCCATCGGATTACAGTGTCAAGTTTGGCAATGGTGGCGCAGGTGTATACGGCCGTGACAATGGAGTCAATATCTGGGGTGGCCTCGGTGAGGAAAAACGATTCACCTATGTGATCGGCGGGTTCAGCGGTTTCCAGGGCGGCTCGAACCAAAGCGATGACTTGCTGGTTGGCGCCCGATTGAGCTACAACTTTCTCAACGTGGAAAGCAATCCGGGTTACTACACCAGTAGTACCTACTACGGTACTGCCGGTGACATTCTGACGCTGGGTGCTGCGGTGCAATCCCAGCAGGACGGCGCAGGAACTGAGGCTGCCCCTGCCGACTTTACCGGCTGGAGCATAGACCTGTTGTCAGAGACCGTTTTTGACGGCAGAGGGGTGCTTACATTTGAAGCGGAATACAAGGATTTCGATACCGATCTGAATGCAACCGCACTGGCAGATCCGGATTGCTTCTGCCTCTTTAGCGGCGAGGCTGGCATGGCAACGCTGCTGTTTATGTTCCCTCAGAAAATTGGCATAGGCAAACTCCAGCCCTATATCGGTTATACCAGGAACGATCCAGATTACAGCGAGGATCGTGAAAATTATGAAGTGGGAATCAACTACATCATTGACGGGCAAAACGCGCGCGTCTCACTGTTCTACGACTACGGTGATATTGCCACCAAGGGGCTGAATTACACGCCGACCGCTACAGGTGACGATGTCAATTCGATCAGTGTTGGTGTGCAGCTGCAATTTTAAACGTCTAACTCATTTTTCAAAGGATACTGTTTTATGAAACTACTGAAGAAACTTAGAAACGTGGCAATGGGGACGGCGCTGGTCGGAACGTCTTTACTAACTGTCAATGCAGCCATTGCCGAGGAAGTTATCAAGGTCGGTGTACTGCACTCGCTTTCCGGCACCATGGCTATTAGCGAAACGACATTGAAAGACACGGTCTTGATGATGGTCGAGGAGCAGAACGCAGCAGGCGGACTGCTGGGTAAAAAACTGGAAGCTGTGGTGGTCGATCCGGCATCCAACTGGCCGCTATTTGCAGAAAAAGCGCGAGAGCTGATTTCAAAGGATAAAGTCGATGTCATTTTTGGTTGTTGGACATCCGTTTCGCGTAAGTCGGTATTGCCAGTAATTGAGGAGCTGAACGGATTGTTGTTCTACCCAGTTCAGTACGAAGGGGAAGAGTCTTCCAAAAACGTCTTCTACACCGGAGCGGCCCCCAACCAGCAGGCAATTCCTGCTATCGACTATCTGATGGACGACCTAGAAGTTGAACGCTGGGTGCTGGCTGGAACTGACTACGTCTACCCGCGCACTACCAACAAGATCCTGGCGGCCTATCTAAAAGCAAAAGGTGTTAAGGAAGAAGATATCATGATCAGCTACACGCCATTCGGTCACTCCGACTGGCAGAGCATAGTTTCCGAGATTAAGACCTTCGGTGGCACGGGCAAGAAGACAGCAGTGGTTTCTACCATCAATGGCGACGCCAATATTCCGTTCTACAAGGAATTGGGTAATCAGGGTCTTTCGTCCGAGGACATCCCCGTTGTCGCGTTCTCAGTAGGGGAAGAAGAATTATCCGGTATGGATACCTCAGCGCTGGTTGGTCATCTTGCCGCATGGAATTACTTTGAGAGCGTAGAGTCTCCCGAGAACGAGGCGTTTATCGCTCAGTGGCACACCTTTACTGGCGATGACAAACGCGTGACTAACGACCCGATGGAAGCGACTTATATCGGGTTCAAAATGTGGGTTGAAGCCGTCAAGAAGGCTGGCACTACAGACACGGATGCAGTGGAACAGGCGATGATCGGACTGTCGGTTAAGAACCTGACCGGTGGCATGGCCGTCATGGGTAAAAACCATCACTTGTCCAAGCCAGTACTGATTGGTGAAATTCAGGAAGATGGTCAGTTCTTGGTTGTATCTGAGACGGACAGCCTCGTTCCGGGTGATGCTTGGTCAGACTTCCTCCCGGTCAGTAAGGACACGATTGCCGATTGGACTCCTCCTATTTCTTGTGGCAATTACAACACCGTCACAAAAACCTGTTCAGGTCAAAACTTCTAAGTCGGGTCTCACCTTTCTATACGACTTATTTCGCCCCCGGCGCATAGCCGGGGGCACTTTTTGTTCACTGTGAAGTTTTGCTTCTATAGGGGTTCTATTTTGCATCGCCTGATCATTTCACTGGTATTTGGATGCCTCCTGGTCTCTGGGGTTAGCGCTGAGGATGATCGTCTGGGTGATGAGCTACACGTGCTCGCAACGACCAAACTCTCGAAGCTGCCCGCTCAGATAGAAGTTCTCGTCGCCATGAATGACGAGCGTGTTGTGCCTGTCCTACAAGCGATGCTTGATGGACGGCTTTACCGTCGCAAGAGTGACGATCTACTATTTATCGGTGTTCCGGGAGACGATAAGTCCCTAGCTATCATCGATCCGCTGGGGGGTATGGAAAGTTCGGTAGCGCCGGCTAAGGATTTCCGCCGCGTCGCGGTGAATAATCGCATTCGAGGGCAGTTGCGATTGGCGATCGCCCAGCTCAATCTCGGATCTAGTGAAGAGCAGAAGCGTTATGCCGCGGCACAGGAATTGCTCGGGGAGATCAGCCCCGAGGTTACCGCGCTGCTAGGCCAGGTCCAGAAGATCGAATCGAGTAAGCGCGTACTATCGGTAGTCGCCGATGCACAAGCGCTTGCGGCGCTGCAAGAAGACAACGCCACGATACGGCTCGCGGCGGTAGAGCGGCTCAGTGGAAATTTGCAACCCGTAGTACTGAATGCACTACAGTCTCTGGTCACTCTCGATGCAGACGGTACTTCACGTGAAAGTGATCCACTTGTGCTGGAGCGCGCAAAAAAGGCAATCGCGAATTTCCAACAAAAAGCAGAGCTCTATTCAAATGTTGAGACCGTATTCTTCGGGCTGAGTCTCGGATCGGTATTGTTACTTAGCGCGATTGGACTCGCTATCACCTTCGGTGTCATGGGGGTAATCAATATGGCACATGGCGAACTCATCATGATAGGAGCCTACACCACCTATGTGGTGCAGTTGATGATGCCAAACCATCTCGAATATTCATTGCTGGTGGCGGTACCGCTGGCGTTTGTTGTATCCGGTCTGGTAGGGATAGCGATAGAGCGTGGTGTTATCCGGTTTCTGTATGGACGTCCGCTGGAAACACTACTGGCGACATTTGGTGTCAGCCTGATTCTACAGCAGGCCGTGCGGACTATTTTCAGCCCGCTCAATCGTTCAGTGTCGACGCCAGAATGGATGAGCGGCGCGCTGGAAATCAATCCGCTGCTATCGCTGACCTATAACCGCCTTTACATACTCGCATTTTCGTTGATCGTTTTTTTTCTTCTGATCACGCTTTTGAAGAGGACATCTCTGGGCCTACAGTTCAGGGCAGTTGCCCAGAATAGAGCGATGGCTCGCGCGATGGGAATTCGCAGTGCCTGGGTCGATGCAATGACATTCGGACTGGGCTCGGGGGTTGCCGGTATCGCGGGGGTGGCACTGAGCCAGTTGACCAACGTTGGGCCAAATTTGGGGCAGGCCTATATTATCGACTCGTTTATGGTGGTGGTGTTTGGCGGGGTAGGTAATCTCTGGGGTACGCTGGTCAGTGCCTTTAGCCTCGGTATGGCAAACAAGTTCATCGAGCCGGTTGCTGGAGCCGTATTGGCAAAAATTCTTGTGCTCATATTCATCATTCTGTTTATACAACGGTACCCGCGCGGGTTGTTCCCCCAGCAGGGCAGGTCGGTGGACTGAATGACAATGGATAATAGAGTTATCAGAAATCCAATTTTCCTGCCTTATGCGGAAGACCGGTGGGGCAATACCTTGTTACTGGTGTTACTGGTACTGAGCGTTGTGGTCGCAGTTTGCAACCTATTGGTGCCGGAGGGCTCGGCACTGCATATTCCAACCTACCTCGTCACGCTGGTGGGGAAGTATCTGGCGTTTGCACTGCTCGCGTTGTCAGTAGATCTGATCTGGGGCTATGCCGGGATACTCAGCCTCGGCCAGGGTGCGTTCTTTGCTCTGGGTGGCTACGCGATGGGTATGTACCTGATGCGGCAGATTGGCGACCGTGGCGTCTACGGCAATCCCGAGCTGCCGGATTTCATGGTCTTCCTGAACTGGCAGGAGCTGCCCTGGTACTGGTATGGCTTTGATCAGTTCTGGTTCGCACTACTTATGGTGGTTTTAGCGCCCGGGATACTGGCCTATGTATTCGGCTGGCTGGCTTTTCGCTCGCGAGTGACCGGCGTCTATTTGTCTATCATTACTCAGGCACTGACATATGCGTTGTTGCTGGCCTTCTTTCGTAATGAGATGGGTTTTGGCGGCAACAATGGGCTGACCGACTTCAAGGATATCCTGGGATTCAACCTGCAGGATGACGGTACACGGGTAACCCTGTTCGTCTGTTCTGCTATAGCACTGGCACTCGGGTACATTGCGTGCCGATGGATTACACGCTCCAAATTCGGTCGAGTTCTAGTGGCGGTGCGTGATGCTGAGAACCGCACGCGCTTTGTCGGCTACAAGGTTGAATCCTACAAGTTGGCCGTGTTTGTGCTCTCCGCCTGTATAGCGGGAATTGCCGGTGCGCTATACGTCCCACAGGTGGGCATTATCAACCCCGGAGAATTTTCGCCGCTGAACTCTATCGAACTGGTTATCTGGGTCGCGGTTGGAGGTCGTGGCACACTGTATGGCGCGGTGGTTGGCGCACTGCTGGTCAACTACCTCAAGACCTACTTTACCGGGGTATTGCCCGAAGTGTGGCTGTTCTTCCTCGGCGCGCTCTTTGTATTGGCGACGATGTTTTTGCCGCGGGGCATCGTTGGAATACTTCAAAGAAAGCGGAGTAAAGTCTGATGCCTGTGTTGGACAGTATGCGAGAAGTGTTTCAGCGGGATCGTGTTTGGGATTCTCTGGCGCCGGAGCGGCAGGTGCTTGGAAAGGGCAACCTGATTTTATACGTTGAGGATGTCACGCTCAGCTTCGACGGTTTCAAAGCGCTGAATGCGCTGAACCTCTATATCAATAAAGGTGAGTTGCGCTGCATTATCGGTGCTAATGGCGCCGGCAAGTCGACCATGATGGATGTTATCACGGGCAAGCTTAGACCGGATGAGGGTACTGTGTATTTTGGGCAGAACATCAACCTGCTCAAACTTACTGAACCTGAAATTGCCAGTTGTGGTGTCGGCAGGAAGTTTCAGAAACCCACAGTATTTGAGTTTCACACTGTTTTTCATAATCTGGAACTGGCCATGCGCAGCGACAAGGGGGTTCTGTCCACGCTATTTGCCACGCTGAACGGTGAGCAACAGGATCGGATACAGGAGGTGCTGGCGATTATTGGACTGAGTGACGTGCAGAGCACGGAGGCCGGATCGTTGTCTCATGGCCAGAAACAGTGGTTGGAAATTGGCGTACTACTCATCCAGGACCCGTTGTTGTTACTGGTCGATGAGCCGGTAGCGGGGATGACGCCGCAGGAGACAGAGCGTACTGCTGAATTGTTGACGTCTCTAGCGGGAGAGCGTTCTGTGGTGGTTGTCGAACACGATATGGAGTTTATACGATCCATTGCAAAAACAGTGACGGTCCTGCACCAAGGGGCAGTGCTTGCTGAGGGCACGATGAAACAGGTTCAAGACAATGCGCAGGTCCGCGAAGTTTATCTGGGGGAGGAGTGATGTTAAGTATCTCCGGCGTAAATCAGTTTTATGGACAATCACATATCCTGTGGGATTTGCAGCTTGCGTTTGAACCTGCCAGTTGCACCTGTATTATGGGTCGAAATGGCGTCGGCAAAACGACACTCTTGAAGTGCGTCATGGGTTTGTTGCCGGTGCAGTCGGGCAGTATGACCATTGACGGTGTAGAACTGGCCGGTATGAGCGCGGAAAGTCGCGCCAGGATTGGTATCGGCTACGTTCCACAGGGACGCGAGATCTTTCCACAGCTGACAGTTGCCGAAAATTTGCGTATCGGACTCGGCGCCAGGAGTGATGGTCTCAAGACGGTGCCAGGTGAGATTTTTGAATTGTTTCCCGTGTTGCAGGAAATGCTGCACCGCAGGGGTGGCGACCTCTCTGGTGGCCAGCAGCAGCAACTAGCAATTGGCAGGGCGCTGGCGATCGACCCGCGGATACTGATCCTCGATGAACCCAATGAAGGCATACAGCCCAACATTGTTCGTCAGATTGGCGATGTCATTACGCATCTCGTGGATGACAAAAATCTCACGGTGATCATAGTCGAGCAAAAGCTGGGCTTCGCGCGTAGAGTAGGCCAGTATTTCCATCTTATGGAAAAGGGCAGGGTTGTGGCTGCTGGCGCGATTGAGGCACTGGACGATCAGTTGGTGAGTCAGCATCTCTCAGTCTAAGCGTTAGGGTAGTGTACAGAATGGCTGCAGGCTTCTCGGCCAGCGATGTTGAAGTGCGTTTAGTTCATGCAGAACGACGATTGGCGTGTGAAATCGCTGTTCCGGTCAATCGGAACTAGACTGTCACCCCTATCAAGGCAGAAAGCATTGAGTTGGTTGCCATCGGCGTCATGGAAGTAGGCAGCGTAGGAGCTATTTTTACGCCGACCAAGCGCGCCCTTCGATGCTTCACCCAGAGGCATGGCTTTGCTATAGAAGTCCCGCATCTGCGTCTCTGCACCTAGTGTCAGGGAAATGAAGTTCACCATCGCGATCGTTATCCTGGGGACGTGAACGCATTACAGGAAGAACGCTGCTGGTGCCCTGGAGCTTTTCGAAGATGGGAGTACCTTTGAAGCAGGTGTCGCTTTGTTAGTCGGTGGTTTTCTCGCGCATATTCCGATAACAATCGCGTTGCAGCTGGTCTACAACTATGAACTACTCGATGTCGTATCAGGAACGGGTCGTGCTCAATGACGGCACGGTGCTTAACCTGCGGCCAATACAGCCTTCGGACAAAGACGCGCTAGCCGAAGGGTTCGCGCAGTTATCGCTTGAATCTCGCCGTCGACGCTTTTTCACGCTCAGGAAGGTGTTGAGCGACGACGAGCTGCGCTATTTCACTGAATGCGATGGAGAGAATCACTACGCGATCGTGGCGGCGCGAGGGGCTGCCACGGACGGCCAACAGGAAGGGATTGGTGTGGCCCGGTTTATACGCCTCAAGGATGACCCAGTTGTCGCGGAGGTTGCGATCGTTGTAGCGGATGCCTGGCAGCGTCGTGGTGTGGGCAAACGGCTTCTTGAACGCATCGTCGCCGCTGCCGCCGAGAGAGGTATTCAGAAAATCCATGCTATCGCGCTTCCCGACAATGACCAGATTCGTGGGCTGCTAGAGAATCTTGCGGAAAATGTCGAGACCGGCCGCGAATACGGGGTGCTGACATTTAGTTTTCCTACCGTGGCCCCGGACAGGCCGGATGCACTGGACTCGTTGTTTGCAGCGCTGCGGCTGGCTGCGTTAGGCGCCATTATCGTTCCCGTACGGTTCGGACGGATTACGCTGCGACAGCTTCGGAGAGTTAATAGGCCACGCGACAGGAAAAGAGAGCCATGAGGCAGGAGCATTGAAGTCGAAACGATGCCGGATGCGTATTGACTCCACTAAATAGTCAACTATAATGCGCAGGACCATGATAAGAGGGCAGTCACCATGGGCCGCAAAAGCGATGCCAAAGAACGCCTGTTAGAGGCAATATCAGATCTGATGTGGGAGAGTAGTTACGGAACGCTCACCATAGACGTCATTTGCGAGCGTGCTGGCGTCAAGAAAGGCAGCTTCTACTACTTTTTCGACTCCAAGTCCGAACTGGCGGCCGAGGCCATCCGCGAGCGATGGGAGGCGAAGAAGCCGAAAATGAACACGTTCTTTTCAGCGACTCGGCCACCTTTGGAGCGGCTGAAAGCCTATTTTGACGATGTAAAACGCACGCAGCTGGAGGCTTTTGATATACACGGCCGAATCCTCGGCTGCCCAAATTTCAGTGTGGGCGCCGAGATCAGCGGCGCCGCGCCCGAGCTTGCAAAAAAATTGCAGGGTCCGTTTAGTGATTTGCTTAAATATATTGAATCCGCAATTCGTGACGCTCAGTCAGTAGGGCTCATCAACGTCGCCGATCCGGCAATGAGTGCTCGTTGCGTACTCGGGTTCTTCGAAGGCGTTTTGACGCATGCCCAGGTCCGCAACGATCCGGCATTGCTTGTCGACATTTGGCCGGGCACCCTGCAAATGTTGGGTGTCGCGCCGGATGCCACCGCCCAAGCGGCATAGTAAAAAATTAACTAATATATAGATGACCATCTAGTAAATAAAAATCGCTCTACAGCAAGCACAAACAACCCATAACCCCCCCAGGAGCGGCAAGTGCTCGCTCCTCAATTCAGAGGAAATGACATGCGAAACGTAAGAACCGCAAGGATTAAACTGATCTGCTTGCGCATAGCCGTGGACACTGGTTCCGATACTCCGCGTAGATCTACTGCGAGGGCGCTACTGTGAGCGTCGCTGATTGTTCCAACTCTATGCAACAACGTTTTGCGGCCTTGGCACTCACCAGCGGACGAATACTGTTAGCACTGTACTTTCTGGTGCCGGGCATCATGAAATTTTGTCTCCTGGGACATGCATGTCGCGATGATGAGCCAGCATCACATGGTGTTTATTCCCCTGCTGCTCGCTGCGGCGGGTGTCTTTCAAATTGTGGCGGCATTGGCGTTAATCGTTAACAGATACACTGCCGTGTTTGCTTTACTTTTGGCCGGTCTGGTCCTGCTCATCAATGTCAACTTACATGATTTTTGGAATATGGAGGGCGTTGAAGGGGCACATGAGCTGCAGAATTTTGTGAAAAATCTAGGTATTTTTGCCGGTCTATTACTACTATCAGGCCACAGCTATTTGGCTGATCCCGACAATATTAGCAGTCAACGCGTAGCACCGGCCTGAGTCAGCACGCCTATCATCAATGAGCTCAAACTATCTTTTCATCACAACACGACAAGGGGTGGCCAGTGATAAAGCTGAATATCAATGGCAAACATTACGAACTGGACGTTCCGAAGGACATGCCTTTACTGTGGGCCGTTCGCGATGTCCTGGGCTTTAGCGGCGCCAAATTCGGCTGCGGCATGGGGCTCTGTGGTGCCTGTACGATGCACTTGGAAGGCCAGGCCATTCGTTCCTGCGTGACACCGGTCAGCGCGGCTGTCGGCAAACCGGTCACGACGATAGAGGGCATTGCAGCCGACACCGTCGGTCAGCAGGTACAAAAGACCTGGGTAGACGTCGGCGTAGCGCAATGCGGGTTCTGCCAGGGTGGGCAAATCATGAGTGCAACGGCGTTGTTGAAAGGCAATCCGAATCCTGGCAATACGGATATCGAAATGGCCATGGGCGGCAATATCTGTCGCTGTGGAACGTACAACCGCATCAAAACCGCCATTCATCAAGCCGCAGCGCAAATACAGGAGGCTAAGGCATGAGCCAGCCGTTCGAGCACTTTACGCTGCTGAACGTGAGCCGCCGTGAATTTCTTCGCGGAGTGGGCGCTACGGGCGTGTTCGTGTTGGCTGGTCAGTGGGGCTGGGCCAATGCCGCCGCGGGTGAAACGAAAAAATATGGCGGCGATGCGATGCCACACGGCACCGTCGATGACCCAAAGGTCTACATCAGCATTGCCGAGAACGGCACAGCCACCATTATGTGTAATCGTGCCGAGATGGGGCAGGGTATCAAAACGAGCCTCGCCCTGGTGGTGGCGGATGAACTGGAAGCGGATTGGCAGCAGTGCCAAGTCGAGCAGGCGAGCGGTGATGAGGAGCGCTACGGTAACCAAGACACTGATGGTTCGCGGAGTATGCGCCACTGGTTTCAACCGATGCGCCGTTGCGGTGCGGCGGCCCGCATGATGCTTGCACAAGCCGCAGCGCAACAATGGAACGTACCGCTGGGCGAAATTACAACCCACCTTCATACAGCGACCCATGCCCCCACTGGGCGTGAAATAGGTTATGGCGCATTGGCCGCCGTCGCCGCCGGTCTGCCGGTCCCGGAGCGCGACAGCCTGAAATTAAAGCACGAAGCTGATTTCCGCTATATCGGCAAAGAGCATATCCATGCCATCGATGGCGCGGATATCGTTGCAGGACGGGCGATTTACGGCGCCGACGTCCGCTTTGACGATATGCTCTATGCGGTTGTCGCGCGCCCGCCGGTGTATGGCAGCCGGGTCAAATCGTTTGATGCCAGCGCTGCGCTCAAGGTGCCGGGCGTCATCAAGACCGTTGAGATCGAGGGCACACCTGTTCCTTCAGAGTTCCAGCCACTCGGCGGCATTGCCGTGCTGGCAGGCAACACCTGGGCGGCTATAAAGGGTCGTGACGCCCTTAAGATCGAGTGGGCGGCACATGCAAATGACCGTTACGATTCTACGGCCTACCGCATAGCGTTAGAGGAAGCGTCGACGAAACCAGGAAAAATTATTCGCGATAGCGGCGACATCGACCAGGCGTTTGAGCAGACCGGCAACAAAGTGGAAGCCACCTATTACGTACCCCATCTGGCGCAAGCGCCGATGGAACCACCAGTCGCCATTGCACGCTTCACAGACGGCACGCTGGAAACGTGGGCACCTGTTCAGGCCCCTCAGGTCACGCGTGTGCGTATCGCCGAACGCCTTGGCTTACCTTTCGAAAAAGTCACCGTACATGCGACCTTGCTCGGCGGCGGTTTTGGGCGTAAATCGAAGCCCGACTTCGTGATTGAGGCCGCCATTTTGGCGCAAGCGATGCCGGGTAAGGCAGTACGTGTACAGTGGACACGAGAAGATGATCTCCACCATTCCTATTACCATACTGTTTCGGCCGAGCATCTGGAAGCCAGCCTTGCGCCGGGCGGAAAGCCGACCGGCTGGTTACATCGGTCGGTGGCGCCGACCATTACGGCGCTGTTCGGGCCGGACCCCAAACATGAGGCCGGGTTCGAAATGGGCATGGGCTTTAACAACCTACCGTTCGATATTCCAAATATTCGTCAGGAAAATCCGGCAGCGCCCGCCCATGTGCGGATTGGCTGGTTCCGCTCCGTCTCCAATATCCCTCACGCGTTCGCGGTGCAAAGCTTCGTCTGCGAACTGGCCGCCGCCACCGGTGAAGATCATCGCGACTTTTATCTTCGATTGCTCGGCGCGGACCGCCGCATTGACCCGCGCACGCTGACTGACGAATGGAACTACGGCGAGTCCCCGCTGCGTTATCCGCAAGACACCGCCCGTATAAGAGGAGTGATTGAAACCGCCACCGCCGAGGCCGGCTGGGGCCGCAAAATGCCGGCAGGTCGTGGCCTGGGTCTGGCGGCCCATTACAGCTTCGTCTCTTATGTGGCTGTTGTATTGGATGTCGAAGTGAAGGAAGACGGATCGCTGATCGTCCATAACGCGACCATCGCCATCGATTGCGGTCAACAGATCAATCCCGACCGTATCCGTTCGCAGATCGAAGGTGCGTGTGTCATGGGATTAGGCCTTGCCATGATCGGCGAGATCAGCTTCAAAAACGGCCAAGCCGAACAAGACAATTTTCATCAATATGAAGTGCCGCGCATGGCAATGGCACCTAAGGAACTGTCGGTGCATTTAGTGAAACCGACCTATGAAGTGGAGTTGGGTGGCGTTGGTGAACCCGGTGTACCACCGATTGCACCGGCTCTGTGCAATGCGATTTTTGCGGCGACAGGTAAACGCATTCGTACACTTCCGATTCGTACGCAGCTTGCGAGCTAGCCGCTGCCGATTTCCACAATAAACGCATGGTGCTTGCCACAAAGCAGGCAGTGGCGAACGCCGGCGCCGTCAAATATCCTGAAGGACTCGGTAGTCCAGTTGGTACCTACCTTGGTGATGGTGAAACATAAGGAAGGCTTTAGCCCGGTCACCCGGGATTGGGAGTTTTTTGAGCTCGACGTGACCGAGAACGGCAGTTCAATTCGCGCGCGAGGGTTCGCCGACGTGGCGAATCGTTTTGATGGTAATTGCTTTGCTTGTCATATTAAGGCAAACCCAGAGCGGGACTTGATCTGTGAACGGGGTCATGGCTGCGAACCTATTCCGCTAACGCCGACCATGATCTAAGCAATCCAAAATACCGATCCACGGTGTGAACCCATCAAACTGCCTGCCGACCAAGTGGAAGCGTTACAACAGCTACAGCCAGCCACTCAAAAACCGTAGCACAGTGAACCATTTGGCGTGCTAAAGGAATTGGAAAGTTTTCGTATATCAGTTTACTTTACTATATAGACAACTATAAAGAATGCCGCTAGACTAGAAAAATGGAACAAAATGCATAGCACTACAGTGCCACGCAGTGTGCAGGCAATCGCCGCGAGTAGGATGGGGAGGATGAGAAATACCGCATTTGGAGTTCGGCCGGCCGATGTTGACGACCGTCACCACAGTCCACGGGCTTGATGTGATGTGTCATGCGACTGGAGCAGACGGTTGATTGTAAAGCATTTGTTGAAATTATAGTTGACCATCTATAACGCTTTTGAATTCCAGATACCAAAAAGGAGGAAAAGCGGGGAACATGAGTATGTTGTATACGAGGCACGCCACTGCCGTCGGAGGACGCAACGGTCACGCATGCTCCACCGTTGACCTTGCGGAAGTGCCGTTGTTCACGCTCGGTGAATGGGGCGGTCAAGGCAAATGCGCGACCCCTCCTGAACAGTTGTTCGCAGCGGGCTATACCGCGTCCTTAGAAAATGCCCTGCGCCATGTTGCCCAGGCGTCCCGCCACGCAATCACTGAATCGTCGGTTACTGCGGCGCTCAGTATTGGGCCGCGCGATGAGGTGCATCGAGTCTGCCCTTACTCAATTGCCGCAGACCGCATCTTCGATGTCACGCTGACCGTTTTTTGAAAACCAAACATCACCTGTTAAACAAACACACAAGCAGAGGTAAGTCACCATGTCCCCATTAGACAAAGTCATTATCATCACCGGCGCGAGCAGCGGCATCGGCGCAGCAGCGGCCCGGCTATTGGCCAGCCGTGGCGCCAAACTCATGCTGGCCGCACGGCGCGAAGAGCAGCTCGCTAAACTCAGCGCCGATATCGAGAGCGCCGGCGGCGAGGCAGTCTACCGCGTCACTGATGTCACATCCCGGGAACAGGTCGAAGCACTCGCGCAGGCGACCCTGCAACGCTTCGACCGCATCGACGTGATCATCAACAATGCCGGCTTGATGCCGCTATCGCCGCTGGACCAGCTCAAGGTCGATGAGTGGGACCGCATGGTCGACGTCAACATCAAAGGTGTGCTGTATGGCATCGCCGCGGTGTTACCCCATATGCGCAGCCGTAAACAAGGCCACGTGATCAACGTTTCCTCGGTTGCCGGTCACAAGGTTTTTCCCGCAGGCGCGGTGTATAGCGGCACCAAGTTTGCGGTGCGGGCGATTTCCGAAGGCTTGCGGCAGGAATCCAACGGCGAGATCCGTGTGAGCATTATCTCTCCGGGCGCCGTGGCGACTGAGTTGACCAGCACCATTAGTGACCCGGCGCTGCTGAATCGGCTGAACACGCTTTACGCCGACGCCATCGACAGCGATGCGGTCGCCCGCGCCATCGCCTTTGCCATCGAGCAACCGCAAGACGTTGATATTAATGAGATCGTGATTCGTCCGGTGACGCAACAATCTTGAACTGGCACATTTATCGAGCGTGGCGCGTAAGTTAGCGCTGCCCGCCGCCTTATCGATGCGGCACTTTAGAGGATACTGAACATGACACAGACAGATACAACGAATCGGCAGTTGGTTCTGGCCGAACGCCCGAAGGGCGAACCCACTAAAGACACTCTGACCCTGATCGAGGGTGCGATCCCCGTGGCTAGTGACAATCAGATGCTGCTGCGGACTGAATATCTTTCACTCGACCCCTATATGCGAGGTAGGATGAGTGATGCGCCGTCCTATGCCGCCCCGGTCGAGATTGGCGAGGTGATGGTCGGCGGCACGGTCGCGCAGGTCGTCAATTCAAATATCGATGGTTTTGCGCCGGGCGACTACGTGCTCAGCTTCAGCGGCTGGCAGGACTATGCCCTGTCGGATGGCGCGGGGCTGACCAACCTCGGCAACTCGCCGGCCCATCTTTCCTGGGCGCTCGGCATTTTGGGGATGCCGGGCTTTACCGCCTGGGCAGGCCTGAAACAGATCGGTGCTCCCAAGTCCGGCGAAACTATCGCCGTGGCGGCAGCGACCGGCCCTGTAGGTGCCACCGTCGGCCAGATAGGCAAACTCATGGGCTGTCGGGTAGTTGGCATCGCCGGCGGACCCGACAAATGCGCCTACGCAATGGACAAGCTTGGGTTTGACGCCTGTATTGACCACAAGGCTGCGGACTTTGCCGAACAGCTTGCCAAGGCCAGCCCGGACGGCATCGATGTCTATTTCGAAAATGTCGGCGGCAAGGTGCTGGACGCGGTAATCCCGTTATTGAATCCGAACGCGCGAGTGCCGGTTTGCGGGCTGGTGTCGCAATACAACGCGACCGAACTGCCCGCAGGACCGGATCGGATGAACTGGCTCATGGGCCAGATTCTGCGCAACAGGATCAGGGTGCAAGGGTTCATTATCTTTGACGACTTCGGCCACCACTATCCGGAATTTGCCGAGGAAATGGGCAGCTGGGTCAAAAGCGGCAAGATCAAGTACCGCGAAGAGATCATAGATGGGCTGGAAAACGCCCTCCAGGCATTCATTGGTCTTCTCAACGGTGAAAACTTCGGCAAGCGCGTGATCCGCGTTGGCCAAAACCAAAAGGAAAACACATGAAAATTTTGATGGTACTGACATCGCACGACGAGATGGGTAATAGCGGCAAGAAGACCGGCTTCTGGCTGGAGGAATTTGCTGCTCCTTACTACGTCTTTAAGGATGCGGGCGCTGACATTACGCTGGCCTCGCCCAAGGGGGGGCAGCCGCCGCTCGACCCGTCCAGCGATGGCGATGATGCCCAGACCGAAGACACCCACCGCTTCAAAGGAGACGAGGCGGCGCAAAAACACCTCGCGAGCACACGGACGCTATCTGAAATGACGGCAGAGGGTTTCGACGCGATCTTCTATCCGGGCGGGCACGGACCCTTGTGGGATCTGAGCGAAGACGCGGACAGCAAGCGCCTGATAGAGGCGTTTACAGCTGCAGATCGCCCTGTCGGTGCCGTCTGTCACGCCCCCGCCGTGTTCCGTCACACGCTCGGCACGGACGGCAATCCGCTGGTTTCGGGCCGCCGTGTCACCGGTTTTACCAATTCCGAAGAAGAGGCCGTGGGCTTGACCAAAATCGTGCCATTTCTCGTCGAAGACATGCTGAAGGCCAATGGCGGCAGCTACGAAAAAGGTGCTGACTGGTCCAGCTTCGTGCTGTGCGACGGCAAGCTTGTTACCGGCCAGAACCCAGCCTCGTCCGCAGAGGCGGCAAAACAGATCCTGACATTGCTGAAATAGGTTCGAACTGCAGGGCTGATCGGTGGCAGCGCATGTTCTGCGACGCGACCATTCTTCCTTACCCAAATCCAAGGAGATACAAACATGAACTTTCAAAAACTGGGTAACAGCGATTTATTGATCTCGCGTATTGGGCTGGGCTGCATGGGCATGTCTGAGTTCTATGGCCCCCACGACGACGCGGTCTCCGTGGCAGCGATCGATCGCGCCCTGGACCTGGGCCTCAACTTCCTCGATACCGCCGACGCCTACGGACGCGGCCAGAACGAGGAACTGGTCGGCCAGGCGATCAAGGACCGCCGTGATGAAATTGTGCTGGCAACCAAATTCGGCATCGTGCGCGAAGGCGAGGAGCGGTCGATCAATGGCTCGCCCGCCTACGTCAAGACAGCGCGCGAGGCCAGCCTGCGCCGCCTGGGTATAGATACCATCGACCTCTACTACCTGCATCGAGTCGATCCGCAGACACCGATCGAGGAGACGGTCGGTGCCATGGCCGACTTGGTGCAGGCCGGCAAGGTCAGATACATTGGGCTCTCCGAGGTCGCGTCAGGCACACTGCGGCGGGCCATGGCCATCCATCCTGTCACCGCGTTGCAATCGGAATACTCCCTGTGGAGCCGCGACCCAGAGGATGATGTTTTCGCCACGTGCCGGGAACTCGGTGTTGGGCTGGTCGCCTACAGCCCCTTGGGGCGCGGCTTCCTGACCGGATCGGTCACGCGCTTCGAAGACTTCACAGCCGACGACTGGAGGCGAACCAATCCGCGCTTTCAAGGCGACAACTTCGAGGCCAACCTCGCACTGGTCGAGAAGATTAAGCGGTTGGCCGCGGACAAGGGCTGCACGCCTGCGCAGCTCGCGTTGGCATGGCTGCTTGCCCAGGGCGACGACGTCTTCCCCATCCGGCACGCGCCACAAGGCGCGAGTCGAGGAGAACGTAGGTGCCTTAAACGTCAAGCTGAGCCCCGCGGAGCGCACCGACATCAACCGCATCGCGCCCAAAAGAGTGGCGGCCGGTACGCGCTACTCGGCAGACGGCATGCACCAGGTCAACCTTTAGCTGACCGTCGTAGTGGTCATCGTCGATCGCCTATATCTTCCCATTCAACTATCTCATTCAATTCGAGCAACCATACGATGACCGATTCAGAAACTCCATGAACCCGCCTGCCATTGCATCCAGCAGCGTACTTGCTATCTCAGTATTGACTTTACTAGATGGTCAACTATAATTGTTATCATCGGCAAACAAATGATCACATACGCCATAACAGCGGCGCTGACGAACGTATTATGGCGCGTCTATCGCCCTCGGTGCGAACTCACGACCCATTATTCTGCTTCACTAGGTAGATTTTCTTGGTTTCAAGCCTCATAGGGTGGGGCACATGGTTTGGCGATAAAAGTTTGACTAGAAAATAGTTGAACGTTTAGATATAGGTTTTAAACAACTTATTTGAAGACATTCATGAAAGTTCTATGCACCACCCAAGCCACTGCCATTGGCGGACGCGATGGGCATGCACGCTCCGTGGTGGATGGCGTCCTCGATGTGCAGTTATCCACACCGAAGGAACCGGGCGGTCCGGGCAAGCGGGCCACGAATCCCGAATAGTTGTTTGCCGCAGGCTATGTCTCCTGCTTCGAAAGTGCCGTACGTTTTGTGGCCGGGCAGGGCAAACGCCCTATCGCCGGCGACCGAGAGTGTCAGCGTCGGGCCGCGCGATGATGGAGGATTTGGTCCAAGGAAGTGACGTTGCCAGGCATCGATCGCGAAGAAGCTGAGCGTCTCGTAGCGGAGGCGCACTGTGTATGCCCGTACTCGAATGCCACGCGCGGCAGTATCGATGTCGATATTCCCATCCGCTGACAGCGAGGTTGTCAAGATTCACAAATTTGAGGAGTCACCATAAGGAAAGCGACACACCGAAAAATTCAGATAGAAATGCACTCGAGATCGGCAATAAGCGATGGCGGCTAATCCACCGGGTTGTGGTGGGGAGACTTGCGCGATGCAGGGCTTGCCGTCGATGTGGTCGCCATCAACGGGGAGGCGGCATCGGTTGGGTCTCGAAGCGGCATTGTCGATGCCCGCCTGATCGAGGCGAACCACGACGACTCAGACGCCACGTCGAAACAGGCTGCGCTGGCCACCACCGAGTCACTTGCGCCCTGACTTCGCTGATTGCGACGCGGCCTTTTCTGGAGGGGAATCACCGCACTATGAGGGACCCGCCGGACAAGTTTGTCCTCGCCTTCCAGGGTAGTCGATTCGTACTCAGTGCATGAGTCAGACAAGACACAGTTGAGGTATTGAATGCAAATGGTAACTAAGGCTAAAAAAACAGATTTTGGTGACACTCCCTTAGCGGAGCTGGCCCCGGGGCATTCGCGGCCGGGGCCCGGCGAATCCGCTGTGCCGGTTACCGTCAGTAGCTCGCGGACCGTGCATAAGCATCGTGCGCCCGAGTTTGACCGCTGGCTACGTGACGTTGCCAAGGATATGCGTGGAATCCGCGGTTATCTCGGTATGCATGTGATCAAACCCGCCACGCGCGACCGGCTGCAGTACGTGGTGACGGTGCGCTTCGCGACATGCGCTGACTGGTTGCAGTGGGAAAATTCGCGTGCTCGCCACTTGTGGCTGGAACGCGCAAGAGGGTTGTTCGAGGGTGAACCTCTGATCGAGAAATCCGCGGGACTTGAATACTGGTTCACGTTGCCGGAGCTACCCGAGCGGCGCTTGCCATCCCGGCACAAGATGGCTGTTGTCGTCTATCTGGCGGCACTGGTGGTGGTCAACGGTTTACTCCCGATACTGCAAGAAGGGCTCGCAGGATGGCCCGGGCCGTTACGCGGTTTGTTGATTCCCGCGGCATTTGTTGCACTGATGACTTATGCCGTTATAGCGGTTCTGACGCGGCTGTTCTCCTTCTGGTTGTTCGATACCAATGATTTGGATAGCGGCTCAAACTCAGGGAAGTAACGATAACCAGAAAAGAGATAAGCAACGTTGCCAGTGTCCATGTCTCTGTGTTGCCTGGCAGCACATTATTCAAAAGGAACAACCCCAATGATTTTGTCCGCCAATGCTGCTCGATTGGGAGCATCCCGAGTGCTACTCCCGATGATTCTGGTGCTGTTTGCGCTCGTTGCCTGCAATAATGACACGCCGCAAGAGAGCGCTGAGCCGCCCAGCGTGACTGTAGCTACACCAATCGCCAAGAATGTGACCGACTGGGATGAATTTACCGGGCGTCTGGCAGCGGTCGACACGGTCGAAGTTCGCGCCCGTGTCAGCGGGTACGTGGAGTCGGTAGTATTCAAAGAGGGAGCTATGGTGGACGAAGGCGAATTGCTCTACGTCATCGACTCAAGGCCTTACCAGGCGGCCCTCGCTGAAGCCAAAGCGCAGGCCGATCGAGCCTCTGTTCAGTTAGAATTGGCGAGCAAGGATCAGAGTCGTGTACAACGCCTGTTTGAGACACACGCCATTTCTGAAGAAGAATTTGACACAAAGACTCAAGAGAAACGTGCTGCTGAAGCCACACTGCAGGCTGCAAGGGCAGCAGAGCAAGCCGCACAACTTGATGTTGAATTTACGCGGATCAAGGCGCCTATTCCAGGGCGCATCAGCCGCACGCATGTGACGGAAGGCAATTTGATCAGTGGTGGGACGGCAGGCTCCATGCTTTTGACCACGATAGTTTCACTGGACCCAATCCACTTCTACTTTACGGGTACAGAGCGAGATTTTCTGCAATACCTGCGGCTCGATAAGGCCGGAGTTAGGTCGAGTTCCCGTGACGCGCAAAATCCCGTGCGGCTGAAGCTGGCAGATGAGGAGAATTTCGTGCATGAAGGTCATATGGATTTTGTCGACAATCAGATTGACGAGGCCACAGGCACCATGCTTGGTCGTGCCGTGTTTCCCAATCCGGACAACCTGCTGGTACCAGGCATGTTTGCCGAAATTGAATTGTTAGGCGATGGACCATACAAGGCGCTACTGATCCCCGATGAAGCTATCGGTGCTGATCAGATGCATCAGTTTGTTTACGTAGTTGACGAAAACAACGTTGCTCAACGCCGGGTTATCGAGCCCGATCGGTTGGAGGACGGACTGCGAGTCATTCGCAAGGGACTTACTGCCGGCGATAGGGTGGTTATCAATGGGATTCAACGGGTTCATGCTGGCGCACCGGTCACTCTCAAAACCGCTGACGTAGCCCAACTGATTGTAACAGCGGCGGGGGAAGAACGATGAGACTAGGCCGCTTCTTTATTGACCGCCCTCGCTTCGCCGGTGTGATTTCTATTCTGATCGTGCTGGTGGGAGCTTTGGCGTATTTGGGATTGCCAGTCACCCAGTATCCGAAGATTGCACCACCCACCATCGTAGTCAGTGCGACGTATTCGGGCGCAACGCCGGAAGATATTGCCGCGACCGTGGCGACGCCGATCGAACAGGAAATCAACGGTGTTGAGGGCATGTTGTATATGACGTCGCAATCCACCAGCGATGGCGCTATGAGCCTGACTATCACGTTTGAGCTCGGCACAGATCTCGATGCGGCCCAGGTATTGGTGCAAAACCGGGTAGCCATCGCAGAGTCCAGACTGCCGGAGGTGGTACGCCGCAGCGGGGTAGTCACGCGCAAGAGTTCTCCGGACTTAATGATGGTCGTGCACCTGCAATCCCCCGACGACAGCTACGACCAGCTCTATATCGGTAACTACGCCCTCCTGCAGGTCAAGGATGTGCTTGCCAGAATCGATGGCGTGGGGGATATCAGAGTGTTCGGCGCGCGCGAATACAGCATGCGCATCTGGCTCAACCCGGCACGAATGGCTGCGTTGAATTTAACGCCTGGCGATGTCGTGCGCTCTCTTGAGGCGCAAAACGTGCAAGTGGCTGGCGGTTCGCTGGGTCAACCCCCCACATCGGAAGAAAACGCCTTTCAACTCTCCGTCAATACTCAAGGCCGCTTTATAGCTGCTGACCAATTCCGCGATGTGATTGTCAAAACCGGCATTGGTGGACGGTTGACGAGGGTGCGTGACATTGCGCGGGTCGAACTGGGCGCGCGCGATTACAGCACCAACAGCTATCTTGATGGCAAGCCGGCGGTTGCGATGGGTATTTTTCAGCGGCCTGGCAGCAATGCACTAGCGACGGCGGAAACTATCGAGTCAACGATGGAGGCGCTGTCAGAACAATTTCCAGAAGGGTTGATTCATCGTATTGTCTATAACCCCACCGAATTTATCGAGCAATCTGTTGACGCCGTTTATCATACGATTTTCGAAGCGGCTGCGCTGGTGATTCTGGTGATCATTTTGTTTCTGCAGTCTTGGCGTGCGGCGATCATACCCGTCATCGCCATCCCGGTATCCCTTATAGGTACATTCGCCGTGATGGCGGGTTTAAGCTTTTCACTGAATAATCTCTCCTTGTTTGGTTTGGTGCTTGCGATCGGCATTGTGGTTGACGATGCTATTGTCGTTGTAGAAAACATCGAGCGCAATCTGGCCCAGGGTCTTTCTTCTAAAGAGGCTGCCCGGGTGACGATGGATGAAGTCGGCAGTGCGCTGGTGTCCATTGCTCTGGTGCTGAGTGTGGTGTTTATTCCAGCCGCGTTTCTGGACGGTATCACTGGTCAATTTTTCCGGCAATTTGCGCTGACCATCGCCGTTGCCACAGTGATCTCGGCGTTTGTCTCGCTGACCTTGAGTCCCGCTTTGGGTGCCGTATTGCTCAAACCTAAGGATGCAGAAAATTCGGCCTTTGATCGCGTTTGGGAGAATATGCTCGGGCCAATTTTCCGGTTGTTCGATCGAGGATTCAGCGCGCTAAGCCGGCAATACATAAGAGCCGTTAGCCAGTTGGTGCTCAGGCCAGCGTTGCCTCTGATTGTTTTCGCAGCCATGCTCGCATTGTCGGCATTCATGCAACAACTCGTTCCGGGCGGTTTTATTCCGCAGCAAGACCAGGGCTACGCAATCGTCGCGGTAGAATTGCCCAAAGGAGCGTCACTTGAACGTACCGACACCGTCGTGCAACATGCTACCGAGCTCATTCGCAGCACCCCCGGCGCTAGTCATGTAATCGCGTTTGCCGGGTTTTCTGGTGCGACGTTCTCCAGTGCTTCCAATGCCGCGGCGATGTTTGTGCTTATGAAACCCTTTGGTGAGCGTGAATCCGGCGCCACCTCTTTGGCGCTGATTGAGCGTTTGCGCAAGAACCTTAGCCAGGTTGAAGAAGCGCGATTTTTTGTGATCGACCCACCGCCTATACGCGGACTCGGTACGGGCGGTGGTTTCAAAATGATGGTACGGGACCGCAGCGGGCGCGGCTTGCGGGCGCTTGAAATATCGACTTCGGAACTTGTCGATGCGGCCAATAAATCGCCAGATCTGGAACGGGTTTTCAGCACGTTCAGTACGGCGACTCCGCAGTACGAACTGGATATTGACCGCACCCGCGCTGAAATGCTCGACGTGCCGGTGGAGAACGTGTTTGAAGCGTTACAAGTGTACTTGGGCTCGGCATATGTCAATGATTTCAATCTGCTAGGACGAACCTACCGGGTTATGGCACAGGCAGATGCGCCGTTTCGCCTGCAACCGGAAGACATTGGTCGGCTGCGCGCACGTAACGCTAACGGAGCCATGGTACCTCTGGGCTCGTTTGTTGATGTGCGCCGCACCACCGGCGCCGATAGACTGGTGCGCCACAATCTGGCGGCGGCCACTGAAGTTCAAGGAAGTGCAGTAAAGGGGGTTAGCTCAAGTGAAGCGATAGCGCGCATGGACGCACTCGCCGACAAACTGTTGCCCGAGGGTATTAGTGCCGAATGGACCGAGATGGCATTCCAAGAAAGTCAGGGTGGAAATGCCGGTCTGCTGGTGTTTCCATTGAGCGTGTTGTTCGTGTTTTTGCTGCTAACGGCACAATACGAGAGTTGGTCGCTGCCGGTAGTTATCATACTTATTGTGCCTTTGTGCATTTTGTTCGCGTTGCTCGGAGTGTCCTTGCGCGGCATGGAGAACAACATCCTCACCCAAATTGGTTTCATCGTACTAATTGGTCTGGCGAGCAAGAACGCGATCCTGATTGTCGAGTTTGCCAAGCAGCGAGAGGACGCAGGCCACGACCGATGTACCGCGGCCATCGAAGCCGCGCGTTTGCGCTTCCGGCCGATTTTGATGACCTCGTTCGCCTTCATTTTGGGCGTTGTGCCCTTGATGCTGGCACAAGGACCTGGCGCCGAGATGCGTCAGGTGTTGGGCACCGCCGTATTCAGTGGCATGCTGGGTGTTACTTTGGCAGGCGTGTTCCTGACGCCGGTGTTCTATGTCGTAATGCGTGGTTTAGTCACCAGTGGTCCTAGCGAAGATGGGGAGGAGCTGGTGGAAGGCACGTCATAAAGCGTACAACAGTGCTGGGGTTCGGCAACAGCGATAATATGTGTGACTATAGAGATCGGTTCAATTTTGGCGGCCCCAAACATACTCGGTACTTCGCGTCTTGTATGCGTCCTGTCTCCGACGGAAAGTTGTTTGACCCATCATCGTAGAACGAGTTGCTCGTTTATGAGTTTAGTCAAGTGCTCTTTCGGATCCCTACCGTTGTGTGTACTGTGAGGCAGATCTTAATTGTAGCATTGCTGTGACAGGGCGAGTTGGTTATCCAGGACCTCCGTGGCCTATCCCAGAGTCACATAGAATTCGGCCTTGCCGGTCTTCTATTGCCGCTCGACTTTGCCGTCGAAGTTGTGGCAACCGGTTTTTTTGGGCTGGAAGTTGACTCCATACTTTATGCGAAAATTGCTGGCATCCATCACTACCAGATTGTCAAGCGTTGGCCTCTCGTAGCGGATAAAGTCCCTCTTGAGGCGGCATGTTTAGCGGGCATTACCCTGTAGATTTTGCGGGACCTCGTGGGTTTTTGTTAACGTCGAGGCGCGGGGCATTGTACTGAAGTTGCTCACTCTTAATCGGCAAACGCCAGGATTCCGGCTATGCCGGAGTTTCAAAATTGGCCGCTCCTCGCAGTCACTGACTTTGACGGCCGGTGAATTGAGAGAGTGATTGCTTTACCTCGACAAGCAGGCTAAGCCCGCTTCTTGGTATCCGTGCGATCGTTTCCGGTGGGAGGGTGGAAGGTCTAGAGGTCTCGCAAGGAAAGGCACACGTGAACAGTATCGCGTTTTCGTCTCGCACGGCAGATTCTATGCCTGTCCGAGATCGGTTGATATCTGACGAGCGATCGAGACGGGTGGCTGCTGAGTTTTATCAGAGAGCCCTACATCGCTGGGAGGGGGTTTTTGGCTCGCCCAGAGTGGTTTTGGATTTACGCGAAGATGGGGAAACTACTGGCAGAAATTGGGTCGTCCGGATCAACTGGGTGTACAGAAAGTGGGCGTTACGTGCTTATAAAGCATTGCGCTTCATCTATCGCCGGCTCCCCATATTGCGCCCGTTACCCTTGCGCGGGAATTTGCAGTAGCGCGCTGTTCATGCCAAGGTTGTCTGTATAATGCGCCAACGCTCAGGGAGCGTCCATTGAGAAGTACATTCACTAAAACTTACAGTCCATTATACACTTGGGTAACGGCGATGTGCTGGTCTATTCTTTTTGTCTTTTTGTCTTTTTGCTTTTTTGTTCCCCGGCGACATGCTGATCCAGCTTCAAGGCTCGAGACAGTTCGCTTACCGCCACGGGGTCTTTGCTGATGAGAGTGATAAAGCACGACAACCACAAGTTTACTCCCCCGACTTTCCGCACGTCATTGATCCGGCGTAATCGCCTGCTTGAAACGCCGGAGAGGGTTTCGGAGTACAAACTAGTTATGGTCAGCGCAGCTGCTGGGTTCGGTAAAACGAGTCTACTTAAACAGTGGTATGAGATAGTGTCCGATCACGGCATCACTGCGGCATGGCTTACACTGGAGAGTTCTGACAGTGAACGGCTAAAATTTGTTGCTTCCCTCCTGGTGTTATTGAGAAGCGTTGATGCCGATGCCGGCGGGTTTACGCTGCAGTTACTGGAAGCGCAGTCGGAGCCGGATCTGGATGAGGTACTAGACCGCCTATGTGAAGATTTTAGTGGACTGCGTGAGCCGTCCGTTTTCTTTATCGACGAGTACGACTGGGTGGATGCTCCAGGGACCAATCAGGTGATGGAAACCTTGTTACTGCATACTCCGGAGCATGTCAGTTTTGTTATGGCTGCGAGATCGCAACCCTGTTTGCCCATTTCTCGAATGAAGCTCCGCGATACCGTGCGTATTATTGCAGCTGAGGATTTGTGTTTTTCGCTGGACGAAGCGAGTGAATTTCTGAATCGAGTACATAATCTCGGTCTGACGATACCTGAACTGGAGTCCATTTACGACAAAACTGAAGGCTGGGTAGCGGGACTTCAGCTTGTCATGCTTTCTCTAAGGGATCGCGACTCCGTAGATGAAGTCTTGCCCGGCTTGTCCGGCGAGTTTCGGGACATAGCTGACTACTTAGCTAATGATGTTCTGGAGCGGCAGCCGCTGTGGTTGCAGAATTTTATGTTTCGCACATCGGTATTGACCAAAATCAATTCGGAGCTTGCTAGTTTGCTAACTGGAAGGGAGGATGCCCAGGCAATATTGGAAAAGCTGGAAGACGCTAATCTATTCCTCTCTTCAGTGGACGTCAGGCGACAGTGGTACCGTTACCATAATCTGTTCCGAGAGTTTCTTCTTTCCAGGCTGCGCAAGGCAATTGGTATTGATGAGCGTGGGCTGCTGGAGCTCGCCAGCGACTGGTATGAGCGGAATGACATGCCGGACGAGGCAGTGCAGTGCGCGCTAGACGCTGGTCAAGAGGAGCGAGCGGTCAGACTTGTAGAGTCTTACGCTGAAAGTATGATAACACAAGGGCAGGTTCGCCAGGTAATAAGGTGGATCAATTTGATTCCTCCGAAAGTGGCTCAAGGCCGCTTGCGTTTGCAAATAATCCAGGTTTGGGTGCTGTTTCATCTCGGGCGCATCCAGCAGGGAAAATCTGTTCTGCAGCAGGTGGTGCGACTGGCAAAGCGGCAGGACCACCGAGAAAGCGGTATGTTTGATGATTCTATGCAGGAAGAGGTTCTCACACTCGAGGCATGCCTCGCCTCCTGTGGCGAGGATGGAAAAACTATACGCCGATTAGTCCGCGATAGCGGACATTTTTCCACATCCTATGCATTTCTATCGGGCACGCGAGCAAATGCGCTTGCGGCTGGCTGCTATAGTCTGGGTCATTATGACCGTTGCATGGAATATGCCTTGCGTGGCGAACAATTGCATGTGGCGGCGCGTTCAACCTATGGTGAGGTAATGGCCCGCAGTTTACAGGGGCTAGTTGCATATTCTCGAGGTCAATTAGATCACGCTCTTGATCGATTTACTCACGCTGAAACCACGGCGTTACAGGAAGCCGGCCCCCTATCCTATTGCTGTGCAATCACCCGTTGCCTCAAGGCTGCTGTGTATTATTATCAATTCGATCTTGATGCAGCCAGACCGTTGATTGAACAAAATCTCTCGCTCATTTCGGGTTGCGGTTACGTGGAAATATGGCGGCTTGCCGGCACACTGCGCGCTAGGATCCTCGCGTTTGATCATATGTGGACTCAAGCAGATGAAGTTATGCGTCGTTCAGTTATCGGTCAACAAGAAGAAGTGTCGATGTTGTCTCGTGCTCTCATTCTCGATGAGCGCATACGCACCGCGCTACGAGCCGATGACGTCGATTCAGCCATGGACCTGGCTTTGAAACACGGCCTCTCACTGGTAGAACCGACAATGGCTCCTCGTGACTGGCACCGTGAGCGCTGTCTATACCTCTCCAGTCAGGGCCGGCTGTTTCTGGCCATGAACGAACCGGAGCTCGCTTTGCGCTGCATTCGTCCTCTACGCAAGCTGGCATTGCGCGACCAAAGACAGCTATGCTGGATCGAACACGCATTACTGGAAGCTGCGGCATTATCGTCTCTGACTAGGGCAGAAAGCGCTGCCGATGTTATTATTCCGGCGTTAGAGTACTCAGCTGTTCACAATATAATAGCGCCTTTTGTTGAAGATGCGCCCCTACTTTGTCAGTTGCTCCAGAACCCTACCATTTGTAATAGTATGCGACCTGGATTTTTGAAGTCTTTGCAGTTTGCAATCCCTAAACTATGCACCAACGACAGCGGTCGACAAGGGCTACCTCCCCGTCTTCACGGACTCACAGATCGCGAGTTTGACGTACTTCGCTTGCTGGCAAGCGGCTTGGGAAACCGAGAGATTTCTTTCACGCTAGGGATCTCCGAGAACACTGTCAAATGGCATGTACGCAATATTCTAGAAAAATTTTGTGTAGACAATCGCATGAAGGCCGTTGTGTTGGCAAGAGAGTCCGGCTACTTGTAACCTTACCTATCCTAAAGGATGGGTTCGAAATAATCCCCCCCCCCTCATTTTTAGTCGTGTCGTTTACCCAAAGTTTCGTTAATGTTTCTCTTGCTTGATGACTAGGCATATTTAGAAAAATCAAAAAAATGGAGATACGAAACGTGACCAAACGTGATATGTACCGTAGGCAGCTAAGCGCCAGGCTTCATTTGGTGGTGTTGATTGCTGCAACATTTTGTGGTGTTGAATCTGTGCAAAGCGCGGAGCGAGGTGAACAACTCATCGAAGAGGTAGTGGTTTCTGCTCGGCGCCGGGAAGAGAACCTTCAGGATATTCCCGATGCCGTATCTGTATTTTCGGCGCAAACTATAGAAGATGCGGGAATTCGTACCATCGATGACGCTATAGCCATGACGCCCAACATGGACATCCGTAATGATCAACAGCCAGGGGTCTTCACGCTAACTGTGCGTGGCGTAAGTACTGTGCGCAATGGGCAGCCTCCGGTAGCCTACGTAGTGGATGGTGTGACGCTACCAAGCTCGAACGCGTTTACACAAGAGCTATTCGACATTCAACAGATTGAGATATTAAAGGGCCCCCAGGGAGCACTGTATGGACGCAACTCCATAGGTGGAGCAATTAATATCACTACCAAACAACCGGACAATGAATTTGGAGGTTACCTAAAAGCTGGAGCGGGCAAGGGTGACGAATACTCTGTGCAGAGCTCAGTCTCGGGTCCGGTAATTGAGGATTCATTGTTCTACCGTCTCAGCGGATATTATCGAGATACAGATGGCTTGCTCGACAACGTTTATACGGGAAAAAACGCGGATTGGCTGGAAACCAAGGCAGGACGCGGGAGCATTCTCTGGGAGCCAGCGCCGGACTTGGCAGTAGATTTACGAGCGGGTATCTATCGCTCTGATTCCGGGAGTGCCTATTATGTCCCGCTGGGAATCGCAGAACCGCTGGGTCCAACACTGCCATTGAACACTGCCGTTGATGTTATACAGGGCGATAAACCCGGAAAGGCGAAAGTTAAATCTGCTGATTATTCGCTGAAAGTAGACTGGGACACTGACGCAGGAACTTTCACATCCATTACCGCTTGGAGCGATCTGAAAGAAACGGGAGACCAGGAAATCGACTGGACTCCATCTTCCTATCTGGAAGGGGCACTGTTGACGGATGTCAGAGGATTCACTCAGGAACTTCGTCTCACTTCTCCGGAGGAGCAAAGCCTGCGCTGGTTTCTGGGCCTATTCTACCAGAATATCGATCGCAAGAGAGGTTTGAACGCCTGGATCAATAGCAATGCCTTCAGCGGCAACCTTAACCCTGCCGATAAAATTCTGTCGCCTGTCGCTGATGAGTTAGCCGAGCAAAACTGGGAATCTCGAGCGATCTTCGGGCAGGTCAACTACGATCTCACCGACCGCCTAGAACTCACAGTAGCGCTGCGCTACGACGAATTTGATACGAACGAAAACCAGATACTTTTTGGTAACAAAGCTCCAAAATTAGACGAGAGCTTCAATGATTGGCAACCCAAGATGTCTTTTGCCTACAACTGGACCGATTCGTTGATGAGCTATGTAACTGTAGCGCGCGGTTGGCGTCCTGGGGGGTTTAACCTTCCCAACCGCTTGGACATCACTGCCTACGACGAGGAAGCGCTGTGGAATTACGAGGTGGGGTTTAAGTCGTCTTTTGTTGACAATCGGATTACTGTCAACGGCTCTGCCTTCTACATTGATTATGATGATCAGCAGTTCTTTCTTCTGACCTCGAACGCCGGTGGTGGACCAGTGCAGCTGCTGGTTAACGGAAAAAAAAGTCGGATCGTTGGTATGGAGCTCGATATGACGGCTAGTCTGACTGATCGGCTTGTTGTTACAGCAGGGCTCGGGTTGGTCGATGATGAGATTAGGTCGGTAGGGCCAGAGATAACCAATCCGTTTCCCGAGACAAAACCCGGAAACAATCTGCCCAATACTGCCGATCTCACTGCGAACCTGTCTGCTCAGTACTCGCTGCCTTTAGGCAATGAGCTAACCCTGATTAGTCGAGTGGATTATTCGCGGCTGGGTAAAACCTACTGGACACTTGACAATGTCCTCAGCGAAAAGCCCTACGACATCGTTGATATTCGACTGAGTCTGGAATGGGAGCGCTGGAAGCTTACTGCTCTGGTAGAGAACGCATTCGACGAGGACTACTACAGCCAGGTATTTGATCAACGATGGAGTGGCTTTGTTACTGATACCGGATGGCCCTCGCGGCCACGTTACTACGGCGTCGAAGCACGCGTCGACTTCTGAATCAACCCTGGGAGAAAAAGGCAATGAAACATAGGAAGCTAACCTGCTGCATCACTTTTGATTTCGACGCGATGTCAAGCTGGATAGGTACTACAAAATCGCGCAACCCCAGTATGATTTCAAGGGGGCAGTTCGGCGCAGTGGCGATAGACCGAATATTGAAGTTACTTGCGCGCTTGGATACGCGAGCCAGCTTTGCTGTGCCTGGCCACACAGCTTATGCTTTTCCTCGACTGGTAAAGGCTATACGCGACCATGGACATGAAATAGTTCATCACGGATGGGTCCACGAGAATCCAGCGGATTTTGACGAGTTGGGTGAGAGGCGAGTGCTGGAGATGGGATTGGAGGCGCTGCAACGCGTCTTGGGTGAGCGACCGAGGGGCTACCGTTCCCCTGCATGGGATTTCAGTGAGCGATCGATTGAATTATTGCTGGAGTATGGCTTTGAATACGACTCCAGTTGCATGGGAAATGACTTCTATCCGTACTATCCGCGAATTGGGGACGAATGGACCACTGATAGTGCCTACGTTTTTGGGGAGACAGTTGACCTGGTGGAGTTGCCGGTTACTTGGTCGTTAGACGACTTTCCCGTATCTGAATTCGTGCTGGGGATGAATGAAGGGCTAAAAGCGCCGTCGGCGGTGGAGGAGATGTGGCGGGGAGACTTTGACTACGCCTTCAAAAACTGCCCCGGCGGTGTATTCACGCTGACTTTACATCCCCAGACCATCGGTCGAGGCAATCGTATGCTGATGCTCGAGCGTTTACTGACACATTTCAAGGAGAGTGGAGCGGTATTCGATACGATGGAGGGGTACACCAAGGCCTGGCGACAGTCCAATCCGCTAGAGGTGTGGAAGACAGAAAATCCTGATCTGACTGGGGAGCATGCGATCAACTCATGAGTGATAAAATTCCGGTTATTAAGATTAATGGGCCCCCCTTCGAGCGTGGGAGACTGTATGGCTTCAGAGCGTTGGCCCGCATCCAGGCCACCTACGAGTTTTACGACAAGCATCTCTTTACTACCAGCCCGCTCACGCAGGCGCAGATTCGAGAACGCAGCTATCGAGTCGCAGACTTGATCGATACGTTTGATACGAGTTACACGGAAGAAATTCACGGTATTGCAAATGGAGCTAGCCTTGAGCCGTGGCAGATATATTCGTTAAATGCGCGCACTGAGATACTCAATGCCCAGGTCGCCGAGTGCACGTCACTGTATTTTCAGGATGGCGCGCTTCTCGGCCAGACTTGGGACTGGGTGCGAGAGTTGGAGTCCCTGATGGTATTGTTGGAGGTCGAGTATCCAGATGGCCGACGAGTTCTCACCCTCACAGAGCCAGGTATGCTCGCTAAAATCGGCTTCAATAACAAAGGTTTGGGCGTGTGCCTCAATATCCTGCTTGCTCCGCATTCCTTGACTGGTGTGCCTGTGCATGTACTGTTACGTGCTATAATGGAATGTGAAGATATGGAAGCCGCTCGGGACGTGATTCGGAATGCCGGCAATGCTCGTTCTAGCCACTTTATGGTAGGGGACGGCAGTGGTTCCTGCATAGGTATGGAATTCGCTGGAGGTCGGAGCCAGGAGTTACAGCCACAGGACGGAGTACTGCTACATACAAATCACTGCCTTGCCCCGAACCTTAAGGGTGCTATCTTGCCTTCTTCGCAGGAACGTTACCAACGAGCAATGGAGTGTCTGAAAAATGGAGGGGAAAGGGACCGCAGTGCATTGTTAGCGATCCTTTCTGACCAGAGCCAAGGAGACCTCTCTATCCTCTGTCCCTATCACTCTGAAGCACTCATGGGAAACTTGCAGGTTGGTACCTGCGCCACTGTGGTTATGGATCTGGCGGAACAGGCTATGTATCTGCGCCGGGGCCCGCATGCTGGCGCCATTGTAGAACGTTATAGGCTTGATTGACTTCTGAGGCTAGTTTAAGACAGACTCTCAGCCTTTTCTAAAAGATCGAGAGTCTGATTCGAGGATACCCCTGAGGGTAAGACTTGGCTAGGGGTTCTAATCCGCTTTTTCGGGCGCTTCATAGAAGCACATTGGACTTACCCCGGTTCGTGGAGATTTCTAGCTTATTCCCAAAAATTTTTATGGGTGCAGGTTAAACCAGTTCAGCACAAGCCCCGAAGACTGAGGCAGCCATTCGTGCCCAGCCAGCAATTCCGTGTGCCGACCAGTTTCAATTCCCTGCCATATCAGGCGATCGTAATAAGTGTCCATACTCCACCAAGGCACGATTATGTCTGCAAAACCATGGATAAAATACGTTGGAGGATGATCCGCAGGGAGTGTAAACGGCACTGCGCATACCGGGCCCAAGCAGGTCGCGTAAGAGCCGGAGTGCACAACCAGTGCTTTGAACTCCCCAGCGAATGATACCGCCATACGGCTGGTGTTGTATCCACCACTTGATATCCCGGTCGCATATTTGCGATTTGCATCTAGCTGGCCAAAACCACCCGCTGCAATATGCGCCAATACATTGTTCAGAAAGGTGTAGTCGGTTGTGATCTGATAGATTGTTGCCGGCCCTGCGGAATTGGTGAGCCAGGCCAGCTCAGCCGGCGCTCGGGGCGCAAGCACAGCATAGCCATTGTCCAGCAAAGTCTTGATGGTTTTCGTTTCATAGAAACCACCAAACGGTTCGTTGGTATTGCGGGAAAATTCGACTGGAAACAGTGAACCCTGATACAGCAATACTACTGGCCAACCGTCCGCTGGCGGCGTGCCGAGAGGTAGCTGATATTTGATTTCTCGACTGGTGATCGCACTAGAAGGTAATTCTAGGCTGCGGTAGCTGCAGCTAATTTCTCCCGGTACGAACCAACGCTTGGCGCGCTCAGTGCATCGTGAATCAGCGTGTGCTTCTAGACATAAAAACGCTGACACCAGTACTAGCAGGAGATTTATCAATGACATTATTTGTTCCTCATTCTCATTATTGTTTTGATCTTTCTATTACGGAATAGATATACCTATTCCGTGTATTTGTCAAGCTGACGCATTCCACATTCATCACGTTGAAAGCAGCAGTTTAGTAAGAAAATACGGAAGATGCCGCTCACCCAAGAGTAAGCTGGCCGGTCGGAGGGCGCTCATGCATTGGTGTCCCGCTCGTGTTAATATTCTGACCGATATAACCTGAGGCTCGTAAGAAATGCATGCGTTTAAACCCCTAGTTAGCATTCCGACCCCCAGTCAACCTCGGAGCCAGCAGGCCCTGGAGCGTTTTCTTTCGGCCGGAGAAGCGTTGCTGGCTGACAATCGGTTTGAAGATGCAGGAATCGCAGAGATTGCGCGTCAGGCAGAGTCTTCGGTTGGCAGCTTTTACCGTATTTTGGGTGATAAGGAGAACCTTTCGTTGCTGTTGTTGCAGCGCTTCATCCTTCATGTTGAACAGATGGTGGTGGAAACATTTGATCCCGCATTGTGGAAGGATAAAACAGTAAACGAAGTCGCCAGGACCTTTGTTGATGTCTTTGTTCGGTCGTATCAAGGGCGACGTGGAGTGTTGCGGGCGCTGATATTGCGCGCCTCCCGTGACGCAGAGTTTCGCGATCGGGTACACGTGATGAATGAGCATATCGCGGACAACATGCGTGTAGTACTTGCGCTCCACCGTAAAGAAATAAAACACCCCAAGCCGGGTAAGGCCACGACAACGGTAGTACATGCTGTGCTCGGAGCACTCAATCAGCATACGGTCACCGGTAGCCTCGGTGAGCTTTCTGAGAAAGAGTTGAAAATCGAGCTCACGAGGATGTTTACCCGCTATCTCGGCGTCGAGTAGACGCTCCCGCATTCCATCCTACAAAATTGAAACGACTGAACGACTGAACGACTGAATATTATGTAAATTTCCATTTTCTATTGAAATCGGTATGCCGATTCCATTATAGTAAAAATTATAGAGATGATTTTTGAGTCCGCGGTTAGTCTATAACAGGGGGTCTAGTGGCATTTTGCTCGAACGGTGAACTGGAGATTCATTACCTCGATAGTGGGAGCGGCACTCCATTGGTGTTCTTGCACGGCCTGGGTTCAAGTAGTGATGACTGGCGGTCGCAATGTGAATTTTTTGCGCGGCACTATCGAGTGCTGGCAATTGATCTCCGAGGTCATGGGTGCAGTGCGACACCTGCCGGCCTGTTTTCTGTCGAAGACTATGCCAGTGACGTCGTCGCAGTAATGGACCACCTGGGTATCGCAGGTGCTCACGTCATAGGGTTATCAATGGGCGGGATGGCGGCGTTTCAACTGGCGTGTACGCATGAGCAGCGACTACTCAGTTTGACAATAGTGAATTCAGCGCCTGCGGTAGAGTATCGATCGCTTGCTCAAAAGCTGCGGGTATGGCAACGCTTGTTGATCATTCGGTTACTCGGTATGCGAATGTTGGGACAGATGGTTGCGAATCGGTTGTTTCCAAAGGCTGAGCAAGCTGGGTATCGGCAGCAGTTTATCGCGCAGCTGGCACAGTTCCCCCAAGACACCTATTTACGAGCGCTGCGAAGTTTTTTGGGTTGGGATGTCACCGCGCAGTTGTCTCATATCCAGGTGCCGGTGTTCGTCGTGACAGGTGATAGGGATTACACACCCGTCGCGGCCAAGGCAGCCTATGCAGACATCATCCCACATTCAGAGCTGTACGTTATTCCAGATTCAGGTCACGCCACGCCGATAGATCAGTCCGAAGCCTTTAATGTCGGGTTATCCCGGTTCCTGTCCCAAGTACCTTTGAAACATTATGCACAAGATAAATAATCTTATAAAAACCCACGGAGAATAATACGATGAAAAATTACGGTGCCAAAACACCCGCCCAACGTGTCGGGGCTGCAGGCCTGCTGCTGCAAAGCCTGGTAGCCGCATCTGTGTCAGTGGCTGTGAGTCAGCCGTCACTCGCACAGAGCTCGGACGTGTTATTGGAGGAAGTGTTGGTTACAGCTCAGCGTCGAGGCGAGCAGAATCTTCAGGATGTGCCGATCTCCATTAGCGCGTTCGGCGCGCACGAACTGAACCAGTCGGGAATCAATACCATCGTTGAACTGCAAAGAAGTGCACCCAACGTTACATTGGAGCCCACTCGAGGCACCAATTCTACGCTCACAGCGTTTATTAGAGGTGTGGGTCAGCAGGATCCACTATGGGGTTTCGAGCCCGGTGTCGGTGTTTATCTCGATGATGTGTATATCGCGCGGCCGCAGGGCGCAGTGCTGGATGTGTATGATGTGGAACAGATCGAAATCCTGCGCGGCCCACAGGGTACGCTCTACGGAAAAAACACCATCGGTGGCGCCATCAAATATACGCCGAAGCGTCTGAGCGGAGAGACAGGGGCGGCGGTGACGCTAACAGCGGGTAACTATGACCAGTTTGACGCGATTGTCAGCGGCCAGACCGCTCTTAGGAAGGATGTGTATTTCGGCGCTGCGATAGCATCCTATTATCATGACGGCTACGGTGAGCTGCTCACTCTTGGAGAAGATAATTACAACAAGGAGGTGGTCACTGGTCGTGCAAACATCGAGTGGCAGGTGTCTGACAAGCTGACACTCCGCCTCGCGTATGACCGCACAAAGGATACATCCAACCCCAAAGGCGGACACCGTATGACGGTCGGTGCGATCACGGGCGCACCGGTGCTCAATGATGTCTTCGATTCTAGAGCGGGCGTTGGTGACGACAGTGAAGTAAAAACGCAGGGCGGGGCGCTCCATATCGACTATCAATTGGATGACGCGCTGGAGTTGCGTTCTATTAGTGCCTACCGCGATGGCAGCTCAGATGGCCCCATTGATTTTGACAATCTCGCAAGCAATGACTTCGATGTGCCCGGAAGCCTCAAAGATCATCAGTACAGTCAGGAGTTTCAGTTGCTTTACAATCGAGATAGTTGGAGCGCACTGACCGGACTCTATTACTTCAATGGCGAGTCAAGCGGTCGCTTTGACGCTATTTTGGGACAATCGGTCCCAGGTTCAGTAATCGGCCTGCCGATGCCGTATATCCCTTTGATCCAAACCACCACCGGGACGGCAAAAACGCGCAGTGCTTCGGTCTTCAGCGATGTCACTTATACCATCAACCCTGAGTGGGCGATCACAGTTGGTGGGCGCTATACTTACGACAAAAAACAGGGTGAAGTGTTTTCAGAGCAGTTCGGCAGCTTGAGCGGAAATCCCGACGACCACGATATTCCAGTGGCAACACTGAGCGATTATCATAACGATGAAACATTTAGTAAGGTCACTCCTCGATTGGTGGGCACCTACACATTCAATGAGGATTCGATGACGTACCTCAGCTATAGCTCTGGCTTCAAAAGCGGCGGATTTGATATGCGGGGCAACCAACTGGCGAATCCTGATACAGTTAATGGCTTTGATCCAGAGACAGTCGATACCTATGAGATTGGTTTAAAGAGTCAGTTACTAGATAATCGACTGCGTGTAAATCTGGCTGCCTTTTACTCAGACTACAGTGACATGCAGGTCGTTACGGCCGTTGGTTATCAGACGAATGCCATTTTGGGCGCCACTGTTCCGGTACAAAATGTGGAGAATGTCGGCAAGGCAACGTTGCAAGGAGTAGAGTTGGAGTCGTTGGCCCAGCTGACTGAGAGCTGGTCACTCAAAGTGAATGCGGGCTACATCAATACTAATATTGATAAATGGGAAACAGCCGACCCGACTAACCCGGGGCAATTTATCGACGTTGCCAATGAGCGAGACATTCAGAATACACCCGAGTGGACCGGTATTGTAGCGTTGGCCTATGATGCTGGATTGGACGGAATAGGCGGCGTGCACTTTGATGTCAGTGGCAGCTATCGCGATTCGGTAATTATGTTTGAACAGCCTTCACCCATAGACGAAAGCGGGTACTGGCTGCTAAACGCAAATATTGTGTGGTACTCACCAAATGAGCATTGGACCATCGGTCTGCACGGTAAAAACCTGACGGACAAGGAGTACCGCGTCGCTGGTTACTATTTCCCAACCACCGGAGAGGGCGAGGTTATTGGGTATTACGGCGCCCCGCGAACGGTTGCTATACGGGCTGAGTTTGCTTTTTGATGCCTGCGAGAATGATACAGGCTGAGGAATTCTCTATTCATGATGGTCTGTCATCTTTCGAGGGAGCTCCATTAGCAAAAGATTTAATATTGCATAATCTCTTCCAAAAGGATTGGGGTATTCGAAATGCGAGTTTGTTGACTCAGTCTGTTATCCAGCAGCAGTTAGTATCTGGACCTGGGAATATTTAGAAGTTTGGGGGGAGCTAATAGCCGCGCTTTAGATAGAGCCGCACAAGGCATGGCCTAGGTGCCCGCCTGGAATGTCGTCCAGTTTGAAACGACCGAAATGAGGCATGGTACTTGTGGGGGCTTAGTCATTTTGCGGCATGGTATTAAGATACGGCAAAGCATTCTAGCCGAGCCCTTGTGGTTCGATAGTCTCTAGCATATGGCTCCTGCTCTAGACAATTGGTCTAATTCAGCTTAGGATCTGCACATGGAATCAAAAATTGAAACTGTGGATGTGCGTGGCCATATTCTCGAAACTGCTCAGGTTATTATTAGTGGCAAGGGTTTCAGTGCTGTCGGATTAAACGAGATTCTGCAGGCTTCCAGAGTGCCAAAGGGATCTTTTTATCACTACTTCAGGTCCAAAGAGGCCTTTGGTGAGGAGTTACTCAAGAGCTATTTTACGGACTATCAAGCGTCCCTAGAGGTACGCCTCTTGTGTCCGGGTTTGTCCGGAGCGGAGCGATTGATGAGTTACTGGGAATCCTGGCTGGAAACTCAATTGGCGTGTGACCCGAAAGGTAAATGTCTGGCGGTCAAACTTGCAGCTGAAGTTAGCGATTTATCTGAAGCCATGCGTGTTGTGCTGCAACAAGGAACGGACCGGGTTATCCAGCGACTTGCTCAGGCGGTTGAAGACGGTATTGCTGATGGCTCGTTATCTGCTCATTTGGATGCGAAAACGACGGCGTCAACCCTCTATCATCTATGGTTGGGTGCGAGCCTGCGCGCGAAAATTACCCGTGACCGTGAGCCCATGGAGTCTGCGTTTGAGGCAACAAAAAGTTTGCTGGGATTCAGTAAGAGTTAGGGATACTCTGGTTAATATCAACAATCAATTCATAATAGGCGCAACTAAAAACACCGGTAAATATTCGTGCGCCAATACACCTTTTCTGACACGTTGTTGAGGTCGGTGGGCTCGGCACGCATGGTCCGTCGTTGCAGGCTGTTCCGGTTGGCGGTCACATTGCTTTGATCGGCGTAGCGACCGGATGTGGTGGTCAAGTACTCAGCTCGTTGCTGATGGCCAAGCAAGCCCGTCTGCAGAGTTTGATTGCCGGAAGCCGTCGTCAGCAACAGGAATGTGTTGCAGCGCTGGAGCAAAATGATCTGCGCCCGGTGATCGACCAAAGTTTTTCTCTTGAACAGTTGGGGGATGCTTTCAGGTTTCAGGAAAGTGGTGGCCACTTTGGGGAAATCGTTGTTGAGTGGTGAGGACGGCTTTCTCTTATCTTTCAGAGTCCATTTGCGCCGGGAATGCCTGTTGCAGAAGTGACAGTATCCAACGGTGTAGCGGGTCCTGACTGGATCGAGGGTGCCATGCCGCAATGACATCGAAGTAGGGCGGCGATTCGTCAAGCTCAATCGGGCGAACAAGAGGATTGGGCAGAATGCGAGAGGGCAGGAAAGCTATGCAGTCGGTCGATGCGATGCAAGCTGGTGCGGCCGAAAAACTCGGCACCGACATTACGATGTTGCGCCTGTAACCCTTGCGTGCAAATCAATCATCAGCCGAACCGTTCAGATTTGCCCGTGTCGGGGAGACGATAATCTGGGGCAAATCGGCAATGTCACCAATGGTGAGTCGCTGATTTTGCGACTGAGAATCGCTCTTCGTTACGCAGATGTGGTGTTCAGAGAACAACCATTGTGTTTGGCAGCTATCGGGAACAAACGCAGGGAAAGTTAAGGAGAGATCCAGGTCTCCGGATGTCAGAAGTGTATATATACAGCCGGCCGCTTTCAAAGTCCTGGATAATCAGTTTTAGCCCCGGCGCTTGCGCTCTTACCTCGGCCATCAGTTTTGGCAATATAACCGCCACGGCATAATCCGTCGCGGATATGACATAGGTAGCTTGCACGTCGGCCGGGTCGAATCTGTCTGGCGGTGCTAATGCGGCGAGGCTGTCGAACACGGCATCCACTCTTGGCTCAAGCTGTTCGGCCAGTGGCGTGGGAACGACCCCCTGTGCGGAGCGCAGGAACAGGTGGTCTTGAAAGGTGACTCGGAGTTTGCCCAGCTGAGCGCTCACCGCCTGCTGGCTCAAGCCCATCTGGCTGGCGGCACGTGTCACACTCCTCTCTTTCAACAACGCTTTGAAGACGCGCAACTGCTTTAGGTCGATGCGACTAGTACCACTCATATTTGTACCAGTCACCAATAAATACTGTTTCTATTTGTGATTTTACCATCGTAACATTGCTTTTGTCATGACTCGGTACCAGGCGAATGTTCAATTCTGAGCGCTAGTTCGTTATGGATCGTTTTCGGAAGCGATGTTTCGGTAAGGGTAGGAAAAGATAGGAGCAGAAAATGAGTCTTAGTTTCACTAAAGAGAAAGTTCTAGAAAATGTTAAGCCCAGCTATCAAATGCTGATTGGCGGGGAATGGGTAGACAGCCGGTCTCGCCGGACGATCCCGACGGTTAGCCCTGCCACAGCCGAAGTGATCTCGTATTTGCAGATGGCAAGTAAGGAAGACGTGGATTTGGCAGTAAAGGCCGCTTGTGAGGCCTTTCCCCCGCTGGAGCAGCACGTCTCCGCTGGAACGTCAGCGCGCGTTGCTGTCGATAGCAGATTTACTTGAGGCGAGAGCGCAAGAGTTTGCGTACTAGGAAACGCTGGATAACGGTAAGCCTTTGCGGAAATTCAGCCAAATCGATATCCCGCTTGCAATTGATCATTTTCGCTATTTCGTTGGTGTTATTCGTTCACAGAGCGACGAGGAGACGCAACTCGATAACTAGACCCTGAGTCTGGTGTTTAGTGAGCCTATTGGGTTGGTCGGGCAGATTATTCCCTGGAATTTTCCGTTGTTGATGGCGACTCTGGGACTGGGTGGAAAATCCGCAAATAGTATATTTTCTAATGCCAACTTTGTGAAGGCGTTTGAGGGCACAGCTATGTCAATTCTTCTCAATCAGGGAGAAGTCTGTGAGTCCGGTGCACGCCTTTTTGTCCATCGGTCCGCCTTTGAAAAGTTCGTGGGGGCGTTGAAGGAGCGGTTCGAGGGAATAAAAGTCGGGGATCCTTTAGATCCCGCCATTAAGATGGGAAGCCAGGTCAGTCGGCAGCCGATGGAGAGGATTCTTGGGTATATCGATCTGGCGGTCCAGGTAGGCGCAAGGATCATTACCGTGGAAAACGGCTGGTTGATCCCGGCTACGAGCATGGTTGCTTTATCGCTCCGATGATTATCGTTGATGCGAGTAACAATATGAGGCTGGCGCAAGAGGAGATTTTCGGCCCGGTCTTGGTGGTCACGCCATTCGAGGATGAAGAGGAAGCCGATGAGCCGGCCAATGAGTCGGAGTACGGCTTGCCGGGCGCTGTTTGGCCGCAGGATATTACGCGAGCTTTAAGAGTGGCTCACGCTATCAAAACATGAAGGATATGGGTAAACCCCTGCCATGAGCTGCCTGCACATGCGCCTTTTGGCGGGTACAAAAAATCCGGTATTGGTCGGGAGACTCACAAGATGGTGTTGGATAGCTACACCGAGAAGAAGAGCATCATTATCGGCTTGAATGAGTCAGGCCCGGGTCTTTTTTAAGGACCGAACCATTGTTTGACTCGATGCGCCGTAGAGGAGGGTTGACAGCCGTTTTCTCCTATCGGAGGCGCGCAACTACGGGCAACTATGAGTGTTGTAAAGCGGATCCGGAAAACCGGATACCGACATAAATTTTTCATTAAAAGGAAATGAAGTTATGAATGTAAGTCCTCTTTTCGAGTCAGTGAGACTGGGATCACTTGACCTGAAAAGCCGTATCGTTTTGCCGCCTCTCACGCGGTCAAGAAGTACTCAGCCTGGGAATATTCCGAGCGACCTGATGGCTGCCTATTATGCGCAGCGGGCTTCAGCCGTTTTTATGGTCACAGAGGGTACGCAGATAGAGTCCAGAGGTCAGGGTTACGCATGGACGCCGGGAATTTTTACGACGGCACAGATTGAAGGATGGAAGAAGGTAACCGGAGCTGTTCACCGGGAAGGAGGAAAGATTTTCTGTCAGTTGTGGCATGTAGGACGAGTTTCTCACAGCTCTCTTCAGCAGGAGGGGCAGGCTCCGGTAGCTCCCTCAGCTATTCGTGTAGAAGGTGTGAAAGTGTTCGTAGAGACGGCGCACGGGGAGGGCGCATTGGCCGATCCTGACGAGCCCCGCGCGCTCTCAACCCAGGAAGTGCAGGAGCTGGTGACGCTTTACGCTCGCGCTGCTCGCAACGCCGTGGAAGCCGGATTTGATGGTGTAGAAATCCATAGTGCCAATGGCTATCTGGTTAACCAGTTCATATCAAAACATACCAATCATCGGACGGATCAATATGGCGGCAGTTTGCGGAACCGGCTGCGTTTTCTGGAAGAGGTTGTAGCCGCAGTTTCAGAGGAGGTGGGAGCCGAGCAGCTGGGGGTGAGGTTTGCTCCCTTGTTTGAGAGCACGGAAGAGGAGCGTGTCTATCTCGGCCTGGTTGAATCGGACCCTCATGAAACCTACCTGGAAGCCGCAAGGCTGTTGGAGCGTATGGGTATTGCCTACATTTCGATCGCTGAGGCCGACTGGGATAATGCCCCGGAGTTGCCTGATAGCTTCTGCAGTACGCTCAGGGAAGCCTTTAGTGGCGTTCTGATTTATGCAGGCCGATACACTCCGGGGAAGGCGCTTCGTATGCTTAATGCCGGATACGGCGACCTGTTCGCCTTCGGGAAGCCGTTTATTGCCAACCGGGATTTACCGTACCGGATCCGTCACGGATTGCCCTGGAGCGAGGTTGATCCCACAACAATGTACGGTGGAACTGACAAGGGGTACATCGACTGCCCCACCTACGACTCGCAGGCTACTGCGGCGCCCAGAGCACCAGAGAGGGTGTCGGGGTAAGGACCCAGCGAACGAGTGAGGCCCTTGAAAAGTGGGCTCACTTTTGGGCTCTTGGGAGCATTATCCCGGGTACGCGATAACTCACATTTTGTCCGCTGGAACTCCATAACAGCTTGTTTGTGTGCGAGCTACCCTTACAGAAAATACTTTAAGCTCAAAGAGTGTAGACGACTGGTCTATTTATTGCTAAGCTGCAAACTGTCGTAATAAACACGTTGACCCTATTGGCTTCCCGCTTAGACGACCGGTCTAGGGGTGAGCTGATTGTGAGCGAATTCGAGTTTTACAACCCAACCACATCCCACGAGAGATGGCTCAATTATGCCTTATGAAACACGAAACCCTTACACCGGCGCACTTCTGGAAACATACCCGGACGCGACCGACACTGAAGTCCACCAAGCGATTGAGAATGCTGATGCGGCATTCTTATTGTGGAAGCAAAGCGCGTTTGCGGAACGTGCACGAATAGTGCACTCCGCTGCAAGCCTATTGCGTCGTGACGTGGATATTTTTGCCAACCTGTTGACGGTTGAAATGGGCAAGCTTGTGTCTGAAGCCAAAGCAGAAGTAGCCCTGTCAGCAGATATCTTTGACTATTATGCCGACAATGCAGAGGCGCTGCTAGCACCTGAAAAGCTACCGGTGGCCAACCCCGACGAAGGTGACGCAGTACTTTCTTTTGAGCCGCTTGGGGTATTGCTGGCAATTGAGCCGTGGAATTTCCCATTCTACCAGGTGGCCCGTATCGCGGCGCCACAATTGTCCGCAGGCAACGCCATGTTGCTCAAGCACGCATCAAATGTTCCACAGGCCGCCGCCGCATTCCAAAAATTGATGCTGGTGGCTGGCTTGCCCCAAGGGACGTTCAAAAACCTGTATGCAACACGGGCGCAGATCGAAACCATCATCAACGATCCACGCGTTCATGGCGTTGCGCTGACCGGGTCGGAAAGAGCGGGTTCGGTAGTTGCCGAGCAGGCCGGCAAAGCGTTGAAAAAATCAACGCTTGAACTTGGCGGTGCAGATGCTTTCGTCGTGTTGGCTGATGCGGATATGGAGAAAACCATCAAATGGGCGGTCTTTGGGCGACATTGGAATGGTGGTCAGGTCTGTGTGTCCTCTAAAAGGCTGGTCATTGTCGATGAGGTTTATGACCAATTTCTTAAAGGTTACACTGTTGGTGTTGCGAAACTGAGGGCGGGGGACCCTCTGGAACCAACCACGACGTTAGCCCCCCTGTCTTCTGAAGCAGCTGCAAAAGAGATCAAAGACAAGATACGCCAAGCGGTTTCCTACGGAGCCACGGCAACCGAAGTCGGGCCAAAGGTTCCCAGTTCGGGTGCTTTCGTTCAGCCGACTATTCTGACCGACATTTCAGAAGACAACCCTGCTAGGTATTGGGAATTCTTCGGCCCAGTATCGATGCTGTTCCGCGCGAAAGACGAGGCGGATGCCGTGCACATTGCTAATGACTCACCATTCGGGCTGGGCGGGTCGGTATTCACCGCGGACCCAAAACATGGTGCTGATGTAGCGAAGCAAATTTCCACAGGCACGGTCTTTGTCAATCACCCGACGATGGCCAAGGCGGACCTACCTTTCGGTGGCATCGGGCGTTCGGGATACGGCCGAGAACTAATCGGGCTCGGAATCAGGGAATTCGTTAACCACAAGCTCATCTCAGTGGTTGATATTGACGCTCCGTTCTAGGTTGCAGGGTACTAAACGATGTCCTCAAGGCATTTGATTTTTATCCGTTCGATAGTCGAGCGGTCGAATAAGGAGCTATGAATTGTGAAAATTTTTTACAAGACTGCTGCGACGGCAACGGGGGGGCGCTCGGGAACCTCAACCCTAAACGATGGCAGCTTTTCGGTCCAAATGGTTCGGCCGGATAGCGGTGATGCTGGTGTAAACCCCGAACAACTGTTTGCACTTGGTTATGCCGCCTGTTTTGACAACGCGATAGAGCTTACCGCAAAACAGCTCAAGCTAAATGCCAAGGGGGCAAAAACCTCAATCGAAGTGGGTATCGGCCAACGTGCCGATGGCGGATACGGGCTTGACCTCGACATCACCGCTCACTTGCCGGGCATGGCCCGCGAGGAGGCACAACTCCTGGTCGAGGCGACGCATCAGATTTGCCCATACTCCAACGCTACGCGCGGAAATATTGATGTCCGCTTACACATCGAAACTGAAGGAAACTGATATGAAAAATTTCAACTTTCACAACCCTACCCGGATTTTGTTTGGCAAGGGCAGCATCGCAGAGCTGAAAGACCAGGTTCCTGCTGACGCAAAGGTTTTGATCCTCTATGGCGGCGGCAGTGCTGAACGTACCGGTGTTTTGGGCCAGGTGCGCGAGGCTCTAGCCGGGCGATCAGTGCTTGAGTTCGGTGGCATTGAACCCAACCCGCGCTATGCCACAACGCTGAAAGCCGTTGAGATGATCCGCGAAAACGACGTCACTTTCCTACTTGCCGTTGGCGGCGGGTCGGTTATCGACGCCACCAAATTTATTGCAGCGGCGACAAAGTATGATGGCGTTGCTTGGGACATTCTGACGTCGCGCGGATCGGTCATTACGCAGGCGCTGCCGTTCGGCGCAGTATTGACCTTGCCCGCGACCGGGTCGGAAATGAACTCTGGCGGGGTGATCACCAACCCTGAGAAGGGTGCAAAGCTACCGTTTAGCAGCCGTTATTGCTACCCGGATTTCTCTGTCCTTGATCCTGAGGTCACCTACACTCTGCCGCCTCGCCAGATTGCCAATGGTGTGGTGGATGCCTTCGTCCATACGATCGAACAGTACCTGACCTATCCGTCTGTCGCGCGAGTTCAGGACGGCTTCGCCGAAACCCTGCTGCGCACGCTAATCGATCTTGGCCCCAAGGCGCTTGAAACGCCTGAGAGTTACGACATTCGTGCCAATCTGATGTGGACGGCGACGATGGCCCTGAACGGACTGATTGGTGCCGGGGTGCCCCAGGATTGGGCCAGCCATATGATCGGGCATGAGATTACTGCGCTGAATGATACTGACCACGCCCGCACGCTGGCGGTTGTGTTGCCATCCCTGATGAACGATCAGCGCGGCCCTAAACGCGAGAAGCTGTTGCAGTATGCCGGCAACGTCTGGGATATCCGAGAAGGGTCCGACGATGCGCGGATCGATGCTGTGATCGAAGCAACACGTGGTTTTTTTGAGCAGATGGGCATCAAAACCCGGTTAGGCGACTATGGTATTGATGCGCACGGGATCGACCATATCGTTACTGCCTTAAAGGATCACGGCATGACAGCACTTGGTGAACATAACGCCATTGGCCCCGATGATTCCCGCCGCATTCTTGAAGCTGCTTTGTAGGAGAAACTGAACATGATACAAACTGACACAGTAAACCGCAAACTTGTGCTGTCGGAACGCCCTAAAGGTGAGCCGACTAAGAACACCTTGAGGCTTGACGAAGAGGCGATCCCTTCCGTCGGCGACAATCAGATGCTTTTGCGTACCGAGTACTTGTCACTCGACCCCTATATGCGGGGCAGGATGAGTGATGCGCCATCTTATGCCGCACCGGTGGAGGTCGGCGATGTGATGGTCGGTAGTACGGTTGCGCAGGTTGTTACCTCGAAAGTTGACGGCTTTGCAGTGGGTGACTGGGTGGTGAGCTTCAATGGCTGGCAGGATTATGCCCTGTCGGATGGTGAGGGGGTCACTAACCTTGGTGCCTCGCCCGCGCATCCATCCTGGGCACTCGGCATTCTCGGGATGCCCGGTTTCACCGCTTGGGCTGGCTTGACGCAGATCGGTGCGCCCAAGCCCGGCGAGACAATTGCGGTGGCTGCGGCGACCGGCCCGGTCGGTGCAACCGTAGGCCAAATCGGTAAGCTGCTGGGCTGTAGTGTTGTTGGCATCGCGGGCGGACCCCAAAAATGTGCCTATGCAGTTGATGATCTGGGTTTCGACGCATGCATCGATCACAAGGCGCCAGACTTTGCTGATCAGCTTGCCAAGGTATGCCCTGACGGCATTGATGTCTATTTCGAAAATGTGGGTGGCAAGGTTCTTGATGCGGTGATCCCGCTTCTGAACCCGCATGCGCGTGTGCCGGTGTGTGGACTGGTATCGCAATACAACGCCACCGAACTGCCTGGAGGACCGGACCGATTGAATTGGCTGATGGGGCAGATCCTGCGTACGAAGATCAAGGTGCAGGGTTTCATCATTTTTGACGATTTCGGCCACCTCTATCCGAGCTTCGCCAAGGAAATGGGCGCGTGGGTCGCAAGCGGTAAGATCAAATACCGCGAAGAGATCATTGATGGTCTGGAAAACGCCCCTGAAGCCTTCGTCGGCCTTCTCAACGGCGACAATTTTGGCAAACGCGTAATCCGTGTCGGCAATCAAAATAGGGACATAACATGAAAATTCTGATGATACTCACGTCCCATGACGAACTTGGAGACACTGGCAAGAAAACCGGCTTCTGGCTGGAGGAGTTTGCCGCGCCCTATTACGTATTCAAGGACGCAGGGGCCGATATCACTCTGGCCACGCCCAAGGGGGGGCAACCACCAATTGATCCGTCCAGCGATAGCTTGGACGCTCAGACCGACGACACCCGTCGTTTCAAGGGCGATGTTGAGACGCAAAAGTATCTTGCGACTACGGTGAAACTTTCTGACATGACAGAAGCCGGGTTCGATGCAATCTTCTATCCCGGTGGTCATGGCCCTTTGTGGGACTTGGCCGAAGACGCTGACAGCAAACGCCTGATCGAAGCCTTTGCCGCCGCTGACTTGCCTGTTGGGGCAGTCTGCCACGCCCCCGCCGTATTCCGCCACACTCAAGGCGCAGATGGCAAACCCTTGGTCTCAGGGCGACGTGTGACAGGCTTCACAAATACAGAAGAAGAGGCCGTTGGCCTGACCAGCGTTGTGCCCTTCCTGGTCGAGGATATGCTCAAAGCCAATGGTGGCATTTATGAGAAAGGCACTGATTGGGCCAGCTTTGTGCTGCGGGATGGTAAGCTCGTCACCGGTCAGAACCCTGCCTCATCCGCTGCCGCCGCGCAAGAGCTTCTTGCGCTGCTGAAATAATGGGAAACGATGACCGAACTGATCCTGTATCACTATGAAGCATCTCTCCATTCCGAAAAGATCAGGATTCTGATGGGCTTCAGGGGTCTGTCATCGGTCATGCTGCATCGTGAAACGCTACAGGGCGGAACTGTTGCTGTACATTTTCCGCGTCTCGGTTATCGGCTTCGCACAACCTTCAACTAGGGAGAAAACACATGAGAGCTCTCAGTCTGAGTTCTGGCTTTGGTGCCATATTGGCTACCGGAATGACCTTTTTTGCCGCATCATTCATTGCCCTTTCAACCCGAGCCGAAACTCCGATCCGATCCGGCAATGAAGTTCAGGTTGCCGCGGAAATGTTTGGCTGCATTTATGATTTACCCAAAGTGCGCAATACCTTTCTGTTCCATCATGACCCGGAAAAGCTCGAGGAAGCCATCCATATTTTTACCGACCGCGTCTCTGATACGGAGTATCCAGTTGGTACGGTGATGCTACTTGTTCCGTTTGAAGCGATGGTCAAACACTCAAGCGAGAAATACCCAGATAGTAGAGGCTGGGAGTTTCTCGCCCTAGATGTGACGGCCGAGAGCACGACGATCACGAGTCGGGGAGATCACGCAGTAAATTTTGAGGGGCGTGAGTGCCTGAGCTGTCATGCCGCTGGTATTAAGTACGATTTTGTTTGTGAGAAAGACCACGGCTGCGCGCCATTGTCCATTGGCGACGAAGATATCGCTGCCTTTCAGGCTGCTGATCCTCGTTGCACACAGCGTCGACCCAAGGAGAAAACACGTGAAAACTCGTAACTCGTACGTCAAAATGACTAACGTCGTTCCTGAAACTGACCTCTTTTCACCGGTTGAAATAGGGCCTTATGCTCTGACAAACCGCGTTGTTATGGCACCACTGACGCGGGCGCGTTCGCCTGAAAATATCGCCACATCGATGATGCAAGAGTATTACACACAGCGTGCATCGGCAGGACTGATTATCAGCGAGGGGTTGAGTATTTCACAGCAGGCAGTGGGTTACGCCTTTACCCCAGGCCTCTGGACCACTGAACAGATCGAAAGCTGGCGCCCTGTCACAACGGCAGTTCACGATAAAGGAGGACGCATATTCGCCCAGCTTTGGCATGTTGGTAGGGTTTCTCACCCGGATGTGCAACTTGGTGGCGTGTTACCAGTTGCCCCATCTGCTATTCGCCCCAATGTCGAAGCGTTCACGGCAGAGGGAAAGAAACCGGCACTGACGCCAAGAGCGCTACGCATGGACGAGCTGCCGGGGATTGTGGCCGATTATGAGCAGGCTGCCCGCAACGCTCTGGATGCAGGATTTGATGGCGTTGAAATTCACGCCGCAAATGGTTACCTACTTGATCAGTTTATGCGGGATGGGGCCAATCAGCGTACTGATGCCTATGGTGGGTCGGTCGAAAATCGTATTCGGCTGACACTTGAGGTTACCAAAGCTGTTGCGGCGATTAGCAATGGTGGGCGTACGGGGCTGCGGATATCTCCGGTCAGTACCGCTAACGGTCTTAGTGACAGCAACCCTGAACCGGTTTTCACGGCGCTTGTCGACCAACTGAATGATGTTGACCTAGCTTATCTTCACGTTGTGGAAGGCGAGACAGGAGGATCGCGAACTGTTGAAGGTGGGTTTGACTTGAATGTTTTGCGGCAGCGCTTCAAAGGGTTGTACATGGCCAATAATGGCTATGACCGCGATCTGGCTCTAGCAGCGCGGCGTACCAATACCGCTGATGTGATTGCATTTGGACGCCCCTATATTGCTAACCCTGACCTTGTGACTCGCCTAGAGCGGGGTACACCTCTCAATCCGCTTGACGGCGCGACGGCATATGGTGGCGGGGCCGAGGGGTATATCGATTATCCTTTCCTGCCAGCGAAAGATCCTAGTTGATGACGTTTATGACCTATTTTTTTAATTACAAGAAGGACGAAAACTACTATGAAATCTCGTAATCTTGGCGCTGGACTGGGTGCTGTTTCTGCTGTCGGCCTTGGCTGCATGGGGATGTCCGAGTTCTATGGACCCTCTGATCGAGCTCAATCACTCGCGACGCTGGAGTATGCGTTCGACAAAGGTATAACGTTTTTTGATACTGCGGATACCTACGGTCTTGGCCGTAACGAGAAACTCCTCAGTAGCTTTCTCGCCCGACACCGAGAGCAGATCACTCTGGCGACCAAGTTCGGCATTGTGCGCGATGGCCCACTTGCGGACCGCCGAATTGACAATACCGCGACCTACATGGCCAGCGCCTGTGAGGCTTCGCTAACGCGGTTGGGTATAGAAACAATCGATCTCTACTATGCTCACCGTCTAAGTCCGGGTGTACCCGTCGAAGATACGGTAGGTTCGATGGCTGAACTCGTCAAGCAAGGCAAAGTACGGGGCCTGGGGTTGAGCGAGGTGTCCCCTGAGACTTTGCGCCGCGCCCATGCTATTCACCCTATTGTTGCAGTGCAATCGGAATACTCCCTGTGGACGCGCGATCCAGAAGACGGAATGTTGCAGACTTGTAAGGAGCTCGGTGTAGCTTTTGTTCCATACAGCCCGCTTGGTCGGGGTTTTTTGACGGGTACGATAAGGTCGGTTGATGACATGGCTGCCGACGACTTTAGACGTACCTCGCAACCACGGTTCGAGGGAGAAAATTTGCAGAGGAATCTGTCTGTGGTTGATGCACTGACCAGATTTGCGGATTCAAAAGGCTGTACACCGGCACAGTTGGCTTTAGCGTGGGTTCTGGCGCAGGGCGATCATGTCATCCCTATTCCTGGAACACGTACCGAGCGTTATATCGACGAAAATATAGGTGCCGGTTCGTTGTCTCTGACAGAGGAAGACATTTCTGCCCTTGATAAAATTGCTCCGAAAGGTGCGGTAAGCGGTGAGCGTTATACGATTGAAGGGATGCAGCACGTCAATATTTAGTGGTCCTAAACCGAACAAAACCAGTCATGAAGAGGCCGCGGCAGGCTGAACTGGCTTTCCGTTAACCGAATGGCTCTGCAATGCGGAGTGATGTCTTGTGATAGGCGTTTGAAGAACCAATGAATAGACTACTGATCCTGGCTTTGGGAATGTTTTCCATCGGCACGGCCAGTTTCGTTATGGCCGGCCTTCTGCCAGAGATGGCAGTCAGCCTTAATACCACTGTTGGTGACGCGGCTAGCATGATCGCGGCGTTTGCCGTAGCTTATGCTCTGGTGATACCGATCGCCGCAACTCTGATGGTGAATTTGCCTTATAGGCCCATACTGGTGGTGGGCATGATCACTCTTGCCGCAGGCCATGTGGTCTCGGCGCTGGCGCCAAATCTGGAAGTGGCGATTGCCGGTCGTGCGCTTGGGGGCTTGGGCGGAGCACTGTTTATGCCAATTGCAGGGGCAGCGGCGACCGCGATAGTCGCACAGGAACATTGGGGGCGTTCATTGGCTATCATTACAGCCGGTTTAAGTGCGTCAACCGCAATTGGAGCGCCATTGGGAATTGCTCTCTCTACGAGTTTTGGTGACTGGCGGCTGGGTATGTGGCTTGTCGCTGCACTAGCCGGTGCAGCGGCTATTGGGGTTGGTACTTCACTAGAGGCAATCCCAAGACCGGATACAAAGAAGAGGCCCAGGGATATGTTGGCCTCTGTGACGAAACCGGCTGTATTGGGCGTGCTGGGAACGACACTGTTTTTAATGACCGGATCCTACATCGTTCACACCTATGCCAGTGTAATTCTTATGCCCGCTACGAATGGAAGGGGTGAGACATTAGCCCTTTTAATGGCGGCTTGGGGCGTTGCGGCTACTATTGGAACCTTTACCGCAGGCAGGCTGACCGACCGGTGGGGTGCGAGGCCAATTATTGTTGGCGGGCTCACGGTTTTGAGCCTCAACTTCTTACTGTTGCCAGTGCTTACCTATTCTCCGTTCATATCGGTTTTGCCGCTTGCAGTTTGGGGGGCGATTGCGTGGAGCTGTCTGGTGCCACTGCAGCACCAGTTAGTGAAAGCGGCGCCCGCTAGTGTATCCATCGTTCTGGGGCTAAATACTTCAGCTATATATCTGGGGGTTTCGCTTTCTGCGTCTATTGGAAAGCTTGTATCTCAAACGTTTGGAAGCGAGTATCTGAGCATGGTCGCGGCCGGTTTTACGATTCTGGCCTTGGGAGTATATGAGGTGCATCAAAAATTTTGAAACCGGTACACAGAAAAGCTCGGCTCATTACTGGACAAATAACTAGCTTCGAGAGATTTTTGAAGGGTGGCATTCTGATCTGACCAAAATAATTTCAAAAATAACCAGGGTGCGGATTCGCCGGCAATAAGGCGCCGCGATCGTGCCAAAGTCGCATACTATTTCTCTTTTGCACTGCTAAGCAAGATCTTCGGGCCTATCGACATCGCGTCGTACCCCCGGGTTGTCTACTGGCAGTTCGCTTACCTTAGCCGGATGACCCAAAATGGGTTGCCTAGCACCAAAATCCTCCCACAAACATTTCAGTCCCCCGAGGAGCGGGGAACCAGAGCCCACGGGATGGCCGCGACACGACTTATAGGTCGGTATACAGGCTTGGTCAACCCGGGCGGCAGCGGCAACTGCCGAGTAGGTTTCGCTTTTGATCCAGTGCATATCTGCGATATGCAACCACCACAGCTGTTGGACGTCAACTACCTTGGCCGGCCAAGTTAATTGTCGTCTAAAACATGGTAAGCGCTCAGTAAACCACGCCCTACCTTTTCGCTGATCAAGTCTGCACCCTGTCATTCCCGATGACAGGAGACGGCGAATGACAAACGGCACCACTCTGACCGAGCGCCAACAATACTGGCTCAAACACATCCGAGCCTGCGAGGCCGCCGGCCAGACGTCGATCGATTATGCCCGGGCACACGACATCAGCGTCAAGTCCCTGTATTCGGCCAGGAAGGAACTCGCCAGCAAAGGCAGGCTCTTGCGATCACAGAGCACCGTTTTTCAAAAAGCGCAGGTGGTCAATAACCCCCGCTCACTCGAGAGTCAGTGGCAGGTCCAACTGCCCAACGGTGCTGTGGTCGCATTCAGTGGCGCCGTCGATGCCGCGATCCTGTCACTGGTCCTGAACACAGCGGCCGTGCTGTCATGATGCGCCCCTCGAATGAACTGCCTGAGGTCTACTTGTGCCGAGATCCCATCGACTTCCGCAAGGGCATCAATGGGTTGGCTGTATTCGTCGAAGGTAACCTCAGCCTCGATCCATTCTCGGAACATTTGTTTGTGTTCTGTAACCGCCGGCGCAACCGGGTCAAGATTCTCTACTGGGAACGCAGCGGATTCTGTCTGTGGCAGAAACGGCTGGAGAAATCTCAATTCCACTGGCCACGTAAGCAGTCTGGGGACATCGTGAGCCTGACTGGCCAGCAGCTGAACTGGCTGCTCGACGGCTACGACATCAGTCGCCTGAAGCCACACGAAAATCTCTGTTTTAGCAGTGTTTTATAGGGTTATACGCATCGATCCGGTATACTACAGGGCATGTCAAACGCGCCCAATCAACTGCCCCGCGACATTGAAACTCTCCAGGCATTGCTGGCTGAACAGGTCGCACGCAACACCCGGCTTGAACAAGATAAAGTGCGCCTGGATGCCAAGGTGCTCTCCCTCCAGGAGCAACTCAATCTGGCCCTCGCCCGCCGTTACGCGGCCAGCAGCGAGAAGCTGTCGCCTGATCAGATCCGCCTGTTCAATGAGGCAGAAGTCGACGCGGCTCTTGATGACTATGACCACGACGAAGCTGATCCGGAAGAGACCGTGGCGGTCCCCGCCCACAACCGTAAAAAAGGCGGCCGCAAGCCACTGCCGGATACCTTGCCCCGGGTCGAAGTCGTCCACGAGATACCCGAAGACCAACGCCACTGCCCGCACGACGGACAGGTACTGGCCGAGATGAACCAGGTCGTGTCAGAACAACTCGATATCATCCCGGCGCAGATCCGCGTCATTCGCCATATCCGCAAGCAATACGCCTGCGCCTGTGGCCAATGTATTCAGACGGCCGCTTTGCCAGGCCAGCCTATCCCCAAAAGCATGGCCTCGCCGGGGCTGCTGGCCCATATTGCCGTCTCCAAGTATCAGGACGCCCTGCCGCTGTATCGCCAGGAGCAGATCCTGCAGCGGATCGGGGTGGATATCCCTCGGGCGACGCTGGCCAACTGGATGATCCGGGCCGGGCAACTGGTGCAGCCGCTGATCAACCTGTTGCATGACCACCTGTTGGCCTATGACATCGTGCAGATGGACGAAACCACGGTGCAGGTGCTGAAGGAGCCCGGTAAGGTGGCGCAGTCGAAATCCTATCTGTGGTTGCAGCGTGGCGGGCCGCCGGCTGAACCGGTGATCCTGTTTGATTACGACCCCTCGCGCAGCCAGACGGTCCCGATGGCATTGCTGGAAGGCTTTGTCGGCTACCTGCAGGCCGATGGTTACAGTGGTTATAACGGCGTTGTTACTGCGGGCAGTTTGATTCACGTGGGCTGCATGGCGCACGCACGCCGCAAGTTCAGTGAGGCGGTGAAGGGTCAAGGCAAGAATCCGCGCCAGGGCAAGGCCCAACAGGGGCTGGCCTGGATCCAGAAGCTGTATCGCATTGAGAAGCAGGCCCGTACGAAACAGATGTCACCGCCAGAGCGAAAGGCACACCGGCAACAACATGCGGCGCCGATCCTGAAGAAACTGCGCACATGGCTGGATGACAGTCTGCCCACAGTGCCGCCGGGGACGCTGGCTGGCAAGGCGCTGACCTACCTGCACAACGAATGGCCGAAGCTCATCCGCTACCTGGAAGATGGGCGGCTTGAGATCGATAATAATCTGGCGGAGAACGCCATCCGCCCCTTTGTCATTGGTCGCAAAAATTGGATGTTCTCGGACTCAGTGCGCGGCGTCAAAGCCAGTGCCAACCTGTATTCCCTGGTGGAGTCGGCAAAGGCCAATGGGCTGGAGCCCTATGGATACCTGCGTCAGGTGTTCACTGCGCTACCGCAGGCGGAAACGGTGGAGGCTATTGAAAACCTGCTGCCGTGGGCGTTGAAAAAAATCTCCGCGGAGACGCGATAGGCAACCCCGCGGTTCACGAACCGTTTACGGTAAAACGCGTAGCTCAGGGTTCGAAGCCCTTGTGGATTTGTAGCGGGGAAAAAGTTCCCCACAAATGCCATGCAAATCACGTGAAAACCAATAGATTCAAAGGTGAAACTATAGGAAAACTCACAAGAGTGTGGGGAGCTTAGTTCAGAAATTTCCAAGAAAAACATAAAGATACATGAGGTAGAGCCCTTGGCTTTTAACCAATTGGTCGCTGGTTCGAATCCAGCACGGCCCACCATACAACGAAACATGGCTACCCCATCGGGGTGGCCATTTTTCGTTGTGGGGTTGGCTCGTCTGGATCGAGCCACCGTTCGAAAAATTCGCCTTAGAGGCGAATTTAGACGCCGCAGCGCAGCGAAGGCGCCCCGCAGGGGTCACAACGGCCCTTAGGCTGTTGTGATCAATCCAGCACGGCCCACCAAATACAAAAAAGCCTCCGCGAAGGAGGCTTCTTTGTATTTGCACTATGTAGACTGCCCCGCACACGGGCTCTACCCCATTAACAATGGGATGGATTCCCCCTCTCCCGTTTTCGGCATTACGTACCACACTGAGTGTGCTGTCCAACAGTCACCAGCGCGGAGCAAGCGCATCTTCAACATAGACATTGAGTTTTGCAGCCGCTGCGGTGGTTCGGTCAGGGTTATTGCCGATGCGTCGGACCGGTGTATTGAAGATGAGGACATTATCGACAGAATCCTGGTACATCTTCGCGAGAAGGAACAAAACATCCCCACTCTCTCCACGCGGGTTACAGGTGCCTATGCCGAGAAAATGTTGTTGCAGGAGTCGCTAGTGTTTCCAGCGCCCAATGGCTTGTCACCGGATATGGCGGCACTGATCACGCGCGGTAGCAGACACCGCATCGGAATGAAATGAAGATCTGCCCCACTGTATCGGGGACACAGTGGCATTGGCGCTTGCTATTTTTTTCGCGGTGGTGTGCTGAGCACTCCTACGATACACCAACGGGTGATTCGAAATCCGAAAGCGAATCGTAACGGGTTCCTGCCCTATGAACTGCCCCCAATTGTCTTATCAAACCGGTGGGTAAAGTTAAAGACCTCGGGTTCGCAGACATCTATACAGCGTCCGCAGGTGATGCAGTCGGAACTCGCGATAATCGGACTGCGGTCCGACTCGCGGGGGTATAGAGCCGGGGCGATCACCTGTGGTTCCGGGCAGACTCGAAAGCAATCCCCGCAGTTGGTGCAGGAATCTCTGTCTCGCGCGCTGACCCTGGTCAGGCTGAAGTGGTTGATGAAACCGTAGAATGCGCCTACCGGGCAAATGTGCCCACACCAGCCGTGTTTTGCGACGAAAAGATCGAACAGAAACACGCCTACTATCACCAGCCAACCGACGCCCATGCCGAATAGGATTCCTCTGTGAAGCAGCGTAATGGGGTTTACCGCCTCGAAGGCGATGTCGTGCATCAGATAGGAAACCAGGAGAATGACCAACACCAGGCCGTGTCGTAGATACCTGGACAAGCGAACATTCGGCTTGAACCCCAGGGTTTCCCGCAGTGAGGCCGCAGCATCGGTAACGGGATTGATGGGGCAGACCCAGGCACAGAAACTGCGCCCCCCAACGAGTAGATACAAGGCTAATATCAGCCCGACACCAGTGATTGCTTGCGCGGCGATTTCATGGCCTGCGACGACGGACTGTAGGGCTATAAAGGGATCCGTAAAGGGAATCTTGCCTAGAAGAGTGCTGGAAGCGAGATTCCCTTCCATAATCCATATGCTCAAAAAGGGGCCGCTCATGAATAAACCCAGAATCGAAAATTGCACAAAGCGCCGCAGCAGCAGCCATTTGTTTCTACGAATAAGACCTCTTGCAGCGGGCACTTTATGAAAGCCCATGAATGCGGGTACCGATGTCATGCTGTAACAGCGCGGCGGGCAGCACTTTGATCGATGCTTCGGCGGTGATGCAGGCCTCCTCGCATTTGCCGCAGCCGGTGCAGGCACTACTGTGGACAGTGGGCTGAAAGAGAAGGCGCCCCGAGGCGGTGAATTGCTCCATGGTGATGGCTTCACCTTTTATGGGGCAGGCCATATAGCAGGCCCGACAGGATGTTCCCTGCATAGCATAGCAAGTTTCCGTCCCGACGAAGACGGCCAGCCCCATGCTGGCTTGATTAATGTCCGTCAACTGGTGGCTGAGTGCGCCAGTCGGGCAGGCTGGCACGCAGGGAATGTCTGTGCACATTTCACACGCGTGCTCCCGGGCAATAAAATAAGGTGTGCCGGTGGGTACGGGGTCCTCAAGGCGGGCCAATTTAAGAATATCGTAGGGACAGGCCTCAACACACAGTCCGCAGTGCACGCAGGCAGATTGAAAGTCCGCCTCAGCCAGTGCGCCGGGCGGCCGAATGGCGGTGGCGACGAGGTGTCGGGCACTCTTGAGGTACGCGGCTAGAACCAGGCCACTCACAGCCATCAAACCGGAGACCTCCGCCATCATCCGGAGAAAGCGCCGTCGCGCCTCGGTAAAAACTTTGGGCTTAGTAGCGGTCATTTCCGGGAAGATCTGTTGCGGCAATGGCGGCGCCTGTTACTGGGGTATGAGGAATGACACCGGTCCAGGGGTTGTAGTGCGCGTCCTCCGGTGCCTCCAATTCACCGCCCGGCATGAGCATGGCGGCCATTTCCATCGGAATGCTTTTGGCCGAGACTTCCTTCAGCGGAAACTCAATAATGCCGGTTTGCTTCAACTCGTCTGCCGAAGGAGGACGGATGTGTTGCCAGCGCCCCGGTTGAATATTCTCAATATAGATTTCCAGTTGTTTCTGCTTCTCCTCAGGGTCTTGCAAAAACCTCCCCTGTGCGAATGCCACAACTGAGCGGTAAAGCACAGCGTGATTAAAACCCGAACGCGGCAACACATAGCCATCGAAATGGGAAAATGCGAGACAGGCTGTAGCGCCCTTTTTGATCGCATGAATCATCTTGTTCTTTACCGCTCCGTGTACGTAGACGTTCTCACCATCGCGCCAGTGTACAGTTGCCTGAATATAAGGAGCGCCTTCGACGTTGGCACTGATGTGGCACATTGGCGCATCGTCGATAATAGCGTGTACAACTTCCTTATCATAACTGCCCAGTTCAGCGTTTAGGCGCAGGTGGGTTTGCTTACTTTGCATATATTTGCACATGCTGTTGGATCTCTAAGGTTTGTGACACACACCAGGCGGGCAACAAGGTTAGATCCCGTCTGCTCTCAGTGAAAACAAGTATAAAATTATTGGCTCTTAATTAAAGTGCCACTTTGTGCATAATTAGGGGGCCACTTATCGAAGCCTGATGGACTCAATATGCGACAAGCTGATACATTACTCACCGATCTGCTGGTGCTGGATCGGATTGGAAAGGATCCATTGCATCGACAGCTTTATCGGCAAATCCGTAGCTTCATCCTGGATGGTACGCTACCTCCGGGCGCGCCTTTGCCACCATCTCGTCAGCTGGCGAGAGATTCCGGCTTGTCCCGCAATACAGTAACCAATGCCTATGACCAATTGCTGGCGGAAGGTCTCACCGAATCCCATCGTGGTTCCGGTACTCGCACTATCGATATTAGCCGTAGCGGCCAAAGTGGGGGGCCTCGCAGGAGTGTAAAGAAAGCGCGAGCTGCCGGGCGAGTTGCACAGTTGGCAGGCTCCATGCAATCCAGCAGTTTCTTTGGCGGGGACACGCTTCTGCCCGGCTTTCCCGACCCGCGAGAATTTCCATCGAAGCTCTGGAACAGGCTTGCTAACCGCGCCGGCCGCGAGTTGAGTAGGCTCATGCCCGAACTGGATATCCACTCGGGTTATGTGCCGTTAAGGCAGGTGTTGGCTCAGTATCTCAGACTGGCCCGGGGTGTCAGGGTCGACCCGGAGCAAATTTTTATCACCGCGGGCGCGAGCCAAAGTTTACTGCTGCTCACCAGGGCGCTGACTGACCCCGGCGATGCCGTCTGGCTCGAAAACCCGGCGTACGGCGTCGCCAAATTGGCGCTGCAGTTAGCAGATCTCGAAATTGAGCCCGCCAATGTCGATGCTCAGGGGGCTTTACCACCAAAAAATCCCCGTCGTTCGCCCAAGCTCATTTACCTGACCACTTCATATCAATACCCGCTGGGAATCACTATGCCAATGAGTCGGCGTCTGCAATGGCTGGATGTCGCTCAGCAATACAACGCCTGGTTGGTGGAGGATGATTATGATGGCGAGTTTCGCTACCAAAGCGATCCCATCCCAGCCCTCGCGGGTCTGATGGACAACGAACGAACACTTTATATGGGCACGTTCAGCAAGGTGCTTTCACCCACACTGCGAATGAGCTATCTGGTGGTTCCCGCTTCTGCTGTAGATTCTATCAGGCGCGTATACCCGATGCTGGGAAATGAGAGCTCTGTTATAACCCAGGCGGTGGCAGCCGAATTCATTGGCATGGGTCACTTCACGAAACACATAAAGCGCATGCGAAGCCTGTATGGGGAGAGACGGGAGGCTATGGTACAAGCGCTCGCGCAATATGTCGGTATACAAGAACGTGGACTCAAAATAACATCGGGTGGCCTACATATACCTGTAGGAATGGCGGGCGTGGACATGGCGGTTTTTCCAGCAGTTACGGCTGCAGGGCTAGGCTGTATTCCATTGTCCAGCCACTACCTTGAGGCACCAGCGGAGCATGGATATCTGTTGGGGTTTACATCGAGGGAGCCGGAGGTGATCGATCGCGCGGTTCGAAGCCTGTCCGACATACTTTATGCGTCCTAATCAAGAAATAGGGCGCCTGTCAGCATTAATGGTGAAAAATCTATTTTTCTGCGAAAAATACATCTCGCCCCCGCTAAAATTTATCTCCACTAAATTAGCCCGGCATTGCTGGCTCCCACCTATTGCGGAAAAATGGGGTTTTCCAGCCACTGCACTCCCTTACAGTCATCCGCATTCTGTGATGCTGAAGATGAGTAGAGTAGGGCAGGCAAAATTAAAACTGCTTAAATATCGTTAGGTGATGGGCATGCAACAGGATTAGTCAGAAAAGACAATACCTTGCGTATTGCCTTTTCTGCTATTAAACCTGCCTAGGCGGTAGCGACTTTTTCAGCTCCTGCCGCTTCCAGTAGTTTCTTAATCTGCTTCTCGTTGTCGTCATTGTATTTAACGCCGATTAGCACTGAACCTTTTTCCAGGGCCGCTTCGTAATATTTGACTTCGTGTTCTGGTATGGCGGCTCCAATCGCACCGCCAATCACACCACCTGCCATTGCGCCAGCGCCAGCGCCTGCCAGAGCTGCAACCAGTGGGCCGGACGCCAATAGGCCGAGCCCACCCGTGGCAACAGCGCCCACGGCAGTTAGTCCACTGATAATGCCAGCCAATAGGCCGCCGGAAACGGACCCAATTGCAAGCCCCTCTGGAAGCTTGGTGCCTTCATCTAAAGCGAAGCTGTTGCCACTAACCTTGTCGCCTGCGATGACAGAAATTTCGTCTTGGGTAACACCCATGATCTCCAATTGATGAATTGCTATAGCGGCTTTGGTTGGTGTCTCGAACAATGCTGTAATAACGTTACTCATGATAATTTCCTTTTCAGTTGGTAGGGAATTGATTGAACCCACTGCTAATCTAGCAATAGTTATGCCAAATAATTAATTTCTATTTTTATCAAAAACACCTTATAAAGCAGCACATTTTCTGTCCGCTAGTTTGCTGAAGGGATTGAGTCTCAAGCTGTGGGTAAATATTGCTTATACTAGTGGTAAAAGTTACACCGGATATCAGAGGGGGTTGAGGGCAGATATCTGGGGGTGCGATGTTTCTGGAATCAGAGGATTTTTTGATTTTTTGCAGGAGATTGATAACGAGAATAGAAGACTGGAATTGCCGATGAGGTTATCAAGCACAACCTTTCGCTCATGTCAGCCATCCGCTGCTCGTATTCAGTTTACTGGACAAAAAAATCCCGGCCGTTGTGATGCGCCGGGAAACAGGGCCTGGGTTCGATAGTGCTATTCGTCAACGCTTTCCAAATCGTTTGGGTCATAATCCTTCATGCCCATTAACTGTGCTCGGGTGAGCGTGGTGGTGAGTCGTGAGCCGTCAGTTGATAAGGTAAGCCTGTCCATAGGTACCACAACCTCTTTGGTGTCATCTTCCAGCCCTATAACAATCATAGGCTGGCCAGCGCTATTCTTGACGACCTCGTCGACGTCGCCAAGCTGCATGCCGTTTGAATCATAAATGTCTTTACCTTCAATCTCATCGATGTCCATGTTGGCCAGAGCGCTATGCATATTCGCCTGCACCGTGGGACTCAGATTGTCAGCATTCTTGATAGTGTCGTCATCAGCCATTGCTGCGACGGCGCCTGAGAGTGCCAGACAGACAACGGCTTTCGCTAGTGTAGTCTTCATAATGTTGGATCTCCGTTCAAGTCATAGTCAGTGGTTGCCTTCACTGGTTTGGGATTCGCCCCAATCAGTATTGCAAGTCAAATGCAGCAAGCTCCGTGCCAACAACCTGTTTACCGAGGACAGTCGATGCTGTGCAGTTTGATCAGTGGTGTCGCGAGCTGACAGGAATTGTTTTACCTTAACGCAATCTTGCCGGTGGGGTCGCAACGGTTGAAATTTCTACACGGCGGTTGCAATTTCTACCCGGTCCTTACGTCTTGGCGGCTGATAGCATGAGCGCGTAAGGTTTACATTTTGTTGTACGTTGTGCCGATGTGAACATTGCTAACGGCAACTGCATCGGGACAAGTGTCCCCGAGAGAATTACATTTTTGATGCATTGAAAAGCGATAGCACCTGTAAAATTTTGTTAGGGCGCTACCGTAACACTTGCGTTGAAGGGCGAATCAGTTAACTTAAGTCGAGCCGGTGCAAGTGAAAAAAATTCCTTAACTAGGCGATAAAAACTGTTCCCTCGATTTTCTAGCAGAGGATAATTTTCTGATTTCTATGGAAATTATATTTTTGTAGACGCGCTCATCCCTGTGGCACGCTCTTTGCTTTACTCATTCCCACAACGTACACCGCGAAAATGCATCGTTCACCGGATCAGTGGATATCACGCTGTCCGGCATGGGAGAATTACTATGGTTTCGGCTGAGATCAGAAGATCGGAGAATGTACATCGCACCCGTGGCTTGCAGCGCCCTCGCGTACTGTCGCGCCAACAGCGCTCTAGCGCAGTGCATACGTTTGAAGATCAAATCAAATCACCTGATTATCCTTGTGTGGGCGCGAAAGCCGCGATGCAGCGCAATGCCTATCGGTTCGGGTTCTACGAGGAAATGGGTGAAATCGAGGCTGCCAAACAGTGCACTGTCGATCTGCAACACTTTGCCGCTACTTCGGATGAGATAGATCGGGACTTCGCCACCTTTATCGCCATTTTTGCAGACCCTTGCGGAGTGGGTGAACAACAGTTTTCTGAACAGCTATGGCGACACTTATGGCTGATGGCGCGCGTTGATCAAAAAAGTTATCAATGGGACGCGCAATATTCCTCTGATCCCAACAGTTCTGAATTTGCCATGAGCATCGGTGGTCGGGCGTTTTATATCATCGGCTTACACCCTGGCGCCTCACGTATGGCGCGACAGTTCCCGCATTGCACCCTGGTGTTCAATGCCCACAGTCAGTTCAAGCAGCTAAAAAGTAAAGGTGCCTATAACACCATTAGAGACAAGATTCGCCTGAGAGACGAAGCGCTGCAGGGGTATATCAACCCCATGGTAGAGGACCATGGCGTGAGAAGTGAGGCGCAGCAATATGATGGCGCTACTCACCCCGAGGGCTGGCGACCGCCATTTTCTATCGAAACAACGAGTAAGGGCAAGTGCCCATTCACTGGACTATCAGGAGCACTCGAGAAATGACAAGCCGCACAATCATAGCTGACGGGAGGGCAAAGGTGATTACCATTGCCAGTGATCCTGTCGAGATACCACCGCGTACCGGCGTCGCATTCCACCTCAACGTAGGGGAGACGCTCAAGGTGATTGACCCACTCGGTGAACAAGTGTCCGATCTGACAGCGTTTTTAGCATCGGATCTCACCGAATGGCTCAGTGGCGGTCGCACGATTGATTATGCAAATCGTATTTATCCAGCCGTGGGCGATATTTTGTACTCCAATCAATCCACACCCATGCTAACCATCACCGAGGATACGGCAGGTCGCCATGATTTCTTGCTGTCGCCCTGTTCTCCACAGATGTTTGCCAAGCTCTACGGTATTACCGAGAAGCGTCCTTCCTGCTATGGCAACCTGGTGAAAAATCTACAGGAACTCGGCGTCTCGCCGAATAGCATCCCCACCACGTTGAATGTCTTTATGAACGTAGTACCAGATTCTGATACAGGCGAGTTGACGATAGCGACACCTCATTCCAGGGCCGGAGACTACACCATGTTTCGGGCCGAGACTGATCTGATCGTGGGGCTTACCGCCTGTTCAGCTGAGAACAGTAATAACGGTAGGTTCAAGCCTATCGAATTCCTGATCTCCGCCACTTAGGCGTAGCGACGGAAGTGTGTGAGCGTTCCATTGTGGAGCGCGCGAGCGATCTACAGAGGTCATAAAGACCACAACAACGAGGAGAGTACTATGGACATTTATAGCCGTTTGAAACAAGACCACGATAAGCACCGAAAATTGGCGAAGCAGATCATGGAAACGTCAGGTGATAGCGAAGCGCGCCGTCAACTCTGGGACGCATTCAAGCCAGAAACGGTGGCTCACGCTAACGCAGAGGAACAGGCGTTCTACGCCAAGCTGATAGAGGAACCCGATACGCAGGAGCAGTCTCGCCATAGTGTGAGTGAACACAAAGAGGCCGATGACCTTATCCAGGAGTTGAGCGACATGGATATGAGTTCCAGTGGCTGGATCCAGAAGTTTGAAAAGCTTAAAGACGCACTGGAACATCATATGCGTGAGGAAGAAGACGAAGTCTTTGCAAAGGCTAAGAAGGTCATCAGCGCCGAGCAGGCGCAATTGCTGGCGGATACTTTTGAAACCCGCAAGCGCGAAGAATTGGCAGAGGCGTAAGCAGCTTGGAGAATCTGCTATTTATCAGTCTGGATAACTTACTGCGGGTGGCACTTTCAGTGCCACTTCTCTACTTTGCAGTTATCGGCTTCATCCGTATTAGTGGCAAGCGATCAACGTCCCAGATGAACAACTTTGACTGGATTGTTACTGTTGCGATGGGTTCGCTCGTGGCGTCGGGTATCGTCCTGAAAAACGTGGCGGTAGTTGAAGTATGGCTGGCCATTTTCTTGCTACTCGCCCTGCAATATGTAGTCACCAAGTCCATCATGCACAATGATACCCTATCTGATCTGGTTAGGGCCGAACCTGCCTTGCTGTTACACAAGGGAAAATTTATTCGTGCAGCGATGGAGGCCGAGCGAGTCAGCGAGAAAGAGATCTGTGCCGCTATCCGAGGTAGCGGTATTCAGGACATAGATCAGGTTTGGGCAGTCACACTGGAAACAGACGCGACATTCAGTGTGTTACCCAGGCCCGATGAGCCATCAAGGTGAGGCGATTGCCTATGATTGTGTTGAACCGCGCAATTAGATAGGAGCAATTTTCAACCCAATATTGGACAGATCCTGAACCGTCAGCTTATTGCAGATTGCTCTAGCAGATGACGTACTTCCTCAGCCTCAGTGGGCCGAACAAGACGCGACACCTGCACGCTGTCGCGCAACAGGGGCGAAAGGCCTCAGAAGGAGAAGGTGAGGGCCGGCACGGCCCGAGAGACTGCTTCATCACTGTCCGGATTCCAGTCGCCGCCGCGGACGCGTTCTATAAGTTCCGGGCAAACCTGGTACGCTTCAATGGACAGAGAGTTGTAAGCATCGGTGAGATACAGATCATCGATATGTTTTAGATAATGTCCCCGGTCAGGCTGCTTTTTTGCGGCGGCGGCCAGCGGTCAGGCCCGCCAGGCCCAGCAGCGTCAATGCAGCTGTGCCGGTGACGGGCACTGGCTCGCTGTCATACTCGATAACCGAGAACCATCCCGGCAGGTCGCCGATATCATTCCAAGTACTATCGGCAACGGACATGGCAAGATGGTCTTCTTCGGGTAAAGACTCTTCGAGTGCATACAGGAACCAATTAGTATAGACACCCTCTGGCGCTGACCCGTCTTTATCCCCATCCCAGAACTGGTCTCCCGCTTCAGGACCATCTGCCCATGTCCAGGTGCCCTCTTCGGCGGTATCGGACCCGCCCAACCAAACCGCAATGTCCAGATTGTCATCAGGAAATGAACCCACGATGGCAGCAACGAGGCCATTTACTACACTATTCTCTTCGGCAGAGGTGATCGTCGCAAGGTATCCGCCCTTGTCCAGGGCGTTTTGACGGGCGTCAGTCCAGGACAGGTTCTGCTGCTCCAACTCATACCAATGGTCATTTCCTCCATCAGCTGCAGCCCACTGCATGGGTATGGCCTGAACATGGGCCCCGCCTGCCGCTGCAAAGGCCGCTACTGACGTTGCCGCCAGCGATTTTTTGTTGATCATTCTTGTTCTCCCATAACCATCGGATGCATTATTGATGGGCGCGATTTAACAACATCACGACCCTGCAAATGCCTGTTGCAAATTTTGGGCCAAAAACTCTTATATCAATATACAACAATGAGCTTAGAATCTAGTCTCGTTATATCCTTAATCGCAGAATACCCCAAACGTAAAATATTCTGACCATTGGGGCCTGGCAATCGGGAGAACGCTATCAGCGATATACGCATAGAACCGGCAGCAGCAGATGAGATTGCGGCGGCTTTGCCCTACCTGGGGTATATGGCTCGCGAGGCGATGTTGCCATCCACCTGGTTACTGCACGGGGAACACTCCTCCCAGCCATCGGCAATTGCAGCGGTCTATCATCGCCCGAGGTCTCCGCTTCCCGGCCGGACCCATGACTTTATATATCTGCCACTGGCAAACGAGCGCGACGTTTTATTGCATGGCCGCCTTCTTGACAAGACCCTGGAACACATGAGGGACCGGCTTGCGATCGACCACTTGGTCACTCCCCTCACGCGAGAAGACCAGCCGCTGTATCAACACCTTGGTTCGCTGGGGTTCAAACCAGTTAGTTCCGCATATGACATGGCGGCCACCAACCCGGCGCAGATAGCCGCGGCGTTCCGTGCAGGCCGTGAAGCGATCAAGGAATGGGCAAAAGGTGAAGCGATCGAACTGCTAAGCTATCAAGACGGTCCCGAGGAGGCCGCACGAGACCTGCATCTCCAGTCTCTGGGGCTTGTACCCGATGGGCACTACGCACTCTTCGGAATGCTGGAAAACGACAAAGATTATCGAGGTTCATGCATCGCAATGAAGCAGGGGGAGGTGTTGGGCCACGTTATCATTTCCCACGAATTGCCCAACGCCACCTGCGAGTCCATCGTTATTGGCAATAGCCATCGCGGCTCCCCGCTGGTTGCACATATGTGTCTGGAGGTCATCTCGGGCGTGCGCGTCAGCGACTACGAGCGCGTGCTGTTTTCGGTGAATACTGAGAATGAGCGCAGCTTGTCTTTTACATCAGCATTTGACAGCGTGCAAACCGGTATGCGCCACCAGATGCTGAAGAGCCTGACATGAAGAATCGGATCCTGTTTATCAGCCTGGCAGGTGCAGACCCGCTGACGGTTCAGCACATGGTAGCGGACGGCGAGATGCCAACCATGGCAGCATTATTTGAAGAGTCCCAGAGCTGCCAATTGCGCTGGCGTCCGCATTGCAGTTACGTGGGGGACTGGTTGAGTGTAGCCACTGGTGCGCCACCCTGGCGCCACGGCGTGGTTACTACTGCGTGTGCCAAGCCGGCATCCCTGGGTACCGCCCCAGCATCCCGTATAGATCTGCTGGCACCGCCAATTTGGGAAACCTTGGCCAACAAGAATTACCCCAGCGCAGCCATAGGCTGGCCAGCCACTCAACACAGCTGGGCCCATCACTGCGATATTGCCAGCGATGCATTTTTTGTTTCCAGCGGAAAGCCCGGGGCATCCTTCCCCGCATTTTCCGGATCTTTCTGTACACAAAATAACCCGCGGGAGCTGCTCAGCTTGCGCGTCCACGCACAGGATATCGACCAGGCCGTACCCATTAACCTACGCGAGGCTTTGGCAAGAGCCTCGGGCAAGACTTCTGTCGCACGCCATCTCCTGGTGCGTGATACAGCGGCGCTTTTTCTTCACTATGACTTGCTTGAAACACTGGGCCTTCCCAGAACCGAATCGGAGGCCAGTTCAATATTGCAATATTACAGAATGCAGGATGCAATGCTGGGCCAGGTACTTGCAGACCAAGGCAAGAATACTTCAATTTTTATCGTGTTCAGGCCGCCGTCGATCGCCTTCACAAAAAACCGCACAGAAGCGGAGAAGCGTGGACTTGTGCTCTTCCGGCCGCGCCCGGGATTTGCGCAGAATGTCCCTGAAATATTGACACCAACCGACATCTCGCCGCTTGTTCTGGCAGCTTCAGGCCAACCCACCAGACAACCGAAATCCCAAACTGTTACCGCTGGCGCAACAAGCCCGAATTCCGCACTCAACGAGAAGCTCAAAAGCCTTGCACTGGTGCCCAATGGCCTTCTCATCCATGAAAAGTTGGCAGCGACCCGAGCACTGCTGAGAACCAACCAACTCTGCAAGCAGAGTTTCGATGCATTTGAAGCAATAGCGGGTTCAAAAACCGACCCGAGTGACTCAGCCTGAAAAAAATCGCAAGCGCATTAACAATGAACTTGTAGATGCTTTTTGCAGAATGGCAGAGCGCCTATCCTGTGAGTCAGCACTGCCCGGTAATTGAGTTCAGAGTGGAATTTCTGGACTCAAGTTGAAATCACGGCTGAGAGTTTCGACTCTGAGCCTAAATATTCTATTGCGCCGATGGCATTTGCCTGCGCGTTACACAACTCTACAATATATCGTCTGCGTCACAAGGGCCATTACACAGGTTTTCGGTAACGCCTGTGGCATAAAACGTGCTCAGAGTGTCACTGATATTACTCAGCTCTGTCGCCCTGCCGTGGGGATCTGGGTGGGTGTCGCCCCAGTGCGGGATATTGGTAATCGGTGGAGAGGGATTGCCAAAGTCCACTTCCAGCATCGCCGAGCCCGCATGCTTGCCGCTAACCACTTCAATGCCCCATACATCGCGGATCACGGGGGCAAGGTTGACGACACCCCCGATAGTACGCGCCATGATGTGCGCGCCGAGATTGGTCACCTGATGATCGGCTTTGGATACCTGTATCAGGACTTCATGTGCCGGCGTACCCGGCAGTAAATTTGTGCGGATGTACTTTGAGTAGCCAGTCGGTTCTGCACGATCCCACAAGCCTTGTACCAGCGCCAAATTGAACTGCATGTCGAGTGCATTCCAGTTGTACAGCGAGTACAGCTGCGCTGCGAACGGGTCGAAATTAACACTCCGATTTAGCAGCAGATTGTAGGACTGGCCAGGCACCGCTAGCAGGCCTCTCTCTATATCGGTGTTGATGGCCATAAGACTCGCACCTAATATTCCACCCTGACTGCCACCAAAGTAATACCGCTTGGTGCCGTCTATCATCGCGCCGCCGCAGTCGCTATTGAGTGCCTGGTTTAACATCGTTGAGGGGCCACCTTCAGCCTCCACCGACAAGGTTCTCATCGCAATCAGGAAGTTCAGCAGGCCCTGTTGAATGCGTTCCGGGACAGCGCGAAAAGTCGACAAGTCACCACTGAGTGCTGTCACTACGGTACCCACGTCGTCGAATGCAAAGCCCTTGAAATCGAGACCGAATGCTGCAAAGTTTTGATCCACCGCGATGGTTTGTAAGCCCAGCACCTGCTCCTTCGCCCCCAATTGCCCGTGGCCGAACGCAACCAGTGATGCCGGCTCCGTTTGCGCCGCCATGGGTATAATCAGTGCTGCAGCGTATTTGAACGTGCCATTCTGCTGCGGCAGGCCGTCCTCGCCCAAATTGAGCAGACCGCCGGATTCGCCCTTGGTCATGTAAAGTGGAACGTCGAAGGTGACTTCCATGCGGCAGGCCATGCCGTCGATCAGATCTTCATTCTTCAGCTCTATCGTGTAAGGCACACCATTGGGAGACCTGGCCAATGCGTCATCCCGCATGTGCAACATCGCCCGGGTATTGTTCTCGCGGCTGGCAGTGGTGAAGTCCCAGGCAATTTGCAGATCACTGCGCGCTACGCCTTGCTCTTCCAGTGCTGCGAAAAGCGCCTCAAAATGGGCGCGCCGCGATTCGATAATGGGATCGTCCGATGGCAGATCGTCACGCAGGGCGAGAAAGCCCGGCGAAGGCGCAATGACTACACCGTCTGCATCGACTACATTGCGAATGGCCACGATGTAACGTGTTGCATCTTCAGGCCGAATGGCCGGGCGTAGCATCAGCGCCTGCTCCTGGCGCAACTCGTCTATATCCCGATCAATATCAAAGTCTGGAAGCAGCTCTGCATCATCAGTACGCAGTTTGGCTTGAACGACATATTCGTCCCGGTCTACCCAGTGCGCCAGTCGCTCACCTGTGGCGGTGTTGATAATGACCGTAGGCGATTGCGACAGCAGGGAATCGCCAATCGTATCAGGCGTTGCCAGCCCCACAACCGTAGCTCCAGGCAGATGCGTCATAGCGGCTATTCCCGCTGAAAAACCATCCATCTCATTGAATGCTTCGGGGCTGGACTGCTTGCCGGCCATTGAGGTCGGCATGATGACCTGGGGCAATGCCAGTCGCAGGCCAGTGACGGTGTCGGCGTCCTCTACTGTCCAGTAGTTGTTTGGAAAGGGAAATCCACAATAGCCTGGCGTCAGGGGATCGCAGTCCAGCGGTGGCGCGGGGACCACCTCAACGTCCGGGCCAACCTGAGCCGAATTATTCGAATTATTCCCATCGGAGCAGCCCGTGGTAACGATCAGGGCACAGGAAAAAGCAAACCAGCGTATTTTATTATTCATCTCCTGATGGTAGATCGAGCCATCAATGCGGTCAATCACTCATGGCCATTGGATATTCACTACAGGTAATTGGGGTGAGAGCAAAATATCTGGGCCCAAGTTCAAATCGCCGCTGAGCGTTTCGACTCTGACCCCAAATATTCGTAATCTGGACAAGTTAACTTGTTGATACCCAGCCTCTTTGGGCTAAGCTGTCCCGAAACTACCTTGTAGCCACGCAGTACGGCGAACCCTTCCTCAGGAGCAAACTAATGGATACCACTGTCTCACAAGACGAACTACAGACTGTGCTCGAGCAACTCAATATGACGGCGGACGACCCGGATTTGTACCGCGTACTAATTGGCGCCAACCTGGAGGCGACCGCCCTGGTCGATGCTATTGAGTTGCCCGAGCCAGAGATTCCGGAGCGTAAATGGTGGCGCCCCATTGGCGAAGATAACCCTCTTGGTGCGTGGTATGTGCGCACTGACATTCGCGGCGCCACTGGCGGCAGCCTGTCCGGCAGGACTATAGTCTTGAAAGACACGGTACTACTGGCAGGCGTACCGCTGATGGCAGGCACGACTATCCTCGAAGGCTATGTGCCCCAGGAGGACGCAGAGATTGTGCACCGCCTGCTACGCGCTGGGGTGACAATTACGGGGAAGAGTGTTTGCGAGGCCTACTGCTTTTCCGGTGGAAGTCACACCAGCGCCACCGGGCCCGTGCACAACCCGCATAATCCTGCGCACACCAGTGGCGGAAGCTCCTCGGGCTCCGCGGCATTGGTTGCCGCCGGCGAAGTGGATATGGCAATTGCTTGTGACCAGGGCGGCTCTATCCGTATGCCGGCCTCTTATTGTGGCCTGGTTGGCATGAAACCCACTTTCGGCCTGGTGCCCTATACCGGCATTCTGGGAATGAACCCTAATGTTGATCATACGGGTCCCCTGACAAGAAACGTGGCAGATAATGCCCTGCTGTTGGAGGTGCTCGCGGGACCCGACGGTGTGGACAGCCGGCAAGCGGGGGTGGAAGCTGGCGATTATACCGGTGCCGTGGCCGGCGATGTTTCAGGCTTGCGCATAGGGCTGGTGCGAGAAGGTTTTGAGCAGGACGGCGGTGATCCGCAGGTGAATGAATTGGTTCGGGCGGGCTGTGCGCAATTGGCCAGCCTTGGGGCGACAGTAACGGAACTCTCAATACCCATGCACAAGCTGGGTGCAGGAATAACCTTCGCGGGCATACAGTCCATGATGCTGTCGATGTTTCAGATGGATGGCTGTCTGCTGGAGCGCCCTGATGTCACCCCCGAGGGATACATGAAATTCCAGGCAGGCTGGCGCGAACGTACAGATGAGTTGCCCCACAATATAAGAATCGGCCTGCTGACGGCGCAAATCCTGAAAAATCGCTATGGTAGTACCTATATTTCCCGGGGCATGCAGCGTCTACCCCTGGTGCGCGCCGCCTACGACGATGCTTTGCGGGAGGTGGATGTTCTGGTGATGCCAACGACTCCTACCACCGCGCCACTGCTGCCACCGGAAAATGCTGATGCAGCCGCTGTACTTGCAGCGGCCTTCGGTCCGTTGGCAAACACTGCGATATTCAATGCTACACACCACCCCGCGCTCTCTGTGCCCTGTGGCATGGTGGACGGGCTTCCCGCTGGTTTAATGATGATCGGTAGGCACTGGGATGAAGCGACCCTCTATCGGGCTGCCGGTGCGCTGGAGCAGTCGCGGGACTGGCGTCAGGTATAGAACGAAGGTAATTGGGGTCAGCGTGAATTTTCTGGGCCCCAGTTCAAATCGCCGCTGAGAGTTTCGACTTTGACCCCAAACGTCCAGGATGAAATCTGTTCTCTGGATAAAACTGTAGGGCTGCCTGACACAGTTAAGCGGGCTGTCATAGAGGGAGCGGGACATAGGGTGCAGGTGGACGCTATTGAGTGGTTCAATAGCCTTATTCTCAGCATATCCATACAGTTAGCTGAATATGGGGGCAGAGGCAGGTGGCGTAAAACGGTCTATATCGCGACGAGTGCGGCACACGTCGCGATATAATGTTGAAATGACATTTTCCTGTGTTCTTCTACAGGTATCCCGATGAGCACCCAGTACTTTTTATTGTAAACTGCGGCATTCGTTTTTCTGAGCCCGTAATTATGACTAGTGCCGCAGCATCATCTCCCGACTTATCGATTGAAGTCCCCATCGATTCGGCTGAAACCCCGCAATGGTTTAGAGAAGCCCTCGCTACGCCACGCAGGGAGGGCTGGCTGGATTCAGCTGATTGCCGGATACACTACTTTAGTTGGGGAAACCCTTGTAACCCTGGTGTGCTACTTCTGCATGGGTTTCTGGCACATGCGCGCTGTTTTGCCTTTGTCGCGCCATTTTTGGCAAAAGACTATTACGTGGTTGCCTATGACTTTTCCGGCATGGGCGATTCAGGCATACGGGAAAACTATCCCGACGAGATTCGCTTGCAAGAGTTAATGGATGTTGCGCGGGGAACCGGTTTATTTGGCAGCGGCTTTAAGCCGGCCATTATTGCCCATTCTTATGGCGGCACTGTCGGGCTGAATGCGATGGCGCGGTATAACGAGCAGTTCTCACGACTGGTTATCTGCGATCTAATGACTTTGCGCCCGGAAAGGCTGAAAGTGCATGAGGAAGAGAATGGGTCGCCCGGATCTCAAGACCCAAAACGCCCCAACAGAATATACCCTGACTATGAAACAGCTAAAGGCCGTTTTGTCCTGGCGCCACCTCAGAAAGTAAACGAGGAGTATTTGTTTGATTACATGGCTTACCATTCCTTGAAGAAGGTGGCAGACGGATGGACCTGGAAGTTTCATCCCAGTGTATTTGAGCTGCCACAGAATCTGCACGAGAGTTTGTTGCTTCAGACAAAGAGAATCGCCAACCTACCTGGCTCTGTAGTGATTGTTTATGGTGAGCATAGCGCGCTATTTGATGCCGATTCTGCCCAGTATGTACGCGAGTGTGGTGGCGAGCATATACCGATGATTGAAATTCCTGATGCCAGGCATCATTTGATGCTTGACCAGCCACTTGCTTTTGCGAGTGTACTCAGAACTATTTTGCTGATGTGACTGTTATCGAGGTCTAGGGTTAGGGGCCGTTTGGTGGCGGGGAGCGCATAGTGTCGGTTAACGGAGGGATACGCTGAAAATTCTCTGTGCAGGACCGTAATAGCGCCACCCCTAGGCCATTGCCAGTGCAAGTTTGCACATCAGGACTGGAACCCCGACGAGACACATGGACGTTACAGGCCGTAGCAAAAAGGCATTGCCGCCACAGGTGCCCATCATGTAGGGAAAGCGGCAAACGTTGCCCAGGCCGACAGTGACGACAAGCAGCGTCAGTACCGTGGTTAAAAATGAAGAAAACCGGGTATTCCCCGATTTGTACAGCGGCCTTCTGTAAGAGGCGAGTGCCATGCCGCTGCCCCAATGTCAGCGCCTGTTGGCCGCCCGCTCCACGTTACGATATGCTCCTGTATCGTTATGAGGGCGTTGCACAATCTTTCAATTTTCTGACAAATATAAAGGCTTGAAAACTGATAATGAAGAGCATTACGGGGCTCGTTTTTCGTACTTTTGGATTTCTCGTTTTTCCTCTCCTTGTCGCTGCTTGCAGCAATCACTCTGATAACAACGACAAAACACAAGACGAGATCACTGTTCGTTCTCTGCCCTGGGTCGAGGTCCAGAATTTTCGCCTGGTAGATGAGTTGGGCCGGCAGATTTCCATTCGCGGTATCAACGCCCGTATCGAGGGTTTGTTTGATGTGACATTTGACGACGGGCGAGTAGCGCTGGAGCCTATACCGGATTTTTCCATGGATGATGCGCAGGCCATGGTGCGCTACGGTTTTAATGTCTTGCGGCTACCCATCAACTGGAGTGGCCTGGAGCCCCATGAAGGTGAGTTTTCTGAGGCGTATTTTGACAAGCTTGATGCGGTCATCAATCTCGCTAGCGACGCCGGGCTCTATGTGCTGCTGGATTTTCACCAGGACGCATGGTCAAAGGAAATTGGCGAAGATGGCGCGCCACTGTGGGCTATTGTTCCACCGCCGGAAGAACTGCTAGAGGGTCCGCTGGAAGATCTGGCCGAGCGGCGGGTTTCAGAGCAGGTATTGCACGCATTTGAAGGCTTTTTCGAGAATAGGGAGGGCATACAGGACAGGTTTATGCCGGTCTGGAAGCGTGTGATTGAACGCTATGCTGACCGCCCTGAAGTCATTGGCTTTCAACCGATGAACGAACCGCTGGTTTCTCATTTTGATTTGTCACAGGGCTTGCTCCATGACTTTTACAAAAATCTTGTGCAACCAATGCGTGAACTGGACGCCAGACACGCTTTATGGGTGGAACCCGGTGTTATCCGTAACTATCTGAACAGTGCCCCCCTGTTGGATCAACCATTTCCCGACAGCAATATTGTTTACTGTCCGCATATCTACCCCAGCAGTGTCACCGCCTCCACCTATAAGCAATGGAGGGCATGGCTGGTTGAGAATTACAGTAATATGAAAGACGAAGCCAACTCCTGGGGTGGCGCGCTGGTCGTCGGTGAGTGGGGTACCCATCCGGATTCCCCGGAAGCAGAGGGCTATGTTCGGGCACAGCAGGAAGCGGCTGAGGAGTTGAGTTCCGGTCAAATATACTGGCTGTGGAAAGAGGACAGTCAGGGCTCCTGGGGGTTTTACGATTTTGATCCTGCCGCGCAAAGCTGGATTCTGCGGGAAAACGCCGTTCGGCTATTTTCCAAGCCTTATGCCCAGGCAGTCCCCGGAACGCTACTAACACACAACTTCGACCCCGACACCCGCGTACTCTCTTTTGCATTTGAATCAAATGGCAACGAGCAGGGTGGCGCCTTGCTGTACCTGCCCGATCTGTGGTTCCAGGGGCCCCCCACAATCCTGGTGAATGGCAACAACATCGGTTATGAGCGTGACGCTTTATCTGAGCGTGTGCTGTTGGACCTGGACCTGGAGCCGGGTCGTTTCGATGTTGAGGTGTACTGATTCAATATTGGCGTTATAACACCAGGGTGCATCATGGGATAAAGACAGGCAGTAGACGACTCGAAAAGCACATCGCCCACAGTTACCCTTATATTATTTATGGTTATTATGTGTCGAATAATTTTACACCTCTAGGAATAAGTGATTTGTGCTCGATCGATACCCGGCTGTTTTATATGACTTTTTCATTTATGGAACAGAATTTGCTTTGATAAATATAGTATTCAAATTCTTCTAGGAGTATTCGTGGTGTCAATAATCAACAGGCTTGGGTTAGCTACTGCAATTTTCCTCGGAACTTTGAGCGCGTCTTCGTGGGCGAGCATGATGACGTTCGGTGACGGCCCTAAAACGGCAGCGGGAGGATATTCAGAAAATGGTCTTCTGATTGAGGGGTCAGCGCAAGAACGTATCCTTGATTGGACTGGTCGCGGAGCCGATGCGAACGTTTCAGGTGAACGTGAATTTTATTTTAATGTAGCCGACGGTCTATTTACTTTTAGCCTCGTCAGCGGCGGAGCATTCGATTTATTGAGCCTCTCAATTGAGCGGAACTTCCCATTTCAGGCTTCTGGGAGTACCAGCTTCAGTGCATCAACCGGTTCTACCTCCATTAGTAACAGCGTCGTTGGCCCAGTCTCTTTTGGCAGCCTTTTCCTGGGAGTTACTGAGGTGTCGTTCTTTGCCATACGTGAACCAGGCAATGAAGAGCCTACCGGGGGGAGCAACGTGACCATAGATGATGTGGTTTTCGAGATAAACGAATCAGTATCAACACCAGTGCCGTCCCCGGCCACGCTTACCCTGTTCGGCTTGGGCCTGGCTGGCCTTGGTTGGTCAAGGCGCAGGAAAGCGTAAAGAACTCCCAATGAATTAGCCCTCGATGTGAGGGCTTTTTTTTGTCTGAAACTTGATGAGACTGACGTCTGCTTGTGGCACGTAAGAGTCGGGTTTTAGCCAGACTCTCGCTGGCAGATTCAACGTTGTTAACACAAACCCATTGGTCTCAACGCCTGTACCAGCGCCAGCTTCGGTGACGTTGCTAGTTGCGGGCCTTGTTATTGCCTGTAATTTGATATTTCTGATGTGCATCGAAGAATTTAACAAGCCAACGAGAATTTTAATCGGATATCCATGTTAAATAGTGACTAAGCCACTAAAACTTGTTGTCGACGAAGCCGATGCTTTTGACTTACCTTTCACTCAAAGCTCGCCTATTATCAGGTCAATTTAGTCGGAATATTTGCAACGCAATTAACGTGACTGGGACGAGGGCCTGCCCGAAAGCGCTATAGTCAGCACAAAGCAAAAACACTATTGGAAAAGGAAGCAGCCGCCATGACTGAGAGTATGACTGTAAAAACGCTGGAAGTGCGCAAGGATAAGTGGAGCGAAACCCGTGTTGTAGAAGCACCTCTGCCGGTTGATCTTGGGGAAAACGAGGTCTTGATTCGCATCGATAAATTCGCGCTAACAGCCAATAACATTTCCTACGCAGGGGCCGGAGATTTACTGGGATATTGGGGTTTTTTTCCAGCGGAGAAGGGCTGGGGACGTATCCCTGCGATGGGCTGGGGCGATGTCATTGCGTCGGCCCACCCCAACGTTCAAGTCGGTGAGCGTGTTTGGGGTTTTTTTCCTTTTAGCACTCATCTGAAGATAGTCGCGGGGAAAGACAAAGCTGATCAGTTTCAGGATGTCTCTGCGCACCGGGCAGAGTACGCGCCGGTGTATGCCCGGTTTGATCGGGCGTCTGCCAACCCCATTTACGATATCGCCCGGGAAGATCAGGACAGTTTGTTGCGCGGGCTTTTCATGACCTCGTGGCTGGTGGAAGATTTTATGCATATGAACGCGTCATTTGGCGCAGATACCTGCGTCATTACCAGTGCCTCCAGCAAAACCAGTATCGCCCTGGCGCACTGTGTAAAAAAACGGGGAGAGATGACAGCGGTGGGCCTTACCTCGCCAGGTAATGTCGCATTCTGCGAAAGCCTGGGGTATTACGACAGGGTTTTGACCTACGACGCCGTCTCGACGCTCGATGCTTCACAGCCGGCGGTGATTGTGGATATGGCCGGCAGCGCGGCAGTCTTGAGTGATGTACACCATCACTATGGTGACAACATGAAGCACTCCTGCCAGATTGGTGCGACACACTACGAAGAAATGGGCGCGGTAGATAACCTGCCCGGTGCCATACCGGAGTTCTTTTTTGCACCCTCCCACATACAGACGCGCAGTGCAGATCTGGGAGCGTCGCAATTGATGATGAATATGGGAATGGATTACGTCGAGTTTCGCGCCGCCAGCGACAGGTGGTTAACGTTGGATCACAGTTGTGGCGAGGAGGCTGTTGAGCACACGTATCAAACGGTACTGGCGGGTAAGTCAGAGGCAAAAAGCGGCCAGATTGTTTCCATGTGGCCAGCAGAGTAGGGCGCCTGCGTGTGACAATGGGTTCAATAGCCAAACTCAAAGCTATCGCGTTAGCTTGAATGTAACGACCCTAAACAGGGAGTCAAAAATGGCAGAAAAGCTACAGCTGGACGATTTTACCAAGCGATATTTAGTCGGCCTTTTAGTTATTGCGGTGCTGGGCCTTGCCTGGTGGTTTTCAGGTTGGGACAGACGAGTCGGGCAGCTGAGTGCCATTTTGGAGGCAGATGCGGAATTAGCCGCCTATCCCTATCAGTTCAAGGTGATTTCGCTGGAAAATGGTGTCGCGGAAATCTCCAGCCCGCGTTCTGCCGAGGTCCCCGTCATAAAGTTCCTGCGCATTGTCTTTCCGGAGCTCCGAAATAGTGGCGTGATGGAGGAATCTGTGATGGCAGCGCAAGACAAGTTGGTCGCAATTCAATCACGGGCGGGTAAGCTGGTAAGTGACGAAGAGGATGTAAAATCAATTCGCTGGTCCTTAGACCGCAAGTGGTACGAATCTCAAGGTCTGTATCTCGATTGAATTGCGAGCTCAGCGCTTCATCGGGGTGGTAATGAGTACTGCAATAGTGAGCTTGCCTGCCAGCAGATATTAGTGCGCTTCGTCGTCGCTATCACGGTTAGAGCGGTCTAACAGTGCGCTGTCGCTTTGCATTTCAAGCCACATCGCGTTGATCACGGCGAACATCGCTGCCAAAGGCAAGCCTAACATCCAGGCAAAATACCACATGCTACGTTCCTCTTATCAGTAGGCGGAATTAGAATTAGTGACATCGTCTGCGGTGACCTTACCCCAGAGCACACGATATACCCAGGCGGTGTATACCAGGATTAATGGCATAAACAATGCTGTGGCTACCAGCATCACGAACAGTGTTTGATGCGAAGATGAGCTGTCCCAAACCGTCAATGAAGAGCGTGGGTCGATCGATGATGGCAAAAGGAAGGGAAACATGGTCAACCCGACGGAAGAAATCGTACCCAGAATACCGAGCTTGGACCAGAGCAGTGTCGAGCCCTCGCGCCCAGCGCGCAGTCCCAACACCGTCATTACGGCACCCAGAACACCCAGTATTGGCGCCACCGCAATCCACGGGCGTTCACTGTAGGCTACGAGCCATGTGTCGGTACGCACCACCTCGGAGTAAAGCGGGTTTGACGGCCCATTCGTCACCACGTCTCCTGCCAGCGCGTACCCTTCAATTCCCGAGGCCAGCCAGACTCCGCTGAGCATATAACCTGCGATGAATATAAGCCCCGAAACACTGCCGATAGTGCGCGCTCGAGAGGCCACCCCACCCTCGGTTTTAAACGACAACCAGGCCGCACCATGTGTCATCAGCATTGACAGAGAGACCAGACCGGTCAGCAGAGCGAAGGGGCTCAAAAGCCCGACAAATTTTGCATGGAATGCACCTTCATATCGCGTAAACAGATCAGGGGTGAGTTCAAATGGCACACCTAACAATACATTGCCGATCGCCACGCCAAAAAGGAATGCGGGTACTGCTCCGCCGATGAACAAACACCAATCCCAGGTTGATCGCCAACGTGGTGACTCGCGCTTGGAGCGATATTTGAACGCCACCGGTCGTAAAATTAATGCGGCGAGAATTGCGAACATTGCCAGGTAAAAACCGGAAAAACTTACCGCGTAAAGCGGTGGCCAGGCGGCAAAAATGGCACCGCCACCGAGAATAAACCAGACCTGATTACCCTCCCATACCGGGCCAACTGAGTTGATGGCGATACGCCTCTCTACATCCGTCCTGGCGACAAAGGGTAATAGAGCACCCACTCCCATGTCGAATCCGTCGGTAAGCGCGAAGCCAATCAACAGGAATCCCAGTAGTGCCCACCAAATCACACGCAAAATATCGTAGCTAATTAATTCGTGCAGAATCATGAAGCTTACTCCGTTGGTAGCTCGGTATAGTGACTGAGTTTCTGCCTGTGCAGATCGGTCCAGGTTCGGGTCTCTTCGACATCTTCAAAAGGACCTTTGCGAATATACTTAAGCATTAACCCCATCTCGATAACGAACAGCACCGTGTAAAATACTATATACGCGATGAGGGTCAGCAGTACGTCCATCACTGATAGATGACTAACTGACATTGCGGTTGGCAGCACGCTATCCACTGTCCAGGGCTGGCGACCGTACTCGGCCACGAACCAGCCTAATTCGGCAGCAATCCAGGGTGCTGGAATGATTAGCACGGCTCCCCGTAATGCCCAGCGGGGATAAACCTGTCCGTGAAAGCTCGAACGCCAGAAAAAGTAAACCATTACTGCAATGAAGGCGAAGCCAAGCGCCACCATCACACGAAAAGCCCAAAATAGCGGCAGAACTTCAGGTAGCGTGTCGTTAGCGGCCTGTATTATCTGTGCTTCGGTAGCGTTGCGGGGATCGTCAACATAACGCTTTAACAAAAAAGCGTAACCCAAATTGCCACCATGGGCTTCGAAGGTAGCGCGCACCTCGGGGCTTGTCGCCTGACGATTGTCCCGGATATTCATCAATGCATCGTAGGCGATAATGCCGGAGCGCACGCGTTGTTCAGATTCGTCTATCAGATCGTTGATGCCGGGTATTTCGGTGGTAAGCGAGCGCGTGCCAATCAATCCCATTGCATAGGGGATATGTATGGCATATTTCGTTTCACGCGCTTCCTGATCGGGGATGCCAAACAATGTAAACGATGCGGGTGCCGGTTGTGTTTCCCACATACCCTCCATCGCAGCGAGTTTCATTTTCTGACTATGGGTTGTGGAATAACCCGACTCATCACCCAGCACCACTACACACAGTGCCGAGGCAAGACCAAAAGATGCCGCTACCGTGATTGACCGACGCGCCAACTCTTCATGCCGCCCCTTTAGTAAGTACCAGGCCGACACACCGAGAACGAAAACTGATGCCGTCACATAACCCGCAGAAACGGTATGCACGAATTTGGCTTGAGCAACGGTGTTGAACATAACATCGAAAAAGCTGGTCATCTCCATGCGCATGGTTTCCGGGTTAAATTTCGCTCCAACCGGGTTTTGCATCCACCCATTAGCGATCAAAATCCAAAGCGCAGAAAAATTTGATCCAAGTGCGACAAGCCAGGCAACAACCAGATGCGCCACCTTGCTAAGCTTGTCCCAACCGAAAAAGAACAAACCGACAAAAGTAGCCTCAAGGAAGAACGCCATCAGGCCTTCGAGCGCAAGTGGAGCACCGAAAATATCGCCTACGTAGTGGCTGAAATAGGACCAGTTCATCCCAAACTGGAATTCCATCGTGATGCCAGTGGCCACGCCAAGCGCAAAATTGATGCCAAAAAGCAGCCCCCAGAATTTAGTCATCTGGCGCCAGATCGGTCGATTCGTCATCACATAGACTGTTTCCATGATCGCAACAATCACCGATAAACCCAGGGTGAGTGGTACGAAAAGAAAGTGATACATAACCGTTGTCGCGAACTGCAGGCGTGAAAGCTCAACGATATCGAAATCCATTCCCTACGCTCCTGATGCTAAATTTGGTATACGACAAAAAGGTTATCCTTTCTGGTATAGCGCGTCATTAGTTCAAATCAAGTAAACTTGCAATATAAGACCCCAACAAGCAGGGGGCTTGCCATCAATTTAGCGTTACTTTTCGCTCAAAAATCGGATGATCTGTAAAGCGGTGTAGAGTCGCCAGTATGGTCGTCTGTGGCAGCGCGGCCCGAATACCCCGCAGCACACGATCGGCCGTTTCAATGTCCATGCCCTCGGTCGGTTCATCCAGAAGCAGAAGTCTGGGACCTTTTAGAATCGCGCGTGCCAGCACCAGTCTACGGGTCTGTCCACCCGACAGGCCCAGGCCCGCCTCGCTGAGGCTGGCCTCCAGGCCGCCGCGTTCAACAATAACCTCATCGATCGCCACGGCTTCCAGCGCTCGCCAGATCTGTTCATCGCTCACATCGCCGGCGAGCAGCATATTCTCTCGCACGGTGCCGGCGATCAGCACGCTGCGCTGCGGCACCATCGTCACTATATCCCTCAGTTCGGGGTCCGACCACTGTCGTGGATGAATTCCAAAGATGGTGATCCCTTTACTGTCGTCCAGGCCAGCAATTTGCATCATGAGGGTCGTCTTGCCACTCCCGCTCGGCCCCGTCAATACAACTGCATTACCTTGGTCAAGCCTGAGCGCCAGTGTGGCCCTATGAATGTCCAGCACCGGCGCGTTTGTCTGTAGGCGGTTCAGTTTTGACGGTGCTTCTGGCTGTGTAGTCGCCGCTGCCCCAATCCGCGTCGCGGCGCCGAACACTTTACCCAGTTCGGCAAACCCGCGTCGCAGTGGCAGCAAGGTTTCGGCCAGTGCCAAAGCAACGAATACACCGATGGCCGCCACCGCCGGCCCTGTGAGGTCTGTGGCAATCAGATCCTCACCCACCACCAGCGCCAGTGCTGTCACTGCAGCGACCAGGATAGACAGCGCCGCCCCTGTGCGCCGCTCGATACCATCCAGTGTGCGGGCAGCCTCGCGTGTTCGTGCATCAATCGCCGTCAGTTGTGTTTCGCGCGCAGCCAACCCGCCAGTAAGAATTAGCGACTGACGATGTCGAATCATATCAATCATCCCACGCCGCAACCGTTGGTTTTGCTCCTCAACCTCAGCTGAAGGTAAGTTGGTATGGCGAGCCAGGTACCAAAGAATCAGCATTGCCATCGGCAAATATCCCACTAGCACGGTAGTGGCCACCGTCCAGCTCACCAGCCAGGCCAGTGCAAAAAATGCAGCCAGATGGGTAACGAGTGCAGCGGTAATCGGCAGCAAGAATCGCAAAATCACTCCGTCCAGTGCATCCACATCTGACACGATGCGCGTGAGCACTGCTTCGCTCCGCAGGCTTGCCAGCGCGCGGGCGTCACTCTGAATCTGGTGCCGCAACACCATCACACGCAGCAGGGCTAATGAGCGCAATGTTGCGTCGTGGGTCAGCAGTCGTTCGCCATAGCGAGCGACAGTGCGGCCTAGCGCTAGAAACCGCACACCTGCCGAGGGGCGAAATACATCGAAAGCAATGCCGATGCCAGCGATACCGGCAATGCCGGTCGCCGTAATGAACCAGCCCGACAGGCCTAACAGTGCAATGCCCATCAATAAAGCAACAACAGACAATATGGCGCCGCGAACCATTGTCCCTGATGCGGAAGATAACATTAGCCGAATAATGGGTAGCAGAGCTTTCATTCTGGCATGTCTATAGAGCGGTCCATTGCGGCGGCTAGCGTTGGGTCGTGAGTGGCGACAATAAGAGTGTGCCCATCGTTTTGCAGGCGGACCAGGGAACGAGTAATCGCCGCAGCCGTTTCGGAATCGAGATCGGCGGTCGGTTCGTCGGCGAGGATTAGTTCGCGTCCGCCTAAAACCGCTCGGGCTATCATCAGGCGTCGTGCCTCGCCACCTGATACACCGCCGCCGGTTTCGCCCAAGCGGGTATCCAGTCCATCTGGAAGGCGTACAACGATATTGCTCGCTTCTGCCAGTTTTAGCGCTGGCCATGGATCAGTGCCGTGACCTTCTGGATCAAGCCAATCACGCAACGTCTGGTCTGGAAAATGCGGTGTCTGGGGGATCAGCGTAATGCGCGCGCGCCAACTGTCGGCATTTGCGTGATTTAGTGGCTGGCCACAGACCAAAATATGGCTGGCGCCCAGTGGTACCAGCCCCGAGATGGCTGCGAGACAGGTACTTTTACCCGCGCCACTCGGGCCAGTCAGCGCTACCGATTGTCCAGTATTCAAGCGTAGGTTCGGCAGCGCCACGTATTTGCCCGGCAGTGCAGCAGCGGCCTCAGATATCTCGATACTCAGCATGCCGGGCAAGGGTTGAGAAGCATTGCCGCGCCCGACAATGCTAATCCTGTCTACTGCATCAAGAGCGCAAAGCTCTGCCGTGATGGCCAACCCTTCCGCACGATCGTGCCAGGCTGCCGCTAAATCCCTGAAAGGTTGAAAAAACTCGGGCGCGATCAATAAGATGAATAGCCCTTCTGCCAGGCCCAGTGGGCTGCCCCAACTACCGAAATTGATTGTTCCCAAAAGGGTGAAACCGATGAAAACTGCGACCATCGCCACGCCGAGAGCACTGAATAACTCCAATACTGCTGACGAGAGGAACGCAATACGAAGTACTGCCATCGTATGTTCTCGCAAAGACTCAGCCCTGTTAGAAAAATCCCCCGCAGCCCGATTAACTGCGCCTAGCAGTCGAATGTCGAGCATGGCAGACAAACGCTCCATCAGCATCGCGTTCATCGACCCGATCTCCACCATTTGCCGGCGCGACGCCTGTTCTGCCGCCATGCCCACCAGGGCCATGAAGATTGGGATCAGTGGGCCTGCTATCAGCAGAACCAGCCCTGCCACCCAGGAAAACCAAAAGGTTAAAACAACTAGAACCAATGGAATGATCGCTACTCGCACCATGGCAATGTAATACCGGGTGATCCAGGGTTGCAGCAAGGGTAGTTTTTGCGCGACTAGTGCTGCAATCTCGGCCGAACTGGCTGTAGCGCGTGCGCGTGCTTCGCGCGTGATCAGTACCGCGCGTTCACGGGAAATGGTGATATCGGCAGCGTCGAACAAATAGCCACTGACGCCATAATCCAGGGCTGCGCGCAATATCGCAGCCGCGACGAATATAAGTGCTGCTGAACCAGCTTGCCCTGTTGCGCCTGAGACCCAACCCGAAATAGCCCAGGCCAGCGCAGCTGCCTGCACCGGCCACATCAGCCCAGCCACGATCGCGAGCACGCTGGCGATACGTAAATGACGTGCGACAGGCGCAATAATGCGCGCATGCGCCTGTTGGCTTTGAGATTTACTCATTGCATCAGCACCCAGTATCACGCAGTTGGTGCAACAGTGGCAGACGGGAAATCAGCAAGTGCCGATCGTTGTCATGAGCTCACGTTACCTTGGCCGCGCACCTGATTGGCGGGCACGGCAACGTTAACCATGTGCCGAACAGTCTATATACCCCCGCGCTTATTGGGCAATGATATTTTTTTGCCAGCATCGGTTCGGGGGTAGCGCCCGCTGGCCAAGCGTGGATATAATGCCACGGCAAACCTACCTAGCGATTTTCATGTCATACCGTAATCCGACAGTCAACAATACACCCGCACGCTTATTGGCTGTGCTGGCACTGTTGTTTATGTTGGGCGCGCAGGTACTGGAATCTGCGCACTATCATGATGCTAGCGGTGAATCTGTCGCCTCCTGTGTCTTATGCCATAGTGGCGCTGGCACAGCACTGCCTACCAGTATTCCCAGCACAGCAGTCATCATCGCAATCGGTGTGCTGCTGCTATTGCTGGGTCCACAATTAAAACTCTCCTCAGTATCCACCACAAATCTCCCGCGAGGCCCTCCTGGCAACACCTGAATCAAGACAATACCGTCTTTCTTACATTCAGGAGTTGTAAAATGAAGCGAACTTTACCGTTCTCGCTGGCTGTGGCCATGGCGAGCGCTGCGGCAGATGATCTGCCCATGGAACACGTACTGGTTTCAGTACCCCTTCACAAACAAGAGGCCGAAACGGCACTGCCTGTTACCGTGTTAAGCGGTGATGAACTGCGCAGGGTTGCGTCCTCCACTATCGGTGACACCCTCAACGGCAATCCCGGCCTGGCCAATGCATCCTTTGGCCCCGGCGTAGGTCGGCCGGTAATACGCGGCCAGCAGGGCGCCCGTGTTCTGGTGCTGCAAAACAGTACATCCAGTGGTGATGTATCTGGGCTCAGCGCTGACCATTCTGTGTCCGTTGAGGCCATGCTGGCTGAAAGTATCGAAGTACTGCGCGGCCCCTCAACGCTGCTGTATGGGGGCGGAGCCATCGGTGGCGTGATCAACGTTATCGACAACCGTATTCCCAGCACGGTGCCGGAGGAGGCCAGTGGTGGTGTGGAGTATCGCTATAACAGCGCATCGAACCTCAATGGCGGCGTGTTCAAGCTCGATGGCGGCGCGGGAAACTGGGCCTATCATCTGGACGGCCTGTATCGAGACTGGGGCGACCTGGATATTCCCGGCCGTGCAGTGAATGAGCGTGACGTGGAAAGCACGGACGGAAAAATTGCCAATACTGGCGGTCATACCGGAAGTTTCAGTGGCGGAGGCAGTTATCACTTTAATGACGGCTATGTAGGGCTTTCCGTGAGCCAGCTGGACAACAAGTATGGCATTCCCCCGGGGGCGCACGGTCACGGCGACGAGGATCACGACGAAGATCTCGACGATGATCACCACGAAGAGGAGCCAGAGGAAGTCACTCTGGACATCAATCACACGCGCTACAATGCGATCATGCAACTGGAAAACCCGATACAGCCGCTGGAAACCATCCGCAGTTTTCTTACCTATAATGACTATGAACACAAAGAGATTGAAGGCGATGGGGCGATAGGAACCCGGTTCAATCGCGATACCTGGGAGGGCAGGGTAGAGGCGGTACACGAGCCTCTGGCCGGATTCCACGGCGTAGTCGGCCTGCAAGCAAGCAGCGATGAATTCAGCGCTATCGGGGAGGAGGGTTTTGTCCCCACGACTGATAGCACCACCGTCGGCGTATTTATACTGGAGGACCGCCATCTCGGTGACTGGATACTCGAAGGAGGGCTGCGCTACGACTGGACTGAACGCGATCCGAAAACCACCGTAACCGACTCGCAGGACTTCGATGCATTCAGTGCTTCACTTTCAGCGCTGTGGCAGTTTGCCGACGAGTGGCAGACAGGGCTGGCGCTTTCCAGTGCCCAACGGGCGCCAACGGATGAAGAACTGTACTCCAATATAGAAGCCAACAACCCGGCGGAGTATGTTATTCACGCCGCCACCAATTCTATCGAACTGGGTGATGTGAACCTGGATACTGAATCTTCAAACAATATCGACTTGTCATTGCGCTGGTCGGATGGCAACGACTTTGTTCAGCTGACGGCGTTCTACAACAACTTTACGGACTATATCAACCTGCGCAACACGGGCTTTGAAGAAGACGAGGTGCCTATATATGCCTATGTTCAGAACGATGCGAAGTTCTATGGCGGCGAGTTTGACAGTGAGTTTGGTCTTGCTCAGCTAGCCGGAGGCGAAGTTCGCTTGGGCGTATTTGGTGATGTGATCTACGGTCAGTTGGATGAGGGTGGCGATGTACCACGGCTCCCGCCGGCACGGATCGGTAGCCGCTTGTCCTGGTCTTTCGAACGCATGGATATCTGGACTCGTTTGCAGTATGCAGATGATCAGGACAAGCCCGGCGATTTTGAGCGTAGCACCCAAAGCTACACACGTTGGGATGTAGGCGGGGAATACCGTATTCCTTTAGGCGGCAACGGTGGCGAGCTCATCGCATTTTTCGAAGTGGAGAATATCGGCAACGAACAGATCCGCCTGAGCACCTCATTCCTGCGGGATGTAGCGCCGGAATCGGGGATATCCGTTGCGGCAGGACTTCGTTACCTGTTTTGATCGACCGTGATACCTTCTGATGGGGCCTGTATCGCCGCTATATGTTGCGGCGATACTCCCTTATTCTGCTTTGTGTGTTTCCTTATAAAGTGTATTGATCATCGCCATTATTTTGAAATGATGGGTTTTCAATGCAAGGTGCAATTCTGCATTTTGCATATGTAGTTTCCGTTCTTGTTGATGTGTCGTGGTTTCATTCTCATCTGCTACCTCGAAAACTTTGCTGGTTGTATCCTGTTCAGCATTTTTCATGATCTTTTCGTGTTCGTGAGCAGTTTCAGCATGATCCTTAATGGCCTGAGCGTGTTCAGCCAGTGACGTTGATTGCTGCTTCAGTGCCTTTTCTATCGCCACTAGTTTGGTCAGTGCTTGCTCGTGTCCTTTTTTCCAGAACTCGATTTCGTCAAGCCATAGGGCATGTTCAGATCCCCATTGATTGTGTTCCTGATGCGCGGCAAGATGATTTTCCGTTACGGCCGCTTGTGCTCTTTCTTTGAGCGTTGTTGTGAATTCTATCAACTCCGCTGTGTTTGTATTGGCAATGCTCTGCAATTTTTCCCAAACTGAACTTTTTGCATAGGCCAGGTCAAACTTTATCTGGTCTTTATAGGCTTTACTGACACCTTCTACGGCCTCGGCCCATAAGCGTAAGTTATCCTTTAATTCTTTGCTCGCTTGCTGAATTTCTTCTTTGCTCATTTCTTTGGAATTACCAAGTTTTTCTTCCGCTGCTAGAAATGCTTGATGCAAGGTTTTACCTTCTTTCACCACAAACTCTTCAACACTATCAATCATCTCTTGATAGCTTGCATGCAATTGCATTTTTCGTTTATTCGATGTCATGATGAGGTTCCTTCAAAAAATCACTACTCCCTAGCATAATAATTACCCAAACCTTCATCATATGCTATTTGGCATTGTACGTAATGAATTGTGGGAATTACGTAAATCCACTTGGTGTTGTGGTTTTAGTTCCCTGTGGATAGGGGTGTCTCAGGAGGTGCCGGGGACAGTCGAGCCAGCCCACACCAGCGGTGGTGGCACCTCTTCCTACGAAGAGGCGATGTCTGTGTCAAAACCATTGAAATTTACTGAAAAATCTTATCCCATTCCTTGCTAACACACATAAAAGGCTATCGTCATCCAAGGTGAAAGAGGGTATGTTCATTAGGAAGAGGTGGCATAATTCGTACTTCAATGATCTATTCAGCTCTAAACCGGGACGATATGACAAACAGCAAAAACAGTAATGGCAACACCACTAAAAATATAGAATCAACATCACAGAAAACACCGCATCCTTTTGATGCTCACACGTTAATGTGGCTAATGGTGATCTTTGCTGCGTATTCCATTTTTGCTGGTTTTTTTGGCGCAAAAACGCCAGAAATCTCGTATACCGAGTTTAAAAAGGCGGTCACTTCCAACCAAGTATCGTCCATCTCTTTCAGAGGCGATCAAATCTACGGTATCTATAGCGGAGGAACCGAAAATAAACCGAAAACATTCCATACTGTGATCCCGCCGGCCTCAGACACAGAGTTGTTACCGTTGCTCGAAAAAAACGGGATTGATATTTCAGCAAAGTCTTCTGCTGATCCGCAATGGCTTTCCATTCTAATAGGCTTTGTTCCCTGGTTGTTTATTCTCGCTTTTTTTGTCTATTCAAGCCGAATGCTACAACAAAAATTGGGTGGGAAAGAGGGTTTTATGGGGTTCTCAAAGTCCAACGCGAAACTGTTCGAAACCAAAGGCAATGAAATTGGTTATGATGATGTCGCAGGCGTAGAGGGAGCTAAACAAGACCTCCAAGAAATAATTGATTATTTGAAAAATCCTGAAGGATTTGAAAAACTTGGTGCAAGAATGCCGCGAGGTATTTTATTGATGGGCCCACCGGGGACAGGTAAAACCATGTTAGCCAAAGCCACTGCTCACGAAGCCGGAGTGCCTTTCTTGAGTATTAGTGGATCAGAATTTATCGAAATGTTTATTGGCGTGGGTGCCTCTCGTGTTCGAGATCTGTTCAAGGAAGCAAGAGATAAAGCTCCCGCTCTTATTTTTATCGACGAAATTGATTCCGTTGGTCGTGTTCGCGGCACAGGCCTGGGTGGCGGCAATGACGAAAGAGAACAAACACTCAATCAAATTCTCGCCGAGATGGACGGATTCTCAGTCGGTGAAGTTGTTGTGGTTTTAGCTGCAACAAACCGCCCCGATGTGCTGGATCCAGCACTATTGAGGCCGGGCAGATTCGATAGAAAAGTAACTTTTGAATTACCACAGAAAAACGCAAGAATAGAAATCCTGAAAGTACATACTCGTAAAGTACCGATTGCTTCAGATTTTGATTACAACGAATTGGCCGGGATGACCGTCGGATTTTCTGGAGCTGATCTCGCCAATCTTGTTAATGAAGCCGCATTATTCGCGGCGAGAAAAAAATCTGATATCGTAACAAGAGACGATTTTAATCAAGCCCATGACAAAATCATTATGGGAAGTGAGCGAAAAGATTTATTAAATCCATCTGAAAGAAAAAGAACTGCCGTTCACGAAAGTGGCCATGCCATTGCCGCATTATTTTTACCCAATAGCGATCCGCTTCGACAAGTGTCCATCATTCCACGCGGCAGAGCATTAGGCGCAACAGAACAGCTCCCACTTGAGGACCGCCACAATTACACGCAATCTTATTTAGAAACACGACTATCAGTAATGCTAGGCGGACGCGTAGCCGAAAAAATTGTGTTAGATGATACGAGTTCAGGCGCTTCTAATGATTTAGAACAAGCGACGCATCTGGCAAAAATGATGGTGACCCAATGGGGCATGAGCGATGTCATTGGCCCAATTCATTTTAAAGTCGGCTCCGAGCATCCTTTTTTGGGCTATGAGATACAACAAGAAAAGGATTTCAGTGAAAAAACTGCCACAACCATTGATCAAGAAGTGCACAGAATAATAAAGGAAGCAGAACAAACAACGTTCGCTATTCTATTGGAACACCGTAACGATCTGGATCGATTGGTTGAAGAGCTACTTAGCAAAGAAACGTTAGATATTCACATGATTGAAGAAGTGCTAAAGCACAAATAGTAGGTTGCGCTAATGCGTCTTCTGGGAGAAATGACCAAGTCGACCGTGTCTATACTATGTCGTATATGAGTTGGTACTGTGCCCATAGTAGAAATTTCGTCATGGATCGAGTTTGTGCCAGGGAGAGGGAGTCGAAATCGCTCGGGATTACGTAATAATGTGGTAATGAATCATGTTGAATGTTCGCGAAAAGATCGGTCCCGGAATTTTTCAGTGCTTTAGAGGTAATACGCAATGGCCGACATGGAAAAAATCGAGCTCGCTCGTCACCACGACAAGATCGTGAAAGATGTGGAGCACCTGCTGAAGAAGTATATCCGTATCATGGAGTGGGACGTGCCAGAGGTGGACGAGGGAGCGGCCCGGTCGCTGACTATTGACGCTTTGAAAAATGCGCTCGCCGAGGTGGAAGGGCAAGCCTGACGGCCTCGTTTATGTCCGGCATCCTGAGCGTCGATAAAATATCTCGATAACACCAACTTATCGATACCCTATATCGGCTGGTCTTCCCAGTTCAAGCCGTTATAGGCATCATGGAGGGTGTCGAGACAAAGGGATCTGAAGCCAGGCAATGAAAGCACTTTACATGATTTTTACTGTTCTGCTACTTGCAACCAGCAGCAGCTACGCTCTGGATAATCAGGAGCAAGCCGCCGCCGATTCCGCTGCTTGTCTGGGCTGTCATGACTTTGGGCCGGATGCGAAAGTCCATGCGTTGTTGGCCGGCTCCCATGGCCTTGCCGGCGACAACGAGGCTATGGCAGGGCGCCATGGTTGTGCCGATTGCCATGGCGCCAGCACTGACCATACCGGAGCGCCCACCGAGGTCTCTCCAGATGTAAGCTTTGGCCCTCGCTGGACCGCATCACCCGCAGCGCAGGATTCGCAGTGCCTGGCCTGTCACGAGCAGGATACAGCTCGCAACTGGCGGCATTCCCTGCATATGTTCAATAACCTCACCTGCGTTACCTGTCACGATCTTCTGACATGGGAGGATAAGGTGATGTTTGAGGAGCAGCAGGCGGATGTCTGCACTATCTGCCACAAAGCGCAGAAACGGGGCATTCACGGAATGCAGGAGATCGTCGACCGCAATCCGCCCTGCAGCGTCTGTCACAACCCTCACGATCATGAGTCCGCCGAGAACGAGATGCTGCAAAACGACTCGGCGGGGTGCCGGGTGTGCCATGACCCTCGCATTTTGGAGAATTTTTACGAGTCCCCGAATAACACCGATAGCTTTCATCAAAAGACGCAGCAAGCGGATCACACGTGCCTGGATTGTCATCAAGGTATCGCTCATGCCGCCGCCGACAGTGTGACCGCGATGGTACCGGAAGCCTTCAGCAGCAAGGAGATAACCCTGTTCTACCCGGGCGCCGCAGACAGTGACTGGTTGCGTGAGTCACATCCAGGCTCGCAGGCCATGCGCCAGGGCAGGAATTGCCAGCAGTGTCACCGTGATGAAGAAGCGGCTATGGGCGAGGCGCAAGCAGCTGGCCGGGAAGAGCCATTTCGAAATATCCAGGTCGCCTTTGCCGTAAATGCCGATCAACTGCTTATATCGCTCCAATGGCAGGGGCCGAAGGACGAATCATCCATCGCCTTTATGTGGGGTGGCCAGGAAAACGAGGCCATCAGGAATAGTGGTTGCTTCGCCGCCTGCCACAGCGACATGTCGGGCATGAGTCAGGACCGCGACCAACAATCGGGCAAATACCTGAGTGCATCCAGGGTGCCGCCGACGCACCCGGGCGAGCCCGCATTAATCAAAGACGCTCAGGCCCTGGAAAAAATGGTGGCCCAGGGCGAATTTGCGGAATTGTGGCGCATTCAACTGCAGTCATCCACGGTCGAACAAAGCCTGGTACTCGCCGAGACCCGCTGGGAACCGGCAAAATCCATCTCAGTCGACAAGAGTTACCGTAATGGGCAATGGAGCGTGACTATACGCGGCAAGTTAAACGATGCCGAGGGCAGGCCAGGTTTCACTGAAGGAGATAAATATACCTTTGGGATTGCGCTGAATGGCGCGACTCCTCAGGGCGGTAGTCACTGGGTTTCCCTACCAATGACTTTCAGCTTTGATGGCGATGAAACGGATTTCAAGGCGGAGTGATCATTTTATATGCAGGACTAAAGCACCGGATTCACTGGCAGTAACCTGCTGCTCCATGCCGGGGAGAATTTCTAAGCTACAGCCGACGCTTTACTGCCCCGATTATCGTAGAGGCCAACCAACTGCCGGCTCAGAGCCAGCAATTGGCCATTGGGGTGAAATATTTTCGCTTCTGTATGGGCATACCCGGAGTCTGCTTGCACCACATCACAGTCATAGAACAGGTAGTCATCGGTTTGTAACGGGGCGCGCGGCTGGATAAATTCAACATTCCAGGTAATGGAGCTGGCTGGTGCCGGGCTATCTAACATGGGTAGCACTGCCGGTGGCCAGGCATCGATGAGGGCTAACATGGCGCTATCATTGAGTGGTTCTACCGGGTCAGTAAAACGCATCCACCCTGCCAGTTTTAACTGCTCGGACCCACTGAAAGGCAAGTTGCCATCGGTAATGCGCAGATCAAAATCGGCAAAGAAGGCTGGTACCACACCTTTGATGAGTGGAAATTTCATTGACTGAGACACACTTTTTTTGGCGAACACGGGTTTATGTGTCACTTGAACAGACGACGCTCTTTGCGCACTAAAGCAGGCAACTATTTGGGTTTTTACCTGGCCGTCTTGTAGCAGCTGCCCTTCAACTTGAAAGACTGACTTTCCCTCAGACAAAACACGGTGAGTGAATTTACAGGGATGATCGAGGATGACAGCGCCGCAAAAATGGATATTGATAGTGCGCAGGTCGCGATCGGTAAAGCCAGTTTTGTGTTCGATGTGAGCCAACAGCAGAGCAGCGGTCAGGCCACCGAAGGCGCTTCGCCCCTGACCCCACCGACGATCAATGGGAAACTCTGAAACCTGTTGTACTTTGTTTTTGTAATACTGAAAGTCCATTTTATACCGTGCGCTAGTGAGATTAATTTGGGGGGAGGGATAATAACATTGCTAAAACCTGGTAATGCCCGAACTCACCTTATGGAGCCGCTAGCGGCAACGCCATTTTCGCCAGCAAACGGCGTAACTCCTGGCGCTCATCACCCGCCAGCTCACTGGTGAGGTTTTCGATACAATGTATCGCAGCCACTTCAAGCTCCGGACGCAACTTGCGCCCTTTGGCAGTGAGGTATACCCGCACAGCGCGACGATCTTCCTTGTCGGCGCGGCGCCTGACATAACCACACTCCTCCAGCCGGCTCAGGGCGCGGGTTGCGGCTGCCTTATCTACACCGATAGTATCAGCCAGTTCCTGCTGTCGACGCCCATCGCGTATATATAAACTGAAAAGGTAAAGATAGCGGCCAGGGCCTATGTTCAGTGGCGCGAGCTCTCGCTCCAGTTGCTTCATCATTTGCCGGTGCAGCAGTGCCAGATAGCGTGCTTCGCTGTTTGCGATATCGATCATGCAGATGCGTCCTTGGTCTCGGCGTGTGCCGGGAGTAGCCAGGCGAAAAAGGCGAGAGGAAGTATCACTGCTGTGCTCAAGTAGAAAATGTCATCCAGCGCCAGAGTACGAGCCTGCGTGCCCACCGCGGCATCCAGAGCTGCCAGGGCGGCTTGTGCGTCTGGCAGCCGCTGGGTAAGAAGGTCCATCGTCTGCTGGTACTGGGGAGAGTCAACGGCCAGATTTTCCACCAACTGGTTTCGGTGGTAGATCGTTCTATCATCCCACAAAGTGACACCTGCAGCCGTGCCCAGGCTCGACGCCAGCATACGCAAAAAATTGAAGAGCCCTGTAGCCGAAGTCATTTTATCTGCAGGCAGGCCCACCAGAGCCAATAACATCAGGGGCATCCAGGCAAAAGGCATAGCGGCCCCCATTAAAAAGCGACAAAGGGCGATATAGTCTGCGGTTGAGTCAACACTGATTTGTGCGTGCAGATAAAACGCCATAACGAAAATTGCGATACCAAAAGTGATTGTCGGACGGGCATCCCACAGTCGCATGCGCTGCCCTATCAGTGGCATCAATACCAGCGGCAGAATTCCAAAAGGCGCCATTACCATCCCCGCCCAGGTAGCGGTATATCCCTGGGTGGTCTGGAGCCAGATAGGCGTGAGAACCGTGGCCAGTATAAAGCAGATGTAAATAATGGAAATGAGCAATGAGCCGAGGACAAAATTTCGGTGAGTAAACAGCGACAGGTCGACTACAGGGTGCGGCTCCCCCCACTCCCAGGCCAGAAACAGGAAAAAAAACAGCACAGAAATTACCAGCATGACCCTGATCTGGTTGGAAGCAAGCCAATCCAGCTCGTGGCCTCTATCCAGCACCAGTTGAAAACAAATGACACCCACCATGAGCAGAATCAGACCAATAAAGTCTACCGGTTCACGGTGAACCTCACTTTCGATACTTCGCAGTATTTTCCAGCAGAAATATGCTGCAAAAACGCCAACAGGTACGTTGATCAGAAAGATCCAGGGCCAACCAAAGTTATCGGTTATATAACCGCCCAGAACGGGGCCCAGCACGGGCGCCACTGCGCTGGTGATTGCCCAGATCCCCAGTGCCAGGCCGTGTTTTTCCGGAGGATACATGCGCAGTAACAGTGATTGTGACAGGGGCAGCAATAAGCCACCGGTAAAACCCTGGAGCGCGCGAAACAATAGCAGTTCATTAAAATTGGTTGCGATAGCGCACAGCCAGGAGGCTAATGTAAACATCAGTATGGCGATACAAAAGACACGCACCTCACCAAAACGACGAGTTATCCAGCCCGACAAGGGCAGCACCACTGCTAGACAAACGCTGTATATCGTTATGACCCAGCTGCCCTGGGAGGCCGTTGCTCCCAGATTGCCAGAGATTGTGGGCAGGGCCACGATCGCGATGGTGGTGTCGAGAATATTCATAAAACTGGCAAGCGCAACCGCCAGGGTGGCGATCACCAACGGTAGACCGCTCAAGTAGGTATGTTTATTGTCCGTAGCCATGGCCGTCTGGCTCGCTCAGTTCTGGTTGCTGGCGATTATCCGGGCAACCAGTTCATTTGCGCCCTTATCGAGGTAACTATAGATATCGGCATCCGCGACGGGGCCGGTGCTTGCAACCTGCGGCAGCCGCTGGCCACTGCGATCATGCGTATCAACACGCACTGCCATAGAGCTACCGAAGGGTAAAGGGTGTAGCTGGTCGAAGCCGCCATTCAAGACTATGCGTACCGGCACACGCTGCACGATTTTGATCCAGTTGCCGGTGGCGTTCTGCGGTGGCAGCAAGGAGAATACTGAACCCGTGCCGGTGCCTATGGTTTGCACTGTACCCTTGAGCGAGAAGTCTGAGCCGTACAGGTCGCTGTAAATTTCCACAGGTTGGCCCGGGCGTATGTGGCGCAGCTGGGTTTCTTTGAAATTGGCCTCAATCCACGCGTTGTTGCGTTCTGCGATAGTAAACAGTGGAGCACCTTTGCTGATGCTTTGGCCGGCCTGCACCCTGCGACGGGCTATCTCGCCGTCTACCGGGGAGATAACTTGCGTTTTGCGCCAGTCCCGATAGGCAGAGCGCACTCGAGCTGCGACAACCCTGACCATCGGATGTTCGTTCAAGGCCTGTTCGCCTGCCCTTACCTGGGATTTCTGAAGCGCCAGCTTAGCGGTTTCCAGCGCCACACGAGTTTCGGCCTCACGTGCTCGAGCAGAATCCAATTCCTCTTTGGACACCATGTTTTGCGGGTAAAGTCGCTTGCGGCGCTCATATTCATCTACTGCGAGATCGTGAGTGACAACTTTGAGCCGTCGCTCGGCCTCCAGACGCTTAACCTCAGCGCGTAGCGTGAGTACATCCTGCACTGCCAGCGCGAGTTCATGTTTGCGCAATTCGAGTAACTCTAATTCATCACCGTCGGCCAGACGCAGTATTTCTTGCGAGCGAGTGACTGCCTGATTTTGTTCCGGGCCAATCCAAACTACCGTACCGTCGATCTGTGCACTCACTTCAATCAGGTTACCAGTGAGATAGGCGTTGTCTGTTGTTTCGTACCAACGCGCCTCCCAGAAATACCATACCGCAACGCCAACACCCGCCACTGCAGCGACAAATAAAATGCTGAATATCAGCCAGCGACTTTGTGTCTTTTTAGTTGAACGGGTCATCGGATACACCAAACTTCACAAGGCAGATATTCTAGAGTCATTAAGTTGATGCATCAACTAGATTTTCTGTGCACTGGAAAAGCGCAACCGCCTGATTAATCCGCGTGGAGGTAACAGAGCAGGCCTGCGACATTCTGGCTCATAAGCAAGATATTCTGGAGCACGCAGCCAGCCACTTATTGCAAGTTAAAGCTCTGGGTCAGGCGGCGTGGCGTGAACTGGCGCAAGGTTTGCGACACGAGGCCGCTTACGAGGCTGCCCTTTCTCCGTTAGGGACTGATGCTGGCCAGAAAGCGATAAAGACCTGTCCTATCGCCAGGGGGACAAAGCTTGCACTCGCAGCCAACAGCAACCCGGTACGGCCTGGATCGGGTAATTTCAGGATGCCAGACAGGCCGGGCATCCAAAGCGCCGCCGCGATCAGAGCAAGACACAGAGCGATAGCTCCCCAAATCCAGGGATTGCGTGTCACTTCGTTCACGAAAACACGCCCGTCCGGCACCCGCACGTTAAACACATTCCACAGCTGCGCCAACGCCAGCGTAAGGAAGGCAACCGTGACAGATGCTCCAACTTCCAGTAGCAACCAGTGAAGTGCCAGCCAGAATGCGGCAAGCGTCGTCAGCGTGATCGCTCCCCCCAGAATGCCGATGGTAATCCAGCGACTACGATCGATGATCGACTCCGTCGGGTCACGCGGTGGCTGGCGCATAACGGTTTCGTCGCCTGCACCAAGCCCCAGAGCAAAGGCGGGAAAAACATCCGTCACAAGGTTCAGGAACAGAATTTGCAGCGGCAGCAAGGGCATTGGAAGACCCGCGCCGACGGCCAGGCCGACGATCAGGACTTCGCTGACATTGCACGACATCAGATAGATAACAAATTTACGGATGTTGTCGAAGATCACACGCCCCTGCCGCATGGCAGCGATAATCGTGCCAAAGGAGTCGTCTTTCAGCACCATATGTGCCGCTTCGCGCGCTACTTCGGTGCCACGCTGTCCCATCGCTATGCCGATATCGGCCTTTTTCAGTGCCGGGGCGTCGTTCACGCCGTCACCCGTCATCGCCACGATATGGCCGCTATTCTGATAAAGCGTCGCAAGGTTCAGCTTGGTTGCGGGAGCGACACGGGCAAAGACGTCAGCGGCGAGGATACGGTCTCGCAGGGACTCGTCAATGGTTTCAGGATCGAGATCGGTCAGCTCATGCCCCTCGATCACCTTCAGGTCGCTGTCACCCGTGCCCAATCCGGCCTCGCTTGCGATGGTGGAGGCGGTGTCGGCATGATCGCCTGTCATCATTACTACGCGCACACCTGCAGCGCGGGCGGCGGCGATGGCCCCGGCGACATCGCTGCGCAAAGGATCGTGCAAGCAGACCATCCCGACGAGCGTCAGGTTCTCGTAGGGCGCCGCATCATCGCGCTCCGTGTGCTTCATTGCCATCGCTAGCAGGCGCAGCCCATCACCGGCCGCAATACCGCTGCGGTCCAGCCAATCTGTGCGTGCAGCGGCGTCCATGTCCTGAACACCGTCCGTACCAAGAACCTGAGTGCAAACGTCGATCACTGCCTCCGGGGCACCCTTGATCGCATACAGGAACCCGTCGCCGTCCCGATGCACGCTTGCCATCATCTTGGTGACCTGGTCAAAGGCGTGTTCACCGACTTTTTCGTATTCGGTCAACAGCGTTTCACGCCCCATTCCAGCCTGCCGTGCGACATGCAGCAGCGCCAGCTCCATAGGATCGCCAGAAGGGGGCTCGTCCCCCTGGCCCATCGATGCGCCGCTGCAAAGCGCCCCGATCCGCAGCAATGCATCAAGGCGCGCGTCCTGTCCGGGGTCAACCCTGTGCCCGTCACTGTTGAATTGCACGGTTTCACCCTGCCTTTCCAGGTCCACCTGCTCACCGGAGACAAGGTAGCGTACAACCGTCATGCGATTTTCGGTCAGCGTGCCGGTCTTGTCAGTGAGAATTACCGTGGTCGCGCCCAGGGTTTCCACCGACGACAGGTTCGAAATGATTGCATTGCGCGCAGCCATGCGCCACATGCCGCGCGCCAGGCTTAGCGTGGCGACCACCGGCAATCCTTCGGGCACTGCCGCAACCGCCAACGCCACGCCAGTCTGAATCATTATTGCCATCTCGTGGCCGCGCAAAATCCCCGCACCGATCACCAATGCAGCAAGCCCCAGCGTTAGCCAGACCAACCTATGCCCCAGTCGGTCAAGACGCTTTTCCAACAGCGAGGTCGAGGATTCAGCGGTCTGCACCAGATGACTAATATGACCGAGTTCAGTTTCCATCCCGGTGGCGGTCACAATACCGATCCCCGACCCCTGGGTAACCGCGGTGCCCTTGAAGACCATGCAGGCCCTGTCTCCGATCGCCGCATCCGGTGAAACCGGTTCAGTCTGCTTGGCCACGGGTACGGACTCCCCGGTTAGCACGGATTCGTCACATTGCAAGTTCGACGCCTCGGCAAGCCGCAAATCGGCGACGACCATATCCCCCGCATCCAACAGAACGATATCGCCCGGCACCAGATCATGCGCATCGATGCGCACCTCCTTTCCCCCACGCCGAACCCGGGTGGTGACCGAGGCGATGTTCAACAGCGCCTCCATTGAGCGTGCGGCGCGCAGCTCTGTTACAAAACCGATCACGGCATTGATCGCCAGAACGACGACAATCGCGACGCCCTCTGCAATGTCATGAAAGTAAAAGGACAGCCCCGCCGCAAACGCCAGAAGCCAAATGATCACACCTTTGAACTGATGCGCCAGAATGACAAAGACGCTTTGCTTTGCGTGAGCGCGCAACTGGTTCGGACCATAGCGGTTTCGTCGCTCGACGGTCTCATTGTCATCCAATCCATGTTTTGGATTCACTGCCAGGCTTTGCGCCACAATTTCGCTGCGCTTGGCAAATGCGGCGAGCTGGTTCACCTCTTTCATGACGACTTGCGTCTCCCTCGAGCGAATCATGCGTTACCTTAACAGGGTATAACCGAATCTGGGGTTTGAGCGGTTGAAAACAATGACGTATCTCGGTGATTTGTTGTAACCACACATCAAAAAAATGGAGGCTTGCCACCGAAACACATGCAGAAGGCAGCATGAAGTCTACTTGTGGCGTCAGCTGAAAAAGTGATAATTACCGGCACCCCGCATCCTGATCCAGTTGATTCTCACCGGCCAGTTTTTTCAGCTGTGCGATCTCCTTTGGCCAGATCGACTCATCTATGGTCTCGAGGACCATCGGGATTTCGTCGAAGCGGGAATCGGCCATGATGTACTCAAATACTGTCATTCCCAGCATGCCCTGCGCCAAACTGTGGTGGCGATCAACCCGACTACCCAATTCCACTTTTGACCCGTTAAGGTGCATGCCGCAGAGGTAGTCGAAACCGACGATGCGGTCAAACTCTGCAAAGGTTCTGTCGCAGCCCTCGATGTCCCTAAGTTCGTAGCCTGCGGCAAAGCTGTGACAGGTATCCAGACAAACTCCCACGTGGGACTTGTCATCGATATGATCGATGATCTCCGCCAGGTGTTCGAAACGATACCCGAGATTGCTACCCTGGCCTGCAGTATTTTCGATCACGGCAGTCACGCCTTGTGTCACGTCCAGTGCTATGTTGATTGATTCTGCCACTCGCGCGAGCCCCTCCGATTCACTAATTTTCTTCAAATGGCTGCCTGGGTGAAAATTGAGGTACTGAAGTCCAAGTTGTTCACAGCGCTGCATCTCATCCAGGAAAGCGTTGCGTGACTTCTTTAGTCCTTCTCTCTCCGGGTGACACAGGTTTATCAGGTAGCTGCCGTGAGGCAAGATCTGCCGAGGTGTATAACCGCACTCTGCGCAATTAGCCTTGAAGGCGCTGATACTCACTTCAGAAAGGGGCTTGCTATGCCATTGCCGCTGGTTTTTGGTAAAAAAGGCGAAAGCGGTTGCACCAATTTTTTGTGCATTGAGGGGGGCGTTCTCAACTCCCCCTGCCGCGCTGACGTGAGCTCCAATATACTTCATAGCTTCAGTTTTACAGAAACTGCCTTAGTTGATCACAATCTGTTATCAAAGTAGCGGGGCTTAGTTATTGCCCCGCCTTCCTCGGCCAGGTCCCCTGCCAGGACCGCGGCCCTCACCAGAAAGTCTGCCGCGTCCTCGTCCATTACCCGTCTCGCCCCCTCGCTCCACACAACGCTGGAAAGCAGGTAAATGATTATCCCTGGACGCGGCCTGCAGACGTTGAAGCACCTCAATTACATCCGGCAGATCTGTCATTTCGATGAGTCGGTCATACATGGAGACGTTCTCTATTTCCTCAGCAACCCCGGCTTTACAAGCCTCCATTAAACTTTCCGGAACAACAATCTGTTCCGGGTCAGGCTCAGGTGGTAACGGAATACTGTATTTTTGATAAAGTGGCAGCAGAAATTCGATGTGCCTCTGCTCAGCTTCAACGATATTGACGAAAGGGCGAACAGCACCGAAGGTATTTATTATTTTTCTATATGTGTCTCGTGCCTTGTACTCATCCAACAAGGCTTCATTCAAAACTTGCATCAGCACCTTTTCGTTCATCTCAATAAACTCCCAATAATTTTTCTGGAAACATTAGTGAAAGTATTTCCAACAATATTTACATTACCCGAAGTAAAAATACTCCTTAGCCAATCTCGTCATAAAACACCACGCTGCGATGAACCCTGAAGCAGTATTAAGAAAGTTCATACAAGAGACATACCTCAACTTTCTCCAACTCGGTATTGGGGATATCCACAGCATAACTTCGTTACTCGTGGCGAAGGGCATCGATTGGGTTGAGCCGTGCGGCCTTGCGCGCCGGGAAGAAACCAAAGATAACGCCTATTGCGACAGAAAACCAAAACCCCAGCAGCATGACTCCGGGAGAGAGTATAAGTGGCATATCCAGTTGGGACGTCGCCAGCCAGGTACCGCCGATACCAAGTAACAAGCCGATAATGCCTCCGAGAGTCGACAACACAACCGACTCAACCAGAAATTGCATCAGAACATCGTGAGCCCGGGCACCTATCGCCAGGCGAATACCTATTTCCCGCGTGCGCTCGGTCACAGACACCAGCATGATATTCATGATCCCGATGCCGCCCACCAGCAAACTCACGGCTGCAATAGCGCCTAATAGAATGGTCATGGTGTTGGTCGTACTGGCCAGGGCGTCTGCGATATCCTGTGTGTCTCGCACATGGAAATCATCATCTTCTGACAGTGTAATATTTCTGCGTTGTCGAAGCAGCGATTCAATATCTTCCTGAATCCTGCCTGTGGTGCCATCCACCAACGCCGACACATAAATGGTCGGCACATCGAGCTCCCCGACCAGCCGGCGCTGCACAGCCTTCACAGGCATCAGGATGGTCTTGTCCCGATCTTGCCCCATGGACTGCCCTTTTTCCTCCAGAACACCGATGACCCGGCAAGCGGTGCGACCCACGCGAAGAGTGGTACCGATGGGCTCCTGGCCGAGATACATCTCATCGATCAGCGTAGTACCGATAATACAAACGGCTGCGCCGGCACTCAATTCGTCATCTTCAAACTCTCTGCCATACGCAATTTGATGATTGCGGACGGCAAAGTAATTGTTGTTTGTGCCCACTACTGTAATCGCTTCGTTAGCATTGCCGATGATAACGGTCGCAACAGTTGTTAGTCCTGGTGCAACAAGAATCCCGGGTATTTCGCGCTCTATTGCCGCCACATCCTCAAGATCGAAGGGTTCGGCAGGTGTGCGCACCCCCCCCGGACCGCGCTGGGCAGTGCCCGGCATAACGAACAACAGGTTCGAGCCAATACTGGCAATCTCGTCGGTGACCGTTTGGGTGGCGGATTGGCCAAGGTGTACCATGGCGACGACACTGCTAACGCCAATGATGATGCCCAGCGTAGTCAAAAACGAACGGAGTTTGTTCCTGACCACCGCTTGCAGGGCCATGGTAAAGATGTCCAGCCACCTCATGACAAAATCTCTGCCGGCGTTCCGTCCTTAACCAGTTTGCCATCAATAAAGTACAGAATGCGTTCCGCATAGCGGGCAATATCCGGTTCGTGGGTTACCATGATAATGGTGATGCCTCGCTCTGCACGGATCTGGGCCAATTGCGTCATGATGTCGTCGGCCATCGTGGTATCCAGGTTCCCGGTGGGTTCATCAGCCAGTATTATCGGAGGCTCGGTAACCAGCGCCCGAGCAATCGCCACCCGTTGCTGTTGCCCTCCGGAAAGCTGGCTGGGCGTGGCTGATTCACGGCCGGCAAGGCCGACGATTCGTAATGCCTCGGCAGCGCGCGCCCGGCGCGAGGACCGTTTAACGCCCTCGTATATCAATGGCAGCTCAACGTTGGCCAGGGCACTGACCCGTGGCAACAGATTATAACTCTGAAAAATAAACCCCATAAAATGCCGGCGTAGCAAGGCCAGTTCATCGCGATCAAGGCTGCCCACATTCACGCCACGGAACAGGTATTCACCGGATGAGGGCACATCAAGACAGCCCAACATGTTCATACAGGTAGATTTTCCCGATCCGCTGGGCCCCATAATAGCGACAAATTCACCCTCCCGGATAATCAGGTCAACGCCATCCAGAGCTCTTACCTCAGCCGCGCCTGAACCATAAATTTTGTAAATACCACGCATACTGATAATGGCTGGAGAGCAAGTAGACTGCTGCAGATTTTCATTGTGACTCTGCGCCGTACTATTCATCGGCATCCCCCACGATACCGACGAGTATCGTGTCACCCGCTGACAATTCATCACTGAAAATTTCGGTATATCTGCCGTCGGTATAGCCCGTGCCAACGAGCACACGCTGGGGTTTCTCACCGGCAAGAATCCAGATGGTATTGGCGGATGCCAAAGATTGGTCTCCGCTGCGGTCCGCCGGGTGACTGAACAGGCCGCCGCCCTTTTCCTCGGTAGTCGGAGGTGTGAAACGAAAGGCGGTGTTGGGCACCCTCAGGACCTGTTCTCGCCTGCCGGTGGCAATGGTTGCTGTCGCCGTCATACCAGGCTGGAGGAGGTGTTCCGAGTTATCAACAGCCAGCACCGTTGTGTAGGTCACTACGTTGTTTTCGACAGTCGGATACAGGTAGACTTTTACCACCTGCGCGTCAAACTCCCTGTTCGACCAGGCATCCACTGTAAATGTGGCGCTCTGACCTGCTTTAACCATGCTCACATCCGCTTCATCGGTGGAGACATGCAGCTCCATCTGCCCCAGGTCTTCCGCGAGTAAAAACAGCACGGGTGTTTGAAAGCTTGCCGCTACCGTGGTTCCCGGTTCAATACTGCGTTGCAGTACCACGCCATTAATAGGCGATGTTATAACAGCCTTTTCCAGTCGTGTGCGAGCCTGGGATATGGTCGCTTTGGCCTGCGCCACGGTTGCGTTTGAATAGGCGACTCGCGCTTCAGCCCGCTTGCGTGTGGCAACGGCCGAGTCCAGTGCAGACTGGTGCAACAACTTCTGTTGCACCAGAGACTGGATTCGGCGTTCGTCCAGCAACGCTTCTTCAAGCGTCGCGGTGGCTTCGAAAAGCGATGCCTCAGCTAAAGCAAGGCCCGCCGCTGCCTGTTGCAACGCTACATCGAGCTCCTCGGTATCAAATTTTGCAAGAATCTGCCCCTGATGAATTTGATCGTTTTCGGAAACCAGTACCTCGCTTACCAGCCCGGATATCTCGGCGCCCACTGACACTTCACTTTTGGGCTGGAGATTTCCGGTTGCCATTGCGGTCAGCACCATGTCGGCCCGATCCAGCGTGTACGTTTGCCACCGTGTCCTGTCTTCTGTTGGCCAGAACCACCATAACAATGCCGACACAATAGCCACGACAAGGACCAACCAGCCCAACGTACTAAAACGGTCGCGCTGTCTCTCAGCCTGAATGACAGAATGCACTTCGTCTGCCATTTTTTTCAGGGAGGGATCATTCTCAGTTGTCATTATTTGTTTCCATGATGCTCATGAAGGAAAATCTTACAGGACAATGTCTAGCGCAGGATAGAGTGGTTATTCTCTATTTCGCATGGGGAGTCTCTTAGATTTGCTAGGCGACCTAGACAACGAGACCTGTGCAAGGGACCGGTGCCTTGCAGTCAATACACATGCCATAAGCGCTGGCCGACCAACGGACTTCGGCGGTAATAATGTCCTGAAACTTTAATGCATTGCGCACCATACGCATTTTTTCATTGTGTTCCAGTATAGCTAGAGTGGCGAATATTTCGCGTACAGAATCAACTTCTGCAGCCGCTTCAATCTCTCGATATATCAGTGTCAGCTCATCGTGCAATTTAATGGCAACATGAATGACTTCAGTGGAATCTTTACCGGATTGTGATTCATACAACTCACCAGGGTAATCAGGCAACTCAAGCGACGGGCATTAGAGAAATAAAAACCCGTATTTTTACGGTACCGATGAGAGGAACAAAAAACTATTGTGGAAACCCACAGGGGAAGCTGAAAACCGGTCCGATTGAGATCATGCAACACGGATACAGCACGACCTGGGGGATTATGATTGAGCTGAACCTCGATCGAAGACAGTTCGCTACGCAGTATCCCCAATGGACCTCACAGTGAGATTTTGAAAAACTGTTTTTCTGATCAGAACGACTATAATCGCTTTGAGTTTAGGTGCGCTTGTGCTTTATGTCGCGGATCATGGGCCTCCAGCCACAGTGGTGCTGATTCTGGTTCCACGGATGAAACGTGCCTTTGGCTACAGTATATTCAATTGTCATTAGATTACAGGATCAACTCATGACGGATACTTCTGAACAGACAGTGGTGACGCTCGAGCAGATCGATGCATGGTGGCGTGCCGCCAACTATCTGTCAGTTGGCCAGATCTACCTGATGGACAACCCTCTACTGGCAGCCCCACTGAGTATTGACCACATCAAACCCAGGCTACTGGGACACTGGGGTACGACACCGGGTCTCAATTTTATCTATGCACACCTCAATCGCACGATTCTTGAGCGTGATATCAATGTGCTGTTCGTAACCGGACCCGGACACGGCGGTCCTGCGCTGGTGGCAAACACCTGGTTGGAAGGAACGTACAGCGAACACTATCCACAGATATCGCAGGATAGCACCGGAATGCGCAGGCTGTTCAAGCAGTTCTCCTTCCCGGGTGGCATACCGAGCCACTGCGCGCCAGAAACCCCCGGTTCGATTAATGAGGGTGGTGAACTTGGGTACTCTCTCGCTCATGCCTTCGGTGCTGCCTTTGATAATCCGGACTTGATTGTGGCGTGTGTGATTGGTGATGGCGAAGCAGAAACCGGACCACTGGCGGCCAGCTGGCATTCCAATAAATTTCTGAACCCGGTAAGCGACGGCACTGTACTACCCATTCTGCACCTCAACGGCTGGAAAATTGCGAATCCGACCATTCTCGCGCGTATGCAGGAACAGGAACTGCAGGAACTGTTCCATGGTTATGGTTACGAACCACTGTTTGTTGAGGGGCATGAGCCAGAGCTCATGCATAAACTCATGGCCGACATTCTGGATGTCGCCTTAGAACGGATTCAGAAAATTCAATCGGATGCGCGAGACAATGGGTTTTCGGTATTACCGCGCTGGCCGATGATTATTTTGCGCACTCCCAAGGGTTGGACGGGGCCGGTCGAAGTTGATGGTGTCGCGATAGAAGGCACCTGGCGCTCCCACCAGGTGCCTATTGCATCACTGCGTGAATCGCCCGCACATTTGCAGCAACTCGAGGCATGGCTACAAAGTTATCGACCGCAGGACCTGTTTGATGAAGACGGTCGCCTGTACCCCGATATTGCGGCTCTTTCTCCTCAGGGAAACAAGCGAATGGGCGCCAACCCTCACGCGAATGGTGGCATACTTATGAAAAAATTAAGTATGCCGGATTTTCGCGACTACGCGGTTCCCGTGCCGCAACCAGGCGCGGTGACCGCTGAGTCGACTCGAACGTTGGGCAAATTGCTACGCGATGTCATGCAGCTGAACGCCAAAGCCAGGAATTTTCGTGTGTTTGGACCGGATGAAACCGCGTCCAACCGGCTCGATGCGCTTTATGACGTCACCAACAAAGTTTTTACCGGAACTATTGAAGCGATTGACGAACATATCTCACCCGACGGCCGGGTGATGGAAGTGCTGTCAGAGCACCTTTGTCAAGGCTGGCTGGAGGGTTACCTGCTTACTGGGCGTCACGGGTTCTTTTCCTGCTATGAAGCCTTTATCCACATCGTGGATTCCATGTTCAATCAACATGCGAAATGGCTGAAAGTAAGTAGCGAAATCGCCTGGCGTCGGCCTGTAGCATCACTGAACTACCTGTTGACCTCGCATGTGTGGCGCCAGGATCACAATGGGTTCAGTCATCAGGATCCGGGTTTTATTGATCACGTTATGAACAAGAAAGCCGATATTATTCGCGTATTCCTGCCACCGGACGCCAACTGCCTGTTGTGCGTTGCGGATTGGTGTTTGCGTTCGCGGGATTTCATCAATGTCATAGTTGCCGGTAAACAGCATCAGCCACAATATTTGGATATGGACGCTGCCATTAAGCACTGCGCAGCCGGAGTTGGCATCTGGGGATGGGCGAGCAACGATCAGGGTACCGAACCAGATGTCGTGATGGCCTGTGCCGGAGATGTCCCGACGCTGGAAACGCTGGCGGCGGTATCAATATTGCGTGAAATGTTCCCTGAACTAAGAGTACGCGTTGTCAATGTTGTCGACCTGATGACATTGCAGCCGGAATCAGAGCACCCACACGGACTGTCCGACCGCGACTTCGATACGATTTTCACTGCCGATAAGCCAGTCATATTTGTCTACCATGGTTATCCCTGGTTGATCCATCGCCTCGCCTATCGGCGCACCAATCATAGCAACCTGCACGTACGAGGCTATAAAGAAGAAGGTACGACTACGACGCCCTTCGATATGGCGGTACTCAATGACATCGATCGCTTTGATCTGGTGATGGACGTTATAGATCGCGTACCAAAACTTGGACCCAGGGCCGCCTATGGAAAACAGGCTATGCGCGACAAGCTGATCGACCATACACAATATATTCACGAACATGGTGAAGACATGCCAGAAATTCGCAACTGGCGCTGGCATAGTGAATAATGGAAACAACAAATCAAGCAAACACTCTAAAAGGCAGGTTCAACGTGGGATACAAAAACATTTTGGTGGCTGTTGATACCAGTGAAGAATCAGACCACATTGTGAAAGCCGCAAAAGCGCTTATGCTGGATGACGGTGCGTCGATTTCAATTATTACCGTTATACAGCCGCTGTACGGACTTTATGTTGATATGTACTCCGCATTGGGTGATCTGAGCAGTATTGAGTCGCAAGCAGTTGAGTATGCTAATTCCACGCTTTCTGAGCTGGTTAGTCGGCATGGAATCAGTCCGGACTCGGCCCATGTGATCACTGGCAAGCCTTCGATAGAAATCAAGACATGGGCAGAATCAAAGGGTGTTGACCTTATTGTCCTTGGGACCCACGGCCAGCATGGCCTCGGCTTGATGCTTGGATCAACCGCTAATTCGGTGCTTCATGGTGCGCCTTGTGATGTGCTTGCGGTCAGGGTGGGTAAGAAAACCTGATCGGGCGGCATCCCCTAGCTGCAGTCAGCGCCATGGATTGAGTGCTGGTACCGGGTGTTGAGCTAGCCAACTCGCATAGATAAACGCAACGTGCTCACCAATCCATGCGGTGAATACCAGCGCATTAACAGGCCGGTTATATGCCCTATCCATTGGTCGTGGTTTCGTGGCAGTTGTGCGTGCTACTGCGTTGCCGGATCAATACACTTCGACAGTAAACGTTCCTGACTGCGTATCCAGGTCCAGCAGCACGCGCTGTGTCTGGGGGTCGCGCTCATAGGGCACCGTGCTGCCATTGACGAGGATCGTTGGTAGCTCGTCAAACCAGTGCTGCGGCAGATAGAGCAGTGCCTCGCCCTGTTCTTTGCCTGACGATTCAAAGGAAAAAGACAGTACGCCGGTTGCGGGGTCAAAGTTGTGTGTCAGAAACCTGCCGGGTACCGCCTGGGCGTAGGGTTTGGCGAAATGTCGGACGGCGTTTTCACGCAGCACCCAGTCCCCGGTAGCCGAGTCAACATCGTAAAACCCCCACGACCCCTGGCTGTCCTCTTTCCACAGCCAGGTAATTTGTCCAGAGCTCAGGGCTTCGGCTGCTTCCTGCTGTGCGCGGATATATCCCTCGGACTCAGCTGCGTCGGGGTGGGTGCCCCACTCGCTAACCACCAGCGCCGCGCCCCAGGAGTCGGCTTCGACACGCATGCTGCTGTAATTTTCGACCAGCCATGTCTTCCATTCCTCATAGGTAGAGGCGTCCACGCCGCTGGGATATATATGTGGGCAATACACGATATTCTCATCGGGGAACAGCTGCTCCAACAGCGGTGCGCTGTTCAGGTAGTTGCGGACTACACCGGGTTCCAGCCAGAGCAGATGCCGGTCGTCGAGTTCTCGCATAGGTGGCAGGATTTCGCGATAAAAATCGTGCAGTGTTTTCTGTGATGGGTCGAAATGGGATACGAAGGGTTCGTTCATAGGCTGGAAACCAATTACCTCAGGGCGGTTGGCATAGCGGCCGACAAGGTGTTTCCACACAGGCAGGAAGCGGTCCTGTATGCCCTCGCGATTTTCAAAGAATCCCTGAAAGGCGTTTCTTACCTGTGTTGAAACACGCCGCGCGGCAAGGTCATCGAGACGGCCCTCAAGCAATTGCTTCGGCGGGGGCACAATTGCCCACAGTGGTGCGCCGTCTTCTCCAATTTCCTTTGACCAGGCGTCCTGGTGAACATCGATTAATACGTAGAGGCCGGCGGCGCTGGCGAGATCAATAACCCGGTCCAACGTCTCGAAATACGCCTCTGAAAATTCACCTTCATGCGGTTCCATGCCGCTCCAGTTAACGGGCAGGCGCAGCACTTTAAAGCCATATCGAACCATGTCCTGTGCGTCCTCACGGGAAAACGCTGGTATCGGCTCTAGTGCAATCCTGCCGTCTTCGAAGGAGACATCGAACAAGCCGTCCACTCGCGCATTGATGCCGCGAACTGCAATCTCGCGCCCGAGGCTGTCGACCAGTCGTGAATCGTCGGCCGCAACCCAGGGCAGCGAGCGCACTGTAATTTGATCTGCTGCGCGGTCGTTGTTGTTGGAGTGGTCACTGCAGCCGGCTGTGCTGATTACAAAGCTGAGCAGGGCGGTCGCTATTCTTTGCATGGCTTCTTCTCTATTTGTACTGTTGCGCGATCGACATGGAATTCATCGACCAGTCGGGTCGTAACCGCATACAGTGACTCGTCGGCATCAGCATCGGCATGAATGCGCACGTGCAGGGTGACCAGATGCCGCTCCTGGGTCAGCGGGACGTCTCTACAGACGGAACGCAAACCATGCCCGCGCATACTGTCTATGAAGATGCCCATAATCAGTTGCTAGAAGCCCACCAGTGGCAAACTCGCCCGGACAGTAGCTCAGGGTTTACAGTTTTTTTCTCCTGCCAACACGCAAAGGCCGTAGCCGACACTACCTTTCTCGCGGCAGTTCTTGGTGCCCGACAGCATGCACAAACCGTAACCCAAACTGCCGTTCTCCTTGCAAAGCAAAACACCGGCCACCTCGCAAAGGCCGTAGCCCAGCGAGCCATTGGCTTTGCAAAAGGGTTGGCCTGCGGCCTCGCAAAGACCGTAGCCTACCTTTAGCTTGGGGTTGTCGAGGGCGACCAGGGCCGCAATAGTTTCCAGCGATATATTCGTGCCCCGCAGTTCTTTTATCAGGCCGTCTAACTCATTGCCAATAGCTACCGGGTTCACTATCAGTAGTAAAACGAAGATTATGTATTTCAATTGCTTCACCCCAACCGTTACGTTAATTCCATCCGATACGCATCAACTGGCCAGTCGCAACACTCAGACTCGCCGCAACATTCAGGCCAACCAATATGGAGTTAACCACCATACCTGTTTTACCAATTTAAGTCGTTGAAATCGGTAGAGTAGTACCAGAAATCGCAGCGGTTTCTGCCATTGGTGGGTATCTTGGCGGCATTCAACAATACTGATGGTCTGAGCCGGCATTACCACACCCGAGGCGCCGGGCAAAAAGCGCCCCTATATTATTGTCGGTTGCATTGTCTTTGGCATGCTTTAGACCCTCCCCCGGATATCATCTCCCTTCGCCAATGAGCAATCGGATAACATCGGTTTTATCGAGACCGTCAATGACGTTGGCCAGCGACTGGAGTCTTTCGATCAGCCAGGTGCTAAAACGCAACACGAGTCAGCAGTAATTACATTGGGAAAACCCGTCGACCTGGAACTGGCTTCCCGCTCATCTGTAAGCTTTATTGCCGTACCGGAGAAGGATAGGAGCAAATGGAATACCTATAGCGGCCTAGTAGTTTTCACGCCTGATAAAAGTGACACGTACAGAATATCTGCTTCTCAGGGCGCGTGGATAGATGCTGTGCAAAACGGTAACCTGGTGTCATCTGAAAGATTCGAAATGCAGCCCGGATGCGGGCTTATCTTCAAAATCCTCGCCTTCGAACTCAAAGCGGGGGAGCTCGTCTGGCTTCAAATCAATGGCAACAACACGCCACAGATAAAGCTACTTGTCTCACTGTGGCCACCGGTTCAGAAATAACCGGGAAGCCAGGTATGCGGAACATTGCTCGCGCGTGAATGTTATAAAAAAACGCATTTTCTAAGTACATATACTCAGTGAGTGGGTTGGTGAGCTCTCTGTCATCGACGTTCTATCAATCGATAATTCCTTCGCGCACCACGGCCGCCAGGCCAAGTTCTTTAGTCTGGAGGGTAGTGTGCTGGTTGCACAATTTCATTTTGGCTGACGAATTGAGTATTTGTACTCGGATTCTCAAGTGTATCCGGAGATGGCAAACTTTGCCGCAGATACTTACTGCCTCTATATGGCAATAGGGTGTCTACATAATAACGGATGACCCCGAAACACAGGCCACCCAATCTGACGACTATTCAGGGAGTAGTAAATGAAAAAAGTATTTAGCAGTATATTGTTCCTGTGCGCATTGTTTTCTTCAGCAACGCTGTATGCACAGGAGGTAACGGGGAGTTACACGCTCAGCATCAGCCAGAATCCCGGCGCAAGTGATTGCGTATGGGCAGGCGATTTGGATCTAATACAGTCTGGTGGTAATCCCGGAACGTTTACGGGCACGGCTGCGGTTACTATCGTCAGCGGGCCATGCCCTGGCTTCTCCGGCGAAGTTTCCGGAACGATCAGTGGCAGCGCACTCGAAATAGGCGTTGCCGTAAGCGGCCTGGGCAATGCAACATTCTCCGGTACGGTGACAGGTCCGAACGATCTCGAGGGGACCTGGTCAGGCCTTGGTATAACAGGTATCTGGTCTGCTGTGCGTGTAGCCAGCGTACCAGATAGTGTGACTGCGATTCCCACGCTTCCTCAGTGGGCTCTATTGTTGTTGATTGCGCTGATAGCTGGATTCGCGCTGCGCTATTCGAGCCGGCGAACTATGCAATAGACCTACCCGCTTGAGCATTGCCGGTTGGGTGTCGCCGAACCGGCTTACACCAACATGACAGCAGATTAACTTGTCGGTACCACTCAGAATTGACAGTGCGATGACTGTCGGCGATTCTGTTGCGTCTACAGCGAATGAAGCTGATTGACCTTGGGTGTTTTCGATGAAGTCTGAGCCACTGATTGTTGAGCCGGGTGTGGGTGTTACAGTCCCGATGGGAGCTAGCAGTTTGACGATAAAACTTGACGCCCAAGCGACTGGGGGTGGACTAGCCGTATTGGATTATGACATTGCTCCGGATTTTCTGCCGCCACAGCGGCCTCATGGCCATAGCAGGGAGTCCCAAACAATCTATGTATTGCAAGGGGAAATACGTTTCGATTTTGAGAATCGTACGGTTGATGCTATTGAGGGGACTGTTGTTCATATTCCAGAGGGTTGCTCGTTTACCTGGCGGAACAGCACGTCCAATCGTGCCCGTATGCTCTATGTTTTTGTCCCCGGCGGGTTGGAGAAGTTCTTTGTCGATGTACAGAATATATACGCTGAGCATCCAGGCGTGCTACCCGCAGACATCGCGCCGCTGGTTGCAGAGCTGTGGGCACAATATGGCATCTTCTCAGAAGGCCAATTTCGCGAGTCTGACGAGCCTGTTGATTAATCGAGTATGAGGTCTGTGCAGGGGCGCAGAGCTCGGCTACGCCTGTTGAGTTTGGTTTTGAGTTACTGCTCGCGCACTGCCACCCTGATCACACAGATTGTGGTGTAGATTTTTACAGCCTCCTGGCGTTATCTTGTCGATACCCCACACATACCCTGCATATTCAACCTGGAGAAATTGATGGCATTGACAACGAGTTTACCCAGAACAGCGAAAGAACGAGGTAAAATCGCCCCTGCGAAGTTTGCCCACATTGTTTTTCAGACCTCGCGCTACGACGAGATGGTTCTCTGGTATAAGACCGTACTGGAAGCCGAGGCCATGTTCGAAGGGCCCGCCGGCATTTTTTTAACTTATGACGATGAGCATCACCGGGTCGCCATATTCAATATGCCACACCTGGCTGACTGCCCACCGCAGGTCAACGGGATGGCGCATTGCGCTTTTACCTATGAGACCCTGGACGACTTATTTGCCACGTATGAACGGCTGGAAGGTCTCGGCATCACGCCCTACTGGTGCATTAACCACGGCACGACCTTATCCATGTATTACAAAGACCCGGACGGCAACCAGATAGAATTGCAAATCGACATATTCGATAGTCTGGAGGCAACCAATGCCTGGTTTGAGCGAAGCGACTTTGATATCAACTTTATCGGGGTACGCATGAACCCGATCGATTTGATTGCACGTTATCGCGGCGGCGAAGAACGGCATATTTTGCTGGATCGTCCCGTTATTGACCCCAGTGAAGTATTGAACCAGTTACCCGAGGCACCGGCCATCGATTAAGTGCTCGTGCTGATCGCCGGCACATTTCCAACGCTGCACCGGATTATTGCTCTGGACGGTGGACGTACATCCGCCAGAGTTGCCCCTACATATATCAGTCCTTCTTCTCAATTGTCACTTCGAGGAGCCTGGAAGTTCCGGCAAACCATTTCTGCACGTACAGGCTGCCAACAACGGGAGCTTGCCCCTCGGCGGGTACCTCTTTATAGCGAACACTGTTCTTGGTCTCTTTCTCATATTCAAACGTAATAGTCTGACTCGACATATACCACCTCCAATAGCCCAGCTTCTGGGCTTAACCTGATAGTGACAAGTTAACCTGTTTTCCCACCAAACTGAATGTTCAGAGCTTCATTGCGTTTGGCTCGAAAGTCCCGTGGTTGAAGCTGAAAAGTGCGGGGATATCTGCACTGTCTGTTCGTTGTGTGCTCATATCGGTAAACATAAGAATACTGAGGAGAGAGTTAGCAGGGTTCTTTAACCTAAAACTACTGTCATCTCGCGGTGCAATGGCTGGGCTAGATGCGGGGCGTGCTCGCGGCCGGTCGCGGAGACTGGGGCACAGCTTCGGACTTGATGATGCAGGCGCTGAGCGCCGCCATGGGCGGCTCCAGTGAGCAGCGGGAAGTACGCCACGAGTTTCTGCTGCTTACAGTCGCGGCCGTTTGACAAGTATAAGGCGTACAAGCGCAAGCTCGGCTTCAGGGTATAGAGGGCAAAGCCGGTAGCGATGAGCCGTCTGGACAATAGGTGATCAGGTAACCGCGCTGGCCGCCACTTGAGCAGGAACAGTTTTTATCGTCCGTTGGGTATTGAAAGGCATCTGTGCAGGAAATATCTGTACATGTGATGGATTCTTTGGAGCCCAGCGACCCACATGAGCAGGCCTCTCCGCTCATTTCTATTTCGATTGGAACGTTGTAGAAAATATTCGCACTCGCTATCACACAGTTATCGGGCCCCCCGGTTGGGCAAAGGTCCGGGGGCGTGTTTGGTCCCGAGCCATAATTGGTCGATAGATCTATAGTGTCAGTGTCACCGTCAGTACCTCCAAATGGCGTAATCTCCCATAACGTTCCGAAACTCTTGTCAAAGTTCATGTTTGTTCCACAACACGGGGTACCTGAATTAGTTGTGCATTGATTCGCTGCGGCATTCGTTGGCTGGCAATATGCGCCAAATGCCGCGTTGCTACCGTCATACATGGAACCTGTTCGTTGTGTGGTATTGGTTGCTCCGTTCGGAGGAGCAGGCGCATAGAGAATGTCTGTCCAAGTGGAACAGTTCAGTGCGGTGCATTGAGCGGCTGATGTTACGGGAGCAGCGAGAATTGTGTTGGCCTGGCCCTTATGAAACTTCTTCTTCAAATCCAGAGATTCTTTCTCTAAATGGTTCAGAACTACTCCGTTAATCACTGAGTTGGTGGGTGACATTAATTTCACGGGAAGCGTGCAATTATTGTATACGATAGCCATGCCCGGCACGGGATTCGGTGGGGTGCTCGAGAGGAGCCCAACGACTTCCTCGCTAAAATCACTAACACTGGTTTCTACGCGTTCTTTGGCTGCGTGAGGAGAATCATCGAGTGTGGGACAAGCATCAGACCATTTATCCAATGCTCGACTGTAGCGCCACTCATAATTCCGCTCGCATGAGGCAAGTCTGCGATCGTATTTATAGGTATTTTCGTCTTTCGCAAACGCCGCTGCCGCACGTGAGGTACAACTGACATGTTTTCCGATGATTTTATATATACTCGCCTCACACTTCTGAGTGTCGGACGGATCCGCCAAACCCGGTGTAGCAAATGCCAAACTAATCAGAAATACGGTGAGAATAGATGTCCTATTTGCGACTCCCGGCATTATTAAACTCCTTTTAAAAACCGTTGATTTACTTCTGTGGAAATGTATTTGTCTGTCGTGTGTATCTTGCCGACATTAAACGGAGTGAGCAATACAGATGTTCCGAACTTTCCCGCTTAGCATTTTGGAATAAGTTCGTCAGGGAGCGCTGTGATAGCGTCAACATCACCGGCCTCAAACGCCTCCCATGCGCCTGCTTAGCCTTAGAGTGCGTCTGGTGCATACAAGCAGCCTGTCGTGAAAATATTTGCTCACCCAGGTGCTTTGAGCCACGCACAGCGATGTATTGAGTGGGGCTCCAGGAGGGTTGGCAAGGTAACGGGTCGCCGATAACGGACTATTGTCGGAATCAGCCCTGCTTTGTTGTGCATTCCGGTGACGCTTCGCCGGAACCGCGCAGGCTAAGTGTAACCTTATAAAGTTAAATAGAAACAAAGGCTTAGATATTTCTTGGTCAATTTATAATCAATTGGTTGCCGATTCAAAAAATTGCCTTAAGAGTCGAGTTGATCCACCGCAGTGTACTGAATGCACCCCGTATGTGTGCTGGTAAAAGGTAACTTGCTGCCGCAGATTTTTTTATACGTCTTATGATGGGTTGGGTATAGTAGAGCAATGTGAGCTCGCATTTTCTTGGCGGGTAAAGGGGAGTATTGTGGAGCGGTGGGCAGCTGTGCCGATGAAAATCTGGACACCGGTCTGCAGCTTTTGCACAAGTACCTCTTTGCTGGACGGTATTCCAGCACAAGGCATTGTGGAAGGTTCCTGGGGCTCGATGGATGAAATTATATAAATGCCAATTTTTTCGGCGCTAAGCATTGCTGGGGTTCTGTGCATAGCGGCATGGCTTGCCTACCGCCTGTACGTCCTGAAAGTAAGATTTGCGGCACAAAGCAAGATAATCGAAACCTCAAACCTGGGTTTGGCGGATTTGCGCACCGCGCTGGATGAACACTCGATCGTTGCCTTCACTGATGCCAGAGGCAGGATTACTTTTATTAATGACAAATTTTGTGAGATTTCCCAGTATTCTCCAGAGGAACTGATTGGAAAGGATCATCGAATAATCAACTCCGGTTATCACCCCAAAGAATTCATTCGTGATTTGTGGCAGACCATTTCCCGCGGTGAAGTCTGGAAAGGGGAGATCCAGAATCGGGCCAAAGACGGCAGTTTGTACTGGGTTGCCACGACCATCGTTCCTTTCCTGAACGAAGAGGGCAAGCCCCATCAATACGTTGCAATCCGCACCGATATTTCCGAGCGAAAACACATTGAGGCGGAATTGATCTCAAATCGCCGCCTGCTTGAACAGGCGATGGACGCCACCGGTTTGGCTGCCTGGGAGTACGATCTCAACACAGGTAGTCTAACCTGGAATGATCGGCTCTATGCCTTGTTAGGTACCACCGCCGAGGCAGAGGGTGGGTATGAGATGTCATTAGATCGATATCTGGAGCGCTTTTGTCCTCCGGAAGATCGGCAGCGGGTGCGAGATGAAATCGTCAGAGTCAGTGCTACACCCGCGCAAGATGCGGTTTTTCTCATTGAATATTGCATCCTGCGCCAGGATACAGGTGAAAAACGGGATGTATTGGCGCAGTACAGTGTCATTCATGATGAAGCTGGCCAGCTGATCAACGTTGTTGGTGCAATGCAGGACATTTCGGAAAGAAAGCAGATTCAAGGCGAATTGGAGTTCGCGCGGGAATCGGCAGAAGTAGCCAATCGGGCGAAAACGGCCTTTCTGGCAAATATGTCACATGAGATCCGTACACCCTTAAACGCGATCTCAGGTTTTGTCGAGCTTCTGGGTCATACCCACTCACCAGAGGAACAGGCGAAAATGTTGCACGCTACGCGCGAGTCGATCAATGCGCTGGCGGGCATCATTGATGATGTGCTTGATCTTTCAAAAATCGAAGCCGGCAAGTTTGAAATTCGCCTTGAGCCTATGTCACTGAAAGCAGTGATTGAATCTGCGCTGGCGGTTTTCTCCAGCGGCGCGAGCCGCAAAGGCCTGTATTTGCGTCAGCGTTATGACGATCGTATACCCGAAACCGTGCGCTGCGACCCGCTCAGGCTCAAGCAGGTGTTGTTTAATCTGATTGGCAATGCCATCAAATTCACCCGCGAAGGGGGGGTCGAAATAAGAGCCAGGTGGAAGGAAAGTCTGGACGGCAAGGCACACCTAGAAATTGAAATAGAAGACACCGGAATCGGCATCAGTCGGCAGGAGCAGGAGAATCTGTTTCAACCATTCGCCCAGGTCAAGTACGAGGTTGATCGCGAATTTGGTGGGACTGGCCTCGGGCTGGTTATTGCACGCCGACTGTCTGAGCTGCTGGAAGGCAGTTTGTCTTTGCGCAGTGAATTAGGGAAAGGGACGGTAATGACGCTGGCCCTGAATCTGGCTATCGACGATGACGACGCGTTGCCGGCAGAGAATCCGGCAAAAGCTGCTCTATTGAAATCCGGAAGCGTGACTGAAACACCTGCGGCGCAAGTGACCCCATTGCTCATTGTTGACGATAACGAATTTAATCGGCTAGTGCTGATCAGGCAATTAGCGCTGCTTGGTTACAAAACTGAAGATTCGATTGATGGCAGGGACGCTTTGGAGAAATTGAATCGTACCAACTATTCCCTGATCATCACTGATTGTCATATGCCGAGGATGAATGGCTTCGAGCTGACTCGTAATATCCGACAGATTGAAAGTACCAGGCCAGCCGGTCATAAAACCGTGGTTATCGCCTACACAGCCGACGCGATGTCGGAATCAAAAGCGAAGTGTCTGGAGGCGGGAATGGATGATGTGCTAATCAAACCAGTGAGTCTGGAAGTGCTCGGTAGCATGCTTGAGCAATGGCTTGGCGATGCTCCCAGGGCAGAGAATCAGGTCACATAATGAGCGGAACTCCGATGGTGGGGTAGCAACTATCAGACGCGGATCGCAGGGGCTGCCTGAAACAGTGCCGACAGGCGACGGATCTTCATTCGACACAACGTAATTCAGGAGATTCAATCATGACAAATTCTAAGCTGGGGCAGAAACTTGATGCCGTATTCGGCGCTCATATGGATGCCGAACTCTCGGGGAACCTCGACGAAACATTGGCGACGATGTCGCCCGATCCGCATATCGTGATGGTGCCGACTATGGTGGGGGGGCAGGGTCCGAAAGGTGTCCGGACATTTTACGCGAATAGACTGATCGGCCAGTTTTTTCCACCCGATGTGGAGTTTGAAACGATCTCGCGGACTTACAGTGAGGAGCGGCTGGTTGATGAACTCATCATTTCCTTTACACACACCACGAAGATTGATTGGATGCTCCCGGGCATCGAGGCCACCGGCAAGCGGGTTGAAGTCGCCTTTGTGGTGATTGTCGGGTTTGAAAACGACAAGGTCTCCTACGAGCACATCCTGTGGGACCAGGCAAATGTGCTGGTACAGATTGGCTTGCTCGATCCAACCGGCCTCCCGGTCGCCGGAGCCGGCGCGGCGGCGAAGCTCAGAAACCCTGCCTTGCCAGACCCTTTCTTCGGCGAAGGGTGAGAGAAATGCGGTCGTCAAAGAGCTCGGCCCATTTTATGGAGACGATTATCAAAAGACTTTACCGAACTGTGACCGAAAATTAGGGACTGGTTGGTGAGTAGCTGGACACCCGCGCCTGTTATAGCCCGGCTAGTGTAGAAAAGAACGATTTATAATAATACTTTTTTTGCTTAGGTTGAGGTCAATGACAAAAGTCAGAGTTATGTTATCTTTCAACTTGAATGGCCAGATAGTCATACGTAATGTATGGAATTAGCTAGAAAAAGGATGTTCCTATAGTGATTCCTCACAGCAAAGATACGGGCGTTTTCTTTTGAGTAATAATCAACCAACAGGCCTGCTTGCTGGTGATTTTATCAAGCTGACCAACAGCCTGGTGGCCATTGTGGATTTTTCAGGCAGGTTTGGCGATGTTAACCCTGCCTGCATAAACTCCCTGGGCTATAGCGCCGAGGAAATCGTAGGGGCGTCTCTATTTGATTTCTCCCATCCGGATGATCTCGACAGGATCATCGCTGAGTTGGGCAGTATTGATGCGATAGCAACAAACGCTCAAATTGAATATCGATTTCTTTGTAAAAATGGTTCATGGAAATTACTCCACTGGGACGTTCAGCGGATTCATGAAAAAGAAGTCTATTTTTTTATTGGCCGCGATATCCTGATAGAGGAACAAACTAAAAAATCACTGGAAGAAGCCAAGAACACGCTTAATTCTGTAGTAGAAAGTATTCCCGCAATGATCTTTATGAAGGAGGCTGACGATCTTCGCTTTACCCGCTTCAATCGCGGAGGGGAAGTTTTGCTGGGCATCTCCCGTGAGGAGTTGATAGGTAAAAATGATTATGATCTTTTCACCAAAGAACAGGCTGATTTTTTTACTAGCAATGACCGAGCTGTACTAAAAAGTAACAAGGTATTGGAGATTCCGGAAGAGCCAATTCAAAACAGTGAAGGGGAGACCATATATTTAAAAACATCCAAAGTGGGTGTGCGAGATATAAATGGTGTGCCGACCCATTTGCTTGGAATATCCATCGATATTACAGAACGTAGGAACGCCGAGCTTCGATTGCGCGAAGTTAATGCTGAGCTGTCAAGCGCCCAGGCTGAGGCTGAGAAGGCTAACCGGGCAAAATCTGACTTCCTTGCCAGAATGAGTCATGAAATTCGCACGCCGATGAATGGTGTGCTGGGTATGGCTGATGTGTTGCGTGAGACCAGCCTGCATCGAAACCAGGTTGAGATGGTTGAGCTAATTCAGACTTCGGCATTTTCACTTTTGCATATCATCGACGATATTCTTGATTTCTCGAAGATAGAGGCAGGGCAGTTAGATATTGAAGTGCATCCCTTTAACCCGGTAGACAGTGTTGAAAGTGTTTGCGCGATGCTGAAAAATCTGGCCTTGAAGAAGAATGTTCTGTTAACCGTTTTTGCCGACCCTGCTCTTCCATCTCAGATACAGGGTGACAGCCGGCGCCTGCAACAGGTGTTTATCAACCTGATTAACAACGCAATTAAATTCAGCAGCGAAGGAGGTCACGCAGGTCGCGTATCAGTGCATGCAACCACGCATATGCAATCTGACGAACAGGTCGTAATTGATTTTACCATTCGGGATAACGGCATAGGGATGGATCTGGCGACCCAGGACAGATTATTCACCCCTTTTATGCAAAAGGATTCGACAACCAGCCGGATTTTCGGTGGTACCGGACTTGGCCTGGTGATTACCCATAATCTGGTGGACTTGATGGGTGGGAGTATCACCGTGGAAAGTGACCTGGGCCAGGGCGCTGTATTTCACGTAAAAATTCCCTTTGCTGTCGATCCCGGGTTATCGCAGGAGGAAGAGTTGCCTTCTGGGGTAGAAGGCTTGGACTGCTTGCTTGTTGGTGATGCTCTGGGTCCTGTTTCTGGTTTTGGCGCCTATCTGATCCACGGTGGAGCGACAGTAAAACAGGTATCAGATATTACTGCGGCTGAGGCCTGGGCAGAGGGTAACAGTGATACGGGAAGTTGGCTCTGGATTATTGAAATGGAAGGCACGCTTTCCGCTAAGGAGCTGTATTTCGAAGAGATTAGCTTAAAGCACAAGGCTGTTGGAGTCTGCCCAATTTTGGTTGTTCAGCAGGGGGCCGTGTATCCACGAGCAGATGAGTTTAATTTCATCAGTATAGATGGTAACGCTCTGAGCCGACGTGCCTTTCTTCGAGAGGTTGCTCGTGCAGCCAACCAACGGAAGAGTGGGCCCAGAGAGGTTTTACCTGCATCCTCAAAGTCTGCAAAAAATGTAGTCAAACCCGTTGCCGCGACAGAAGCAGACACAGAGAACGAGCACCATGTCGTGCTGGTGGTAGATGACAATGAGATCAACCAGAAGGTAATGTTACGCCAACTCCAGATGCTCGGTTACAAGGGGGAAGTTGCCAATGATGGTAGCGAGGCTCTGGAACGCTGGAGAAACGGAAACTATGCGTTGCTGTTCACAGATCTGCACATGCCCAACATGGATGGGTATGAATTATGTGCGGCGATTCGAGCCGAAGAAAGGCCGTCAGAAAGACTGCCGATTATTCTGGTCACAGCCAATGTGTTGGCAGACAAAGATGCGGTATATCTGAACTCCGATCTGGATGGGTATATGACAAAGCCTGCGAGGCTGGGTGAGTTTCGGGAAATACTGGAGAAATGGCTGGTTCAGAAGCCGTAAGCGGTACTTCCGTAGCTTCTACCTGTCGACGTCACTGATTGACACCTGCACACATATTTTCCTTAGATTGAGTGGGTCGTGCGGCCAGGCTTGTAAGTCGTTGATAATGTTTTCTCATTAATTCGGTATCAGGCCTTCAGCATTGTGTCTGGGTTACGGTCATATCTGGCTAAATGGCCCTTACCGCTGCTCCCGCACGCTGGTCACAGAAAATTGTTTCCCTTGATTAAAAATATGAATGCAAATCATTATCATTTGTATTATGGTTACTGCCTGATTGTTTTGGGTAGGCATTTCAAATGGACGGAGTTTTCAATCTAATCTATACGGGTGGCGCTGTGGTCGCGATCCTGTTCGGGTTTTCCGTGGTCGCAGTTACGGTGGCGACGGTCAAATTCTGGCACTACTGGCAGTTGCGCACTATCTACAGGCCGAATTTGAACCAGGCTATCGAGTGTATCGAACACCAGGATGAGCCACAGGCCAGGCTTTTGATCGGCAATCACAGCAACCCGCGCGGGCAACTGATTCAGGCAGCTCTTCTGTTAATGGACAAGCCCCTTTGGTCTGCGAGCGATGTGGCAAATGAGCTGTCTCGTGTCGCTCGACTGACACTCAAGCATCTGGGTAGCTATGTCCGCGTTTTGGAAGTGATCGCTATCACTGCGCCGCTACTGGGATTGCTGGGTACGGTACTGGGTATGATCGAGGCGTTTCAGGCAATGGAGGCCGCGGGCAGTCAGGTAGATCCGGGCGTGCTTTCCGGGGGTATCTGGAAAGCACTGCTGACGACGGCAGTAGGTCTGGCTGTGGCGATTCCCGCGAGCCTTTGCACCAGCTGGCTGGAGCGGCGGCATGAAAATGTGGCAGAACTTTTCGCCGATGACATCGGGCGATTGGTAAAAGCTCGAAACGATCAAGCTGAGAAGATAACGCCGGCCTTCCCGCAAACACAGGCCACTAAAAGCTCAAAATGATTGCTGACACTACTATCACGGACGGTGCTATAGGCTTGTTGTCGGCAGCTAAACGATCAAAAGCGATTAGCCTGACGCCGCTGATCGACGTTGTCTTCATCCTCCTTATGTTTTTTATGCTGACCACATCCTTCATTAAGGAAAGGCAGATTGAACTCTCGTCACCCGTCGCCAGTGCCAATCAAGCGCTTAATGCGCCGCAGCTATTGTGGCTGGATCGTCTCGGCAGTTTGAGGCTTGAATCCCCTAAGAGTCAGCTGCTGGTAGATAAGGTGATTCTGACAAGAATCGACAGCGATCAACCGGTGGTTATCAGGCCGGCAGCAGATGCAGATATTCAGGGGATCGTGAGCACGCTCGCCCGGCTGAAAGGGCTGGGTATCGAAGAGCTGTCCCTGGGCAGGCCTTACGGCGCAACGGAGTAGAGAATCGCCATGAGTCCCCATCTTTTGCTGAAGAAGCCAAAAAGATCCGTCGAAGACAATATGGTTCCGATGATCAATATTGTTTTCCTACTGCTGATCTTTTTTATGATTGCCGGGCAAATACAATCTCGAGGTAACAGTCAGCTCAAGTTGCCAGTCTCCACGCTCGGCATAAAGGCCGAGCCAGGGGAGCTTCAGCTGGAGTTGGATCAGAGCAGTCAGCTGACGCTCAATGGCCAGGTACTGAGCCTGGAGGAACTTGACCGCAGGCTTGGCGGGCCTGGTGCAAGTGACGATCGGGTTTCCCTGCGCGCAGATAAGTCGCTTACCGCTGCCGAACTTGATGCCGTACTACAAATTTTCAGGCAACAGGGCATGGCCAGTGTGACCCTGATCAGCACAGAACTCGGAGAGTCCTGATGCGTTTGGGCTTGTGGATAACTGCGCTGTCTTTTTCTCTGCTGGTCCACGCAGCGTTTGTGGGTATCTACCTTGCTACCGACGATCCTGTGGTGGGTATCGCGCAGGAAGCAGGAGAAGGCGGGGTAGATATAGGTCTTGGTATGGCTGGGACGTACAGCGATCTGGCTGCGCTGGAAGCGCCTGTGCTTGAGACATCGTCTCTGGATGACACTGAAAGTCAACCGAAGGAGCCGCAAGCTCCACAGGAAGAGCCCAGTCCAGCGCCCGAAATAGAAGTTGTCAACACCGTGGTACCCACGCGGAATCTGGTCCGGGAGACTAGTGAAAAGCCTATTAGGAAAGTTGATGAAACCGCTGCCAAAGTCACGCCAATGGCGGAAATTGCGTCGGTGAATACCGCGGCGCCAACACTAGCGGCGCCCCCCAATGACGCGTTGCCGGTGGCGACACAAGCGGCATCAAGAAAAGCTACAGGCAAAACCAACAGCAACAAAAGCGGTGCCAGAAAGGGCGATGCCAACCATTATTTCGGCGAGATTATGTCCTGGCTCGGTAAGTACAAACGCTACCCGGTAGAGCTCAAGAGGCAAAAGAAACAGGGAGTGGTCACTGTGGAGTTTTCCATTGACCGCAACGGCTACCTGTTGTCTGCGCGTATCAAAAACAGTTCTGGCTACGCGGAGCTTGATGAGGCCGCCATGGCCATGCTGAACAGCGCCTCACCATTGCCGGCGATGCCAGACTGGATGGATAAGCCGTCACTCACGCTATCGATACCTGTCGAATATTCACTGATCACCAATTCATCTTTCAAGGAGTAATACGATGTTCAACACTGATCGCAAAAACCCAACCCTGAAGCCGAAGAAATTGAGCCTCAGAAAGCCCTATCTAGCGACGTCAAAAACAGCGTTGGCGTTAACTATCCCCGGATTGCTGGTGGTACCACTGGGCTCTGCGGAGGAGGTTTATGAGCTGGATACCTTGCAGATTGAAGAGCGCACAGTTGATACCAACCCGTATGCGGAAAAAGGCGCGCCCTACAAGGCAAAGATTTCCGGTGACAAACGCCACGTGGAGGAGATCGCGGACACGCCCCAGACTATCACTGTACTGACCCAAACCTTGATCCAGGATGCCGGTAAGACCGGGTTGGCGGACATTCTCGCCAGTCAGCCGGGTATCACCCTGGGCACAGGTGAAAACGGCAACGCCTTTGGTGACCGTTATGTCATTCGCGGACACGAGGCCCGTAGCGATGTGTTTGTCGACAGCTTGCGTGATCCCGGGATGACGATCCGGGAAAGTTTTGATGTGGAACAAATCGAAATCACCAAGGGGCCAAGCTCCACCTTTGCCGGGCGCGGTTCCACCGGCGGTGCGATCAATGTTATCTCCAAGCAGGCCAGCAGTGAATACGACTTCACCAAACTTCAGGGCGGGCTTGGTACAGACGATTATCAGCGTTACACGGTGGACACCAATCAGCGTATAAACGACGATTGGGCAGTTCGTGCGAACCTGCTCTATGCGGATGAAGAGGTCCCAGATCGCAGTCCTGCCAAGCGAGAGCGCACCGGTGCTGCATTATCGGGCGTCTGGCAGGCGAGCGATCGAATGCAGATTCTGGCTGACTATTACTACCTGGATGCCAAGGACAGGCCAGACCTGGGCACCTATATCGACAGGTCAACAGGCAAGGTTGTCAAAAATATTCCGGTGTACCTGCAAGAGCAGGACTTTCTCAAATCTGAAGTAAACACCTTTACGCTGCGCGTTGGTTACGAGTTTGCCGAGAATGTGCGCCTGGACAATGCTATGCGTTACGGCACTACCGATAATGGCTATGTTGCTACGGGGCTGCGCGAAGACTCACTGAGCACCCACCAGGGCTGGCAGAACGTGGACTATTTCGCCAATATGGCCAATCTATACTGGGATGTCGATATTGCGGGGCTGGAACACCAGTTGTTGTTCAGCGTCGAATACACGTCCAATGATGTCAAGAACGGTGTGTACGATGTCGACAATACCGGTGCTACCAATTGTGTAACCAGCGGTCGTGGCGGCGAGCGCCCCGGATACTGTATTATCAATGGTGATGGCACGCCGGTTGCCAACCTCAATCATTTGATGGGGCGCGTCATAAACAAAGGTCGCTGGGACTCCGATTACAACATCGATACCTGGTCTGTGGCGGTGATGGACACTATCGATTTCAATGATCACTGGAGTCTCTTCCTGGGCGTACGGGCAGACAACTTTGATTACAGCAATGATCTGCTCGGTTCCAGCGACGCAGCGCCCACCAATTACAGCTATTCAGATACCTTGTGGAATGGGCATGCCGGCCTTGTGTACAACATTAATGAAAATGCAAACTTTTACTTAACCTACAGTTCCGCGTCGAATATCAATGGCGGTGAGTCCGACGTCGGTGGCAACTGTGGCTATGGTGGAATTTGCGGCGACAGTGACATTATCGGCGACAGCAAGCCTGAGCAAACAGACAATATTGAGTTGGGCACAAAGTGGCAGGTTTTCGATGACAAACTGCTGCTGACAGCAGCCGTCTTTGAGATCACCAAGGACGATGTCATGGAGGGTGCTGATTACGACACCGTTGGCACGCTTAACACTGGTCGCAACCGTGTCAAAGGTGTTGAAGTGTCGATGGCGGGGAACATCACCGAGAAACTCAGCCTCCAGGTTGACGCTGCATTTATGAAGGCCAAGGTTCTCAAAAGCATCAACCCCGAGAATGAGGGCAATACACTGGCTAACTTTGCCGATGACAGCCTGTTCGCGCAGTTACGCTACCAGCTTACGGACAAGTTCGCCTTTGGCGCCACCACAACATACTCCAGCAAGGTGTTTACAGGGCAACCGGATACGGCGGCAAACGAGGATTTTAGTGTGCCCAGTTACACGGTGTTTGACGCGTTTGCCACCTACACATTTAGTGAACAGCTGAGTGTGCGACTCAATGTGGGCAATGTTACCGACGAGGATTTTTACTACACGGCCTACCGTAGTGGTGCATTCACTTACATGGGCGACAAGCGTAATGCTCAGCTCACCGTCGCCTATGAGTTCTGATAGTTGCTTTCGGGGTGGTGTAATACACTGCCCCTTTTCATTTTGTGAAGGGACTCCACTATGATTTCAGGTCGCGAGATTCGGCAGCCTCTTACTCAGATTCCGGTTGAACTGGCAGCTGTGTCAGATTATGAACGGCTGGCGCCGCAGTTTATGGCGCCTGACATCCATGCCTATATTGCGGGTGGTTGTGGCAGTGAAATTACTCTGCGAAAGAACACTGAGCACTTTGAGAATATAAACTTGGCTCCGCATGTGTTGCAGGATTTTTCCAGTGCCAGTACCCAGAGCAGTTTACTGGGGCGGAAGTTAAACCATCCGATTCTACTCGGCCCCGTGGCACATCAATGCCTGGTGCACCCAGAAGGGGAGTTGGCTACGGTCGCCGGCGCCGAGGTGGTACATGCGATGTTTATTGCCAGCACTTTGTCTCATGTTACGTTAGAAGCTGTTGCCGAAAGCAGCGGCAATGACAAATGGTTCCAGCTCTATTTCCAGGCGACCAGGGAGGTTACTTTATCGCTGGTAAAGAGGGCCGAAGCGGCTGGTTACCAGGCGCTGGTAATTACGGTGGATGTGCCAGTCACTGGTATGCGCTATAGAGCCCAGCGCGCCGGGTTTACCATGCCGTCGGCACTGGTGGATGCTAATTTAGTAGGTTATACAGTGCCTCCTCCCAGAGTGCTGGAGCGCGATCAGAGTGTTGTTTTTGACGGCTTGATGAGCGATGCGCCGACCTGGAATGATATTGAATGGCTGCTGGAGAGCACATCACTCCCGGTGATACTCAAAGGAATTATCCGTCCCGATGATGCTTTGAGGGCACAAGCCATGGGCGTTGCGGCTGTGGTCGTTTCCAACCACGGCGGGCGTTCATTGGATGGACTGCCTGCGACGATTGATGCGCTGCCGCGGATTCGCCAACAATTAGGTGCGGACTACCCTGTGTTGTTTGATAGCGGCATCCGCAGCGGTGGTGATGTCTTTAAGGCCATTGCCCTTGGTGCCAATGCCGTACTGATCGGCAGACCACAGGTTTACGCATTGGCGGTAGCTGGCGCGTTGGGGGTGGCACATATGCTGCGCATACTACACACGGAATTGGAGGTGACGATGGCATTAGCGGGGTGCCCAAGCCTCGATACGATCAACTCCGAAACCTGTTTTACAATATGATAAGTGAGGAGACCCTGTGATTAAGAAACTGTTGGTATGTTGTTTTTTCGCGGTGCTATCCAGTGTGACCCGGGCCTCGGCTGACTGCCCTGAGGCACCCCGGACACAGTGGCTACACGTACTGGACATGCAGAAAAAAATTGTTAATGAATACGGGTTTGCAATCAAACGTTTCCTGACTTCTGATGACTGCTACGAAATCTACGGTTGGGGATTGAATGAGGCAGGCGACGAATTCGTGCAGATAGAAGTGTACTTCAATCCAGTATCCGGCGAGATTGTGAAAAAGAAAATTAAGGATTGAAAACTATGGCCGCTATACCGGTGTGGGATCCCCTTGTGCGGATCTGCCACTGGCTTGTAGCCACTTTATTCTTTGCTAATTTCTGGCTACTGGAAGCCGGTGAGACGCCGCATGAATGGGTCGGCTACAGCATAGCATCCCTGGTGGCGATGCGTTTGGTTTGGGGGTTTACTGGTCCCGCTAATGCGCGCATAGTTCATTTCTGGCCCACGCCTGCGCGAATTAATCAGCACCTGAAGAATATAAGGGCTCCCGTCGCCATAGGACATAATCCACTTGGTGGTGCCATGATACTTTTCTTATGGTTTATGCTTTTACTTGCAGCACTGTCCGGTTGGTTGCAAACCACAGACAAGTATTGGGGTGAGGAATGGGTCGAAAACGTGCATAATTTCTCAGCGGACATTGTCATGGTCGCTGTCGCCATTCACATAGCGGCCGTACTCATTATGCCGCGAATCAACGGCACCGCTCTGGTCGTGCCTATGGTAACAGGGCGTCGCAAACAGCATGCGCTAGACAGGAAAACAAGATGATAGTGCCCATTAATGGTGTGCTCGATGCCGCCACCGCAAGGCAGTACAAGGATCTGGTCGAGCAGGGCGAGCTACAAGATGGAAAAATTACTGCGGGGGGGCTAGCCGGGCAAGTCAAGGCCAACCAACAACTTCGCGATGACAGTGAAACGGCAATGCGCCTCGGCAGTCAGCTGGTACGAATTATGCGCAGTCTCCCCCTGTTCGTCTCTGCAGCTTTGCCCAGGCATATCTTTCCGCCCAAATTTAACTGTTATCAAGATGGCGGCCACTACGGGCTGCATGTAGACAGTTCAATTATGCACCTTCCCAATAGTGCGATGATGCGAACCGATATTTCCGCCACGCTGTTTCTGTCCGGGTCCGAGGACTACGACGGTGGCGAGTTGTGTATCGAAACCCAGTACGGTGCTCAGGAGGTCAAACTGGACGCCGGGGATCTGATTCTATACCCATCAACAAGCCTGCATGAAGTGAAGCCCGTTACCAGCGGTGCACGTATCTGTGCCTTTTTCTGGATTGAAAGCCTGGTGCGTGACAACAGTAAGCGAGAACTGCTGTTTGATCTTGATCAGAGTATCCAGCAACTGACGCTTGACCGGGGTGCTGCGGACCAGGAGGTCAGGCGACTGAGCGGGATCTACCACAACCTGTTGCGTACCTGGGCGAGCAGTTAGCGGGTCACGGTTGCCAGCTTGGCTTCAGAAATGGGGCGTGACAGGGGAGACCGAATTTTGTTCGATATAGTCTTTTAGGCGTTGGAATTCGAACTCAAGTTCCTGCTTTTTTGAGGCGATTATCTCTCGATTGCCCGACTCTGCAACAAGCTCTATTTGCTCGCAAACTGAAGATAGCGGTAATGCCGCAATAGTTTTTGCGGCTCCTTTCATGCGGTGTGCTATGCGTAGAACTTCTTCAACACTGCCAGTGTCCAACAAGTCTCCCAATAACGTTGCTTCGCTTGTTTTTTCAAGCAGAAAGTCATTCAGGACTTCGCGTACGAATTCTTGATCATTCCCGACAATCTCCCCAAAAGAGTGCCAGTCAATTATCATACCTGACTCAACACTACTCGTTTTTGGTGAGCTCGGATGTGCCGCCATCGTGACATTTTCAGCCGGCAATATGTACTGCTCTATATGCGAGCGCAATTGCTCCAGAGTAACAGGCTTAACAACCAGATTGTCCATGCCTGCATCCAGACACTGTGTCTTGGCCCGATGCATGGCATTGGCCGTATAACCCAGTATCGGTAAACGATGACTCTGACGTGTGAGTGTCTCTCTTTCCCTGATTATTCGAGTCAGCTTGTATCCGTCCATACGCGGCATATGACAATCAGTGATTATCATGACGTAGTCGGAACTTCCCAGTTTTTCAATTGCATCGCGGCCATCCACTGCCTGATCATGTGGATAACCCAATACCTGGAGCTGCCTGCTCAGTACCAGGCGATTAATTGCATTATCATCGACCACTAATAATTTGCCTGTAGAGATGAGAGCTGCCTTCGATTCGCCTTGCTGTGCCGGACCGAGGGAATTGTCGCTGGCGTCGGAATGGTTCTTGTCCACAATTGGCAAAGTCAAATTTAGTTTAACAGTTGTGCCTTCATCCAATTCACTCTGCAGTGTCAGGTGTCCACCCATCAATTCAGTCAATCTCCTTGAAATGACCAGGCCCAGCCCGGCCCCACCATAAAGATTGCTGACGTCATCATTAACTTGTACAAAAGGCTGAAACAATTTCGCCTGCGATTCCACTGAAATACCAACTCCGGAATCGCTAACGGCAATCACGATTTCAACTGATTTCCCCGGTAGCTCGTTTGCTGACGTGGTGATCGTTACCCCTCCTTGTCTGGTAAACTTGAGGGCATTGTCCAATACATTAAATATAATCTGCCGGAGCCTGGTTGGATCACATTTAACCCAATCAGGTATTTGCTCATCATACGAATGCTCCAAGAACAAACCCGTGTCTGTTGCGCTGCTTCTGAACGACTCGATGGTAGCTTCAATAAGCTTACGTATTTGTATAGGTTCAGGTCGGATGTCCAGAGAGCTTGCCTCGATTTTGGACAAATCCAAAACGTCATCAATGATGCCTGTGAGTGCTGCAACTGATTGATTCATATGCCGTACAATTTTTTTGTATTCTTCCGAAGATCGCTCGTAACCCAATAATTCGACGAGTCCGGTTATCGCATTTAAGGGTGTTCTAATCTCATGTGATACTTTAGCCAAGAATGCGCTTTTAGTGCGACTGCCCGCTTCTGCCTGTTCTTTTAACCTGATCATATTGGAGAACGAATGTTCACCACTGATTGAAGTTGAAACAATATACGCCTGATACATCAGGCCCATAATACCCATGCTGATTGATAGCTCATCAGGCGCCATCAGAAATTGTATTGATAATGGCATTAAGGCCGATATGCAGAGCAATAATACAGATATGCGATCAGAGGCAAGGCCGCCCAAGGCCGCGCCTGTGACGCCAGACACAACAAACGCCAGAAATACCTGGTATGCAAACTCCGTGGGAAAAAGAAAAACTGACAATGCACCCCATGTAGTTCCACTACACAGTGCACTTGCCCGTAACAGAGTTAAAAATTTGAATGCTGATTGAGGGTCAGGGTTATGTTTCGGCGAATGAAAGAGAGCAAGCCTGAACATTTGAGAAATGAACAAAAAGACGTACCAGGTCAAGATAGGGGGTAGAGGCTGCACGCCTGACAACAACCAGACAGTAACAACACCCACAAGTAAATTGGCAGTCACCGCCGCGGGAACTACAGCACGCAGGGAGTGTATTTGCTCGGTTACCAATACCGGTTTGGAGATATGACCCTGATTCAGGACCATATCATCGTATTCGCCTGCAGCTTCTGATCTCTCAGGCTGTGGAAAGTGTTTATCGATGCTGTTTTTCACAATTTTCCAGATCTACTCGAAAATAGGGTTCTGTGCTTTCGACGATTGGAATTGCTATTCCACATTTTCAATAGCCAGTTTTAGCTCTTCAAACGCCTGGATGAATGATTCCTTGCTGGATGCCACAACACTTTTATCGCCATCTATTGCCGCAGACTCAATTTTTGAACATATACCAGACAACTTAAGTGCGGCTACTGTGGATGCTGCACCCTTCATTCTGTGAGCCAGCCGTTGTATCTCATCCAGGCTACCGTCCGCCAATAGGGTGGCGAACGCGTAGGCCTCATCGCTTTTATCAAGCAGAAAATCAGCCAGCATTTCTCGGGCAAAAGCCTCGTCATTTCCGGTAATATCGCCAAGGCATTTCCAGTCTATATGTTCATTATTCTTCGCTTCGAAAATGTTATAGCTGGCTTGATGTTTCTCTACAGTGTCGATTTCGACAAATTCGAGCCAGTCATAGAGCTTTTTTCGCAGTGGCTCTAGTCCTACGGGTTTTATCAGCACGTCATCCATGCCCGCTTGCAGGCATTGCTCACGTGAATCCTGTAAGGCGTTGGCCGTATATCCGATAATCGGTATTCTAAGGGGTTTTGAATCTTCCGCTTCAATATCTCTTATGCTGGCGGCAAGTTTATAACCATCCATAATCGGCATATGACAATCAGCCAATACCAGAGCATAGTTTCCCGACGTCCATTTCTTAAGTGCTTCAAGCCCGTTGGCGGCATTATCTGCTTCATATCCCAAAATGCGCAGCTGCCGGTTTAGTACCTGCCTGTTTATAGCGTTGTCATCAACAACGAGCAGCTTTCGGTTATCTTTTCTGACAGCCTCTTTTCCCTCTAATGACGGGTACAATCTAATTTCGGAATTTGAGGCATCACCCAGGCTGGATTCATCGAGAATTGGCAAAGATAGGGCAAGAGTCATTGTAGTCCCTTCTCCCAATTTACTTTGCAATGACAGGTCACCACCAAGCAGTTCAGCTAATCTACGCGAAATAGCCAGCCCCAATCCGGTACCACCGAACATTCTTGTTGTGTCACTTTCTGCCTGCACAAAGGGCTTGAAAAGTTTGGATTGCGCTTCTGGTGAGACTCCAACCCCCGTATCAGTGACCTCGAATTTGACTCTGGCATCATCTGATGTTTGTTGTTCAAGCAAAGACACGCGAATTTCGATTTGCCCCTGCTCAGTAAACTTGATTGCATTACCCAACAGGTTGAAAAGTATTTGTTTGAGACGAAGGGGGTCGCATAATACGGCCGCCGGTATTTTTTCATCGAAAGCCTGGAGTAGATTCAAGTTCTTGGCACTAGCACTACTGGAAAACATGTCAGTCACAGAGTCAACAATTTGCTTGATTGACATCGGTTCGGGGCGTACCTCAAGCATGCCAGCTTCGATTTTTGAAAAATCCAGCACATCATCAATAATGCCTGCCAGAGCGTTTACAGACTCTTGAGTAACACGCAGCATTTTTTCTTGTTCTTCTTTTTCCGAAGTATGCTCAATAAGCTCTACCATGCCAGCAATGGTATTCAGGGGTGTACGGATCTCATGGGACATATTGGCCAGGAATGCACTCTTGGCACGGTTTGCAGTATCTGCAGCCTTTAGCGCCTCAGCCAACTGAGCGGTTCGCTCTTCAATCCTTATTTCAAGCTCATCATTGAGTGCAATAATGGCGTCTTGAGCCTGTTTACGCTCAGTAATGTCACGGACTAGAGCTACAAACCTCGACGGTGTGTTTTCGGATGTTATGTATTGCAAGTTGATATCAACAGGGATGTCGTGACCATCTTTGTGACGATGGACTGTTGTGAACTGCTGCACACTGGCTTCTCCGGATAGAAAAGGCTGGAGCAGTTTCCTAAAGGCTGCTTCATCGAATTCAGGCTTAATCTCAAACGGCGTCATCGCTAGTAATTCATTGCGACTATATCCAAGCTGAGACATTGCGCCCTGATTAACATAACTGAAAATTAATGTATCGGCGTCAAATATAAATGCACCGTCCCTGGTTGCATCCAGCGTAGACAATGCCTGTTCCGCAGCCATTTGAGATTGTTTAATGGCGGTAATCTCTTCGTGCGCCACCGCTATGCGAACTGGCCCAGTTCCCGGAAACCTGGTTACACCACACAGGAACCAACGCTGACCTGCTGCCGAATGACAGGGGTATTCTAATAGAAACTGGTTCTTTTCCCCATTGATAAGCGAACGGATGCCATCCGCCATAAGCGGGCCTGTTCTGGCATAGGCTCCGACGCTGCTATCGCAGACTGCCAGATAATTAGTACCTTTCGAAGCATTTTCCAGTCTGAGATCGCTCTCCTGGCCAAATGCCTTCCAGGCGCGATTGGTCGCCAGGATAACGCCATTTTTATCGAGTATGGCAACATGCGCTCCCAGTGCATCCAGCGAAGCACTGGCAAAGCGTTCGCTTTCCAATATTGCGGTCATGTCATACATTGCCACAATGGCGCCAACAATATTGCCGTCTTTATCGAGAATAGGACCCCCGCTGGATGAGACATGCCGAACATGAGCATCTTGTGTCACTATGCTCATTTCAACATTGCGCACTTGTTCGCCAGATAAGGCCCGTACCAATGGAATCTTTTTGTGGTTCAGCAACGTTTTGCCGTCTACATCATACAGATTGTAAAACGATGGCCACTGCTCTTGTGGTAGTTCACTTGGGCCGCCGTTATGCCATTCACGCGCAGTTTTGTTGAACAAGGTAATCTTGCCATTAACATCACAGGCAATGACACCTTCTGAGAGGTTTTCCAGCATTACATGGGCAATGGCTTGTTGCTCACCAAGTGCAGCAGTTCGCTCTTCTACCCTTTGTTCAAGCTCCAGATTAAGACTTGCCAGCTCTCTCTCTATACGTTTTCGCTCAGTTATATCCTGCAAGGCACCCAGCGCAAGTACCGGGTCGCCATCGCTATCAAAGGCGCGTTGGTAGCTAACGATAACATCTCGAACCTGGTTGTTATCCTTACGAATAACGCGATACTCGAGGCTGGATACCTTGGTGTCCTGAGGCGAAGACATTATGCTACTAATCTCTTCACTGATTCGCGCTCTATCATCAGGGTGGCAGAATGTTTCCAGGTAGTTATCCTCTGTCATCTGATAACTGCCTTCATCTTCAATACTGGTACCCAGTTGGGCAAAAAATCTGTCATTCCAGGTGAAGAGAGCGGTTTTAACATCAAATTGCCACGCCCCCATCGCAGCTAGATTCATAACTTCTTCAAGCTGAATGCGGTTTTCCTCTAGTTCCTCCTCCATTTTCACTCTTATCGTAATATCGTGGAAACTCCAGACCCTGCCGATAAGTAAGCCGTTCTCAAACAGAGGCTCTGAATGACACTCGAACACCTTGCCATTGCTGAAAGTCAGCACGTGATCCGATATTTCGCTGGAGTTCCTTAAGCTGTCTACAACAACCTGAAAGCTCTGCATGCCTTTCAAATTAGGCAGTACCAGATCTACCCAATACTGGCCATTAACAATGTGTGTATCACCGCTCGCCTGCAGCCCACAGATATTGTAGAAGTAAACGTTAGCAAAACTGATGTAACCACTATTATTAACTGCGACTATGCCATCTCTGGTTGAATTAAGTGTGATACGCAAACCCGTTTCACTCTCTCTCAAGGCATCGTCTGCTTGCAATCGACTCATTTCTCCGGAGATACGATCGGCAAATATACGTAGAAAGGTTTCAATCTCGTCAGTATTAGTCAGGGGCTTGGAATCCATAAGAGCCAGATGGCCCAGAATATTTCCCTTGGAATCCATTAAGGGAATGCCGATATAACTCTCTATCCCCTTGTCTTGCAGCCATTGATCATCCGGGAATAATTCGGTTACTTTGTCTGTATAAACACAGACATTTTTCATATTCAGCACATTTTCGCAGGGTGAGTCTTTAAGCTGAAAAGAAACGTTTGCACCTATTTGGCCCTGTTCCCAGTAGGCCAGAGTTCTGGCATATCCAGGCTTATCTTCCCGCTCTACTGCCACCATTGCTATTTTCGCACCCATCGATCTGGCGAGACCAGACACTGCAGATTCGAAAAAGCTATCGCCGCTGGAAGACGCGGTGCTTTCTGCCAGTATTCGCAGTGTTTGTTCCGCTCGATCGCGCTCGAGGGTGCTACTGATCAGCTCCCCCACAATGCGGAGCTGATTAATCTCAAAGGAGGTCCAGTCCCGTTTACTATGAACTGCATCACAACCGATAAAGCTACGAATTCTGCTTTTTGCTTTAAGTGGAATAGCGACAAGTGACAATATTTCCTGCCCGTTCAAAATGGCCCTTTCGGCTGCAGCTTCCTCAGGTAGGGCAGACACTTCAGGTACGCTTATGGTTAGCTGGGTTTCCATCTGCCTGGTCCACCAGGGAACTGCCTCAACCGGAAGCTCCTGAACATTTATTTTTTGTGCGCTAACACCTTCGCCACACCATTCATGTGTTGTACTTATCGTCTGCTTATCTTCTGAATACTGAAACAAATATGTCCTATCAACACCCAACTGAACGCCACAGCTTTTTAGTGCTGTATCAATTGCTGAGTCTATCTGATTGCTGGGTGCTGCCAGTAAGTCAGCAGCGGCCATGCTGATCACTTCCTGCATGTCTCGCTGCTGTTTTTGTTTTTCTTCTTCCAGCTTTCGCACTGTCACATCTTGCAGCGCGCCCAAAGCCTTAACAGCGTTTCCGCTCTCACCACGAACAAGCTGATAGTAAGCCAGAAAATCGCGGACTTCTGCCGTATCTCTATCCAAAGAGCGAAAATCCAGTTCCAGTACCCGGCTAAAGTCAGGGCTAGTTTGCATAGACAAAAGTTCCTGTCGAAATTTCTCGACATCTTCCGGGTGGCAAAATTCTGTCATGAACCTCTCTATGGAAAGCTCATAGCCGCCGACCTGTTTTGCCGTCGTTCCTAAAAGACGATAGAAACGATCATTCAGTTTTACACAATTACTAACTGAATCGAATTCATATGAGGCCATATTGGCCGCGCTCATCGAATTCTCCAGCTGTTGCCTACTGTTTTTAAGCGCGTCTTCGGTTTCCTTGCGGCTGCTTATATCAGTTCGTATAGCGACATATTGAAATGGCTTGCCATTGGCGTCGAGAAAAGGAACTATGGTTGTAGCCACCCAGTAGAAATTGCCGTCTTTCGCCTTGTTCTTTATCTCGCCTTGCCATACACCGCCTGATGAAATGGTTTCCCAGATATTTCTGATAAATTGTTTGGAGTGATGGCCAGAGTTGATAATTCTATGATCTTTTCCTATCAATTCGCTGCGGGAATATTTCGAGATCGCACAAAATTTGTCGTTTACATAAGTGATTTTTCCGCGGGAGTCGGTAAATGCGACAATAGAATGGGAATCCAGAGCGTCTTTCACAAATTCCAGTTCCTGCGCGGATTCCTTGATTTTTCTATTTTGAGATTCGAGTTTCTCGTGTATCTGGTATAGATTTCTCGCAAGCCACCAGGAAACAAGAACTACCGTAATGATATTCGCTGCACCAAAGAGAGTTGCGCCAATGGCAGCATCATAGAGTTCATGTTGCTCGCCAAGAAGAATCAGCCAACTCATCAAGATAATACCAACAATTACAATTGGTAATAATGAAGGCAGCATCAATCGCACGCCTACTTGTGATTTTGTGAGTGCAGCCATAAAACCCTGGTGTGGCTTTAACCAGAGAACGCCAAGGCTAAGAAATTGAAAAAGAATGGTCGTAGGCAAGGCCATGGAAGAAAACAGAGAGAATGAAAATAGCGATTCTTTGCTGTAGACATAACCAGTTAAGCCAATGAGCCCACATAAAAAAGTTACGAGTGCAAAGGTTTGGGATAGCAATGTACTTAGTGTGGATTTCGCAAACAGGGAAACTTGAGCTAACGCCAGAAACAGAAAGGCAATAGCCGTTGCCGCTGACATTCTGCCTGGCGCATTATTCGACTCCAGGCTTCGCGGGTCACTAATAAACAGCTGATCAATGAACAGATCAATATTCAGCAGATACTCAAGCAGGGTTGCAATGGCAATGCACAGTACGACGAATGCAGATGTTTTACGAAGCAGCTCGAGCGGCCCATTACTGAAGCCTCGCGCCCCTCCCATAAGGACAAAACTGGACAAGGCAAAGCACAAAGCTGTGTTGAATTTTGTTGTCGGGAGGCCTGGCAATGCACTCGTCAGTACCTCTATACCGGCAAGCCATCCAATCATGACAATACAGGCTACCGCCATCGTCAGAACACTGGCTGTTTTTGGGATGTGTGGCGAAATAGTCAATTTACTTGAGATCCCCTTCAAGCAAGTGTGGATAGAGTCATTCTAACGACTTAAGGCAATTTTTATAGCTAAAAGTATTAAATTGGTGCTGTTTGCGGTCGGGGTCCGAAATATCAGTAATAATCAGCTAAATGTCGACTTTTTGCCCGGGCAGCGCCTGCTCAGCGATCCATGATTGAGCGTGGGCCGCGAAACGGGCCAATGCCAAAAGATATTCAAATATATAGCAAGAAGAATTTGCAGCGGTTTGATTGAGGCGTAGTGTAACAAGAGGTCGTTCTCGTAGATTTATTTACTCACTTTTCAAGCCAGGTACAGCTTTACCCCCATGCATTTACCCTTGGCGTCCCCGTTGCTTGAATGCTGTCGAGCTGGGACCGCCAGCGCCGGTACTATCCTGTTCGTACTTTCTCAGTTTCGGGGCTGAATGTCTTCACCTCGCTGATAACGGTCAAGTTCATCCGGGTCAAACCCCTGATCGTTATCGACGAACTCATCCCGTAGAAAATCCTGTTCGGGTGACAGTGTGGTCTCCTTTACGACCAGAAAGCGGCAGATCCTGTCCAGCAGTGATTTGTTACGTGAAGAGCGTCCCGCCATCCATATCGCGATTTTCGCGGATCGCTCCTGCTTTCGCAGGTCCCTTTCAATGCTGGTCATACTGTGACCTCGGCATCTGAATCGAGCTCCGCTACTTGCACAGGTTCTGCCTCTGAGGTCACCTTGTATATTTGGCAGGGTACGCCTTTGAGATGGGGGATGCCCTGTTCCCGGTCCAGAAACTCGTCGTCGTCGCGACAGAGCTGCGCGTCGGCGTATTTAAGTGCTCCCGACAGATGCCCTGCACCCTGTTTCATCTCCGGTTTCCACCAGCCGTGGGGAATGCGTATCAGCCCATCTGGCATGGCATCGCGAATCGATACCTTGATCGAAATCCGGCCCAACTCGTTGGCTACCTCTACCCATTCATCCTCACTGAGGTCGTATGCCCTGGCGGTGCCGGGGCTCACGAACAGGAGTGGATCCGGGTGACGCTTGCGCATTTCCGGAATATGACGGTGCCCTGTTTGAAAGAAACCATCTTCGCGGACACCGGTGAATAACTTGAGAGGGTAGGTGGGGTCATCCGGAGGATCTTCGCGGAAATAGGGCAGTGGGTCGAACCCGAGGTCTTCCAGCACCGTTGATTTCAGTTCCACCTTGCCGCTGGGTGTGGCGAAGCCAGACTTTTTGTACTTGCGAAATTCCGGCGGGGCGAAGTGGACGTCTGTGGTACGGACAAATTCCTCCCAACTCATTCCGGTCGCTTGCAGCCGGTAGTCGTAAAATGACTCCAGTGTCTCCCAGGGCACAAGTTCCGGTCTATCCAGGCCGTTCGCCATCAACTTCCAGAAATCGAAGGTGCTGCGTGCCTCGCCCGGTGGCTCCATCGCTTTTTCCGAGCTGCGAACGGTGGACATCCAACCGAAGCTGTCCGTCAGCCAGGGGCGTTCAAGCCAGGAGTCCGCAGGTAAGATGTAATCCGCCAGTTGCGCTGAGGGTGTCATGAATTGTTCATGCGCGACAATCAGGTCCTGATTCATCATCGCCTCGATGATGAGCGGCATATTCGCATAGCTCATCACCGGATTGTTACCGAGAAAGAAAAAGGCTTTAACGGGATAGGGCCCCTGGCCCGCCATTGCTCGGAAGGTGGCTGAGGGAGTCGCCATATGGCATCCCATTACAAGATTGGCGTACTGCTGCCCGTAGACTCGCTTGGTTGGTTCCCGGAAGCGTTCCTGGGCCCGGTAGGTAAATGCCGGGTGGTCTTGGGAACCCAGTTGTTTGGCTTTTTGCTCGTCGGACAATACCTCGTGCATTTCAACCGTGGACTCGTTAATCACGTCGGGATTAAAACCCTGTAGCAATTCTCCGCCGGGAATATCCACATTGCCGCAGACCGCACGCAAGATACATTGCAGGCGGATGGCAGATGTCGAATTGCGCTGCATGTCGGTAATGGGCGTCCAGGGGATAATCGCCGGCCCCGAGGTCGCGTACATACGGGCGGCTTTGGCAATCATATCGGGGTCGCAGCCCGTGAGTTTGGCAACACGCTCCAGCGGGTATTCGTCGACGCGGGCTTTCAATTCCTCAAAACCGATGGTCCAGTTGGCGACGAAATCCTTGTCGTACAGCTTTTCGTCAAGAATAACCTTGAGCCAGCCAAACATCATGGCGGTATCACTACCGGCTTTCAGCGGCAGCCAGATATCCGCGCGTTCGGCGCTGGAGCTTTTGCGCGGGTCAGTAACGATCAGTTTCGCCCCTCTGGCCTGGGCGGATCGAATGTAGTTGTAGATCGGTGTCCAGCTGTGACGCCTGGGGTTGTGCCCCATGAGTACGATGCATTTTGTATTGTTAAAATCGCCGAAGGGGAACCAGCCATAGGTCAATCGATTCACTGCAGCGGTATTGCCCGCACAGAGGGCAACGCCGCTAATCCAGTTGGGTGAACCTATATGGTTCATGATGCGCCTGCCCAGGCCGTGGTCGGTCGCCGTGTTCCACTGGCTGGTGGAGACAGCCCAGGCCTCGGGGCCGTGTTGGGCAATAACCGCTTTCAGGCGGCTGCCGATGTCGGCGATGGCATCGTCCCAGGAGACCTGCTGCCACTGCCCCGAGCCCCGTTCACCCACTCTTTTTAGAGGGTGCAGAATTCGATTTGGGTTGGCGAAGCCTTTTGGCGCGACAATACCTTTCATACAGATATTGTCGCGAAATATCGGGTTGTCTGAAGAGCGTACCTTTACCACGCGCCCCTTTTTAACTTCACACACCACACTACAGGCAATGTCACAGCTCTGACAGATGGTTCGTTTGGTGGTCACTCCGGGTTTAACCGGCCGCTCAGTGTATTTGGCATCGACAATGGCTTGTGGGTCAAACGGGGCTGCTGCTGGCATGGTGTTCTCCCTTGTTTTCGATTAGGTTAGTCCATAAAATGGACCCGGTCCAGATAAGTTGATAATATTTCTGTCGCAGTGACATTCGGAAGGTAATCAGGCAGATATGAAGTGGGAAGATCTCAGTGAGCAACAATGCTCGGTGGCCAGATCGAGTGCCGTGCTCGGTGACCGCTGGTCACTACTATTGTTGTCGGACTTTTTTCTGGGCGTGCGCCGCTTTGATGATTTCCAGCGGCGTCTCGGTCTGTCGCGTACAACACTGACAAATCGGCTCAAACTGCTGGAAGACCACGAGGTGGTAAAGCGCGCGGTATACCAGCACCAGCCAACCCGCTATGAGTATCGGCTGACAGCCAAGGGCCGGGATTTGTTTCCGGTAATCTCCGCACTGCTGACCTGGGGAGATAAATACTATTTTGAGGGTCTCACCCCGCCGATAATCCGGCAGCACCAGACCTGCGGGCATGATATCCAGCCGGTATTAAGCTGCCCGGTATGTCATGAAGCAGTGGATGCGCGATCCATGCGTGGCAGGGAGCGACCCGCGTCGGCCGGGCTTCCCCCGCTGGAACGGGGGCCGGTGAAATACCCCTCAAACTAGCGGATAGAGGTGAGCTGATTGCTCCCGTCGAAACGAGTGTACCTTGGCTGGACCATTTAAAATAAGAGATAAGCGTATTGGCGGTCGTAGCCGCCGCAACTGCCCGGGATGACTATCAAGTGACAACAATGGAAAAGTATCTGCTCAGTGCAGACATTTGCGCCCCGGCGATGGCTATCGCCGGGCAGCTTCAGATCGACAAGAGTGAGTTGCTCGCGGGGCTGGACGTGTCGCTGCGGGATCTGGAAGACCCCAAGTACTTACTGCACACCGATACCTATCTCGAGCTACTACAGCGTCTTTTCATCCACAGCGATGACCCCTCGCTGGGGCTCACCGCCGGCTCTCTTGCCAGATTTCAAGCGCTCGGAATAATGGGCCTGGCGATGTTGAGTGCGCCAAATTACAAGGCCGCGTTACAGCTGGGTATCAAGTTCTCTGGAATCTCGGGCTCCATTGGTCAGTTGCGATATGTAGAGGGTGGTGACATAGCGGCATTTCAGGTCGACTTGCCGCCCATGAGCGATCAGCTTGCACGGTATCTGGTGGAGGAGCAATTTGCTTCGATTTATCAATATCAGGCAGCGTTGCTGGGCGCAGAGTACACGCCGGGCTGCGGCTCCAAGGTATTGGCACAGGAGATACATTTCACCTACCCACAGCCAAAAAATGTCGAACGCTACCAGGCACTTTTCAAGTGCAAACTGGTATTCGACGCACCGGACAACAGGCTGTGGGTCGGCGCGGAGCACCTCAATAAACCGCTGCCACTGTCCAACGAGGTGGCATTTGAGATGTGTGAGAGCCAGTGTCTAAAGCTGCTGGACGAGCGCAAGGAGCAGGATATGCTGGTGCGTGAGGTACAGAATCTGCTATTGAAGTTGCCACATGCCTTCCCCACTATTGACGAGATTGCCGCGCAGGTCGATCTGACAGGCCGCAGCCTCAGGCGTCGACTGGACGGTTCGGGATATTCTTTTACCCGCTTGCTCGAGAACGCGAAATGTGGCCTTGCCGTCGATTTGCTCGGTAACCCGGCACTCACAATTGAGGAGATAAGCGCGTTGCTGGGGTATACCGAGGTGACCAATTTTCGCCGCGCGTTTAAGAAATGGAAAGGCCTTTCGCCCAGCCAGTTTCGTCGCAATTGAACCCATCTCAGGGCGCAGGTTCCGCTCGTCGCCATTTTCCAGTTGGTCACATCTGATTCTTTTTTGGCCCCCGCCCACCTTCACGCACGGACCTTGATCGTGAGAAGGTGCGCGTCGCATAACTATAAAGGAACTGTACAAGGTGATGTCCCACAAAACGCAATCTTCAGCAAAGAATCAATTGGCCGCCGCCGTGGCGCTCGCACTTGGCGCTGCCTGTACTGGAGCAAGCGCCAGTGTGGTTTTAGAAGAGGTGGTAGTGACCGCGCAAAAGCGCGCACAGAACCTCAATGATATCGGTATAGCGGTGACGGCTTTTACCGGTGACCAGATGCGCAATCTGGGCATTAACAATGCCGTCGACGTGGCAAAATTTACGCCTGGCCTGCAACTGACTGAAACAGGCGTGACCGGAGTTCCCGTTTACACTATTCGCGGCGTTGGTTTCGATGACTACAATGCCAACAGCTCCTCCACCGTGGGGATTTACGTTGATGAGGTTAACCTGCCCTATCCCACCATGACGCGTGGCCCGCTGTTCGATGTGGAGCGCATCGAGGTGTTGAAAGGCCCTCAGGGTACGCTTTATGGCCGCAATACTACCGGGGGGGCCATCAACTTTATCAATAACAAACCCTCTGCTGAATTTGAGGCAGGGGTTACATTGGAATATGGCCGCTATGAGACGCTTCGCAGTGAAGGTTTTGTGAACGGCGCTCTAAGTGACACGCTCGATGGTCGTATCGCGTTCTCAAAAGACTATTCGGGAGAGGGCTGGCAGAACAGCGCCTCCTCCAGCGAGACTCTGGGCGAGATAGACTCCAACGCCTTGCGAGGCATGTTGAACTGGAAAGCGACAGATACTCTGGCGGTATTGTTTGATGGGCATTGGTACGAGGATACGTCCGAAAATCCCGCGCCACAGTATTTCGCCTATGTGCCGCTGGTACCTGCGCTGGCACCGATTTTTCCCGCTCCACCGCTCGATCAACAGCCCGATCTCGATGACCCACGCAGCGCCGACTGGAGCCGGGAGTTCACGCCGAAACGTGACAACAAGGGTTGGGGGGCATCCATTCGGGCCGACTGGGATCTGGACAGTACAACGCTTACTTCCATAACGGCCTATGAGCATTTTGAGCGCGACGAATCCAACGATTGGGACGGCACACCGGTAGAGAACCTCGATGTAATAATGGACACCGAGATTTCCGCCTGGAGCCAGGAGCTGAGACTGGCATCGTCTGGAGAGGGCGATTTTTCGTGGATCCTCGGCAGCTATTTCTCCTATGACAAGGTAGATGAAAGTTGGGTCGCCAAGGGGAGCCAGTCCACTATTTACTATGGCATGTTCGGCTCTGTGGATACCCGTTACACGCAGAAGGCGGACACGGCAGCCGTTTTCGGCAATACCGAGTGGAACTTTGCCGAACAGTTTCGGCTGAACCTCGGTGCCAGGTATACCCACGAGAAGCGCAAGTGGTCCGGGTGCAGTTACGATGTAGATGGTGGGCTGTCCGCTTTGTACAACCTGAATTTGGGCCCGGTCCCCGGTGTGGCTGATGCCTCGGTGCTCTCCAGCACCGCGCTGGCGCAGGGCGATTGTGTAGTTGTTGACCCCGGCCGCGCCGAGCTTGTAATTGATCCGGTCAGCGGGCAATCAACCTATTATAGCGGCGCCTCGGGCGTTTATAAGGATGACTTCAGCACTGACAATATCTCTGGAAAAATTGGCCTCGACTGGCTGCCCAACAGTGACTGGCTGGTTTACGGCAATATCAGTAAGGGCTTCAAATCAGGGGGTTATAACGGTGCCGCAGCATCCACCTGGGACCAGTTGAGCCCCTATGATGAAGAGGATTTGCTGGCTTATGAGGTCGGATTCAAGTCGACGTTGCTAGACGGTTCCATGCAGTTGAACGCATCCGCCTTCTACTACGATTACAAGGACAAACAAATCGTCGGTTTTACCAATGACCCGGTATTCGGCCTGCTGACTGAGTTGGTAAATGTACCCAAATCCGAGATTACTGGCGCCGAGTTTGAGGTCGACTGGCAGCCCATGGAGGGTCTCTACTTCAAGGTGGGCGCCACCTGGCTGGATTCTGAGGTCAAGAGCTATGAAGGCCTGGATGGCACCGGAACTGTGCAGGATTTCTCGGGGAACTCGCTGGCACAGACACCCGAGTGGCAGTACAACGGTATCGCAAGCTATCAGTGGCCAGTGTTTGATGAACTGGTAATGCAGGTGGCCATCGATGTTAATTACAAGGATCAGTACCAGGCCTCCATCGACGAAAGCGAACTGTTTTTTATCGACGACTATACCATCCTGGATTCCAGAATCGGGATTGGCGCGAGTGACGGGCGCTGGCAGTTCACTGTTTGGGGAAGAAACCTGACAGATGAGTACTACTACACCAGCGCCAATCTTTCCAATGACTACTGGTTTCGCACCGCTGGCCAGGGGCTGACGTACGGGGCCACATTCAACTACAACTGGCGCTAGTTCGTCGCAACAGGGCCGGGTAGGTGTGAGCCTGCCTGCGGCGGGAGAAGAATTCAATGTGGCAAGAGTTGGGTGAGACAATTCCGCTGGTAGGTGCAGGAATTTATCTGCTTCTGGTGCTGGTGGAGCTGTCGCTGGATCTGTATACACGGGAGCAAAACTACAAGCTAAAAGACACCCTGTGCAGCCTCACAATGGGCGGCTTTTATACTGTCACCAAATTGTTGATGAAAGGCGCGACGCTGTTTTTGATGTTGCTGATGCACGAGTACGCATTATTCGACATCCCCAATAGCTGGCTGGCGTTCATGGCGGCTTATATCATTGTGGATTTCTTTTTCTACTGGCTGCACCGGTTTATCCACGAAATACGATTCGGCTGGGCGGCGCATGTGAATCACCATTCCAGTCGGGAGTTCAATCTGGGCGGTACAGCGCTGCGGCAGTCCTTTGCAGAGCCGTTTATGGAGGCCTTTTTCTATGGGCCTATAGTACTGCTGGGATTTGATCCCATTCTCGTGCTGGCTGCCCTGGAGCTCAACCTGATCTACATGTTCTGGGTACACACCAAGAAAATCGACAAACTCCCGGCGGCTTTCGAGTGGACATTTTCCACACCGTCGCATCACCGGGTACACCACGCCTGCAACGTCCAATATCTGGACAAGAATTATGGCGGCACCTTCATTTTCTGGGATCGCCTATTCGGGACTTTTCAGCGGGAAGTGGAGCAACCTGTGTTCGGTATCCCCGAACAGATTTCGACGTTTAATCCGATCAAGGCCAGTCTTCATGGCTGGATTGAGTTGTTTTCTGATGTCCGCCGTGCGAACGGGTGGGTGAACAAGTTGCTCTTCCTGGTAATGCCACCGGGCTGGGCCCCGGACGGGAAGGGGGCGACAGCGCGACAGAAGCAGGCCGCCTACCGGCTCGAGCAGTCGCGGCGCAGTGTCGCCGACTATTGAATTCCCCCGCTTTTACACTTTGCTCCAGGCCACTGAAAGTCGCAGCGGTTCTTGCCGCGACCTCTCTATCGCTATTCCATTGTTACGCGCCGTTGCCTATCGATGCGCGGCCGGTGAATACCCGGGCCGTCGACCTACCAGCCACCGCTGTGTCGCTGCTCGCCGCGCAAGCATTCACTGATATTCATCTCAGTAACCCCGAAGGCCTGGCGATTGATGACGCCGGGCAGTTATATGTCGCGGATGACACCGGTTGGATTTTCCGCCTTTCACTCACGGGTGAGCGAGTTGTTCAGGAAAAATTTGCGAATACCGGCGGCTACCCCATAGGCCTGCACTTTGACACTGAGGCGCGCATGCTGTGGGCCGCCAACTATCCACTGGGATTGCAACGGGTAGATATGAGCGGTGTGGTCACTCTCGTACTTGAAGATGTTGCCGGTGAGCCGCTTGCCTTTGCCGATGATGTGGTGGTCGCCAGTAACGGTACGGTCTATGTCACTGATGTCAGCACCCGGTTTAACCCGGATACCGGGAGTGAATCAGAACCCTTCGTTTTGTGGGAGATTCTCGAGGGGCGGCCGAACGGTCGCCTGCTGGCATACCATCCCACCTCGAACAAGGTAGAAGTCATACTTGACCAGGCCTTTTTCCCCAGCGGCATAGCCTTGTCAGACGATGAGCAATCATTGCTATTTGTGGAAGTGTCCAGTAACCGGGTGATGCGCTATTGGCTCGCGGGTACGCGTCGCGGAACACAGGAGGTATTTGCCAAAGATTTTCCGGGAATACCGGATGACGTCTATGTGGACGAGGGGGGGCGAATATGGGTTACGCTGGTGTCTCCGCGGGACGCGTTTTTCGACAAGTGGATACAGCCGTTTCCGACAGTAAAGAATCTCCTGGTGAGGTTGCCAAACCACGTGCTGCGTAGCATGGAGGTACCACAAGGTGCCGGTTCACTGCTGCTATTAAGTCGTTCCGGTCAGGTACAGTGTCAATTTACTCTCACGCCAGCGGCATCGGTGGCGAATGTGGTGGCGCGGGGAGCGGACTTCTATTTTGGTGTGCTGATCGGTGATGCGCCGCTGCAGGCAACTTTACCGATAGATGCACCTTGCTTCAAAGCATCCTGAGGGTGCCCGGGGGCCTCATCATTAATGCCTCGTTCCAGCCGTTGAATGCAGCAGTCGTGAAAAGCCTCAGCAATGGTGTACGCCTCGGCCGGGGTTGCCTGAATAGCGATATAAGTCAGTTACAATAGCTCATCCAGAGCCAGGGCATATTCCCTGAAAACCTGTGTGGGAACGTGAATATGATCGGCTACACCGGATCGGTTCATCATCACAACAATCACCGCAGAGCTTGTCGGTTCAAACATCACCAGTACGGTATAACCCAGGCCCTCTCCCGTGTGCCCAACCCAGCCGTTTAGCTCTCCTATACCAATGCCGTATTTATCGTATTCCGGGCAGATGCGTGGAGCTCTATCGGGGTCACTGTCCGCACAGGGATCAAATACAATCGGCGCCAAACTGTCCAGGCGCTCCTGCTGCGTCTCTGCTGTTAACAGGGTTCCTTCACCCAATGCCTCAGCCCAGGTGCGCAAATCCAGCAGCCGCGAAATCATCGCCCCGGAACCGGCAGAGGAGGAGGGGTCCGTATAGGTGATATCGAGCAAATCGATTTTGGGCCCCGCCCCCAGGTATCCGTTCGAAAACGGTACAGGTAGATCGGGTGATGTGGGGTACAGGGTGCCACCCAGATCCAGCGGTTCAATTATTCTTTGTTCAATCTCAACCCCGATGGGGTTGCCTGTGAGCTGCTCTACAATCATTCCCAGTATCACGGTGCTGGTATTGGAGTAATGCCAGTCGGCATCGGGAGCAAAATACGGAGCATTTCTGTCCGCTACATCCACGAGCTCCTGCGGGAGCCATACCCTCAAGAAATTTTCAACTAGCGCATCAACAAAATCTGCGTCCTCTGTATAGTTAAAAATTCCGCTTCGCATGTTGGCCAATTCTGCGATAGTCGCATTGCTGTTTTCGATGTCGGGAAAAAACTGTGATACGGGATCATCCAGGCGCAACAGGCCTTCGTCAACGAGTTGCAGTATGACCGTCACCGTAAAGGATTTTGTAACACTCCCGATACGCATATGATCTTCGATTTCTATAGGTTCATTAGTAGCGAGGTCAGATTCCCCTTCCTGCAGCAGCAATTCGCCCTTGCCGGGAACCCACACACCCACCACAGCACCGGGAATACCATATTCTTCCACATTGTTTGCAAGAATGGTCTCGAGTGTCTTTGTAAGTTCCGGGTCAAACTTGGGAGCAGACGAAGAATTATTGTTTGAATCACAGCCCACTAAAAATGTGGCCAGGACAATGAGAACAAGGGTAGAGCGCAGTTTTTCTACCAGCGCTCCCGAGGATTCTGATCGACTATTTATATACATACGTAACAATTCCAATCCAGGCGTAAAACCCGGGTGAGTGTGCTTTTGCGTGTCAGTGCAATCGGTGCGCTTTAAGAAAACACAATATTCGCTATCGAACAAGCTTCGCTGAATGTGACGGATTGCGCCAAAAACAGCTTACACAATTTTGCAGCGCGCTGCAGTATTCCAGGCCCGGGGCGGGTATTGCTTCGTTTTACCTTCGTAGGCAAAATAATACCGGGCAATTGCAGCGTATCAAGAAAAGAGTGACCGCCCTTCCCGTGCTGGATGTAGCTCAACGGAGCGATGTACTGCTGGAGTTGGGCGGTATTGGTCAGCCTCGCCAGCAAACCAGAGGACATAAATTATGCGTTCAATAACTAAATCACTGACGTGCTTCCTCACCACCGTTATATGGCTACACACCCCCACCTCCCTGGCGAGGCCAGATGCGGCATCCAACGATTGGAAAAATTTCGATAGTGCCGCAGCTGCTATTGCACCGGGCGCGTCGTTCCTGGTGGCAGATATTACACAGGGCCAGTGCAAACCCGTCCATCAGTTCAACGCCGAGAGCTCGCTGGGAGTGGGTTCCAGTTTCAAGCTGTATATTCTCGGGGAGTTGGGAAGCCAGATTCGCGAGGGGCGATTCCGCTCCAACCTGCCTGTCCAGAAAGAGCTTGGTCCCTGGGAGCAGCCCGTTGCGATTGAACAAGGTTTAAAGTCCATTCCCGGTGGCCCGCTGCTTTTCGTTCCCGATGGGACGGTGTTCACTGTTAGGTATCTTGCCGAGCAAATGATTCAACGCAGCGACAATACCGCGACAGATCATCTGCTTTTTCTGCTCGGTCGCGAAAACGTTGAGCAGCGTATGACACTCATGCAACATCACGATTCCGGCTTGAATACGCCCTTGTTTGCCACTCGCGAGTTCGCGATGATGAAGCTGCTTGATACGGATGAGCAGTTAGAGACTTATTTTTCTGCCACCACCGACGAGCGTCGCCAAATATTGGAAAATGAACACCGCAGCTACGATGTATTGCGCGAGGTGGCCGAGGAGCAGGCCGTGCCGATACGCATCGAAAATGTGGAGTGGTTCGCTGACCGTTTCGATATGTGCAGAGCGCTGGTGGCGCTATATAATCTTGGGCAGGATCCGCGTACTCGACCGGTAGCGGAGATACTAACGCTAGAGGATCGCCTGGGTATTGATCGTGAGCAGTTCCCCTATGTTGGCTTCAAGGGTGGTTCCGAGATTGGCGTGCTCGCCGGTAATTGGCTGCTGGTTCGCAAAGACGGAAGGCGGTTCGCAATGACTATGGCTTTTAATGATCCCAACAAGCCAATAGATCAGGTGGCCGTTGTCGCAGCCATCCAGTCTGCCGTTGAGATCCTTTACGCCACCCCTTGATCGACACCCAATAAGAATGATATCTGGAGGGCTCCGGTGGAGTCTGTTTGTTGCCATCCCGAGCTCATGCCATGTTCAATATTTTGCCGGGTAGTGCCTGCAGATACCATGTAGAGGTCCATCAGATAAAAGATGGCAAGACGGTAGGCACAAAGATTAAACTTAACCCATGAAATGGTCCTGGAAGATAGCGCGTATCGCAGGCATTGATATTTATATCCATGCCACCTTTTTATTTCTGATCTACCTGATGGGCATCACCTATTGGAAGCAGGAGGGGACGCTTGAAGCGGTTATCTCCGGTGTGGGTTTTGTTCTGGCATTATTTTCCTGCGTGGTCCTGCATGAATTGGGTCATTCACTCACTGCTCGCCGCTATGGTATCCAGACCCGGAACATTACCTTATTGCCAATAGGGGGGGTCGCGTCACTAGAAAAAATGCCTGATGATCCGCGACAGGAGATCAATGTCGCGATGGCCGGGCCTGCCGTCAATTTCCTAATCGCTTTCCTTCTCTATATTTATTTGGATATTCGTGACACAGCAATCACCACGGAAGAGCTCAGCGTAACAGGCGGTACTTTTGTCTACCGCCTGATGATGGTGAATGTGTTTATCGCCGGCTTCAATCTGCTTCCAGCGTTTCCTATGGATGGCGGTCGGATTTTGCGCGCCGCTTTGGCTATGCGTATGGATCATGCCACCGCTACCCGAAAAGCCGCCAGTGTTGGTCAATTTATCGCCATTGGCATGGGGTTCCTGGGTATTATGTACAACCCGTTTCTTCTACTTATAGCGATTTTTATCTGGTTCGGCGCCTCCATGGAAAATAACGTCGAGCAGGTTCAATCTATCCTGAAACAAGCCAATGTGCGGCATGCCATGCTGAGTGAATTTCACTCTCTGACTCCTGAAGACACTTTGGCAAAAGCCGTGGAGTTAACGCTCGCAGGCAGCCAGAAAGATTTTCCGGTGGGATACCAGAACAGGCTGCAGAAGGTGCTGCTTCACAGTGATCTCATTAAAGGACTGCAGGAGAAAGGAGAGCATGCCCGTATTCGGGATTTGCCTCTCCAGGATATACTCCACGTAGACATTGATGAACCCTTGGGAGATCTGCTTGCAAGAATGCAGGGCAACCCCGCACAGATGATTTGCGTCATCGATAGGGATGAGGTTGCAGGGCTGCTTAACCTGGAAAACGTTCTGGAACTGATCAAGATCCAGGAAGCGGTTGCACAGCATCAAGCCATTGCAAAACGTTAAGCGTTTGCCGCCGGCGCGATTTACATTACGCCATAAGCGAGCATGGCATCGGCCACCTTGGTGAAGCCAGCGATGTTGGCGCCCTTGAAGTAATCCACATGATTGCCCTTCTGGGTGCCGAATTCGACACACTCGTCGTGAATACTTTTTACAATTTTGCGCAGGCGTGAATCCACCTCCGCTTCGCTCCATTGCAGGCGCAGGCTGTTCTGGCTCATTTCCAGACCAGATACGGCCACCCCGCCGGCATTAGCCGCCTTGGCGGGTGCGTGTAGCAAAGACTTGGCTCCACTAAACACAGCGATCGCCTCTGGTGTGGTCGGCATGTTAGCGCCCTCACAAACTGCCCTGGCACCGTTCTTCACCAATAGCTTGGCATCGTCTCCGTCGATTTCGTTCTGGGTTGCGCAGGGGAAAACCAGTTCGCCTGGAATGATCCATGGCTCCTTGCCCTTGTGGTATTTGAGGCCGAATTCTTTCGCTGCCTCTTCAATACGCCCGCGCCGCTTGTTTTTCAGGTCCTTGATCCACTCCACCTGGTCCTGGGTGAGACCATCTTTCGCTACAATCAGTCCGCTTGAATCTGACAAGGTAAGCACCTTGCCACCCATCGAAATAAGCTTTTCCGCGCAGTAGGTGGCGACATTACCTGAGCCGGAGATCAGGCAGTCGCGCCCTTCAATATGCTCACCGTGGTGAGAGAGCATTTCGTCCATCATATATACCGCGCCGTAGCCGGTGGCTTCGGTGCGGATGTGGCTGCCGCCAAACTCGAGCGCCTTACCGGTCAGTACCCCCTCAAAGCGATTGACCAGGCGCTTGTACTGGCCGAACAGGTAACCCACCTCCCGCGAGCCCACGCCAATATCCCCCGCAGGCACATCCGTGTCCGGGCCGATATAGTGGTGTAGTTGGGTCATGAATGCCTGGCAAAAACGCATAACTTCACGGTCAGATCGACCCTTGGGGTCGAAATTTGCTCCCCCTTTGCCGCCACCCAGGGGGAGGCCGGTAAGAGAATTTTTGAATACCTGCTCAAAGGCCAGGAACTTGAGTACGCTCTGATTGACCGAGGGGTGAAAGCGGATGCCGCCTTTATAGGGGCCAATGGCATTGTTCTGCTGCACCCGAAACCCACGATTAACTCGCAGTTCGCCCTTGTCATCTTCCCATACCACGCGAAAACTGATCACCCGGTCGGGCTCGGTCATACGCTCCAGTATTCTCAGGTCTTTATAGAGCGGTTTGTCGGCGATATAGGGAATGATATCCATTGCCACTTCATGCACCGCCTGGTGAAACTCGACCTCGCCAGGGTTCCTGGAGATTACTCCATCCATAAACGTTTCCAGGTGTTCAGCTTTGTCTACAACCATTAGGCAGTCTCCATAGAGTTAGTTAAGTCGGCCGTATTTATTCCGGCAGATGCGGTTCATCATCCTCTTCCCTGAGATGGACGCTATGCTCGGGTACCGCTGCGAACATGCGTTCCAGCTCCGCTGCATGGGAGTGTTCCTCATCGGCGAAATCACGTGCTATCCTGGCGGTTTCACTATCGCTGCTGCTTTCGGCCACCTTGCGATAGAACTGCTCCGCCGCGCGCTCGTGGCCCAGCGCAAGCGTGATAGCCTGGCGCAGGCTCATACGGTAGTGCAGGGCTTCATAGCTGGCGGTTTCCGGAGGCTCGGCTTCGGGCCAGTCGAACTCCCAGGCCTTGAGTTGCGGCAGCGCCATGCCGGTGGCCAGTTTCGATACTTCTGCGAGGTGCAGGTCGGCTTCAGTGGCCATACGAGTAAAAAAGTCCGCCACTGGCTGATTGTGATGGCCCGTCATGGCGTCAGCCAATTCCAGGTAGCGCTCATGGGCCTCAGACTCCAACTCCACCGAGTGGGCGAGGAATCGCATAAGGTGTGCGTTTGCCATGCTTATACCTCGAAAGACGCGGCCAATCTTGCCAGCGCCCCTTCCTTGGCGGCGCCAGCCTCCGGTGGCCAGGTGGGACGTTGCTGTATATATAGCATGCCGGTCTGGAATCCGTCTTCATGCAGGAACAGCCGGGCCGCCTCGTCCTCGTCCGCCAGGGCCGGCCCCGCGCGTTCAGTGACGATAGCCTTCCAGTCGGTTTGTTCCGGGCAAAAGGTAATGCACTGCGACATCACATGGATAAAGCTGAACCCCGGGTACTCTACCGCGTCGGCGATCAATTTTGCCATCTGATTGGGATTGCCCGAGTAGCCCCGTGCAATCCAGGGGGCACCAGCGGCCAGAGCGAGAGCTGCTGGCTTAAAGGCACGTACACCCGGCCCATGCGGGGTCAGTTTGCTGTGATCCCAGTCTATCGGTGTGGTGGGAGAGGCCTGGCCCTTGGTCATCCCATATACCTCATTGTCCATGGCGATGTAGGTCATGTTCACATTGCGGCGACAAGCATGGATGAAGTGGTTGCCACCGATGGAAAAACCGTCGCCGTCGCCCCCCAGCGCGATTACGGTGAGATCCGGGCGCGCCACTTTGAGACCCTGGGCGACCGCCAGGCCACGGCCGTGCACCCCGTGGAAGCCGTAGCTATCCACGTAGGCCGGCAGGCGCGAGGAACAGCCGATGCCCGATATCAGCGTCGTATTGTCCTTGTCTATTCCCAGGCCCGCCATCGCCTTGGTGATGGCATTGAGCACCGAAAAGTGTCCGCAGCCGGGGCACCAGATGGGCTTGACCGCAGATTTGTATTCCTTTGCCTTGAGCTTTATCACTTCCGCCATCAGTTGAGTACCTCCAGGACTGCCTGTGCAATATTTTCTGCCGCCAGGGGCACCGGCCCCGCCATGGCATAACTGTGTACCGGCTGGGCAAAATCAAACTGGCCCCTGAGATAACGAAACAGCTGCTTGCCGTGATTCTGTTCCACCACCATAACGTGCTCACAGCCTGCCAACGCTGTGCTCAGTGCCGCCGTTTGCAAGGGCGCCAGCAAGCGTAAACTGATCACCCGGCTTAACACGCCGCGCTCCGTGAGCAGCTCTGCGGCCTCGGCCACTGCCGCGGAGCTGGAGCCGAAACTGAGCAGGGCGACGGCACCGTCACCTTCCACCCGGGCCCAGTCCGAGCCAAACTCGAAGCCTGCCAATTTGTGCGCGCGTTTTTCCAGTTGCCGCTGATGATCCGACTGTCGGGCCGAGGGTGTTCCCTTCTCGTTATGTTCCAGGCCATCAGCAGTGAAACGGTGGCCTTCCTCACCGGGGAAAGCGAGGGTGGAAACCCCAGAACTTGTGAGCTTGTAACGCAGGTAGTCGGTATTAACCCCTGGCTCCGAATTGGCGGGCGGCAGAGGCACACAGCGCCGGGGTTTCGACACAACTGCCGTCGACTGCCCGATGAACTGGTCGGACAGCACGATGGCTGCCGTCTGCAAATGCTGGGCCAGTTGCACGGCCCAGCCGGTGGTGAAGACGCAATCGGCAATATCCAGCGGCGCCAGCACCAGGTGCGGTGCATCGCCATGCAGGCCGTAGAGCGCAATGTTCAGGTCGCTCTGCTCCGATTTAGTAGGAATGCCGGTGGAGGGCCCCCCGCGCATCACGTTTAGCACAGTAACCGGGGTCTCGCTGGCCACGGCCAGGCCGATGCTTTCGGTCATCAGTGCCAGCCCGGGGCCCGAGGTTGCGGTAAAAGCCGGGACACCGCCAAAAGCTGCTCCGATGGTCATATTGATGGCCGCAAGCTCATCCTCCGCCTGCAACAAATGGCCGCCTACCTGCTCCAGAGGGCCGGCCATCCATTCCAGTACATCCGAGGCCGGGGTGATCGGGTAGGCTGCCACGAAACGGATCCCGGATTCCAGCGCACCCAACCCCGCAGCCTGGTTGCCACTGAGGTACCAGGCGCCGGTGGCACCCGGCGGTGGCACTGTGATCTGGCATGCCAGTTCAGTGGTAATGCCACGCCGTATACAGGCGCTGGCGGCGTCGCGGTAGGCCTGGGGCTTGTGCGCCAATTTCTGGCCGGCAAGCTCTGCCATACTGTCCGCAGGTAGGCCCAGCAGGCGGCCGAGCAAGCCCAGTGCCAGCATGTTTACCCGGCCGTCCGGGTGAGAATCAGCCGCCAGAGCGGTTAGGGGTACGCGGACAACCCTCGCACCGACGGCGGTTATCCCCGGGGGCAGCTCACCCGTCTCATCACACAATACCCAGGTGTCCGGTCCCAGGCCTATCTCGTCCTCGAAGCGGGAAAAGTTGTTCCAGTCCAGGGCGAGCACCACGTCGTAGCGACTGGCGGCGGTGTAACGCTCATCTGCGGTAAGCTTCAGTAAGGCGGCGGACTCGCCACCACGTATCTGTGGGCCGTAGGCTTTGCGCAGCAGGCCGCGCCCACCCTGCCGGGCCCATGCCTGCAGCAGCAGTTCGCCACAGGAGATTACACCGGCGCCACCGGCGCCGGTTATCGCGATAGATAGCTGTTGTTTGCTCATACGCAAAATGCCATACAGGTGAGTATGCATAGCATACCGGTACTATAACAATACGGAACCGTACTCCCGGGTTTTCTGCCGCTTGCTTGAGCTAGACCAGGTTTTTGGCAAATTAGCTGCTGCGCACGTCAGAAACGTCAAAGCCCGGCTGCAAGCGATGGATCTACTCTACGCGCCGGACGCATTGATTCCTGTGCTCCACAGCCTCGTGCGTTAACGTATAGCTTGCGGGTAGCTTGGGATTTCTTTCCAAGGCAGGAAATCGTTACAGTACTACAATGAAATCAAGGGTGTGCTCTTCAAAAACACAAACACACCGCATTTCCATTATCATGCCAGCTTTAAAGTATTTTTTGTGTCGTTGTTATTCCGGGTACTGCCAAGGAAGTGTAGCGGCACCTGAATTATTAGTGATGACTAAATTTTAAAATATCCTCAAACAGAGCACTGTTTCAGGCTCTGTTTTGAGAGAAGGGAACGACAGCAAATGCCGGTAGATAAAATATTCACGACAGATTTGACACCACAACAGGTGGGCTTAATCATTGATGATCTCGCGCATTTGCGTTTAATTGCTGATTTAGAGCTGTCACCCAGGTACCCGGATTTTGATGGCAAACCCTATCCTCTGGGGCGCTGCAAAGAAATTCGCGACAAAGTATTTTCTCTACTTCAAGAACGCTTGAAAAAGGCGCAGCAACCGGGACTGGTGTTAATCAGACAGCAGCTGGAAAAGGGCATTGGCCTGGAAAAAAAGTGGGGATCACTACGAGACGAATATTTTCAAAATGCGATGGTATTAGGGGACTGGTACATCGATGTATCAAACGATACGGTGAATCCCAATAAACCAAGAGTGGAAATGCTGCCACTCAATGAAGCAAACTTTTCTGCAATTTCCAGTTTTGAACAGTTTGTGAAAGTAGCCCGTCCTTACTGGGGAGTAGAGGTCTATCAAAATAACGTCTTGCCAGCGTTGGCACCTCTATTGCCGCTAATCTGTGTCAATGGCAGAGGTAAAAGTCGATTGGGTTATGCCAGTTCTGATATGTTCTCCCTGGCGATGAACAGTCAGTTTGCTGCCTCAAAACGTATTTTGTCCTCTCTGCCAGCCCCGCCAAAAGAACTGGCAGATAAATGGCGAAAGCTGTTGGGTGAATTACCCCAAAATGATTTATTGCTTCAACAGGGAGATCCACTCGAGTATTGCGAGGAGTATAAAGACAAGCAATACTATTTGGATAAGAAAATTTGTGAGCGAGTTTTGGCTGCGTATTTTCTGCTACCCACAAGCTTATAGTTTTATATAGCTGCGCTCACGGTAAAGCGCTGCAACATGCGGACGGCGGTTCACGTGGTTCGGTCGCGGCTTGAGCCGGGCTTGGAGTGGCCACATGTGCCAATATAGAGCTACTTGTGGACAGATTTTTTGGTAGTATTCTAAATTAACTACCGGATTAGGAAGGGGCCGGCACTGCCCCCGGTTCTCTGTGTTGTCACTGGCAGCCGGGATCGTACGTTCGCCTTTAACAGGTTTGAAGAATACATGCCGCTAAACACATTCAGTTCCTGTCGCTCACGGAGATTACCGCGATGACACGGTTTGTTTTGATATTTTTTGTCGTGGTTGTCTCCCTGTTCACCCTCGAAATGCAGGTTTCTATACAGCGGGCTGTCATTGAACCCTTCACTGCAATGCTGGCGGCTATCAGCGCATGGATTATATTGCCTTTCGACGATTCGGTAGTTTCCTACGGCAAGGTGCTGCAATTTGGTCCCGGCGGGTTTGCGGTATCGATAGAGGCAGGGTGCAACGGCGTCGAGGCGACTATCGTACTGGTTGCTGCCGTGCTGGCTTATCCCGCCTCCTGGGTTTCGCGGGCAGTCGCCATAATGTTGGGTTTCCTGGCGGTCCAGGCTATGAATATTCTGCGTATTATCAGTCTCTTTTATCTGGGCAACTGGAGTATGGAGGTTTTTTCCTGGGTACATCTGTATCTGTGGCCTGCTCTTATTATGCTCGATGTACTGATTGTTTTTATCGTGTTTTTGCGTTACCAGTCGAGGCGACCGATTGCCATGCAGCACAATCCTGCGTAAATCCCAGGATCTGCGACAGTGCCTGTTGGTCGTAGCCAGAGATTAGGCAACAGACGAGTCGGCCACTTGCAGAATTTGTCCTGAATGTGAACTGTGTCCGGCGGGCCGGTATGACTTCAAGTCACGGTTTGTTAATCTGTCGCATAATAGTGAGCAGGACGAGATACAGGGGTTAAGCGCTATGGGTTCTTCGAAATCGTTCTGTTTCGTGTTTGTTCTAGCCAGTACCTTATTGATTTCTGCGTGTAGCAGCGATGGGTCCAACCCGGTAGAGCCACCAGAACGGCAAGATCTGGATATTGACGGCGATGGTTTGGTCAATATCGAAGATTCCGATGTTGATGGTGATGGATTGTTTAATAGTGTCGACCCGGATATTGATGGCGATGGCATTGCAAATGATGAAGATTCCACACCCCTGGGCGCGTTTGGCGGGTCCGGAGCGCCGCCCGCAGAGCCCGTTGAGTGGGTTTGCAGTGGAGACAATAACACTGCGTTACCAGTGGTTGATCCAGACCTTGCGGCGGAAGCTGGGGAGTATGGCTCACCCGGGGAAAGTTGCTTTCCCGATCCGCAACAGGATGTCGATAGCGATGGTACGCCGGATTGGCAAGATCTGGATATTGACGGCGATGGTGTCGTCAATAGTGAAGACCCCGATGTGGACGGCGATGGACTAAATAACAGTGCCGACCCTGACATTGATGGAGATGGCATTGCAAATAGCATGGATGGCGCAGCCTTTGGCGGGCTCATGTCCAGTGCTCCACCGCGTTTCGTGCAGTTTTTCTATGATCCAAATACAGAACATGGTGGCCAACTCTTCTGCAATGGAGTTGCTCAAGAGAAGATAGTCCCGACTTCTTGCGCACTGGGAGCGAGTGGCCTGACCATAAGCAGGGAGCGCTGGGACGGCAAGGAAGCCCTGCTTGCCGAAAATGGGGACATCACGGGGGCTTGTGGCGGGTCGGTTGTTGCCGACATTAGCGTCACGGGCGCGTACCAGTTGAGCCCTACCTGCACAAAGCCCGTGGCTAAAGACCCCGAGCCGCGTCAGGATGCCAGCGGGGCAGTGCTTGTCGATGAATGGTTTACGGATCTGCCCTGGCACCAGAAATTGAGTACCCTGGACAGTAACGTTATCGATGTACCGTTTGTATTGCCATTCGCCGCGTTGCCACGGACGGCTTGTCCTTCGGCCGTCACGCCAACTGACAAAGCCCGCTGTATGTTGCGCTACGGTATTGTGAACGTGATGGCAATGCACCGAACAGATACCCGTTACAAGGCCGGGGAAGCTGATGAAGGGCAGGATTGTGGCAACAATGAATGCGTCGAAGTAAAGTTTGAAGTACAGCGTTTACATACGCTAACGGATAATCCTGAAGGATACGCCGCTGACACTATCAGAAACAACGCGTACGAATACCCCAGCCCCACCGCTCCTGGAAAGACCATTCGTGTGCCAAGCCTTGGGTTTGCCATAACTGAAGCTACGATCTTTGCACCCTGGCGCCCCTGGTACATGGGGCATTATTGCGGTGTAGATCGCGCTGACTATATTGATGCGGTGTGTTACGACGACTATTTTACCACTCAGTTACAAGCACCTGCGGACTCGGCTGCGAACCAGTTTTGGTTGCGCGATTATCCGGCCATATTTGAGCCACAGGGTACGAAACCGGGATACACCCGGTTCTGCCAGAGCGGAAACACGTCTTGTTCCATGTTCCTCGGCAAAGTGGATTGGTTACTCGACGCATCGGAACCGCAGGTAGTCGGGTGCATCAGGGACGGCGGCAATAGTGAGGATCCTTTAGAGAAATGTCAGGGTGAGGTCAATGCGAGCACCCAGAGGCTCGACGCCCAGTTCAATAAGTCCTTAAGTCAGTATTCCGATCAAGGGCGTTATCCGTGGGCAGAGAGCCCTGATAACAATCCAGGGTCGGCGATAGCCACCAATCCCTCCATCGGCTTTTACAAACTGGAGCGCTTTCAGGAAAGCGGTGGCGGTGCCATACCCTCCTCACAGTTTAAAGCGCCGGGTTACGTGTTGCCCAGGGAGTGCAGCAAAACGGATTTTGCCGAGGCCAGGCGCGGTAGCAGCACGGCAATCGGGCGTTTAAAGAATTGTGCGGTCAATTTCGAAATTCATACCAGCGGCTTCCACGAGATATGGAAAGAGCTCTACGGTGGTGGTGAACTCGAGGAAAGCGATATCGAGGAAATATCCAGAGTGTTGCCCGGTTTCGAGGCCAATCAATACGGCAGAACCATGTTTATGTACGCCGGAGTCGCTGAACAGAAACTCCCGGTGTCCTTCAGGCTGCTTGATGACGGCATGTCAATTTTTGACAAAATGTATGGCTCGAGCGTTTATACGCAGTACTTGCCGATGGTCAACCCGGCAGATCACACGCTCGCGACCCGGTCGTATGGCAACAATTTTTGGCATGCCTTCTTTATGAGCAATCACATGAACCAAACCCCGGATCATTTTATTCGCGGTATCCGGGGGCGTACGCTGTGGCACAACGAATACCGCTCCAAAATCATGTACCAATCAGCCGAGCTGGAGAACAAAGACAAGAACACCCGGTTCGAGGATACTTTGGAGCACGTCGATTTCCCGGCCGGATTTCAGGTAGCCAATCACGAATCGCCCTTTCACGGCAATACTTGCGATTCGTGTCATATTCGAAATGGTAGCGGTATTCCATTGATGCCCAATGGTAAACTGCCAAAAATCCACGTCGATCGTGGTATGGACGAAATTTTCAAGATCAACGGGCGCGACTATACCTACACAAATCGAGAGCTACCCTCGATGAAAATGGTGTTGTTTGACCCGATGGCAAAGTCCGGGCGGCTCGAGCAGTGTGATGTTGCTGGGCAAGCAGCGCCGGGGTCAGCCGAATCTTCGCCTGATCAGTACTACTCCAACAAGGTTATGAATTTTTACGGTAACAGCTTTCACGTCAATCAGTCCGGTGGGCTGCCGACCTACAACATGGCCTATACACCGATCACTGACGACAGCGGGTTTGAGGTGGTGGCGGACGAAGACCCGCGTAAGCCTCAGGGTCGCGATGTCGCCTATCGACCGATGAGGGTCGAAATATCCGGTATCAAGGCAGATTCGCGCTGTAAAAGTGCGAGCGATATCAAAGCTAATCCGGGAGTTGATGGCAGTCGTTGGCCTGCGAGTTGCGCCGATGTCTCCGGCGATGCCGTCGGTCAGGCAATTGCCAGTGGTGAAATTGGCTTCATGCACCTGCTGGGTCGGCGGCTGGGCAATACACCCCTGATAGAAATGATTCCGGACCAAACAATTTTGGCAGCGCAGCGCGCACAGCGCACTGCGAGCACAATTGACCTCGCCGGGTGTTATGGGTTGACTGCTGGTACCCGACGCATTAAGCCCGGTGTATCGGAGTACCGGCGTTGCGAGACGAAAAAAGTGGGCGCGAGCAAAGACGATTGCTATATCAGTCGATGGGGTTGGATAGGTGATAGGGCATCCCTGGAGGATCAAATCGCAAACGCGGCAGTGGTGGAAATGAACATCACCTCAACAGAAGGTGACAAAGCGATCCATGACAACGAAGCGGATCCAGGGAAACTGGTCAGATACAGCCAGGCATTGTGTGGCCCCGCCGATGCCAGCTGCAGTCCGGCCAATGCCAACTCCGATGTTACGGAGCAGGAAATAGCGGATATGGCCACCTACCAGCGCTGGATAGGCATTCCACAACGGTCCGAGTACCAGGTATCCAGTGCGGCTGTTCAGCGCGGAGAGAAAATCTTTAAAGACGAGCTGCAATGCAGCAGTTGCCACGTCATAAGCAAAATTCCCTTTGTCGAGCACGACAACATGCTGCCTGACGAGGAGAGAGCCAGTTTAAGAAAGTTGCAGATTCAATCTGGCGGCACCGCGGACTATCCTTTCGTATCGTATCTCGGCACAGATTTACTGTTGCACGACATGGGCTATTTGTCTCAAATAGCCCGCGCGCCAGCCAATGTAACAATCCGCAATAAAAACGGCACGGTAAAAGAAGAATACAAAAGCTATGTACAACGAATACGAACACCCGCCTTGAAGGGCTTGCGTTTCAACCGCTTTGTGACTGACTCTAATCACAATACCAAAACGGGTGTGGGCTGTGACTTTTTACTGCACGATGGCAGAGCATGTGATGCTATCGAGGCTGCCTATTTACACGATGGCCCCGCGGTCAAAGACCTTGGCATGATTGGCAAGCTCAACAACCTGTCAACTCAGGACATTAAAGCCCTGCGGGCTTTCTTGTATTCGCTTTAGTCGGCCGCAAGAATTTTGCGAGCACTCACACCCATAGCCCCGGCCTGGGGCTTGTCCTGTCTACAGTCAAAAACCGTTTTTATACAGGCTCACACGCAACAGAAAGCTACATAAGTAAACAGAAAATATCACATACAGTGATCATGTTTTCTGCTAGTTTTGACTCAAGCGCTAATAAAGTGCGAGCCACCGTATAACGAAATCAGGCCCCCCATGCGTTTAGTCCAACGACTTTTGATAATATGTAGTGCGCTGATCATTATTGCCTCCTTGCTGGTAATGATCGGCTGGTTTGCGGGGTTTGAGGCCTTTAAGTCGATTATTCCAGGCATGGCTTCAATGAAGTTCAACACGGCATTGTGCTTTCTTCTGTCGGGTATAGCTTTATGGTACTCAGGCGCCTCGAGTTTGGTGTCCCGGTCTCTGCTTGTGGTCAGGCTTTGCACCTTCACCATCTTTGCCATCTGCAGCCTGACCTTTATTCAATACCTCGTGCATCTGGACCTACATATAGACCAGTATTTTGTCCGTGATGAGGCAATGACGTTTATGCCCGGCCGTATGTCGCTGGCGACAACGCTGGCCTTTTTGCTTGCCAGCGGCTCCCTGCTTACCCTGAACAGCAAAAGGCACGCTGCTATTGTCGCCTCCCAAACGTTTGCTGTCATAGTAACTATGTGCGGGCTGATGGGCACAATCGGCTATATCTTTGGCACACAATCAATCTATTCCCTGTTTCTATTCTCCTCCATGGCCGTGCACACCGCTGCCTTGTTTATGGTGCTAGGCATTGGGCTTCTTGCCGTGAGGCCACAACGGGGGGTTATTGCTGTATTCAACAACCCCTATATCGGCGGCAGCTTTATCCGGTCCATTTTTGTGATAATTCTCAGCCTGACCATTTTGGTTGGCTGGTTGATCACCAGGGGTTCCAGGTCTGGCTTTTATTCCAACGAGATGGGAATTGTCATTTTCGCCTGCTTCTCGATCGCTGCCATTCTCGCCATCACCTGGTGGCTGGCCAGGCTACTTAACAGTTTTCAGGCGCAGGTCATCAGTCAAAACACGTGGTTGGTAGAGCGCGAACGTGAGTTGGATGATTTGCGGATTGCCCTTGACGAACATTCACTTGTTGCCATTACAGATCCGAAAGGAATAATCACTTATGCAAATGACAAGTTTTGCAGGGTTTCACAATATTCACGAGAGGAGCTGATTGGTAGGGATCACCGGATTATCAATTCAAAATACCATTCCAAATCCTTTTTTGAGCAGTTGTGGAAATCCATTTTGAATGGCGAAGTATGGACTGGAGAAATCAGGAACAAGGCCAAAGATGGTAGTTTCTATTGGGTAGACACAACCATAGTCCCCTTTTTGTCCCAAGAGGGTAAATCGACTCAACATGTAGCAATACGCACAGACATCACCAAGCTAAAAAATATTGAGGAAGAGCTGCATGCAAACAGTGTGGAACTGGAAAATGCAATGGATTCCGCTAGTTTGGCGCCCTGGGAGTACACCCTGTCTACTGACAGTTTTACCTGGAACGATCGTATCTATGCCTTATTTGGTTCGAGTGTAGAGAGGGAGGGTGGTTACACTATGTCCTCAGAGCGCTATATCAACACCTTTTGCCATCCAGACGATCAAATTCTGGTCGCAACAGCTGTCGGCGAGGCGTTAAATGCCACGGAAATTGGGCATATTTTGACTCTCGAATACAGAATCATTCGTGCTGACACTGGCGAGACAAGAGACATGTTTGCCCGTTACCAATTTGCCTGTGACGAGGCGGGTACGGTTACTAAAGGCTGGGGATCACATCAGGATATTACTGAACGCAAAAAGCTGGAAGTTGATTTGCAGACCAGCCAAAATCAGCTGGTGCAGGCCATGGAAATTGCCGACATGGCATCGTGGACATATCATATAGCGGCCAGCGAATTTACCCTCAATGAGCGCTATTTCTTGCTGCTCGGAACAAGTTCTGATGTGGAGGGTGGATACACTTTAACCGACAACCGCTATCTGGCGGATTTTTGCCACCCTGATGATCGCGCAACAATTCGGGAAGAGATTATAAAAGGCATATCCACCCCGAAAAGTAACCAGACATTCAAAATAGAGTACCGGATCATCCGCAAAGATGATGAGTCAGTGCGAGATGTCGTTGTGCAATACCAGCGAACATTTGACGATAACGGTAAACCGGTGACAGCATGGGGAGCAATACAGGATATTACGTCGCGCAAGAGAATTGAGCGGGAACTGGAAGCTGCCCGCAAGACTGCAGATATTGCCAATCGCGCAAAAAGTGCCTTTTTGGCCAATATGTCGCATGAAATACGAACTCCTCTGAACGCCATTTCCGGCCTGGTAGAGTTGCTCAACCATCCCGCCGACGAGACTGAGCAAGCTAAAACCCTGCGTCTTACACAGGAGTCAGTAAACGCACTGACTGGCATCATTGACGATGTACTCGATTTGTCCAAAATCGAGGCGGGGATGCTGGATATTCGTCCTGAATTTATTGCCATACAGAAAAATATTGAATCCGCGGTCGAAATATTTTCCAGTAGTGCCAGCGCCAAAAATCTAAATTTGCAGGCTTATTTTGATAGCAACATTCCATCAATGCTCAAGTGTGACCCCCTAAGGCTTAGACAAGTCCTGTCCAATTTGTTGGGAAATGCGATCAAGTTTACTCAAGGCGGAGGGATCGAACTGCATGTTTCATTGATAGAGAAGAAAGAGAACACGGTCGTAATCAAGGTCGACGTTAGCGATACAGGCATTGGTATAAGTGAGGCAGCGCAGGCGCGGATATTTCAGCCCTTCGTGCAGGCGGAAAGTGACACCACTCGCCTCTTCGGCGGCACCGGCCTCGGGCTCTCCATATCTCGCCGCCTGGTAGAGTTGATGAATGGCGAACTCACAGTGAGAAGTGAGCTGGGTAAAGGCACAACCATGACTGTTGTGCTGGAGCTGGAGTTTGATAGTAGTGAAACCATGGCCCGCACGGAAGAGCCTGCGGCAAGAATAGTAGACGGCAGTTTAGGCGATTCACTAAATATCGACAGAAAGCATAGAGTGCTTATTGCGGATGACAATATTATTAACAGAGAGGTATTGGGCCGACAATTGAAGATACTCGGGTTTATCGTTGATGACGCGGAGGACGGTGTTGCTGCACTTACCCGGTGGCGTGAGCACCAAAGCGAGTACTCTATGCTTATTGTCGACTGTCACATGCCTGAAATGGACGGCTTTGATCTAACCCGTACTATTAGGCTTGCCGAAGCTGACAATAATAGCGCTCCTGTCACCATCATTGGTTACACCGCCAATGCCATGACAGATTCCAGAGAGCAATGCCTTGATGCCGGCATGAACGATGTTCTCATCAAGCCCGTGAAGCTGGAGCAGCTCGAGTCGATTCTGAGACTATGGCTGAATGCCACCTCCTCATCCGAGGATGCAGCGACTGAAACTCACGCGTCGGGTGAGACCCCGGTCAATTTTCAGGTCTTGTCCGAGATTTCGGGTGGGGACCTGGCTTTCAGTCAGCACTTCCTGATCCTGTTTCAGCAGTCCCAGCACAGTGAGTTGAACCTGCTTGCCTCGCTTCTGGCCAAAGGTGAGTTTTCCGAGATTGCCAGCCTGGCCCATCGGCTGTCGGGAGCATCCGGTTCAATCGCCGCTTTATCGTTGCAGGGCATTTGCACGCAAATTGAGGAAGCAGCCAAGGAAGAAGACCGAAAACGGCTGATTGTATATCTGCCTGAACTTAAGCTCGAAACAGAGCGTCTGATCTCCTATATAACAAGCAACCAGCTGGAGTAGTCCGGTCTTAGTAACGCCACCGTCGGATTCTCCTAGTCTAGCCCTCTTTTATAAAGCCGACCACACAGTCCGTAAACTCCAGTGGCTTCTCCATGTGTATAGAGTGAGCAGCGCCCGCGATAACGACAGCGCTAGTGGCTGGTATGGCCTGCAATACTTCAGTGCTTTCTGCAGGCGGAAACAATAGATCCTCCTTGCCGCAGATAATCAAGACATGTTGCTTGATCCCCGACAGTTTTAACTGGCAATCGAATACCTTGATGGCCTGCACTTGTTTCTCGAATGCTAGCTTGCTCTGGGGGTAGGGGTACTCGAGAGTGGCCTGAATTGCCATATCCACGGTTTCCCTGTTCTCAAAAAATGCTCTGGAAAATATCCAGTAAAAGACATTTCTAAACCAGGTATCCAGTTCCATTTCAGATTTCAGGTAAGAAACCCAATCATCAAACAGCACATGGTTGCGTTGCGAACTGAGCGCTGAGGTCCCTGCGAGTATCAATCTGGAAACACGTTCGGGGTAGCGAATTGTGCAGTCCAGCGCTATAAAGCCGCCCATGGAGTGCCCCAACAAAGTGACGGTTGGAAGCGCCAGCTTATTCATCAGTGCGATGCAGTCATCGGCCATATGCTGAATGCTGGTTTCGGTATCCTGGGGGTGTGTCCTACCCGTACCTCTGTTGTCCAGAGTAATAACGAGGAAATGCCGGGAAAGGTTTTCCACTATGGGTTGCCAACTCTGGGAGTCACTGGCAAGGCCCGCGATCAGCATGAGTGGCTCCCCTTCACCATGGCATTCATAGTACAGGTCAACATTATTAATGTTCGCGCTGGGCATTTGGCGACTACTCCTGCGATTGGGGCTCAAGGCATGCTTTTTCATGCATTATGGTGCAACGTTGCCAGGCTTTTGCATCGCCCGACTATAAAAATTCGAATATCGAAGGTATATGATCTGCCTAGTATGCCCTTATACATGGTATCTGGGGGCAGCATCGTTTATCTTTTAAAAGAAAAAATAGCACAATGAGTTTGGTGCAGAAAGTAATGCTTCCCTCCCTGCTGTGTCGGGGTGTGGCCCATCAAAACCGGATAGAGATATGTTTATTAGTCAGCGAGAAACCATTGAGCAGGTTCGCAACACCGTTAAACAAATTTGTGGAGACTTCCCGGGAGAGTACTGGCGCGCGAAAGATCGGGAGCGTGAATATCCAGGCGAATTTGTCCAGGCACTGACGGATGCGGGGCTTTTAGCCTGTCTTATTCCGGAGCAGTACGGGGGTAGTGGCCTGCCTCTTGGAGTCGCATCCGAAATCCTGAAAGCTATCCATGAATTCGGTGGCAATGCTGGTGCATGTCATGCCCAGATGTACACTATGGGGACGCTGCTGCGCTACGGCAGTGAGGAACAAAAACAGCGGTACCTGCCTGGCATTGCCAGCGGCGATACGCGTCTGCAGGCTTTCGGTGTGACAGAGCCCACTGCCGGAACTGATACCACCAGTATATCAACCATGGCGGTACGCGATGGCGACAATTATATCGTTAACGGTCAAAAGGTCTGGATATCTCGAGCGGAACATTCCGATCTGATGATTTTACTGGCGCGTACCACTCCGCTCAGCGAGGTCAAGAAAAAGTCCGATGGTCTCTCGGTGTTTATCGTCGATATGGAACAGGCGAGGCAGCAGGGCATGACTATCAGGCCAATCCGCACCATGATTAACCATGCCACCACTGAATTATTCTTTGAAAATGTACCGGTATCGGCAGCTAACCTGATCGGTGAAGAGGGCAGAGGCTTCAAATACATACTGTCGGGTATGAACGCTGAGCGTATTTTGATCGCCTCCGAATGTATTGGTGATGCGCGCTGGTTCACCAGGACGGCATGTAACTACGCCAACGAACGACAAGTCTTCGGGCGCCCTATTGGGCAAAACCAGGGTGTACAGTTCCCGATTGCGCGAGGCTACGCGCAGACGGAAGCCGCAGAATTGATGGTGCAAAAAGCGGCGAATCTTTACGACGCTGGAGAGAATTGTGGAGCGGAGGCCAATATGGCAAAAATGCTGGCCTCCGAGGCATCCTGGGCGGCGGGGGATACCTGTCTGCAAACCCACGGCGGTTTTGGCATGGCAGAAGAGTATGACGTGGAGCGCAAATTGCGTGAAACGCGCCTTTACCAAATTGCGCCGATTTCAACCAATCTAATTCTGGCCTATCTCGGTGAGCATGTACTGGGCATGCATCGCTCTTACTAGTTTTGACTATATGGCGCGGTCGCCATGGTTGGAGGCAAAGACGAGACGGTTTTTGCGATTGATGCAGTGCGTGCGAAAAAACGGAATCTGAAGAATATGGATAGCGCAAACGAGGAGAGCCCCTGGGTTGAATACATTGGCACCAGGGAGCAAACAATCGAGACCGTGAATCGCCGGGATCTCGTCGGGCTTGCCGGGGTTCTGGGCTATCCGCTACAGCTTAAAGCGGGTAGGCATGTACTACCTTGGCCAGATGACGACGTGCCACCTTTCGCACACTGGCTTAATGCCAATCCGAATGTGGCGCGCAGCGAATTGGGTGTGGACGGTCATCCGGCGCGAGGCGGGTTTATACCCAGGTTCGCTTTTCCCCGGAGAATGTGGGCGGGTAGCCAGGTGAGCGTCTATGGGGCTTACGGAGTCGGTCAACCGGTGACCCACCGGAAATCCATCGAGTCAATTTCGCCGAAAAGCGGGCGCAGTGGCAATATGATTTTTCTCACTTTGTTGCATGAATTTTATGTTGATACGCAGCTGATAGTAAGAGAGGTGCAGAACCTTGTGTATCGCGAACAAGCCACCGCCGCAGCGCCTGTTCCGCGCGTTATTCCAGTCGCAGAAGTTAAGGCATTGTTTGACTATGACTGGTGCGAAATCCTGAGCCCGGATCCCGTTTGGCTTTTTCAGTATTCAGCCGTCAGCTTTAATGGGCACCGCATTCATTACGACCGTGATTATGCGACCCAGCAGGAGCATTATCCGGGCTTGCTGGTTCACGGGCCGCTGTGCGCCACACTGCTGCTGAATCTATATCAGAAAAATAATCCCGATAAACGCATCACTGCATTCGACACTCGTGTGGTAGCGCCAATATACGATAATGCCGACTTTTTCATTTTTGGGGCTGCGACAGATACTGGCGCTGAATTATGGGTGGCTGGCCCGGATGGACAACAATGCATGACTGCAGTTGTTCGCGCAGAGAAGTAGGCTGCTCGAGCACCCCGCGGTGACCGGGGTGTCGAGCTAGTAACAACAAACTCTCAAAGGGCCAACAGCCAGAGAGTGCTACTGCATATTGGCCCTGCTCTCAGTTTCTATGACTCCAACAGGTCCTGCTTTTTCAGCCAGTTTGCACAAATTAGTGCGGCCTCAACAGATTTTTCTGGCTGCCCGAAGTAGTAGTGATTGGCATCCTGTATCCATACCAGTTCCTTGTTGTCATGGCTGATCGCCTGGTAAAGGAGATTGGTGTGTTCAGGTGTGATGCCATCGTCAGCGGTATTACCCACCACCAGTGCGGGAATGGAAATGCGTCTGGCGCAGGCTTCGCCATCGGCTTTGGCATCGTCATAGCTCCACTGTGAAAGCCAGCTGCGCAGTGAGCAGAAACGGGCTAGACCCACCGGGCTGTCGTTCACGACTTCCGGTTCACCCAGGAAGCACCAATTCGGTTTGCGGCCATTGGGGTCAATCGTTGGGTCCAGCCATTTCGGTTCAGCCATGGTGCGGTGCACGACGAAACCGAACTCGCGGTTTGGCTGGCCGGCGGCACGGTACTCCGCCAGTTTTTCCTTGACCCAGGCAGTGATGCGCCGGTTACGCGCAATCTGGGCCTCGCGGAACCGGGTGAGGAATTCCTGGGAATAGGGCGGCTGGTTGGGGTTGTCCGGATTGTAGATATCCAGCTCCGGGTCGCGATTTTCCGGGTCATTTTCATCGATGACTGAGGGGTCCAGCCATTCGGTGAACGTCCGGTGGCGCGCGAGGTGGGCGGCTACCAGCATGATGCCATCGGCGGGGATGAGGTTCTTTTCTGTGAGGTTTGGCGGGTCGCCGGCAGGAGTGCAGGTAACGCTGGGGTTTTCCGCTTCAGCCTGGTAGAACAGCGACATTGAACCGCCGCCACTCCAGCCTCCCAGAATAATTTTCTTGTAGCCCAAGCGCTCTTTGGCATCGCGAATGCAGGCGCCTAAATCACAGATGACCTTCTCCATAATCAAGGCGGTGTCTACGCCCCGGTAGCGCGTGTCACAGTACATCACGTGGATGCCGCACTTGGCCTGTGCGGCCATCATTGGTAGATAAAAACCGCCGCCGATTGGGTGGGTCCATATCACTAGCGTGTCTGAGGGTTTGTCTATGGGTTGCAGCAAGTGACACTGCAGGGCGATGACATCGATTTCCCCGGCATAAGTATCTTTAAATGCGGACTTATCCTTGTAAACTACCAGGTGGGGCGTGCGTTTATATTTATAGGTGGCACCTTCTGACATGTTCTTTCTCCTGATCGATAATCTTTGTATTAACTCTGGTAAAGGGCCCGGTACTGCTCAGCTTAAAGCCATTTGCCTACCTCTCGACGGTCCAGTTCCTCGCGGCCAAATATTTTTTCCTTTTGTTCGCGCGTACGGCTCGTCCACTCAACAAACTGGTTGCGCACGTCCTTTTCCTTTGCGTCCATGATCTGTACGTAGTTTTCGTCCGTGCAGGTAATTTCCACCTGTATGCCGTTGGGGTCATACATGTAGATTGAATGTACGAAGCCGTGATCGATGGGACCAAAACACTTGATCCTGGCCTTTTTGATTTTCGCCTTCCAGGTCTCGAGGTCCGCCCGGTTGTCTATTTGAAACGCCAGGTGCAGATCCAGGCCGTCTTTGTGGTCAAAGTTCTCTGGCGTCGCGTTGTTGGGTTCGTCGAAAAACGCGATAAAGTTGCCATCGGGCATTTCAAAGAACAGGTGCATGTACTCCCGTGGCAGGTCGGTGCCCGAAATTTCGTCCAGAACCAGCGCGGCCTTAAGCTTCAAGCCCAGAATGTCTTCGTAGAACCAGCGGGTCTGCTCGGCATCCCGGCAGCGGTAGGCGGAGTGATGAATATTACTGATTTTGGCTAGCGACATGTGAGGCTCCTGATAAGGTCAAACAGACAAATACAACTTCCAGTCGTTCACGGCAGGTACCAGATAGGTGAACTCCAGGCGCGTTCCCGGATCATCCGGTCAGCCCCGGGTACCTGCTGGCAGTTCTCCATGCTTTCGCACAGGGTTTTTGACCAGCGCGGGGTGGGAACCTCAAATACCCGGGCATACCAGTACGCTGGCTGTGATGCGTCATAGTCGGGGTCGGACCAGGTTTGGCAGGTATGTGCCACCCCCTTGCTGCTTGCGTGCAGTGGGTAGACCGTCTCTACGATTGTTCCGTCTTGCACTGTGCCTTTGACAATCTGGATCTGCGACAGCGGTACAGTATCCTGGCCGGCGAGCACAGTGAACCTTGGCGATTGGGTTTGTGGCCGGTCGTTGCTGATTGTTCCGCCCATGGGGGTTGCCTTGCCCCAATTGTAGCCGGCGCTGCAGGGGTCGCTGTCGGGTGCTGTATCGGCGGCAAAGCGCACTTTTATTCGGGTTCCGCTGGTGCCGTAAACTTCCCTGCGCTTCAGCGAGGCAAACAGATTTTCTCTTGTGTTCTGTTCGGCCCACACGGCCACCAGACCGCCGGGGTTGTAGCCCATACGTTGAAGTCGGCGCTCGCGGTACTCGTCACCGCCGCCCCAGGCGTCGCCCTTCCAGTCGCCCTCGTCCACGGCGCCTGGCGTGGCCACATGATTGTCTGTTGAGCCGATGAACCCCATTTGTAGCGGGTTGATTTTGCTGTCGCCGCTTTCGGTGTAGGCCAACAGGCCCCTGGTGAGGATATTGCGGGCGTAGCTGCGGTTCATGGCGGCCACAAAGCCGGGAGCTGCTTGTTGCTGCTCGGAGATATAGGAGGGTATATATTTTTCAAAGCCGCAGTCGGAGTCAGTGTCGTCCCAGTTTTCAGCGAGGCATTCACTGTTGCCCTTGCTCTGGTGAATCTCCAGCAGTCGTTCGTATTTGGCGCGCATTTGCAGCTCGGAAGCGGGGCTGGATTCCACATCGAAGCCGCCTCCTTCGCTCAGGTTGGTGTTGTGGGGGATAACAACAACATCGCAATCCTCTTCCGGGCGGCACTGCTTTTCAAGCTCCTGCCACAATTTTGCGGGAGTTGGGTAGCGAATATAGTCAAGTGCGTCCTCGGTTACTGAGGTGCCGGCGAAAATCATGTTGCGGTGCCAGTGCTGGTCGTTAGGAGTCGCCGACCATTCGTTGCCGATAAAGGCGGTAAAGTCGCAGGGACTGTTGGCGCGGTTTGCGTAGTGCTGGATACGGCGCCACTGCGCTCGAGAGGCCGCCTTGCAGTCTATGCCCGCCCGGTCGCAAATAGGTGAGGTTTGCGGTGTTGTGCCTGAGATTAGTGGTAACAAGTAGTTCCGGAATACATAAAGCGAGTCTGCTGTTTTTGTACCTGCGCGGCTCACCAGTTCATTGCAGTAGGGCAAATCCAGGTAATTGGGGTCGGTGCACAGGTACATGACATCAAAGGTTTCCGCGTGCTCTGTGACGGCGGCAAAATCCAGCGGGCGCTGCAGCTTGATGCGGGTGGATTCATCCGGCAGGGTGAGCTCCTGGCCCCGGGCGAAAGCATAGGCGTCGCGCGGGTCAGCAGTGGTGCCAAAGGCGTAGGCATCAAGGGAAAGAGCCGTGTGTATATGCAGGTCTCCCCAGTAGAGATTCAGCTGCCCATCCCGGTAGTCCTCGCATTCAGTTGCTGCAAAAACCGGGGTGTTGACGCGGGCGGCAACCAGCGCAATTGCGAGACAAAATATCCTGGACCTGGTTTTTATCATGTGATCCCTGAGGTCAATGCCGTGAGTTCTAAGCTGTCTAGTGCAACAGTTGTGGGCGTGATATTAACATTGATAAAAAGATTTTAATATAGATTCAAATTAAGTTGTACTCAATTTATTTACAAGCTCCCGCTGGATAGCGAGGCAGTGGTGTGGCGACAGCTTCCGGGGCTGTCGCTGCCAGATACCTGGTGAGCTACCCGGGATCAGCTGAAAAAATGGTCTATCTGCTGTGTCGCTGACTGCATGCCCTCTGCGCACTTTTCAGGACTGATATTCAAGCCCTCAGCGACGATGAAATTGAAGTTGCTGACCCCCATAAAGCTGAAGATCGCTTTCAGGTAGGGTGTCTGGGTGTCGTTCGGGGTTTCCCAGTAAACGCCTCCCCTGGCCAGCAAAAAGATCACCTGTTTGTCGCCGGCCAGGCCTACCGGCCCGGTGGCGGTGTAGCGGAAGGTCAGTCCCGGACGTGCGATGTGATCGATATAGGCCTTGAACGCGGAGGGGACATTGAAGTTATACATGGGCATGCCGACAATGATGACATCCGCGGCCAAAAATTCGCTGGTCAGGCGGTCCGACAAGGCCATTTCTTCCCGTTGCTCCGCACTGCGCTGGTCGTCGGCGACAGGCATTGTGTTGTAGGCCGCTTCGGAAAGGTGGGGTATGCCTGACTGGAGCAGGTCCCGGCTGGTGAAGTTATCCTCGGGGTGATGCTCGGCCCAGGTCTGTACCATTTTATCGACCAGCTTTGATGAGTGACTACCGGTAGCCCGGATGCTGGCTTTAATGGTCAATACGTTTTTCATTCGTCTTCTCCACCTTGGTATATTTCGTTCAGCAGTGGCGGACGGTCGCTGAATGCGGACTCTTTGCTGTGCTGAGAGAGGTCTAATGTATACTGATATATCAGTTGTATATCAATATTTTTGTTGCTATGTTTTCCGCGGTATTCCCGGCAATAACCCTTTGGCCGTTCCTTGTTGGGGAATTTGATTGCGCGGCTGTCGCGTTCGGGCGGCCTCTCTTTGCCACCAAAATAATCACGCTACTCAGGAGATGGCGATGGCGCAGCTTCCGGAAGATTTAGAGCAAACCCTGGTCAAATTGGGCTTGTTAGAGCCAGGTCAGCCGGTGTCGGGTGAGCCCTTGACGGGTGGGGTTGCCTCGGATATCTGGCGGGTGGATATTGCCGGGGTCAGTGTGTGTGTGAAGCGAGCACTGGAGCAATTCAAGGTGGCGCGTGAGTGGCGGGTACCCCGGGACCGCAATGCATTTGAAGTGGCCTGGTTTGAGGTGGTAGCCGATATCGCGCCTGAGGCCATACCCGAAATAATTGCTCACGATGCGGACGCTGGTGTGTTCGTAATGGAGTATTTTCCGCCGCAGCAGTATCCACTCTGGAAATCCCAACTGCGTGACGGCCTGGTGGAGCACGAGACCATCACCGCCCTGGCAGAAATACTTGGGAGAATCCACGAAAGTACGGCACACAATGCCGTGATTGCTCGACGCTTTGACACGGACGGGCTGTTTTACAGTTTGCGCCTTGAGCCATACTTTCATGCTACCGCTGAGCTTCATCCCGATCTGGCGTCACACTTGGTAGGGTTGGCGAACATCGTGGCGGAAAATAAAAAAGCCCTGGTCCACGGCGATATCAGCCCCAAGAATATCCTGGTTGGTGAGCGCGGACCGGTGATCCTGGACGCGGAATGCGCCTGGTATGGTGATCCCGCATTTGATCTGGCGTTCTGCCTTAACCATCTGCTGCTCAAGGGCGTTTGGAATCCACCCGCAAGAGACTCACTTGCCGCTGGCGCCGCGCTGATGGTGGAAGGTTATATGGATAAGGTGAGTTGGGAGCAGCCCCGGCAGCTGGGAGAGAGGGTGGCGGCAATCCTTCCTGGGCTGATGCTTGCGCGTATAGACGGAAAGTCACCGGTAGAATACATCGTAGATGAAACCGACAAAGCGCAGGTGCGCGATTTTGCCCGGCGGTTTCTGGTGCAGCAGTGCAGCAGTCCGCTGGAGCTCATAGCAGCCTGGACAGAGACGGCCGGCCGCAGCATGGGCGGGGCGGGAGTGTGACGATAGCCGGTGAGTCAAAGACCGATCTCGCCTACCGCCTGCTGGAGGAAAAGATCGTTACCATGCAGCTCAAACCCGGCGCGCTGTTGTCTGAAGCAGAGTTGGCGGCGCAGTTGGGGTTGGGTAGAACGCCGGTGCGAGAAGCGCTGCAGCGACTGGAGGTGGAGTATCTGGTTGAAATCATGCCGAGACGGGGCGTTAGAGTCACCGACATAGACATCAAGCGTCAATTGCGGCTGCTTGAGGTCCGGCGGCAACTGGAACGACTCAATGCAGCATTGGCTGCGCGCAGGGCCAGCCGGGGCCAGCGGGCCGCGTTTGCTATGGTGGCCGAGCAAATGACAGCGGCAGCCCAGGCCGGTGATTACCTTGGCTTCCTGCACCTTGATAGCGAATTTAATGTACTGCAAGTAACTGCCGCCGGTAACGAGTTTTCGGCGAATATGCTGCGACAGCTGCACGGCTTGTCGCGCCGATTCTGGCATAGCTACTACCTTCACGAGGAGGACCTGCCTGTTGTAGCGGAACTGCACGCGGCAATCTCCCGGTCTATTGCTGCTGCGGATGAGCTTGCTGCAGTTGAGGCCTGCCTCAGCCTGATGGATTACATAGAGGCTTTTACCCGGGCGGCACTGGAGTAGTGGCCTGCCGAAGTGCCTGTGGGATATTGGCCGTGCAAGTGCACTGGCCTTTCGATATGAGGGGTTTGTAGTTTGTACTCCCAGATGTTCTCCATTATTGCGCCTGTGTTCCTGCTGGCCTCAGTCGGCGCTGTGTGGGCGCGTTTGGGTTATGACTACCCGTCGGAATTTGTAGCCAGAATAGTCATGAATGTTGGGGCGCCCTGTCTTTTCGTGTCCGCCATGGCGGGTGCCGATATCAATCTTGACGAACTGGGCATGGTAATAGCCGCGGCACTGGCCATTATGTTTTCGATGCTCCTCATCGCCTATCCGTTTCTCCGATATTTCGGCTTTAAAGTGCCTGTTTATCTGCCGCCGCTGCTGTTTCCCAACAACGGCAACATAGGCCTGTCGCTTTGTCTTTTTACGTTCGGGGAAAAGGGCCTGGCGTTTGGCCTGGGGATATTCATGTTGATGACCGTTAGCCAGTTTACGCTGGGCATTTTTCTGGTTAACGATTCTGCGGTCGGTGTAAGAGCCCGGATGCTGGAATTGGCCAGGCAACCTATAGTGTACGCAGCGGGTTTTGCCGTTTTTTGTGTCGCCACCGGGTATGCACTGCCGCCCTGGGCAAACAATACGGTCTCACTTATGGGCGATATCACTATCCCGTTGATGCTGGTGACCCTGGGTGTGTCGCTCGCCCGATTGAAAGTAGCCAATTTTCCGCGAACCGTGCTGTTTTCATCTATTCGCCTGTTCGGCGGCTTCCTGCTCGGTCTTATGGTCGTTTATCTGTTTCAGCTTGAGGGAGTGATTCGCGGTGTCGTGCTGATCCAGGCGTCGATGCCGGTAGCGGTTTTTAATTACTTGTTGGCTGTGCGCTATAAGCAGTCACCGACTGAGACAGCGAGCATCGTCATTATCTCGACCCTGATGGCATTTTTGCTGCTGCCGGTTTTGCTGTTATATGTAATGCCCGCGACGCCCTGAGCAATGCAAGTGACTGAAAAAAAAATACCGGGTCCTACGACGTGATTGTTCGGAGCTTGCATCTACCCTCGGGTTTATCAGTCTCCACGGACTGATCGTCGACTGGGCCAGCGGGTAGAGCCCGATTTAAATTGTGGCAATATTCTTTTAATTAGGATTAAATAACCCCTGTTCCGATATGATTTTTGGAGAAAGTGGGTGACAAGTCCGACACAAAGCGCTGATTCGCCTGCTGCAATTGCGCCACCTGGTGCCACCCTGTACCCCTGGTATGTCGTCATGGTGCTGATGCTGGCCCAGACGTTTTCCTTTATCGACAGAATGATTATGGGCCTGCTGGTCGGGCCGGTGCGAGCCTCCTTCGGCATTTCCGATACCCAGTTCAGTCTGCTGGCGGGTATGGCCTTCGCTGTGTTCTACGCAATCATGGGGCTGCCGCTGGCTCGAATTGCAGATCGCAAAAGCCGCAAGAACCTGATCGCCGTGGGTATCACCGTATGGAGCATCATGACATCGCTGTGCGGTCTTGCTCAGGGCTTTTGGACTCTGTTTCTGGCCAGAGTGGGTGTTGGCGTTGGCGAAGCTGCGCTGTCACCCGCCGCTTATTCCCTCATTACCGATTATTTTGCCAAGGCCAAGCTGGGTCGGGCGCTGAGTGTTTACACCGTTGGTGTGACTGTCGGTTCCGGCATGGCCTATATGATAGGCAGCAAGGTTGTCGCCTATGTGGAACAGCTGGGTACTGTCAGTTTCAGCTTCCTGGGGGAAGTCGAGGGCTGGCAGATGACATTCTTTGTGGTGGGCGTGCCAGGTTTGATCGTTGCCGCACTCGTCCTGCTCACGGTCAGGGAGCCGGAGCGTAAGGGCAAGGTTGCCATGGCGGGCGCAGCGAACACGACTGACGATCATGTTTCGATTACCGAGGTAATCGACTTTCTGCTGATTCACAAGCGGGCAATGCTCTCCCATGTGATAGGTATGGCCACCTACATCATGGTCGTATTCAGCCTCAATGTCTGGGGCCCCACTTACCTGATCCGCACATTTGACTACACCCCTGGGGAGGCCGGTTGGACCATGGGTCTGGCAATGATGGTAGGGGGAACAATCGGTCTGCTGTACGGCGGTTCCCTGGCGGACAAATGGTATGCGAAAGGGCAATTGGATGCCTACACCCGGGTGATCCTGTGGTCTGCGCTGTGCATGATTCCCTTTGTTGTTGCGTTGGGTTTTACCGAGAACGCCACCGTTGGCGTGCTTTGTCTGGCTCTGGGTATCTTCTTCTCCGCCTTCCAGGGTGGTATCGCGGGCGGGGTTATTCAATTGATGACACCCAACCAGATGCGTGGGCAGGCGGTGGCGCTGTACTTTCTCGGCGCCAATTTACTCGGGCTGGGCCTGGGCCCTACGGTCGTCGCCCTGGTCACCGATTTTGTCTTTCAGGATGACGCCGCTATCGGTAAATCTCTCGCGTTGACTGCGGCGATATTGGGGCCGTTGGCCATTGGCATTATTGCCAGTGGTCGCAAGCATGTACTGGCCTCGATTGAGGACGCACAGCAGTGGCATTGACGGTTGAGCCTGTCGGCGTTGCCTTTACCTGCGTTTGCAGTCGGGCCGGTAACCGAATAGCAGTGGAGTAGAGTTATGGAAGATCGCTATTTTGATCAGGAACACGCTATGTTCCGGGACGCGTTTCGCGCGTTTCTTGTAAAGGAAGTGCTGCCGCACCAGGAGCAGTGGTATGAAGACGGTGTTGTGTCCCGGGAGGTATGGTTAAGAGCCGGTGAGCAGGGCTACCTGCTGCCCTGGGCGGACGAAGCTCACGGCGGGCTTGGCATCAAGGACTTCAAGTATACCCAGATCGAAATTGAGGAGCTGATGCGAATCGGGGAGACCGGTTTTTATCTGCCCCTGCACAGTGCCCTCGTGGCCCCCTACATCGGTAATTTTGGCAACGAGGAGCAAAAGAAGCGGCTGCTGCCACCCTGTATACGGGGAGAGCATGTGCTGGCTGTGGCTATGACTGAACCCGCTGCGGGCAGTGACCTGATGGGGATGAAGGCCAGGGCGGTAGAGCACGACGACTACTGGTTGCTCAATGGTGCCAAGACATTTATCTCTAACGGGGTGTTGGCGGATGTTGTGGTCGTTGCTGCTAAAACCGACCCGGACAATCCACGTGCGGTTGGTCTGTTTATCGTCGAGCGGGGAATGGAGGGTTTTGAACGTGGCCGTCTGCTGAAGAAGATGGGAATGAAATCCCAGGATACCGCTGAACTTTTCTTTAACGATGTCAGGGTGCCCAAAGCCAACGTGCTCGGAGACGCCAGCAAGGGCTTCTATTATTTGATGCAGGGCCTGGCTGAAGAGCGGCTGATCGCCGCGGTGACCAATGTCGCGAGTTGCCAGGCGGCGTTCGACACCACCATGGACTATATCCAGCAGCGAACGGCTTTCGGAAAGACCCTCGCCAGTTTCCAGAATACCCGGTTTAAAATGGCGGAGATGCGTACCGAAATAGATATAGCCCAGGTCTATGCCGACCATTGCGTCACCCAGATTAACGACGGCAGTTTAAGCGCGGAGTCGGCGGCAAAAATCAAGTTGTTCAGCAGTGAACTGCAGGGGCGGGTGGTGGATGAGTGCATGCAGCTGTTTGGGGGCTACGGTTATATGGAGGAGTACCCGATTTGTCGCGCGTACTGTGACGCGAGGATTACCCGTATTTTTGGCGGCGCGTCAGAAATTATGAAAGAGATTATCGCCAAGTCCATTGGCCTTGCCGGATAGGCTTGAAGATACCTGATCGCTGAAAGTGTAAAGATTCTGTGCGACACAATCGCTGTTGCGTATAAAGAGGAAAAAAATGACTAAAGCCCTGAGTGGAGTGCGCATTCTGGATCTGACTCATATGTTGTCCGGGCCTTATGGCGCGATGATTCTGGCGGATCTTGGGGCTGACACGATTAAAGTTGAACCGCTGGCCGGTGAGGGCACGCGCAAGCTACTGGCGACGGACCCCAGGCATTCAGTGGAGGGCATGGGGGCCTATTTTATTACCCTGAACCGGAATAAGAAGAGCGTCTGCATAGATTTGAAGTGCCCCCGCGGTCTACAGCTTTTTTATGACCTGGTGAAAGAGTCGGATGTGGTTATTAATAACTTCAGTGCCGGGGTGCCCCAGCGCCTGAAAATCGATTACGACAGCCTGTGCAAGGTGAACCCCCGGATTATTACCTGCTCGGTCACCGGGTTTGGCTCCAGTGGGCCCAGCTACAAGCGGCCGGCGTTTGACCAGGTGGCGCAGGCCACTGGCGGCGGCATGTCGATAACGGGTAAGGACCCGGACAATCCGGTGCGTGCGGGCATCCCTATTGGTGACCTCGGGGGCGGCATGTTTGCAGTGATGGGCATTCTCGCGGCACTGATGGAGCGGGGTCGCAGTGGCGAAGGGCAGGATGTGGATATTTCCATGCTTGATTGCCAGATCTCCCTGCTGAACTATATGGCCACCATGCACTTTCTTTCCGGTGAAGATCCCGGCCCGATTGGCAACAGTCATTTTGTGCATGTGCCCTATAACAGTTATCCCACCCGCGACGGGCACCTGGTGGTGGCGGTGATCACCGATAACTTCTGGCAGAATATCAAAGAGGTGGTGCAGTGCCCGGAGTTTGAGCAGGAAAAGTACGATACCCAGCCGGCGCGCCTGGCGGACAAGGAAATGATTGATCGTATACTCGGCGAGGCCTTTGCAAGTAATACCACCGAATACTGGCTCGGCCGCCTGAATGCAAAACGTATTCCCTGTGCGCCGGTTAACAAGTTCAGTCAGGCGCTGAACGATGAGCAGATCCGGCATCGCAATATGGTGGTGGAATTGAAACATCCGGGCGGCGGGAGCACCTTTGGCCCCGGCAATCCGATCAAGCTGTCGCGCAGCGCTGAGGAAAGTTTTACTGAGGCCCCCCTGTTGGGGCAGCACACGGAATCCGTATTGAGAGATATCCTGCAGCTGTCGGCTCAGGATATTGAGGAACTGCATCGCGACGGGGTAGTACAGTGAGTGTGGGCGCTTCGGCGGCGCAGGGTAAGGTGCAGATAAATGAAGTGGGCCCGCGTGATGGCTTGCAAAATCAGGCCAGGATCTTGCAGCCGGAGCAGCGCCTGCGCTTGATAGAGGCACTGGTAGGTGCAGGGCTCAGCGCGATCGAGGTAGGCGCGTTTGTGTCTCCCAAAAGCGTGCCGTGCATGGCCGCAACCGACCAGGTAATCGCCGGATTGCCGGCAGCGGCGGTCAATTACTCCGCCCTGATCCCCAATCGTAAAGGCTATGACATGGCCCGGGCGTCGGGCATAGAAACCGTCAACCTGGTTGTCGCCGCTTCCAACACCATGAATGAAAAGAATATTCGTATGAGCACCTCCGAGGTGATGGCGATCAGTGCCGAGGTGATACAGCAGGCCCGCAGTGATCAGCTGTGCAGCCAGGTCTATATCGCCACTGCCTGGGCCTGCCCCTTTGAGGGTGCCGTGCCTGAGTCGGTGGTTATTGAGCTGGCAGGACAGTTGTTGGCCCAGGGTGTGGCGACCATCATCATCGCGGACACCATTGGCGCGGCGGACCCCGCAGTTGTCAGATCGCTTATGCAAGAGCTGGTAAAGGAATACGGGACCGGGCAGCTCAGCTGTCATTTCCACGATACCCGCGGTATGGGGGTCGCCAATGTTTACGCTGCAGTGGAAGTGGGCGTGCGCAGCTTTGATGCATCCATCGGTGGTCTGGGGGGGTGCCCCTTTGCCCCTGGAGCCACGGGGAATGTGGCCACTGAAGATGTGGTGCTGCTGTTGGAACAAATGGGCTTTATCACCGGTATCAACATGAAAAAGCTACTGCAGGCCGTGGATTTGGCTGCGGAGCTTACGGGTAGCTGCCAGGGCGGGCATGCGAGCAAATGGTTGAGGGGGCAGGCCGAAAAAGGCCTGCTTTAAATAGTGGTCTGGCGGTTGCGCAGAGCAGTGTCCGCAGGGTGTCGTGCGAGCTCATTGCGGACAAAGGTGTCACCATGACAATACAAGAAGTGGCTTGCGGGCTGCAGTTTCCCGAGGGCCCCATTGCAATGGCCGATGGCTCGGTCATCCTGGTAGAGATTATGCGTGGCACCTTGTCGCGCGTCAGTCCCGATGGGGTGGTCGAGGTTATTGTCAACCTCGGTGGAGGCCCTAATGGCGCCGCCATGGGGCCGGATGGTGCGATCTATATTTGCAACAATGGCGGTTTCGACTGGATTGACGTGGGGGGGCAGCCGTTTCCTGTGGGTCGTGCCAAAGACTACACCAGCGGGCGTATTGAGCGGGTTGAACTGGAGAGTGGCAAGGCAACGGTGCTCTATACCCACTGTGACGGTATTCCCCTGAGCGGCCCCAATGACATCGTGTTTGATGCCACCGGCGGATTCTGGTTTACCGATCTTGGCCAGCGACACGGGCGTCAGCAGGATCGCAGTGCTGTCTTTTACGCTCACCCTGACGGCTCGCTCATACGTGAAGTGATATTCCCTGTTGATTCACCTAACGGTATTGGTTTGTCGCCGGACGAGAAAACACTCTATGTCGCCGACACGGCCTCGGCGCGGCTTTGGGCCTACGATATCGGCGCCCCCGGCGAGATCCAGGCACAGGCGGGTCACTACGCCGGGCGCTGTATTGTCGGTATGCCCGGGCTGCAACATTTCGATTCCCTGGCAGTGGATGTGCAGGGCAATATTTGCGTTGCTACCATTCTCAATGGCGGCATCACCAGCATCTCACCGGATGGTTTGCAGATACTGCACACGCCCACGGGAGATATTGCGACCACGAATATCTGCTTCGGGGGTGAGGAGTTGAAATCGGCCTTTATAACCCTTTCCGGTAGCGGCCGCCTGGTTGTCATGGACTGGCCCACGGCGGGATTGCCGCTTAATTTTCTCAACAAGTAATGCGGTCCGGGGGCCGGCAACAGGCCTGGTAATGTCAAGCGAATTGACAAATGAGCGACTGCTGATCTAGTATTCCAAGCTGTTATGGGCGGCCTTCTATCCGGTGTGCCTGAAGGGGTATCCGCAAGCCTGATCGCGGCCCCCTATTTTTTGACAACTTCGTGGAGGGCAACACCATGTTAGCAGCCAAAACCCGATCTGCAGGTAAGTTACAGCCGCTTGGCAACGTACACCACGCGGCTTATCGGTGTCTGGACGCGGCTCAGACCCGATGGTTCTATGAAGATGTGCTGGGCTTGCCGCTGGCGGCAGCGATGGTCTTTGATCACGTTTCCGGGATGGAAGAGAAGCGCGACTATATGCACTTGTTTTTTCAGCTGGGTGATGGCAATTTCCTGGCTTTCTTTGACGATCCAGACACCGCCACAGCTGAGGACTTCGGTCGCAAGGACAGCTTTGATGTTCATGTTGCGCTGGAGGCCGAAAGTTACGAGCAGATGATCGCCTGGCAGGAGCACATCAATGCCTGTGGCAAGAGCTGCCTGGGCCCCGTCGACCACGGGTTTGTGCATTCAGTGTATATGTACGACCCGAATGGCCTGCAGGTGGAAATCACCAGTAAGTCACCGGGTTACCAGGAGATCATGAAAGAAGAAATGGCCCATGCCGATGAATTGATGGCAGCGTGGACGCGCAAAACACGGGAGCAGAAGGAGGCCTTGTTTGGTGCCGAGGCGCTCGACAAGCGCGGCCGCCAGCGCACCTGATTGTAAGCCTTACCCCGGCCGAATAGAGCGAACTGATTGGTTTGCCGCGCTACGTTTTTACTTCCCCGATTTTTCCCTTATCCCTGCCCTGATCTCCTCGATGACTATTGCGGCGTGGGGGTTCAGTTGAATCGAATTCCAGTATGCGGCAATTTTCGGATAGGCTGCCAGTGGCTCATCAATACCGAAGTAGGGCAGATAGGTAACAACAAAGAGCAGGATCGGCACCAGGCTGCAATCGGCAAGGCTGAGCCGGTTGCCGACCGCGAAAGTCCCGTCGCCGATAAAATGCTCCAGCGAGGTCATTCCGGCCCGCAACCGTTCTAGGCCATCATCTACCACGTTTTGATCGCGATGCTTGCGTGACAGGTGGGCGAACAAGGGTGTTAGCGAGGCCATGATATACAGGTCTGCGATGCGGCACAGAAGACGCATACGCGCACGTTCGGCAACGGTCTCGGCCAGCAGGCTGGGCTCGGGGAAGCACTCTTCCAGGTAGGCGCAAATGGTATCTGATTCCGGTATTACCTGGTCCTGATCCAGCAGTACCGGTATTTTGGCGAGGGGGCTGGCTGTGGCAATGTCCTCTTTGCTTATTTCCGTGGGGTATTCCAGCAAATCAACGATGATATCCTTGGCATAAATTTGCATCCTGCAGCGCGCTGCAAAAGGCGAAAGTTTTGCGGTGTATAATTGCATAGCTAATTCTCGCTTAGAGAAACCTGGTTTAACGGTTCGGCTGGTGTAACAGGGCGGCGTCTCTTTCCCCAAAATCCCAACCCGGTCCATCATCGCGGTAGGTCTTTAACATGCGCCGTGCTACCGATTGAATATGCACTTCGTCAGGGCCGTCGTAGATGCGCGCTTCCCGGGCAAGTCGGTACATACGGCTCAGGGGGGTGTCATCGGTTAAGCCTGCTGCACCGAATACCTGAATAGCGCGGTCAACGACATTGTGTACCATTTGCGCGCCGACAACCTTGATCATGCCGATCTCTACCCGCGCATCGTCACCGGAGTCGATGCGCCGTGCAGTGTCGAGCGTGAGCAGCCGGCAGGACTGTATTTCTGTAGCGCTGTCGAACACATGTTTCTGCAGCAGTTGTTTGTCTGTCAGAGGGCTGCCGAATGCACGGCGTGCGTGCAGTCGCTCACACATCAGATCGAAGGCGCGCTGCGCTTGTCCAAGCCAGCGCATGCAGTGGAATATTCTGCCCGGTCCCAGCCGTTTCTGGGCAATAACAAAGCCCTGTCCACGGCCGCCCAGGAGGTTTTCTTCCGGCACCCTGATATTGTCGTACTCTACTTCGAAGTGCCCACCGTTGATGCCGAGCACCGGTGTTTCCCGAATGATGTTGTAGCCCCGGACATTGGTGGGCACGATAATCATGCTGAAGGCGTGATGGCCGGGTGCCTCGGGCTCGGTGCGGCACATGATAGTGGTATAGGCCGCCTCATCCGCGCCGGAGGTAAACCACTTGCGCCCGTTGATAATCCAGTGACCGTCCTCCAGCACTGCGGTGGTCTGCAATTGGGTGGGGTCGGAGCTGGAAATGTCCGGTTCGGTCATGGCGAAGCTGGGGAATATATCGCCGTTAACCATGGGCTGGAGAAACTCCTGGCGCCAGCGCTCTGAGGCATAATTATTCAGCATGATGGAATCCTGCAGCGTCAGGGTGCCGAAGATTTTCCAGCCGTGTTCTGATCGTCCGATCACCTCGTTGATATACACGTAGTCCATAAACGGCATGCCGTGACCGCCAATGTCCTGCGGGTGCCCCAAAGCCCATAACCCTTCCTGCTTGGCCTCTTCCATCAAGCGGGCCATGGTCAGATTGGCGTTGCTGCGGTCTGTGCCGTGTAATATGTGCTCGACCGGATATACTCTCTCTTCGAGGAATTGCTTTATCGCGGCCCTGACAGATTGCCAGCCGGGGTGCAGATCTTCAGGTAGTTTGTGCCGACTGTCGTTCATTGAGTGCTCGTCGCAAGTGGATTGGTGATCTGGAGAGGCATTGCTCGACCATAATAGCGATTGTAATATTTATGTAAATATAATTGACAAAAATTCGCGCTGCGACGATATTGAAGTTGACCCGGACCGCGACTCTATCGGGCATGCTTCACTCCCTAATCGCTACACTATTAACCGATACCATCGAGTTCTATTGCCATGCCGAAAAAACAGACGAAAACCAACCTGGATCAGTTGTTGATGCGTGGCTTCTACTGGATGGATGAAAGCCTGCAGCGCAACCTCAGGGCCAAGGGTGGCCCGAAAGTCACTCACTCCCAGTCGATGGTTATACTGACTATTGGCGAGGGTGTTCAGCGCCCATCTGCTATTGCCGAGCGTCTGGGGGTTAGCCGCCAGGCGGTACATCAGTGCCTGCAGGAACTGATCAGGTTGAAGCTGGTAGAGCTGGTAGCCGATCCGCAGGACGGCAGGGCCAAGCTCGCCAGACTCAGCGAGCAGGGGATGCCTGTTCGCGTCGTTGCACATAAAGTCCTTTTTGCACTGGAAGACGAGTTGGGCGAACGCATCGGCAAGCGCAATCTGCAGGCACTGCGCAAGGCCCTGGAACAGGATTGGGGGGAGCCGGCCAGCCTCAAATAGGGCGCCGCGAACCACCGCGTTGGGCGCAGACTTTGCTGGCTACTGTTTCGCCACATATCCTCCTGTGTTTAGGGCGTGAATTCCCTTGTGCTGGCAATAGAAAAATGTCAATAAAATTGACATAAATGCACTGGGGAAGTTATCGTTGTTCACCAGCGAAAAATACCAAAGCAGCTGACAACAAAAGAAAGCCTGTTAAATACCCACAATAATTTATCTCGGCCACCATCGGTGGTGGGGTAGCCGTACATAACGAATAACCTGTAGGTGGTCGCAGTGGATGTAACCGAAATCAGAACCCTGTCAGAACTCGTCCCACACCACGCCTCAATTCGCCCCGATACCGAGGCGGTAGTCTATGGCGCGCATATCTTAAGCTTTGAGGACCTTGATCACCACAGCAACAGGGTGGCGCATGGCCTGCTTGCGGAGTGCGACGGCCCCCATAGCCGGGTGGCAATCCTGGACCGCAACAGTGAGCGTTTTTTCGAGGTACTGTTTGGCACCGCGAAAGCCGGAAACGTGCTTGTCACCGTAAACTTCCGTCTGACCTCGCCGGAAATTCAGTACGTGTTGCACGACTCCCAGGCTGAGGTGGTTTTTGTCGGTGAGGAGTACGCTCCTCTGGTGGATGCCATTGCCGAGAATCTGCCCCGCCTAAAGCGGGTAATTGTCATGGGAGATGAAGCGGGAGGCAAATACAGGGCATGGCGCGATCCGCAACCGGCATCCCGGCCTGGTATTGAGGTGGCCCCAGCGGACATCGCAGTGCAGATGTATACCAGTGGCACCACTGGCAATCCCAAGGGCGTCGAATTATCGCATCGGGCGATGGTGGGCGCGGCTCTGGCGGGGCTCAGCGTCTGGCCCTTTTTATACGAGCCAGGGGCCGCTGTGCTGGGGACTATGCCTCTATTCCATATTGCGGCAGCAAACTTGTGTATAGCCGCGCTTTTCGTCGGTGCCCGGGCGGAGATAGTGCGGGAGACCAGTCCTCCTGAGCTGGCCAGGATACTGATCGAGAAACAAATCACCCTGGTACCGGTGCCCGCCACGATAATTCATGAAATGCTGCGCACGCCGGGCGTTCGGGAGCAGGATTTCAGTGCCCTCAAGACGATGTTGATTGCGGGCTCGGGGATATCTGTGGAGCTGCTGCGTGAAGCGCAGCAGGTGTTCGGGTGCGGCTTTGCGCTGTCCTATGGCAGTACTGAAACCTGCGGTGGCATGACTTACCTCGGGGCCCAGGATTGCACTGCTGACGCTGGCAAACTGCTGAAATCTGCAGGAACTTTGTTGGATCAGTCCGAAATTCGCATAGTGGATGAGCAGGGCCTGGATCTGCCGGCTGGTCAGGTAGGTGAGATTCTGTGTCGCAGCAATCGCCTGATGACAGGCTATTGGGGGCGCCCGGATGCGACTGCAGAAGCCTTGCGGAATAACTGGTTTTACTCGGGCGACGCCGGTTATATGGATGAAGAAGGGTACCTGTACGTGGTTGATCGCATCAAGGATATGGTGATCAGTGGCGGTGAAAATATCTATCCCACAGAGATAGAGCAGGTGATGCGCACCCATGCGGCGGTAGATGACGTGGCAGTGGTGGGTATCCCGGATGAAAAATGGGGTGAGGCGCTGCTGGCCTTTGTTATTCGTAAGCCGGGTGCCAGTATATCTGGCAAAGAGTTGGAGTCTTTTCTGCGCGAAAGGTTGGCGGGGTTCAAGGTGCCGCGCAAATACGAATTTCTGGGAAGCTTCCCATTGAATGCTACCGGCAAGGTTCTGAAGCGGGAGCTGCGCGCCCCTTATTGGGACGGAGAAGATAGGCAGTTGGGCTGAAACCGACTCAGGCTATAAGCCTGGGGCTTTGATGTAACTGCACCGACAGGTTCTAGCTGCCTCGGCTCAATCCTGACGAATCCTGCTCTGTGACAAACCGGGTCACTTCGGATAGTGCACAACCACGTCTATAACACTGTGAGCTGTACGTCTATTGCTCGAATTAATCGTGGCATAAAAGCGCGAACATCGTTGACACAGAGTTAAGACTAATATAATTTAATCAACATTAAAAATAATTAGCACCATCTAACCGGATTCGGTTGATTGGTGTTTTTAACCAGGCAGAAAAAACACCTTCTGAAGTCGATAACTGTACTCCAGCATAAATGTAGGGGATTTATTATGCGTTCACCGTTTATCAAGGCAGAAAAGCACTCTCTGGCTCTACTTGCAGCTTCTATCATCGCGGCTTTCCCGGTCCAGGGGGTTGCGCAGGGATTAAGTACGCTTGAAGAGGTTATAGTTACAGCGCAGAAGCGCGAGGAAAGCGCTCAGGAGATTCCAATTTCAGTGGCGGCTTTTACCGGAGAAAGTTTTGGTCGGCTGGGCGCCACAGATATCACCTCGGTAAATGGCATCGCGCCGAATATCGTTCTTCAAACTGAAGGGCTGGTGCCCAATGTTCCCATGTTCTCGATTCGGGGTATGAGCCATTCGGATCCTGATCCGAACAGTGACCCAAAGACCAGCACCATTATAGATGGTGTGTACGTCCCCTTCGTCGCTGCGACGATGCTGGATATGTTTGATATAGATCGCGTAGAAATACTGCGTGGTCCCCAGGGAACCCTGTTCGGGAAAAATAATCTGGCGGGAACCATTAGCGTGATCAGCTCCAGGCCAACCGGGGAATTTGGTGGCAAAATAAGTGCGAGTGCAGGTGAAAACGGCTTGCAGCACTACAAGTTCAAAGTGAACTCTGACTCCTTTGCGAATGATACGTTGTCAGCAAAACTGGCAGGTAGTTACCGCGAATACGATGGTTACACCAGAAACATAACCACTGGCAACAAGCTTAACGAGCAGCAAGTATACTCTTTTCGCGGAGCCATCAAGTACATTCCAACGGACACCTTCGATGCCACCTTAATCGCCGATTACACCGACGACAAGTTCACAGGCCCGGGCGGTCACAGTGTTGATGTGCCCGAGATACAAGGTGATGTCTATAAAGCAGCCCTGAACTTTGACCCAAAAACCAAGACCGACTCGACGGGGGTAACTCTCGAGGCCAACTGGGATGTGGAGGTGGGAACTCTTACGTCGGTGATTGGTTACCGCGAGCTGAATTATGACAATCACGGTGACTTTGACGGCACACCTTACGCGGGTATTCCGCCGCAGCAAGCCCTCGATGTAAACCGTAACTTCGACGGAGATAACTCAAGCATCGAACTGCGATTTACCAGTACCGCCTGGGATGACCGAATCGACTATGTTACCGGTGTTTATTACTCGGAAGATGACTGGACCCAGGTCAACGATGTCGGTGTGTTCCAGACTCCCTCGATTGGCAGTTATGGTACCAACAAGCAAAGTAGTAAAAGTTATGCTGCATTTGCTCAGGGTGACATCACCATCCTGGAAGATTGGACACTGACTCTCGGCGGGCGTTACACCAAGGACGAAAAAAGCTATTCGCTGGAAAGTGCGCCGGTAAACAATGGCGTTGTCGGGCCGGCATTTTTCGTCAAGAAGAATGATGATTGGGATCATTTTTCCCCAAGGGTAGCTGTTGAGTACCGTTTCAATGACGACGTTATGACCTATGCATCTGTCTCAGATGGCTATAAGGGCGGTGGCTACAATTCCAGGGCGACTCTGCCAGAATTGGTAGGCCCCTATGATGAAGAGAAGGTCACAGCCTATGAAGTCGGCATAAAAAGCGACTGGATGGACGGCAAGATGCGCCTCAACGCGGCGGCTTTCTACAACGAGTACAAGGATTTGCAGGTTGCCGTGCAGCGCCCCGGTCTGGTGCGCGCTGAAAGTATCACCACTAACGTCGCCAAGGCGGAAATATCCGGGTTTGAAATTGAATTGACGATTATCCCAATGGACAACCTGCAAATTGGCGTCAATCTCGGCGTGTTGGATTCGAAATATACCGATTTTTGTGACGATACCGAGGGTGCGTCGGCGTATATGCCATCGAATTGCGGTGGCTTTGAGATAGAAGTCGGTCCGGGACAATGGCTTATTGCAGAGGATCAGACTGATCTGGATCTGGCGAACGCGCCAGACACCAGTGCAAGTTTGATCATCGATTACGATATACCCGTTTCGCTGGGCATGGTGAGTTTGCACGGTGATTGGCGCTATACGGATAAGTACAACACCTGGGGCCGTAGTAACCAGAAGGACTTTTACCGTGATTCAGTAACCCTGTTCAATGCACATATCACGTTCACTGATATGGACGAGCGCTACGCCTTGAGCGTGTTTGGCCGCAACCTTACCGACGAAGAGGTGATGTCAGGAGCTGTTCAGACCGGTGCCAACCCCATAACCCAGTTTTACCAGCCTCCGCGCGAGGTGGGGGTCGAGTTGACGTACAATTTTTAGGCGAGAGTTCCACCTTGCCAGGGGCTCTTGCGGGAGCCCTTTTTTTTTCAAGAGAATTTCCTGCTGATGGCTGCTCAGAACGGAATCGACTCTGGTCCAAATCGCCGCAGTAAAGAGTTGACTTTAATCTGTATTAAAATAATATTGTCTCTATCAAAAAATATTACCTATGATAAAAATAGTAGAATTTCACCAGTAATTGTTCCTGACAGAAAACTCAAAAAATAAATAAATCAATTAGTTATAGTCTGTAGAGGGGTCATGGTATGAGAGTATTCAAATGTGCTAAAAAGCGCTTGGTGGCGGCGGTTGCCATCGGGTCGGGTCTGCTGGGCGCAAACGTCTATGTGCAGGCGCAGGCCCTGGAAGAGGTGATAGTTACTGCTCAAAAGCGCGAACAGAGCGTGATGGACGTGCCTATATCCATCGGTGTCATGACCGGTGCCACCATCGATGAGTTTGATATATCCGATATGACGGATTTACAGAGTTTTATGCCCAGCCTCACGGTACAGTCCACCTTTGGCAACTACGCTGTTCGAATTCGAGGCATCGGTTCCGGCGTCACCAATCTGGCATTTGACTCCTCGGTTACCGTGTATAACGACGGTGTGTACTGCGGTCGTTCCAAGTGCCTGGAATCTGCGTTCCTTGACGTAGAGCGCATTGAAGTTGCCAGGGGCCCGCAGGGTGCCCTCTTTGGCAAGAGCACAGTTGCCGGTGCCATCAGTATGGTCTCGCGCAAGCCAACTGATGAGTTTGAGGGCTATGTGCGCGGTAATTACGATATTGAAACAGAGAGTTACGTGGCCAATGCTGTCGTATCCGGCCCCCTGACCGATACCTTGCGCGGGCGTCTCGCCACCTCGTATACCGAGACCAGTGGCTGGGTGAAAAACCCGTACGTGAGCGATGATGAACCGAACGGAGACAGCTGGATTGCTCGCGGCGCCCTGAGCTGGGACGCAAGTGATATAACCACCTTTGACCTGAAGGTCGAGGGTGGCGATAGCAATTCCCATGGCCGGAGCAACCAACTGGTTTCAGATCTGGGGCTGTTTCCGGCCATTAATACGGACCCGAATCCGGAGTACAAGGCAGATGACAAGCGCCGGGTGAGTACGGGTATTCCCGGCAGAGAGGATTTTCTCGACTCCGAGTTCGGGATGGCCACACTCACCATGAATACTGAGGCGTGGAACCATGCCATTGTGGGCATAGCCAATTACTGGAGCTATGAACAGAAGTGGTGGTTGGATGTGGATGGCACACCGGATCCGTATCTAAATACCTACCTGTCCGACAAGTACGATTCGACTTCCCTTGAGCTCAGGGCTTTGTCGCCTACGGGGCAAACGATTGAATACATCGCCGGCATCTGGTACCAGGATTCCACAACCGAGACGCGGCAGTATGCATCTTACGCTCCCGAGTTTTTTGAAGGTCTCGGTTTACCACCCGCTATCATCTCACCGATCAATAACGGTATGGACCGTAATTTTGATCGCGACACCAGCGTGTATTCAATCTATGGGCAGTTAACCTGGAACATTACCGATCAGTTGAGTTTGATAACGGACCTGCGCTATACCGATGAGGAGCAGGACGGTAAAGGTTGGGCGCTCCCCATTCAGTTACCAGACGGTTATAACGGGGTTTATGCGCCGCCGCCACCGTCATATGCTGGCTTTGATGCCGAGTATCATTTCAAAGAAAATCGCTCGGATGACAAAGTCGATCCCTCGATCCGTCTGCAGTACCAGGTGAACGACGATATCATGGTGTATGCCGTTTATGCTGAAGGCTCCAAGCCGGGTGGTATGAAGGCTAACGACCCGGACCTGGGCGATCAATTACTGGCAGTGCAAGATCCCGCCTTTTACGAGAAATATGTAGGCCAGCCTACAGTAACCAAGGAGGACTTGATCAACGGGGTAGAACTTCAGCAGGGTAATGGCATCTTCGACTTCGAAAAAGAGGAAGCTACCAACTACGAGATTGGCGGAAAAATGACGTTCCTGGATGGGGCGGCCACTGTGACGACGGCCATATTCCACATGGAATTCGACAATTTGCAGACCTCGTCTTACAACGGTACGGCATTTATTATTGGCAATGCCGCCTCTGCCGATGTTGACGGTTTTGAGTTGGAGACAACCTGGCAGGCAACAGACAATCTGAGATTGCAGGCAATGGCCGCGTATATCGATGCATCTTACAGTGACTATACGCAGGGGCAGTGCCCGGTGGGCGAAGGTAATATACCAATAGATCCGAACTGTATAGATGGGCAGGCAGATTTGAAGGGCGAGCCACTGGAGCGTTCACCGGAGTGGGAGGGGAATATACTGGCGTTCTGGAACAGCCAGCTTACTTCCACTCTCAACCTGGTAGCCAATGCGTCAGTGCATTATTCGGATGAATATTGGGTTCGGGTTGACTACGCTCCCAAGGGGAAACAGGACTCTTTCTATACATATGATGCGCGTGTGGGAATCGCCGCTGCCAACGACAAATGGGAAGTGGCTGTCATCGGTAGAAACCTCAGTGACGAATATACCATCCAGCACGCCTACGAGATTGCGGGTTCAGAATTCCAGAGTCTGACTCAGGGCAGGACAGTATCACTGGATGTGATTTATCGTTTCTAACTTGTAGAAAAAGGGATTCAGAAGCTTTTCTCCTGAATCCCTTTCTTACCCGTCAAAGCTTTTCTCTCGTTCGTTCTCCCTGTCGCTCATACGCTCAGGCCATTCCCTCACCCTGGTACTGCTTGCGCAGCTCACGTTTCAGGACTTTACCGTTGGGGTTTCGCGGCAGATCCTGTCTGATTTCCACAGCACTAATACGCTGTCTTTGTCCCACGCGCGCGTTGGTCCATTCAAGTATCTGCCCGGCGCTGTCGAGATCGCTTGCGCTGCGCAGCACAACCAGTGCCAGTGGAGTTTCACCCCAGGTCTCATGTGGCACACCGATCACAGTTGCTTCCGACACCTGGGGATGCTCCACCATGATCGCCTCGATGTCGGCGGGATAAATATTCTGTCCGCCCGAGAGAATCATGTCCTTTTTCCGGTCCACGATAAATAAATAGCCGTCATCATCCACCCGGCCAACGTCGCCGGTACGCAACCACTGTAAACCTTTTGCGTCGATGTACATGGCTTCGCGGGTGGCATCGGGGCGTTTATGATACTCCAGCATCCAGTGCACGCTGCGGGCGCAGATTTCGCCGGTGCTACCCCAGGGCAATTCGTTGTCATCATCATCCAGTAGCAGGTAGTCATGACCGCGCACAGGTTTGCCAACCGAAGATAGCTTGCCTTCTGCTTCCTCGGGTTGCAGGGTAGTCATAAACCCTTCGGTCAGGCCATATAGCTCGATAACACTACAGCCCAACTGTTCGATAACCTGCTTTTTAAGGCCCTCAAATAGCGGGGAGCCCCCGGATATCACAGCTTCGAGTGAGGCGACTGCCGCGGAGTTAAAATTGGGGGCTTCCAGCACTCTCTGGAACTGCAGTGGCACCATCATGGTGTGGGTGACACCGTATTTCTGTACCGTGTCAATCCAGTTGGAGGCATCAAATTTCTTCTGTATAACACAGGTCGCGCCGACTATCAGCGAGCAGAACAGCGACGCCCAGGCGATATTGGAATAGAGGCCAATAGGGCATATCGAAACCGTGCCAAAATGGTAGCGATGCGCCAGTGCCAACTCGTACATGGACTGAGTGCGTCTGCGGTGGGCATGCTTTATACCCTTGGGCAAGCCGGTTGTTCCAGAACTGTAGATGATATTACAGGGATCCTCGTCATCAATCGCAATGTCCGGATTACTGTCGTCCTGCCCCAATCGCCAGGTTTCATAGGCCGGTGCGCCGCCTCCCTCGTCACCGTGGACCACGATTGAGTGGATATCACCAAGCCGATTGGCCATGCGCGGAAACTGGTCCGGTGTAAAAAACATCGCGCGCACATCTGCGTCCCTGAGCATGGTCTCCAGGCCGTTTTCGTTCACTGCAAGATTGAGCGGTACAACCACAGCGCCGGATTTAAAAACGCCGAACAGAATCTCCGCGTATTCGACGCAGTTACCCATAAGAATGGCGACGCAGTCGCCCTTGCCAATGTCGAGAGCCTTGAGCCCATTGGCCACCTGGTTTGAGCCCCGATCGATCTCACTCCAGGTGAGAGATTTGTCCTCATCAATAATGGCGGCCTTGTGCGGATACCACTTTCCGTGGAGGCGGACCATATCGGGCAACAGCGGTGCTTTAATATCAAACTGCATGGTGGAGACTCCTGTGTTATCAATGGATTTTTTCAGGCCAGAATGCTTGCGCCGCGGCCCTTGCCTCGCTGCCCAAAAATGCAGCGGCTGCCCGTGATGAATAGGACAGCTCCTCGCGAGGACTGGCCTCGATATACAGTAAGCGCGGCATGGAATGTTCTCCGGAGAATCATGAACTGTGCGACTAAACGGCCATTGCTGTCACTCAGGAGCGTTTCTGATACACAAATTAACGTAAAGATAGTTTACAATAAACAGCTGTTGTGGCCCAGTATTTTGCAAGCATAGGAGGCAGATGCATGGCTATTGATTTTGCTATTGACCCGATGTCTGAGGATTTTCGCAGCAACAGTGCGCAATACTATTCACAACTGTTGCGGGAGTGACCGGTTGCTGCCACCGAGCAGGGCCATTGGCTGTTCTGCAAGCATGCCGATGTTCACCGAATTCTGACTGACAACGATTGTTTCCGGCGCCCCGTGGACTGGTCGGTTGAGCGCAAACCGGAGGGCCCGCTCAGGGAGTTTGCCAGAAACAACATGATCAGCATGAACCCGCCACAACATACCCGTTTTCGCCAATCGGCAGCCCGGGGCCTCTCGCGTAAGGCGTCGGCGGCGATGGCAACGAAGATCGAAAGCCTGGTGGATAAATTGCTCGATGATATGAGCAAAAAAGACGGCGGTGATTTTATCACTGACTTTGCCTTTCCGCTGCCCGTTTACGTGATATGTGAATTGCTGGGAATATCCCATGAGGATCATGACATGTTCGGCCAGTGCACTGCCGACATGTTGGCCAGCCTGGAGATGTCTGCAAGTGAGGAGGTTTTTGACAGGGGGAGTGCCGCGGCAAACATCCTCTTTGATTATTGTAAGGCTGTGGCTGCCGACAGAGAGAAAGCGCCACGTGACGATCTGATCAGTATGCTGATTGATAAGGAGCGTGAAGACAAGATGAGCCGGGATGAACTGATCTGGCTCACTATCACGATGTTGATCGCTGGCCATGAAACAACAACCCACATGCTGGGCAACGGGATGCTGGCATTGGTCAGGCATCCCGGGCAGTACGAACTACTGGCCAACAATCCGGGTCTGTCGGCCGGTGCGACAGAAGAAATATTGCGTTATGACCCGACCCTCTATGTTCTCTTCCGGGAGAGCATAGTGGATGTTCAGATGGGGGGGTATAACATACCGGCTGGGAGTTTCCTGTTGTCCTCGCTGTACGGAGCAAATCACGACCCGGAGGTGTTTGATGGCCCCGATTGTTTTGATATACGACGGGCCAATGCCAATATGCATCTCACTTTTGCCGCGGGGCGCAATCTGTGTCTGGGCCACTGGCTGGCGCGCCTGGAGGGCGAGATAGCCTTTGCCAGAATATTCAAGAAAATTAAAAATTTTCAGATGACGGGAAATCCGCTGCCCCGGAATGGCCTGATGTTCAGAGGCCACTTCTCTTTGCCCATGAGTTGGCAGGCAATCGTGTGATTTCGTGGCGGAAGTGGGACGCTAGATCGACCTGCCTTCGTTTTCCCAGTAGGGCTTGCGCAATTCTCTCTTCAGTACCTTATTGGCAGCGCTTAACGGGAATGCTTCCCGGGTAAACTTTACGCTGCGAATACATTTGTAGCCGGCCAGGGACTGCTTGCAGTAGTCGATCAAATCCTGTTCAGTCAGTGATTTTCCTTCTGCTGTACGCACTATGGCATGCACCTGTTCTCCCCATTTCTCGCTGGGTATTCCTATAACGGCACATTCGATGATGGCCTCATGCCGCAACAGCACTGCCTCAACTTCGGCGGGATACACGTTCTCAGCGCCCGAAATAATCATGTCCTTGATGCGGTCTGCTATATACAAAAAGCCGTCTTCATCCAGATAGCCGGCGTCCCCGGTATGCATCCAGCCGCCACGTAGTGCCTCGGCAGTGGCCTCGGGCAGGTTCCAATAGCCGGGTGTAACTCCTGCGCCGCGCACGCAGATTTCTCCAGTCTCGCCGCTGCGTAGTTGTCGATCCTGATCGTCGACAATTTTCAGTTCCACACCAATAACCGGAACCCCCGCTGATTTTAGCTTGCCCGCGTGGGGCCCGGCTGTGACGTGGTATTTTGGCGGTAGCACTGTCACTGTAGGGCCCCCTTCCGTTTGCCCGAAAACCTGAAAAAATTCCGCCTGCGGAAACACCTCCAGGGATCGGGTCAGTACCCGTTCATGTATCGGAGAGGCGCCATAGGTAATCTTGCGCACACTGGACAAATCAAATTCCGCGACTTGTTGGTGGTTGACGACCATGTCAAGCATGGTTGCGACTACAGGAAGCTTGGTCAGGCGCTCGTCTTCGATAGCTTGCAGGGTAGCCAGGGCGTTAAACCGCGGGGGTATATATGCCGTCGCCGCCAGTGCAGCCACAGCCATACTGTTTTCCCCACCCGCGGCGTGAAACATAGGCGGAATAATGAGGAACCGGTCGTCTGCGGTAACCCCTACAGCGCTGATCCACTGCAGAATATTGATATAAAGCCCCGCGTGCGTAATCATCACACCCTTGGATTTCCCGGTTGTGCCGCCGGTATAGAACAGTGCCGCAAGGTCCTGGTCTTTTCTGCCGGCATCGGCGGCCACCGGAGAACTCAGCAGTAACTTCTCGTGTGAGTGCATGCCGGCAACAGACTTGTCCTCCCCAAGACAAATCACCTGTTCCACCGTGCGAAGTTCATTGCGGATGTTTGCCAGCACATCGATAAAGTCATCGCTTACCACGAGAATCTTTGCACCGGCGTCATTGATCCAGTCGGCGACCTCGCAATCGGCCAGGCGGGTGTTTATTGGCACCAGCACGCCGCCAGCCCAATTCACCGAGAACAGATATTCCATGTAGGTGTCGCTGTTGGGGGCGAGAATCGCGACGCGGTCATTGGCTTCAATGCCCAGGTTCTGAAGCATGCCTGCGGCCTTCTGTACCCGCGCCAGAAACTCCAGCCACGTTCGTTTTCGGCCATCACAAATGGTCGCAATGCCGTGGCCATTTATCGCGGCTGCCCGGCGGGGGAATTGTGTCAGCGAAAGCATGGCTGTCTCCAATAGTGCGAATTTTTATCATTACCGGTTATGGGCCAGGTCGCTTTCGCGGGCAGTTGGGCGATCCGTGGCCTCGAGTTCAGACGAAGTGTAACTGTTAATAAACTTGACTAAAATAGACCTTGTAGCGGGGTCCAATAAAAAATAGGGAAGGAGATATTTACATTGAAAATAAAGTCAATATAATTGACAAAAAGCACACGATCTCGAAAGTGACTAAAACAGGGCCGATTGTAGATTGCTGGTCGGTCATTCCATTGATTGCCACGTTCCAACAAGCCTGCGCCGCACAGGTTTTCAGCTCAGGTGGGAAACAAGCCCAACATGATCGAGATAATCAGGGAGATACTTGGCCCCTACTACCTGCAGATAAAGTTTATTCACATCTTGTTCGTGGCTATGTGGGTGTTCAGCACATCAGTAGCATATGCATTCTACGTGCTGCCTGTTTTCAAGGCCTGGCGTAGAAACCCCGGCGACCCGGAAATAGTTGTCGCTCGCAACTGGGTAATGGAGCGCTTCGACGACGGTGTATCCTATGAACATATTGCTTTCCCAATGGTGCTGATAACCGGCCCGCTGCTTTACATACTGGGTGGCTGGAATACCAGTATGGCGTGGATGGACCTGAAGTTGTTGATAGTGATAGGCCTGTTTATTCCAATCGAAATTCTTGATTACTATATGTCTCACTTTGGTGGCAACAAGCGGAAAATCCGGGATTCTGGCGACATGGAAAAATATGAGCGTTATATGCAAAGGCACTGGTGGTTTTTTCTGGTCACCACCCCGGCTGTGATGGTTTACGGCGTGTTGATTATGTATTTGGCGATTACCAAGCCCTTTTAATTTTCCTTGCTGGTATAGAATCATCAGTGCGGATGACTGGCATGAAACGGGAGGATGGCGCGTGGAATTCAGTGGTAGCCCAAAGAAGTATTTACGAATAGCTGTTGGCGGCTCAATTGTCCTGAATTTGTATCTCTATCTGGGCTTGACCGGAGTGCTTTTTTATTGCCATCAGCAGACCTGGATGTTGGGGTGGAAACCGGTGCTGGTGACGATATTGTTTACTGCCGCGTTCGCCAGGCTGGCGTACCGCTGGATTATGCGTCTGGACGCGCAGTTTGGTTCGGGAAAAGGCTGGAGCCTGGAGAGCCAGATGGTTAAGCTGCCGGAGCCTGTCACCCGAACTAAAAAATCGCGAAAATAAAGAGAGTAAGTCATGGTTGTTTCAAAATCATTTGCCGAGCGTTTGCGCGCCGGCGAGCGCCTGCTGTCGGCGTCGGTAGCGGTATCCCCCGTTGTTGCAGAAGTGCTGGGGCAATGTGGCTTTGATTGGTTGTTTATTGATGCAGAAACACTGCCGCTCACACTTCCAGATATCCAGAACATGATCCGTGCCGCCGACGGCACGGGTACAGCGGCGGTTGTTCGTCTCAACAATGACCACGAGGCTGATATACGCCAGGTCCTGGATATGGGTGCTGCCGGGGTCATCATTCCCCTGGTAAAAACTGCCGAGCAAACGCGCAGGATTGTTGCCGCGGCCAAATACCCGCCGCTGGGTGAGCGTGGGTTGGCCAAGGGCAGGGCCCAGGGCTACGGCAGCAATACGCAGCAAGCGGTGCAGCGGGCCAATGTTGAAACCGCGATCATAGTGATGGTAGAGGAAGCACAGGGTCTCGCCAACGTGGAGGAGATTGCCGCGGTAGAGGGGCTGGATGGTATTTTTGTCGGCACTGGTGATCTGGCCCTGAGCCTGGGTTGTCTAGGTGATCCCATGCACGCGGACATGCAGGCGGCGTTTAAGCGTATCGGCGCGGCTGCCGGTGCAAACAAGGTCGCGGCGGGTGGTTTTCCCGGTAGCCAGCAGCTGTACGATTTTTGCTGGCAGCAGGGCTTTCGTTTTTTCCTGACAGAACTTGATACCGGCTTGTTGCGCAATGCCGCAGTGAAAAGATTGCAGGAAGTATCGGGCTGGTAGCTGTCCAATGAGGAGCGCGCTGCCAGCGCGCTCTATCGATAAACCTGCTGATGCCATATCTAACAAGAAGGAGTTTTCGCAATGTCCGCCAAGTTATTTCCCTGCTCTATTGTTGGCAGTTACTCGCAGCCCGACTGGTTGGTCTATAAGGACCGCCTGGCAAAAAGCCTGCCGCCCCGGGTGAGAGCAGAGGATATCTGGCGTATCCCCGCGGAGCTGCTTGAGTCTGCGCAAAATGATGCTACTCGCCTGGCGATCAAGGATATGGAAGAGGCCGGGTTGGATATTATTACCGACGGAGAAGTTCGCAGGGAAAGCTATTCCAATCGCTTTGCGACAGCGCTCAATGGCGTGGATCTGGACAATGCCGGTGAAGCCATGGATCGCACGGGTAAAATGCACGACGTACCCAGGGTGGTCGGGCCTATCAGTCGCAAACATGCGGTGGAGGTCGAGGACGCAAAATTCCTGCTAGCCAACACCAGTCGCACCACGATGATCTCGGTGCCCGGGCCCTTTACCATGTCCCGGCAGGCGCAGAACGATTTTTATGGTAGCGACGCCGATATGGCTATGGGCTACGCGGAAGCAGTCAATGCTGAAATTCTCGATTTGCATGCCGCGGGAGTCGATATCGTTATTATCGATGAGCCTTATATGGAGGCCCGTTCAGAAGAGGCCCGGGAATACGGTGTCGCGGCGCTACAGCAAGCGCTGGTTGGAGTTACCGGTAAGACTGCGGTACATATCTGCTTTGGCTACGGCCAGAAAGTGAAGGAGAAACCGGATCAGTATCACTTCCTGCGCGAGATGCAAGCAGTGCCCTGTGACCGTATCTCGATTGAAACGGCTCAACCCGCGCTGGATTGCTCGGTATTGCAGGAACTTCCCGATCACAACATTATGTTGGGGGTGATCAATTTGGGAACCCCGGAAGTTGATACTGTGGGTGAGATTATAGCGCGCGTGGAACGGGCGCTGCCCTACATTAACAAAGATCGTGTGATCCTGGCACCGGATTGTGGGTTGAAATATATTCCCCGGGAAAATGCCTTTAAAAAATTACAGAATATGTGTGAGGCAGCCCGTCGCTTGCGAGAGAAGCACGGCTAGCCGCGAATGGGAATTGCGACGACACGGGGCGGTGCCGACCTCATAGTTTCGCTCGCTGTTGCTACTACCTCAACGGTTCCCCCGCATTGCCAGAGACGCGGTTGTTGATGAAATGGATAATGTTTTGACACTGGATGGCTGGCGTTGATATGCGGCGATATTGCCGGTCAGAAATTTTTAGCCCGAATGAGAAGGACGTTTTATTTTGAGTGACTCGACAATCAGGAAATTACACGGACGCCGGGTATGGGACAGTCGTGGCAGGCCCACGGTAGAGGTGGAGGTCACACTTCAGAACGGTGGGTTTGGGCGCGCGATGGCGCCGGCAGGTGCATCTACCGGCTCCGGGGAAGCACTGGATCTACGCGATGGCGGCAGTCGCTTCGGCGGCTATGGCGTGGAGCGCGCGGTAAGTAATGTCAACAATCTGATCGGTCCGGCTATCGTGGGCATGCCAGCGGAGGAGCAGGCACAAATCGACCAGGTGTTAATAGCAACCGACGGTACTCCCAATCGCCAGAAATTGGGTGGAAATGCCATGATAGCCACTTCTATGGCAGTCGCTCACGCCGCGGCTAGCGGGCGGGAGCAACCGCTGTGGCAATATCTTGGCGGCAGCACCGACAATCCGCTGCCTGTTCCCGAGGTGCAAATTTTCGGCGGCGGCGCGCACGCCGAGGGGCACATGGATCTGCAGGACTTTATGGTGGTACCGTTTGGTGCAACCAGTTTCAGCGAAGCTATGGAGTGGATGGCGGAGATTTACCGGGTGGCTGGCAAGACCATGGATTCCCTGGGCAAGCGCTGCGGTGTGGCCGATGAAGGCGGGTACTGGCCGGCATTTTCCAGCAACGAAGAAGCCATAGAAACACTGGCGCTAGTGATTGAGAAAGCCGGTTTTGACACCGGCTCCCAGGTCGCAATTTCTCTGGATATCGCCGCCACCCAATTGTACCGGGAGGGCGGTTATTACCTGAAAAAAGAAGGGCGCAGCTTATCCACGGATCAGTGGTACGACCTCATGTGCGAGTGGGTCAACCGCTATCCCGTGATCATGATAGAAGACCCTTTTGTAGAAGATGACCTGGACAGCCACGCGCGCTTCACCGCAGAGATGGGGCACAAACTGCAGGTGGTGGGTGATGATTTGCTGGTTACCAACCTGCGTAACATCGCGTTGGCGAAGGAGAAAAAGGCCTGTAACGCCCTGCTGTGTAAACCCAACCAGGCAGGCACGCTCACAGAAGCGAAACTGGCGTTTGAAGCGGCCAGCGAAGCCGGCTGGAATACGATCGTGTCGGCGAGGTCAGGTGAAACTGAAGATGTAACCATTGTTCATCTGGCCCTGGGGTGGGGTATCAGCCAGCTCAAGGTGGGCTCCTTTGCCCGATCAGAACGCATGGCCAAGTGGAACGAGGCCCTGCGTCTGGAGGACTACTTCGGCGCCAGTGCAAGTTATGCCGGTGGTCAGCCTTTTGGCAAGTAAGGCGGTAGCTCACTTAACAGGAGAGCGCAGGTGAAGGTATTGTTTCACTACGATGCGGGCGAAAAGTTGCGCAGCGAAGTAGCGGCATTAAATACGCAGGGACTGCAGGTAGTTTGTTGTCCTGAAGGCCCGGCGGAGCCTTTTGATACCGAGCTCGCGGATACCGAGGTCATCTGGCATGTGCTGCATCCCATCACGGCCGCAACCATCGCGCGCGCTCCCAACCTCCGGTTGATCCAGAAGATTGGCGTCGGTGTGAATACCATTGACCTCGAGGCAGCCAAAGCTGCCGGTGTCGCCGTGTGCAATATGCCTGGCACCAACAGTCCTGCGGTGGCGGAAATGACACTGTTGCTGATGCTGTCTGCGCTGCGCAAACAGGCAGCGATAGACAGGGCTTGCCGCAGTGGCCAGTGGGTTGTGGATGACGCAACCCGGGAGGCGTTCGGTGAAATTGGCGGGCGTACCATAGGTTTTGTTGGTTTCGGAGCCGTGCCGCAGATACTGGCACCGATTGTGGAGGCCATGGGTGCCAGGGTTATCTATAACGCCAACAGCCCAAAGGCCATGAAATACACCAGTGTGTCACTGGATGAATTATTGCAACAGGCGGATATTGTCAGCCTTCATCTGCCGTTAACGGAAAAAACAGAGGGGCTGATCGGCGCTGACCAGCTGGCGATGATGAAACCGGGGGCGGTACTGGTCAACACGGCCAGGGGGCCATTGGTGGATGAGCAGGCCTTGTATCTGGCCCTTACCGGAGGGCACCTGGGTGGTGCCGGGCTGGATGTGTTTGCGCAGGAGCCGGTGGCGGCCGGCAATCCGCTGCTATCACTGGATAATGTGTCGGTGGCGCCGCATGTCGCATGGCTGACCAATGAGACTTTCACCCGCAGCATCGAGATAGCTGTACGAAACAGCCTGGCTGTCAGAGACGGCGCTGCCCTGGTGCATCAGGTAGTGTGACAGCTTTAGCGCTGGCTGAGACCCATGACAAACAGCTCGTTAAAGGAAGAGGTTATGGCTTCCTGGTTCAAGCCGGAGTTGGGTTTATACCACTTGGGTATCCAGTTTACTGCGCCGAGTATTGCATCGCATGTGGCGATGGGATTGGTAGAGCGGATACTGCCATCCTTCACCCCATCTTCGATAAGTGAGGTAAATCGCTTATTAAAGGCCCTGGCTTTTTTCAGGATCTGGTCGCGGTGTTTGGGTTTCAGGGCGGGAATTTCGCTGAGAATGGCGACGGGACCTTGTTTGCCGCAGATTTCTTCAATTTGGTAACGAACATACAGTTGAATTTTTTCCAGCGGATCCTTGCCTTCGGCCACAGCGCGATCCAGCGCGGCTTCACCCAGGTTTATGGCGCGCATGTAGCAAAGATTGACCAGTTCTTCCTTGTTCTTCACGTAATAATAAAGTGCCGCGTCGGTAATGTTCAGTTTGCGGGCGACGTCTTTCAGGGAAGTCCCGCTAAATCCCTTGCTGTTGAAGCACTCCGCCGCGACCTTGAGTAGTAGGTCGATTTTTAAACGGCGCTGCTCTTCTCTGTCAAATTGCCATTCTTTCGGGTCTGCCATAAGTCGAAACTCTCAATTATCTTGATTGCCACATGAGACGCTGGCGGATGTTCAGTTCCATATATCTTGATCCAGTATAAATTATCTAAGTAATTCTTAATAGGCATTGAGTGTAGCTTTGTTTATTTAATATAGATTAAAGTTCACTGATCTTTAACCGGTTGTCGGGGGTGAATTTCAATGCTGCGAGTGTTTATCACTGGTGCCTCAGGCAATACCGGCAAGGTGTTGCTCGGGGAGCTCTCGCAATGCGGACTGGTACCTGTCGCCGGGCTACGAGGCGAGCGGCCCACAGGATTGCTGCCAGCAGATTGTGAAAGCCGCGCGTTTACCTATGGGAATGGTGAGCAGGCTGCGGCGGCGCTGGCGGGAATCCAAGGCTTGTTCCTGCTGGTTCCGTTTCATGAGGAGATGATTGCCTGGTCAGAACAGATAGTGGCGGAGGCGAAGCGGCAGGGGGTCACCTTTATTGTTCGCCTTTCCGGTCTCGACGCATCGCCTGACTGCGCCTCGGCAATGGGGGCTTTGCACGGGAAAATAGACGAGCTCGTAATGGCCAGTGGTATCGATTATTGCATCTTGCGCTGCAACAGCTTCATGCAAAACTTTACCGGACATTACCTGGGTATGATTCGGCGCCACCGGCTGATCGCGCTGCCCGAAGGCGCTGCGCGCTCCTGCTTTGTCGATACCGCTGACGTTGCCGCAGTGGCAGCGCGCATTTTTGCCGAGCCGCGGCTGCACGCAGGCAAGACCTACGATGTCGGTGGGCCGGAACCGCTGTGCAACGCTGCAGTTGCCGACATTATCTCTGACGTAATAGGGACAGGTGTGACATACCGGCCTGCCACCGACGAGGAGACCGAGCGCAGCTACCGCAAGCTTGGCCTGTCCCCCTGGCGGATTGCCACGCTGATGAGCCTTAGTCGGTATATTCGCCAGGGGCACGCCGCGCAAACAACCGAGGTCGTTGAGCATGTCCTCGGCAGGCCGCCTGTTGATTTTCGCCACTTTGCAGAGCGGCACAGGGGCTGCTGGCTCGATTTAGCCCAATAGTTTCTTTTAGGAAATAGTTTCTAAATTACATTAATTTGCTATAGTCGAATTGAGAACGATAATAACCGGTCCCTGGGAGTCCCATGTCGGAGAAAACGGTCTATAGCCACTGTCACTACTGCGTCAGCTTGTGTGGCACCAAAATTACAGTGGAAGATAACCGGGTCAAATCCATTGAGCCGGATCGGGAAAACCCCATGACCTGGCGGGATTTCTGCCGCAAGGGCAAAACCGCGGCAGAGGTGGTGGAGCATCCGCAGCGCCTGAAGATGCCAATGAAGCGGGTGGGTGATCGCTATGTCGAGGCGAGCTATGAGGAAGCTATTAGCGATATCGCCAGCCGTCTCAATAACATTATCGACAAGTACGGCAACGACGCTGTCGGCACATATCACGGTAATCCCATGGGTTTCGATTTTGGCGGATCCCTGTTCTTTAACGGCCTGCTTGATGCATTAGGTACCGGCAATCGTTTCTGGGTAGGCTCGATTGATCAGAACAATACCCACATGGTGCAGGACGCCATGTTCGGCTCTGAGTTGATATCCCTACCTGCTGACATCGACGACTGCGATTTCTTCCTGTTGCTGGGCATGGACCCGGTGCAAAGTAAATTCGGTTGGCTGGAGGTGATACCCGATGGCTGGAATCGGGTGCTGGCGCGACAGGCTGCAGGCGCGGATGTTGTGGTTGTCGACCCGCGTTATTCGGAAACTGCCAGGCAGGCCAACGATCATATCGCGATCAAGCCCGGGCAGGACTGGGCCTTTGTGTTGGGGCTGTTGCACGTCATTTTTGTGGAGAAGCTGGAGCGGCCATCACAAACCCCCCTGAGTGGGATCGAAGCCATTCGCGACATGGCATTGCAGGCCGATCTCAAAGAACTGGCCGACCGATGTGGCGTTAGCGCTGCCTGCATCCGCGACCTCGCACGACGTTTCGCCGGGGCTGCACGCGGTATGGCACTGTCTCATACGGGTATTGCCCACGGCCCCAACGGCACAATCGGTGAATGGTTGGTGATCGTACTCAACGCGGTCACCAACAGCCTGGATACCCCCGGTGGTCGTCGATTCGAGCGCGGCTACCTTGACGTGGTAAAAATCTTTTCCCTCTTTGCGCCCCCCAGTAGCCATCGCACCCGGCTGCGCAATCTTCCAGCTATCGCCGGCTTTCATGCCCTGGCAGAGTTAAGCGATGAAATTCAGACGCCTGGCGAGGGCCAGATCAGGGCCATGATTATCGCCAATGGCAACCCGGTCGTCTCAGGACCCGACAGTGATGCTCTGGATGCGGCCTTGTCAGGCCTGGACCTACTGGTCGCGGTGGATCTGGTGCAAAGAGATAGCCACCGCCACGCCGACTGGCTGATTCCCGGCACCCACTTTCTTGAGCGGGAAGGCCTGCACTGCCTGTTTGCCGGCATGATGGACAGACCCTTCGTTCAATACGCCAATAAGGCTGTCGATTCACCGGGCAACATCATGCCGGAATGGCAGTTTTATATGGAATTAGCGCTGGCCATGGGCCGTCCTATGTTTGGCAGGCCAGGGGCTAACGGGTTTATAAAAGCGACTAAATGGCTATCCAGGCTGACCGGTAAGCCAGGCCTGATGTTGAGTCCCCGCTGGTTGGAGCGTCTGCTTGTCGCCACTGGCCGCCGCATCAGTTACAAGGATATTCGCAAGCATATTCACGGCTGGACCTTCGCTGAAAAAAGCTATGGCGACCTGACCGCAGCCCTTCGCACGCCGGACAATAAGGTACAGTGCTCTCCGCCAGCATTTATCAGCGCCCTGGAGGAAGCGTTGGCCGATACCGCAGCTGTCACAAGTGACGAATTTCCTCTGATTATGATCGGCAAGCGGCAGCGCGAGTCGATGAACTCATGGCTGAACGAAACACCGGGTATGCATCAGTTGCACCGCGGTAATAGCGTGGATGTGCACCCCAGCGATGCTGCCGAGTTGGGGCTGGTTGATGGCCAGCAGGTGTGTGTATGCTCGGCCGCCGGAAGCATCACTTTGCCCCTGAACATAACGGAGGGTGGGTGTGCCGGTGTGGTAGCGGTGGCCCACGGCTGGGGCGGCGCAGTCTATAGTCCGGCAGATGGCGCAATAGCTCAGCGATACGGCAGTAACCGCAATTCATTGGTGAGTCGCAGTACTATCGATGGCCTTTCGCAAGTGCCTCACTTCAACTACACCGCCGTGCGCATAGAGCCCGCCTTTCCGGCGGCCCAAAGTGCCAACGTGATTTCGGCAGTCCGGGCCTGAGGGGCGCGAAAATGGCTTTTGTTATCGTAGGACACTGTATTAACGACACCGCCTGTGTCGATGTCTGTCCGGTCGATTGTATTCACCCTTCGCCTACCGAGCCTGGCTTTGACACTGCCGACATGCTCTATATTGACCCGACTACTTGTATCGATTGCAATGCCTGCGCCGAAGCCTGCCCGGTAGATGCCGTGATGCCGGCACGCAGTCTGCCCGCTGATTTACAGCACTATGTGCAGGTCAATGCAGAACTGTCGCGTCTGGCGCGGTATGGGATCAAAGAGGGGGCTGTGGTTTGAGCGCTGCAGACTTTTTTCAGGTAGCCATTATCGGTGCCGGGCCTGCGGGTTTGTACGCTGCTGACGAATTGCTCAAGCGAGATTCTTGTGTGAGGGTGGATATGTTTGACCGCTTGCCCACCCCCGGCGGCCTGGTGCGCTCGGGTGTGTCACCGGACCACTGTCAGCGCCGCAAAATGATTCAGGTCTACCAGCGGCAAATTTCTTCCAGCGGTCGCTTTCGCTTTTTTGGGGAGACCGAGGTCGGTATGGACATCCCGTTGGCTGAGCTGCGGTCTCGCTACAGTGCGGTTCTTTTCAGCAGTGGCGCGACGGCGGACAAACCATTGGGTATCGAGGGTGAGTTGCTGCCCGGCTGCGTAGCGTCCAGAGAGTTTGTGGGATGGTACAACGGTCACCCCGATCACAGCCATAATCACTACGCTATGTCCTGCGACCGTGCGGTGGTGATCGGCAATGGCAATGTCGCCCTGGATGTCGCGCGGATGTTGCTCTTGCCGCCGGAGTACCTGACGAAAACTGATATTTCGAAAACCGCGCTTCTCGCCCTGAGACAGAGCGCCATAAAGGAGGTGGTTATCCTTGGCCGACGTGGGCCAGCGCAAGCCGCCTTCACCCTGCCGGAATTACTGGAGCTCAAGAATTTGCCCATCGGTATCGACATTGACGGTGATATTCCCCAGTTCAATACCGGCAGTGGGGAATTGCAGTTGCGGCTGCGTACGCTGCGCGAGTTGGCCGGCCAGCACCCCGATGCCGAGCGCCGACTTGTATTCCAGTTTTTGCGATCGCCTACCGTCATCCTCGGGCGCGATCGCGCAGAGGGTGTGGAGATGGTGAACAATCAGTTAAGCGATGACGGCGACCAGGTGCTTCCAGGCAGTGCAACCTTCCGTCTGAAAACAAATCTGGTGATCAAGGCTGTGGGCTATCGCGTCGAACCCCGGGCTGGCCTGCCATTTGATGAGGAACGCGGTGTAATCGCCAACGAGGGTGGTCGTATAGAAGTCGGGCTCTATGTTGCCGGATGGTTAAAGCGCGGCCCCAGGGGCGTGATAGGCACTAATAAACATTGCTCTCGAGAGACGGTCGCAGGATTGCTGGCGGACCAGAATGCCGGTGCATTGCCTGCGGCAGCGCAATATGCGCCTGGACGTGATACGCGCCGACATTCGTAACAAGCTCGACTTGGTCAAGCAGTGGTTAGGGCAGCATGAGTTGCTTGAATGGGTAGAGCCCGGAGGTGGCGTTGTGTGCTTTCCCCGGATGCCGGAACCCCGCAGGCACGATATCGATGCTTTTTACCACAGCCTGCTGGCTGACCACGCCACTTACGTGGGTGCCGGGCACTGGTTCGCGATGCCGTGTCACTACTTTCGACTGGGTTACGGGTGGCCGGGATTGGAAGAGTTACACGGTGGCCTGGCCAATATCGACAAGGCTCTGTCCAGCTCGCTGCGGCCTACGGGTGCCTGGCACCTTAGCGCGCTATACCCTGTGCCGGGATGAGCGAATTATGGATAACTCTCTCGATACAAATGCCACAATGACCATAAAAAGAGGCACTCAGGCAAAAAACCGCAGTTTGATGGTATAGCGGTCGTTATCCCCGTTTACCAGGGTCTCGTCCGGCCGTAGATTTTCAAGATAGAGTTCCAGGCCGATGGCCATGGGCATCTCTTCAAATCTATCGGTCTCGCTTGGAGGCCTTTGAGAGGCCAGCATTAACGGGTCGCCCGAGTACTGCAACTCCACGTAGAAGCTCACCGTGTCGTACTCCAGGCGAACTTCGACCGGCCCGTCGGCCAGGTTTTCCTCCTGTATCAGGGTTTCCACTTTGAGTAGTGTCTCTCCGGCCCTTTTGACCAGACGTTCGGGAACTGCCCACCGTGATGCGTCGCGAACAAGAGCATCTTTTAACTTCAGCGGAGCATTTTCGTCCGGGTTTATTATCAGTACATCCGCTCCCTTCTGCCCGATTCTCAAGACCAGGTTGAGGAGGATAGCTGTAATGGTCGTGACTGTGAGCAGAGAATCTGTGATGGCATGCAGCGCCTGAGGCAAGTTCTGAAAATAGTCCGGATTTATAGCGCGGTTAAGTCCAAGCAAAAGTGGTACGCCCACGATGAGCGTATCTCTGAGCTCCAGCTTGCGTGAACTCATAAGTTTGATGCCAGCCATCAGAATCAGGCTTCCCGTAAAGACCAGCACGCTACCCATAACATTTTGTGGCAGTGCCATGAACAATGCGGCGAGTTTCGGCGACAGGGCAAAAAATAGCAGCCATGCACCCACCCCGTACGCGACGATACGACTGGTTACCCCGGTCGCCTCTGACAAGCCGACCAGGGAGGGCGCGACGCTCGTTCCGGTGACCCCCAGCACGCCTGAAAGAGAGCAACTTACCCCATCGGCTGCCACCCCACGGCGAACAGAACCAAAGTCGATCGGTTTGCCCTCGTCATTGCTAATGGTCTGGCAGGTTGTAATGGCCCCTATGGCGCGGAGACCGGAGGCCACCCCACAAATGACGAAAGCAGCTACCAATGAGCCATCGAATGAATAGCTGAGATGGGAAAAAGAGGGCAGCCCTACCAGCGGTGCATGGCTCACCTCAGCCAGTAGGCTGGGATCTCCGAAGCCGGCCAGCAAAGCTATGGCCGTTCCCATTACCAACCCGATCAGTGTGGCCAGCAGGCGAAAAAGGCCTCTGCCCCAGACGGCCAACCCCATCATTACGCCCACGGTAAGAGCGCACACAGCCACATGCTTCAGCAGCTCCGGACCTGCCAGGTTGAGGCCTTCATCCAGTAATTCCCGGGTGCCCACGAGGCCAAGTTGTATCCCCACGGCAACCACGATCACGGCCACGACGATAGGGGGAAAAAGCACTCGCAGGCGATGGATTACCAGGGCGAAAACAGCTTCCACCGCGCCAGCGAGTATGGTCATTCCAAAGACGAGCGGTAGGCCTCCCACTGCCACTGCCGTGAGTGAAGCCTGAAGGTAAATAGCCGAAGAAACTGACGGCGCCAGTAACCCTGAGCCCAGGGGGCCCTTTCTTTGGGCTTGTAAGACAGCAGCCAGAGCCAGGGCGATCATGCTCAGGCTCACGATACTCTGCATCACGTGATGTGATTGCTGCGCCTGCTTCACCACAATTATCACCATGATCAGCGGAATCATGAGCAGCAGAACCTGCTGCAAACTGACCAGCAGCAGTTTGAAAAAAGGGGGTTTGTCGTCGACTGAGTATTCAAGTCCGGGGGGGCGGCTCAAAACGGCATATCCTTGGGTTGGGCTTTTCAGCTCGGGTGGCGCAATTGCCATATTTCATACATGTCGGGCCCGATATGTCAATTCGGGCAAAGCGCCAGATGTACAGTCTCGCGTCGGAATCTGACGCCTTTTTTTGGCCGTTATCAACACTGCATCTCTGCCCGTGCCGGGTTTCAATGTAAGATCTACAATCCCTTTCTCAGGATGCTGGAGCCGGACATGAGCGAATACTTCGAGTGCACAAAGGTCGGGTTGGAGTTTCTCGACCAGACCAGAAATGTGTTTAAGGCGGAAGAGGTAGTGCGGGCAACGCCGGAGCAGATCTTTGACGTGTTTGAAGATGCGCATGCCTGGACAGTGTGGGCCATGCCTATCCAAAAGGTTGAATGGACCTCGCCCAGGCCGTTTGGAGTGGGTACCACGCGTACTGTGTCCATGATGGGAGGGATGGATGGCTATGAGGAATTTATTGCCTGGGAGCGAGGTAAACGTATGGCCTTCTCCTTTGTCGGTTGTAATAAAGATGCAACTGAAAAATTTCTTGAAGATTATCGCGTCACTGATCTCGGTGACGGGCAGTGCAAAGTGGAATGGTATATGGCCATGGAGACGCGCGGTTTTTCCCGCCATGTAATGTGGATGACGCGCCCGATGATGCGCATGGCCAATAAACGGATGTTCCGCAAGTTCAAGCAGTACACAGAAAAATATGCCGCCAGCGCGGCTCCTTCTGCCTGACCGGGAATGGGCGCTGCCTGGGTGAGAGTTGTGTTATCTTGGCGCCATGATAGTCATACCCGTTAAAGTTGCTGCCCATGCTCTATTGCTGGGTGCACTGGCCTTTCCGACTCTGGTATTGGCGGTGGATAGTGAGGACGTTCGCCGCCAGTTCGAGACGCTGGGAGTGTCGGGTAGCGCCATTAACATCCATGGTGTCCGTAACATTCCCGCGCTTGTTGATCTTTACAGCGAGCGCGGCTACCAGCCGCTGTGGTTTGCCAACGGGCCGTTGACACCTATGCATGCAGCACTGATTGCGGAAGTGGAGGCCTCCGGAGGCCACGGCTTCAGATCCGGGCGCTATCACCTTGAGGCACTGACCAGGCAGGACTTGCCCGACGCCCTGCTGGAGATTCTGTACAGCGACGCCTTACTCTCCCAGGCACATGACCGTTTTACCGGTGTTCTCGATAGCACGGATGACGAATGGTTTATACAGCGTGAACCGCTGGATACCGTGGCGTTTCTGCGCTCCCTCGCCGAGGAGCGGTCGAATATCCGCCCCGCGCTGCACGCTTTGTGGCCCAGGCATCAGGAGTACTGGGCACTGGTGGGGAAGCGCGCAGCACTGGTGGCACAGGAAGATGCGTATACTGTAGCGGTGCCGACGGGACCGCTGCTTCGCCTGGGTGACAGCGGTCCACGGATACACTTGCTGCAACAGCGCCTGTTGGGCCCCGGGGAGTACTCGGGTGTGTTTGATCTCAAGCTCAACGAAGCTGTGGCTGAGTTCCAGCGCTCTGCGGGTCTGGAGGCGGATGGCATTGTCGGTGAGGCTACACTTGAAATGCTCAATGCCAACCGTTTTTCCTGGATAGACCAACTGGACGCCAACCTGGAGCGTTGGCGCTGGTTGCCGAGAGAAATTCCCTCAACCTATATCAGCATCAATATCGCGGCCTTTCGGCTGCGGGTTATTGAAGATGGGGTGCCTGAGCTGGGGATGGATGTGATCGTCGGGCGCCCCTTTCGCCAGACACCTATTTTTACCGAAACCTTGAAATACCTGGTTTTCTTCCCTTACTGGAATGTGCCCTACAGCATTGCCACCAAGGACAAGTTGCCGCTGCTGCGCACAGATCCGGAGGCGTTGGCGCAGGCGGGATATGAAGTACAGCTGCGAGGCGAAACTGCTTTTCAGGCAGTTAACCAGGTAGAATGGAGTACTATCAAACCCGGGGAATTTACCTTGCGTCAGCGTCCGGGTCAGAAAAACGCGTTGGGTGCCGTGAAGTTTATGCTGCCCAACCCTTACAGTGTTTACCTGCACGACACGCCTGATAAAGCGCTGTTCAGTAAAACCGAGCGTACCTTTTCCTCGGGCTGTATCCGCCTTGCCGAGCCGCAAAAACTGGCAGACTGGGTGTTGAACTACGACCATAACAAGTACCTGGCCGACCTCGATCGGCTGCTGGCGAGCGGTCCCAGTACTACTGCCTATCTGTCTCGGCCCATACCGGTTTATCTGGTATACTTTACGGCTTTTCAGGAGGGTGATGGTGTTGTCTTCAGGCGCGATATATATGAGCGAGATGAGCGAATCGTGCGGGCGCTGAGATCTGCGGGCGACCCCGTATGAAGACAAGGTCCGTCGTCTTGGCGCTATTATTGCTGATCTTTCCCGCGATCGCTCAAAGCTGGGATTCCCGCCTGTTACAGCAACCTGTGTTGATTGACGGGCTCGCCATCAATTACCCGGTATTTGCCATATACCGCACGCCCGGAACCTTGCTGGCGGTTAGCGCCGAGGGCGGTATTGAATTGGTGGATGCGCCGCCCGGAGCAGTGGCGGCCGGGGGTGTCAGCGCCGCCGGAGTTGTGGAAAAATTAGTCGTGCCGGCGCAATCGGGCTGGCACCGCTACCGCCTGGCTAACAAGGCCACTGGTGAAGAATTAGTGTTGAACGTTTACGCTGCGGTGCCATACAAGAAGCTGGATGCCGGCGGCTACCTGGATGATTACCGGGTAGGCCAGTACCCGAAAGAACGTTTACGCAATCTGGAAATCTACGACCCGCCAACGGGATTTGTACGTATCACCGAAGCGGATACGGCGATGCCGGTCAGTCCGAATTTCACTGTTGGGCAGTTTCCTTCAAAACAGAGCGGGGAGTATCCCAAGTACCTGGTGTTGCGCTCGGCCCTGCTGATCAAGCTGGAAAGTATTCTCCGGGCGCTCAACGAAGCCGGGCATAACATCAGCAGCTTTCATGTGATGAGCGGGTATCGCACGCCTTTCTACAACAAGGCCATCGGTAATGTGGAGTACAGCCGTCATGTATGGGGCGGCGCCGCCGATATCTACGTGGATGAGAGTCCCCGCGACGGGTACATGGACGACCTCAACGGCGACGGCTTGTTAAACAAGGAGGATGCAGTGTGGCTGGCCGACTTTATCGACGGCATGTCAAGCGTAGGCAAGTTTGCGACTCTGGGCGGTGTCGGCATTTATGGCAGCAACGCGGCTCATGGGCCGTTTGTGCATGTGGACGTGCGCGGTTACCGCGCACGCTGGTGAGTTAGGCGAACGGCATTATTCGGGTGGCGGTTCCAAGTGACCACGACGTTTGCTGCAGTTCCGCAAATAGTCGGCAGGTTACAGCCTGGTTTGCCAGCAGTAGTGAGATTGGAGGCAAACCAGATGTGGTCAAAAATGGTGTTAAGTGTATTCCTGTTCTTTGGCATCGCGGGGCTGTCAGCCGCGGCTTCGGCAGAATCTGCCCCTTTAATGACGGGCTTCCCGCCACCGCCGGAGCTTCGGGTCACCACTGAAAATTTTATGCAGGAGCCGTACAACCGCTGGGCTTTCCAGCATATACGCGAGTTAATGCCGACGCGCGATGTTTATCGCGGTGCCGCCGCTCCTGTGGAAATACCGCGTAGTCCGGTTGCCCTGGAGCAGCTGGAGTTTAAGCTGTTTGATGGGCGCAGCCTGAACCTTGACAGCTGGCTTGAGCAGTCGGGAGCTGATTCTTTCCTGGTACTGCATCGCGGTAAACTGGTGTATGAACGTTACCTGAACGGTATGCAGGCACATACCCAGCATCAGATGTTTTCCGCTACTAAATCGTTTATTGCCACCCTCGCTTTAATACTTATCGATGAAGGGCAGTTGGATGCGGGCAAGCAGGTGCAGGCCTATTTGCCAGAGCTGGCTGGCAGCGCCTTCGGCGACGCCACGGTGCAGCAGATACTGGACATGACAACCAGCATTACCTTTAGTGAGGAGTACACAGATCGCGAGGCCGACATCTGGAAATACGGCTATGTGTTCAGTATTGGTGGCAAACCACCGGAGAGTTATGCTGGTCCGCGCACAATTTACGACTACCTGCCCACCCTGAAAAAGTCGCAGGCTCCGCATGGCGAGGCTTTCCACTACGTGACGCCGAATACCGACGTACTGGGTTGGCTTGTCAGCCGGGTTTCCGGCCAAAGCAACGCCGACATGCTGTCCGAGCGTATCTGGCAACGGTTGGGAACTGAGCGCGATGGCTATTTCTGGCTGGAGGGCAGTGGTGTGGAGATGGCGGGGGGCGGACTGAATATTACCGCCCGCGACGCGGCCCGGTTTGGCCAGGCTGTTTTGCAACACGGACAATTCAACGGTCAGCAGATTATCCCGAAACAGGTTGCCGAACGTATTCTACAGCCGGGTAACCGCGCTTTGTTTAATGTGTTGTATGAGGACCCGTGGTACGAGAACGTCGGTTATGCCTATCATGATATGTGGTGGACTTTTAACAACCCGCACAAGGCAGTAAGCGCCATTGGCGTGCACGGGCAATTTATCTATATCGACCCTGTGGCGGAGATGGTTGTGGTCAAGCAGTCCTCCCACCCCGAGGCCGAGGGAGAATCCAACGAGGTGGATGGACCGCAGATCTGGCACCAGATAGGCCTGCACCTGATGGCATTGCCGGCACCCCAGTGAGCGGTTCCGAAACGCGTGGCGACGCTAGCCCGGCTTTTTAACGGGCTTTGCTGGCGTGGCAGGAGAGCATGGCTTTATGATGGTCTCTCCGTAAGCCAGATTGTTGACGCCTGATGCCCGATTCCAAGTCCTCCAGCCGTCATCGTGGCGCCAGAATTTTCTCGCTCATTGTCCTGTTGTCCTCTCTGGCATTGGTGTTTATCAATGTGCTTGCCGGGCGGGATGAGGGGCGGGCGTCAGAAGAGGCGCTGCGGGACGGCTACCAGGCCGGAACGGAACGGGCGGCAGAACTCATTGGGCAACGGATCGAGAGAGTGCAGGTCGCCGCCCGGGATCTTGCTGAATCTATCAGTGATGGCAGTCTTGCCCCCGCTGACTATGAACAGGCGCTGGAGAAGATGCTGCGCCAGTCTCCAGCGTTCTACGGTGGGGCCATCGCATTCGCGCCCTATGCACTGGACCCGAAGCGTCGCCTGTATGCCCCGTATTTTTCCCGGAAAAATGGCGAACTCGAATTTATGTATATCGAGGATGCCTACGACTACACGGACCAGAGTCAGGAGTGGTTTGTGCAAGCGATGGCGCTGGGGTCGCGCTGGAGTCAGCCCTATTTTGACGAGGCTGTCGGGGATATCCTGATGACGACCTACTCCGCAGTTGTCTACCGGGAGGGGCAGAGTGGTGTTCGCCAGCCGATTGCGGTGGTGACTATCGACGTGGCCATCGAATCTATCGCTGCGGAAGCGGCGGCGTTTGATCTCGGTGGTGCAGGGTATGCAGAAGTCGTTAGTGATCAGGGGCTTTACCTGTATAGCCCGGAATACTCGCGGGTGCTTGAGCGGCAATCGCTTTTCAGCGACCAACGCTGGACCCGGGATGACGGCTACGCCGATTTACGGGAGTTGCTGCACAGCGGCGGTTCCGGTGTGGTCGAGCTATACGACCCGGTCCTCAAGGAGGCAAAGCTGGTGAGCGTGGCGCCTGTTGATGGGGCCGGCTGGCGCATCATCGGCAGTTTTTCCAGCAAGGATCTGGTGCCGCTCACCGCGGAGCTGCGCCATTTCCGGATGTTTATCATACTTGGTGTGGTACTTGTTTTGTGCACGGCGCTACTGCGGTGGCAGTTAGTGGCGCCAGTAAATGCCGTTATTAGTTGGCCCACCGCGCTGCTTGTCAGCGTGGTGCTGCTGTTTGGTATCAGTCGAATCTGGCATGTGGCCATGACTTTTCCCAGCGCAGATGATCGTCAGCAGTTTCCCATCATCAGCGAGCACGCTGTGGCGGCCCAGACCAATCACTACCAGCAGCTCGCGCGGGATCACCTGGCAGGGCAACCGCAACTTGTACCCACCGGTATCTATGTTGAATCCTTGAAGTTTGTGTCCGGCAGCGATATTGAGGTGGTCGGGAGTGTATGGCAGAAGCTGGGGCCCGGTGCTGACAGCGAGGTGCAACCGGGCGTGATTTTTCCCGGCGCGGCGCGGGTGCGTATGGGCGAGCCCTTTGAATCCCTGGAGGGGGGCACGCGCCTGGTGCGCTGGCAATTCACCGGGGAGTGGCGCTTTCGCCACCACTACAAGCGCTACCCACTGGTTAAGGATGTATTCAGTATTGGCATTTTTCCGATTAACACCGCCGGGAATGTGATGCTGTTGCCCGACCTGGCGTCTTACTCCTACCGGGCACCTTCGGCCCTGCCGGGGCTTGGCCCGGACGTATTTTTGTTGGGGTGGCTGGTGCAGGGTAGTTACTTTGAGCTGCTACCATGGCGCCACAACACCAGTTTTGGCCGCAGCGACACGCTAAAGACCGAGCCGTTGCCGGAACTGGTTTATTCTGTGTTGATGGAAAAAGCGTTTCTCCACTCGATTATTTCAAGCCTCACGCCGCTGATCATTGCACTGCTCATCTCCTTTATCACCTTGCTGATATCCACCAGTGATAAAACCAAGCTGGAATTTTTACGCACAGGGGTGGGTTTTGATATTGGCATCAGCACCAGCATTTTCTTCGTCGTGGTGTTGTCACATATCGGCCTGCGTGAGCGTATTGTCAGCGAGGAAATATTCTATCTGGAATACTTCTACATGCTGATGTATGCCAATCTGATATGGAAATGCTGCCACTCGATTTTGTCGGGTCTGCATTCACCCGTGCTGGAAAAACTGACCTTCGGTGTCAGTGCCAAAAAGGTCTTTTTTCCCGTCAATCTGCTGTTGATATTCGGTTTTACATGGTTCGCTTTCTATTCATAAAAAGGGCATAGCAGGGATTGAGCAATATGGACATAGCCATCATCGGCGGCGGCATAGGCGGTCTCACAACAGCACTCAAGTTGCACCGTGCGGGTATCAGTTGCTGCATTTATGAGAGTGTGGAGGAGCTGCGCGAACTGGGAGTAGGCATCAACCTGCTTCCGCACGCGGTGCGGGAATTGATAGAACTTGACCTGCTGGACGAGCTGCGCGAGATTGCAGTGGAAACTGCGGAGCTGTGCTACTACAACAAACTCGGCCAGTTGATCTGGCGCGAACCCCGGGGTGTGGAGGCCGGCTATCACTGGCCGCAGTTTTCGACACATCGCGGTCAGCTGCAGAGTCTGTTGCTGCGAGCCGTAAGGACAAGGCTGGGGCCCGATTGCCTGTACACCGGGCACCACCTGCAGCATTATGAAAATACCAGTGATGGCCGGGTACGACTGCACTTCCTCAATCGAAAAAACGACACTGCCCTGGCCAGTGTCGACGCCGATTGCGTTATTGCCGCTGATGGCATCCACTCCCGCGCCCGTGCCATTCACTACCCGGACGAGGGTATGCCTATCTGGAACGGGGCAATACTGTGGCGTGGCGTTACCGAGTCCGAGCAGTTTCTGGGCGGGCGGTCGATGTTTATGGCGGGTCATCAGGATCAGAAATTTGTGTGCTATCCGATCAGTGCCGAGCACTATCGCAGGGGCAGTTCCTGCACCAACTGGATTGCCGAGTTGCGCTACGAGCCGAAAACCCTCGCGTCGCGCGAGGACTGGAACCGTCCCGGAGTGCTGGCCGATTTTCTTCCGCAGTTCGAGTCCTGGCAGTTCGACTGGCTGGATATTCCCCGGATGATTCGCAGCGCGGACGCGATTTATGAATTCCCCATGGTGGATCGAGACCCGGTTGTCAGTTGGGTGTTTGGCAACCTGGCATTACTGGGCGACGCCGCCCATCCCATGTATCCCATCGGCTCCAACGGCGCCTCCCAGAGCATACTCGACGCGGCGTGTATCACGCGCATGCTGCAACAGCATGCCGATCCGCAGGCGGCTTTCACCGCCTACGACAATGAACGTCGGCCCAAGACTTCCGCCATCGTGCTGGCCAATCGCGGCAACGGGCCGGAGCAGGTGATGCAGCTGGCTGAAGAGCGCGCCCCCGACGGGTTCAGCGACATTGAGCAGGTGATTCCGGCGGCCGAGTTGCGCGGGATCGCGGACCGGTACAAGCAAATTGCTGGCTTCGATAAGGAAACACTTAACAAAACCAGTTCCTGAACTGCTGTGCCCAGGTAACAGGGCAGGCCATTACCGAGGTGAAACTGTGGCGGCATATGTAATTTTTATCTACCTGCAGGTTTTCGACGAGCAACGTATTCTGGAATATCGGCAGCAGGCACACCCGACAGTGGCCGCCTACGGTGGCCGCGTGATTGTGCGACCGGCAGCGCTACAGGTGATGGAGGGGCCGGAGGCAGAATACATGATAGTGACAGCGTGGGATGACATGGCTGCCGCGCAGGCCTGGTATAACTCACCCGAGTACCAGCGCGCTCGCAAGCTGCGCGAGGGAGCGGCGCAGGTACAGGTGATAATTACCGCGGGCGCCGCGCCGGATTAGGCCGGCCGCGAAACCTGCTATCAGTTGGCTATTTTATATTGCACTGCTTCTGAATGTCGGCAATCTTGGCGTCCAGCTTCTTGTTGTATTCACCGGTGCCGATCTCAAAGCTCTCAGATTCGCTGCCACCAAACATATGCGCGACGGCTCCGATCGGGATGATGGAGCCGGCGCCATCTGCAATTTCCTGTGAGGTACGCGCCTTTTCACTGCTAAGCGTCTTGATATCTGACGCTGCAGTGGTGCAGTCAACCGATTTTGCCAGGCTGGCTTGTACCTGCTTCTCAGGCGCGGGTGCCTGCGAGGAACAAGCTGAGACTGAGAGCGCCAACAGGGCTACTATTGGGAAAATCACTTTCATAGAATCTCTCCATGGGGTTTGGAAAACGTTTTTAGGATTGTGTACAAAGGCAGTGAAGCCGCCGATGAGACCAGTTTAATAGTGACATATTTTTGTCGTCTGGTACCTATTTTCCTGCCCTGGATTTTCACAAACAGTGAACGCGAGCGAGTTTTTGCTGCGCCCGTTTCAAAGCACTGTCAGGGCCCGGCGGTGTCTGCTTGATCTGACGCGCATTGAGCAAGAAGCAATCGACGGCCAACGGGATCCGCTGTTGTTCGAATGGAATACACACCAGAATTCAGCCAGCAGGCGCTCGCGTGTTACCAGGCTGTTTCCAGCGTTAGCCGGTTAGGTCTTTGCGGGGGTATAAACTTGATAAATAGTACTCATGGCGTCCATACTGCAAGATGACCCAGTCTTATCCGAGAGCAATCAAGGAGTTCCTAATGAAGAATCCGTCCATCGCTGTTGTTACCGCGTTAACGCTGGGGCTTACCCTGCTAATTGCAGGTTGTGCCTCAACCGAAAAACTTGCAAAAAAACGCCCGTATCAGCAGGATTTTCTCACCAACTACAAGCTCCTGAAGCCCCGGGGAGATGACGAGTGGGTTTATTTCGGCCCCGATGCACAGCGGTTGATGGCAGCCGCAAAGGGGGTGGTTGTTGACCAGCCCGAAATTCATATAGCTTCAGGCTCCCCCTATACGGGCGCGAAGCCAGCCACCTTGACCGCGATAGCAGAGGCTATGCGTTCGGATATTGTGGCCGCGCTGAAAAAGAACGGCTATAACGTGGTGGACGAACCCGGGCCCAATATTCTCTTGGTACGTCTGGCGCTCACAGATATTTACCTGCAGGAAAAAGAGCGCAGAATACTTGAGTACACGCCTATCGGTTTTGTGATTGATGCGGGGGTTTCTGCCATGCAGACGGTTATGGAGAAGGTTGATATTCTCGGCATGACCCTGCAGGTGGCGGTAACAGACAGCGGCAGTAAGGCGATGGTAGGCGAAATGGTGGCCCAGCGAGGCGGCAACGAGCAGCGGATCACCTTCGAGGAATTTCAGCAGCAAATGACGGCCTGGGGTGAGCGCCTCTCCTGCCAGATATCCAATGCCAGGCTGCCCACTTCCCAGCAAGTGGATTGTTCCAAGGAAGGTAATACCGGTTAGCGCCAGAAACGAGCTGGTCACCCGCTTCGCGCAGGGGTGACCTTCAGTCCCATACCCCCATATACTGTCGGCATGATTGAACTTGCCATCGTACTCGTTACGCTGTTCGCAGCGTCTATCTGGATGTACAACCTGCTGGTAAAAGACCGCAACCAGGTGAGCGCTGCCTGGAGTGATATAGACGTCCAGCTAAAGCGTCGCCATGAGCTTGTGCCCAGGCTGGTGAGCTGTGTGAAAGCCTATGCCGACTATGAGAGGGCGACGCTGACGGCGGTGACCGAGCTGCGTAAGCAAAGCCTCGCGACATCGCACCTGCCGCAAAAAGCAGCCATCGAAGACGCCATGGCTGCGGGCCTGCAGCAGTTGGTGGTGTTGGCAGAGGACTACCCCGATTTGAAAGCCGACCAAAATTTCCGGCAACTTCAGGCAGAACTCACCGATACGGAAGATCAGATTCAATACGCACGCCGCTTCTACAATGGTGCGGTCAGGCAATTCAATACCCGCATTCAGTCTTTTCCGCAGTTGTTGCTTGCCCGTCCGCTGGGTTTTAGTGCCGCGGAATTTTTTGAGATTGAAGATGGGGCGGAAAGACACACACCCGTAGTGGAGTTGTCAGAATGAACGTTCGCTGGTCCACTTGGCTGGTTTTACCGCTTCTGTTCATGCTAAGCCTGCCCCTGGCTGCCACGGAACGTATTCTCTCCTACGACAGCGATATTACTATCAGCGAAGAAGGCGATATGACTGTTCGCGAGACCATTCGGGTCGTCGCAGAGGGCAGGCAGATTCGTCGCGGCATTTATCGTGAGTTCCCAACCACCTACACAGACCGCTTCGGCAACAAGATTGAAGTGCGCTTTCGAATGAAGGCGCTTACCCGGGACGGCGAGCCCGAGCCCTGGCACAAAAAGCGGCTGGGCAACGGGGTGCGTATCTATGCAGGTCGTTCGGATACTGTGCTGAGCCCGGGCACCTACACCTATGCGTTCACCTATACTACCAATCGCCAGATCGGCTTTTTTGCAAACCGTGACGAGCTGTATTGGAATGTGACGGGAAATGGCTGGGATTTCGTTATTGAGCACGCCAGCGCCACGGTCAGGCTGCCCGGTGCAGTAAGTGCTTCGGATATTACCCTGACCGGGTATACCGGGCGTCAGGGTGAGAGGGGGGGTAACTCTGTGAGCGCTGTCGCGGAGAGCTCGGGTACCATTCAGACGTCCCAGGCGTTGCCATCGCGCAACGGCCTCACTCTGGTTATGGAGTGGCCCAAAGGTGTAGTGGCAGAACCGGGTCGCCTGCAGCAGTTACTGTATCTGTTGGGCGACAACTTCGGGCTGCTTCTGTCCGTGCTGGCGTTCGCTGGTAGTGCTTTGTATCTGTTCACAATGTGGTCAAGACACGGGCGCGATCCGGGCAAAGGTGTGATATTTCCACACTATGAACCACCGGTAGGCTATTCCCCTGCGGCGGCACGCTATGTGACTGAAATGGGGTACGACGATAAAACCTTTGCCGCCGCTGTGATAAACCTCGCGGTGAAGGGATACGTGTCCATCACCTGTGACGATGAAGACTACAGCTTGCAGCAGAAGGCCAGCACTGAGCCCCTGGCGCCCGGTGAGTCAGTCCTTCTCAAAAACCTGTTTCGGGATGGGGGGCTGCTGGAACTGAAAAACAGTAACCATGCGATTCTCTATATGGCTAGATTTGCCCACAAACAGGCTTTGCAGCGCGATTATCTCTATCGCTATTTTAAAACCAATGCCCTGCTAATGCTGCCCTCTATAGTTGTCTCGGCACTGCTTCTCCTTTTGATCGTGAGCACCGGCGTGTTCGTGCCCTGGGTGCTGGCGTTTTACGCTGGCGTCATTGTGCTTCATATTGCCTTCGCGTATTTGTTGAAAGCACCCTCGGGCCGCGGCCGACGCCTGATGGACAAGCTGGAAGGTTTCAAACTGTACCTTGAAGTGGCAGAGAAAGATGATCTGGCCCTACGTCACCCCCCCGACCTGACCCCGGAGCTATTTGAAAAATACCTGCCTTTTGCTATAGCGCTTGGTGTGGAGCAGGAGTGGGCAGAGCAGTTCAGTCAGGTGTTTACCCGGTTGGAGGGAGCCGCGGATGGAACATACAGCCCCCACTGGTATCACGGTAACTTCAGTTCAAACCGAATGGGCAATTTTGCGAGCAGCGTCGGCGGCAACTTCTCCTCGGCGATTTCTTCCGCGGCTGCAGCGCCCGGCAGCAGTTCGGGCTCGGGAGGAGGAGGCTTTTCTGGGGGCGGTGGTGGCGGTGGGGGCGGCGGTGGCTGGTAAGCCCTGCCGCTCTAAGGGGCTGCTCTTTTCATGTAAATGACACGGGTTTTCAAGGTCATAACCAGCGTATTGTCCTGGTTGAAGATTTCCACCGCACTGAACACTACCCCTCTGTCCGGCCTGGAGGTGGAGGGCTTTACCGCGCTCACTTCATTCCTGCCATGCAGGCGGTCCCCGGCACGAACGGGTTTCAGCCAGCGGATTTCGTCGACACCCGGTGAGCCTACGCAGTTTGAATCGAGCAGAAAACTGTCACATTGCATACGCTGGAATATGGCCGTGGTGAGCCAGCCACTCGCGATAATCCCCCCGTAAGGCGATTCCGTGGCCGCCGCCGCATCGGTATGGAAAAACTGCGGATCATAGCGTTCGGAGAATGCGATCATTTCCGCTTCCGTGACCTCATATTCCCCCAGGGTGATAGTATCGCCGGCAGTAAAGTCTTCAAAGTGTCTCAAGAGCGGCCTCTACTATATGTTTCGATGGGTGGCGGCCACGCAGGCAGCCTGGTCGTAGATGCCCGACAGCAGGGTCAGTACATTGGCCACCTGGTCCATGCGCTCGTCACCGGCTGAAATGGCCTGCGTCAGAGGTAACAGCAACTCCTTGCGATAGAGGGCATATTGATCTGTTGCGCTAATGCCCAAATCGGTTGTGGTATAGGTTGCTCCCTTTTTATTGCCCTGTGTTCCCAGCTTTCGTATCAGCCCCGACTTGGTCAGTTTACGGATGCTGTACTGCAGGTTTGGCAGGTCGTCCCGGTTTAACAATCGACCTATCTCGGAAATGCTTTTTGGGCGGTCGTGCATGCGAACCACGTTGAGCAGGGCGAAGTCCATACCGCTGCACAGTTGGTTGGCATCCTTCTGGCAGCAGGCGGAGAGGTCATCCATCCAGCGATTAAAGGCACCAAAAATCCGAAAAATTGAGAACTCTATCTCGGTTAATGAGACCTCGTGCTCATTCGAAGACAGGTGCCAGTGCCTGTTCAATTGGTCTGTTGCCGGTGTTGGTGGCGTCGGTTTCGCTGCTTTTTTAGGCACAATAAAAAATCCTTGCTATCAAATAATTTTATGTTTAAAGTAATATTTAAAATCTATAATACAAGTAGTGCTACACTTTTGCCAGTAAGGCAAATCTTTCTCCAGAGGTGAGATTTATGCGTGGATCCGGTCCTATGCACAACGCCAACACCCTGAAATTGGGAATATTTTCCGCCAACTGTTCCAGCGGAATGGCCGTCACCAAGGTTGAAGAGCGCTGGCGTAATAGCTGGGAAAACAACATAGACCTGGTGAAGCAATGTGACGAGGCCGGCCTGGAGTTTATGCTCCCCATCGCGCGCTGGATCGGTTACGGCGGCGATACCGACTTTCACGGGGGGGTGCTGGAGACCGTCACCTGGGCGACTGGCCTGACAGCGCTGACTCGCAACATCCAGATCTTTGCCACCGTTCATACCGCTTTTAATCACCCCATTGTTACCGCCAAACAACTGGCCACTATAGACCAGCTGGGCGGTGGCCGCGTTGGTCTCAACGTGGTCGCCGGCTGGAATAAACCCGAGTATGACGCTTTTGGGGTTGACCTCCCGACCGAGCATAAAGAGCGCTACGCCCGGGCCCAGGAGTGGTTCGATTACGTGCAGAAGCTGTGGCAGGAAGATTCGGCTTTCGATTGGAATGGTAAATATTTTCAGGGCACAGGTGTCTATGGCAACCCGCGGCCGGTGCAACAGCGTGTTCCCATACTCAATGCTGCCGCATCGGAAGAAGGGCGGAATTTTGCCGTGCGCAACGCGGATTTCCTTTTTACGCCGGTGTTTGATTTTGAGCAGGGGCGTGAGACAGTTCTTGGTATTGAAGAACGTGCAAGGGCCGTCGGTAGGAGCATAGGCGTATTTACATTTTGTACTGTTGTTTGCCGGCCCACCCAGCGTGAAGCGGAGGAATATCTGGACTATTACGCCAATCAAAACGCCGACTGGGAAGCCGTGGATTACCTGATGAAGTTGCAGGGCATGCATGCCCAGTCTTTTACGCCTGAGGCGCTCGCCAATTTCCGTGATCGTTTTGCTGCGGGGCACGGCGGTTTCCCGCTGGTGGGAACGCCGGATCATGTGGCCGATCAGTTAGCGAAGCTCAGCGCCGCCGGACTGGCAGGGACTACCCTGGCGTTTGTGGACTATGCGAAAGAGTTTCCGTATTTTCGGGAAGAGGTGATACCGAGATTGGAGCGAATGGGGCTGCGACAGCCCTTCAAGCGAGCTTAAATTTTAATAGCAGTGTTCTACAGGAGCTTTAATCATGACCAACCCAGGATTCAAAAAAAGGTGTCTTGCCTCTTTAACTGTACTGGCCAGCACGATGCCTCTGCAGGTGATGGCGGCAGCGAACATTCTCGAAGAAACAATTGTTACCGCCCAGAAGCGGGAGCAGAACCTGCAGGACGTGCCCATAGCGGTCACCGCGTTCACCGGTGCGCAGATGAACGCGATGGGAGTGCAGGAAAGTTTTGACATAGCCACCTTTACACCGGGCGTCCATATCAGCGGCAACCTGGCGGGTCAAAATACCCAGTTCTCCATTCGCGGGGTCACCCAGAATGACTTCAACGATATTATCGAATCACCCAACGCGGTGTATCTCGACGAGGGCTATATCGCCATTGCTCAAGGCCAGACGTTCGCCGTATTTGATATAGACCGGGTGGAGATACTAAAGGGTCCCCAGGGTACCTTGTTCGGCCGCAATGCCACGGGTGGCGCTGTCAATTATGTCTCTTTGAAGCCTGATTTCGAAAATTTAAGCGGTTATATAGACGCGACCGCGGGCCAGTTTGATGTTCCCAATGACGCCAACCGTTACACCGTTGAGGCCGCGATCACGGGGCCCATTGGCGACCAAGCGGCGGGGCGTCTGGCTATCCGCTACAACAATCAGGATGCCTATCTGCAAAACAATTATTCATCGGCAGAAGCCTTTAATCCGCCGCCGGCAGCAAACGCAGGCAAGGACCTGGGTGATGACGACACGTTCGCCGGCAGAGGCACATTGGCGTTCAGGCCAACTGATAACCTGGAAATTACACTGATGGCTAACTATGCCAAGTCTGAAGTGGCAACGGGGCCCTACCAGTCCAAGTCCACCATCGCTGTTGTGGACGAGATGGGAGAGATTATTAATGTTATTGATACGCCCCGCGACGAAACGCGCTTGAGCATCCAGGGTGATCAGGATGGCGGCGGCAACGTGTTTGACGGCAGTGACCTGTTACCGGGGGGCGGGATCGGCTTGACCGGACGACTGGCGCCGGGGGCAGATTTCTTTGGCTACCTCGACCCGAACGGGGACGATTTCAGTTTTTCCGGAGATTTTGCGTTCGACGATAACGGCGACACCGAGACCAGCGGACTCTACGCACGGGTAGATTGGGAATTGCAGAATGGCAGTGATTTCACCTCAATAACGGACTACAAGTCCTACGACAAAAGTTTGTTTATTGATGTCGATGCATCACCCGTCAATCAGCTGGCAAACTACGCCGGAGTCAATGCGGATACCTTCACTCAGGAGTTTCGTCTCACCGGCGAGAGCGATAAAACCCGGTGGGTGACAGGCCTTTACTTTCTTTATATCGACAACGAATCTGACAATGGCCTCAAGGCGCCCCAGAACAGCATCGTGGGAGGCGATTTTCCGATTGATATTGGCGTGAACGCCAAGTTGGAAACGACGTCCTATAACATCTATGGGCAAATGGACTACGATTTCGCAGAGGACTTCACCTTCACTATCGGCGCCAGGGTGATCCAGGAAGAGAAGGATTTTGATCTGGGCATCGGTATCTACCAGTCGTTTGGCAACGACAGCTTCAACAGAGGGCCGTTTCTGGAGGGCCCGGACACACCCATCATAAGATACTCAGACGACACCTCAGACACATTGTGGGCGGGTAAGGTACAAGTAGACTGGCGCCCCAGCGACGACCTGCTGTTATGGGCGGGCATCAATCGCGGTGTTAAGGCCGGTAGCTTCAACGCACCTCTGCTGGGTTCTTACTTCGGCTCTGGCGGCGACGCCGCGCTGCCCTATGACGAGGAAGTGCTGATTTCCTATGAAACTGGCTTTAAAGCTACCCTGGGCGGCGGCAATACGCGCCTTAACGGAACCTTTTACTACTACGACTACCAGGATTACCAGGCCTTCCTGTTTGTGGGTGTTGGCGGTGTTGTGTTTAACGCCGATGCAGAAACTTACGGTGCTGAATTGGAATTGCAAACTTCGCCTATGGAAGGCCTGGACTTCATGTTCAACGTTGCCTATTTTGACGCGACAGTGAAAGACGTTCCCCTGCGATTCGGTTCGCCGTTACCGCCCGAGGACGTAGACCCCACCTATGCGCCTCCCTTTCAGGCGTCTGGCATGGTGCGTTATGCCTGGGACGCCCTGGGTGGCACTATGGCGGTTCAATCAGACATAAGTTATTCAGACAGCTTTTACTACAACCTGCGTAACTTCGATGCCGATGAGTTCGATGATTACACGCTGGTGAACGCTATGGTCAGCTGGGAAAACAGCGATCAGAGCTGGTTGGCCTCTCTTGCCGTGCGTAACTTGACCGATGAGAGCGCAGGCGTACAGGGTTTCGACCTGGCGACCCTCTGCGGTTGTAATGAAGTATCTTACCGCGACAGGCGTTTTTACAGCGTGGGGCTGCGCTACAGCTTCTGACACCGGACAGGAGCCACAGGCTGATGGATCAGGATAGACGCCAATTTTTGAGAAATTCCGGTATTGTCCTGACGGTTGCCGTTGCAGGAGAGGTTTTATTATTATCTCCGGCGCAAGCACAGGCAGCGGGGCTGCCGCTTCAGGTACTTTCCGCGCAGGAGGCCTCTACCCTGGAGGCCATTACGGAAGCGGTGGTGCCCGGTGCACGCAAAGCAGGTATTTCGCAATACCTCGACAAGCAACTCGTGGCCAGCGACGAGGATTCGTTGCTGATGCTGAAATATCTGGGTGTCGTCCAGTCAGACTACCTCTCTTTTTACCATGGCGGCTTGCGCAGCGCGGATAAACTGGCGCATACGCGATTTGAAAAAGGCTGGCCCGAGCTTACATCCAGTGAAATCGGTATCTTGCTCACCGACATCTCGGGTACACAACCCGAGGGGTGGCAAGGGCCGCCAGCTGCGTTCTTCTTCTTTGTTATCCGTTCGGATGCCAGTGATGTTGTATATGGTACCGAGGAAGGCTTTGCCGAGATTGGCGTGCCTTACATGGCGCACATCGCGCCACCGGAACCCTGGTGACAGCTGTGAAATCGATACCTGTGGAAGATGCCTTCGATTTGCTGGTGGTCGGTTCCGGCGCCGCAGGCAGCGTGATGGCAGCGCAGGCAGCGCGCGCCGGCAAACGGGTGCTGATACTGGAAGCCGGCCCGGCCCGAGAGTTGTCAGATCTGGTCAGTTCCCAGATCTGGGCCAGGCGCCTGAAGTGGTCTGGTGCGTACGTTGAGGAAGAGGGCAATCTGAGCATCGGGCACGGTTTTAATAGTGGCTGGGGCACTGGCGGTGCCGCGAAGCATCAATATGCCGTTTGGCCGCGGCTGCATGAAAACGATTTCAAAACCAAAACCGAGTACGGCAAAGGCATCGACTGGCCGCTGGAATATCAGGACCTGCAGCCCTACTACGACAAAATACAGGCCGAGGTAGGCATAAGTGGTGATGCCGAGGCGGAGAAATGGCGTCCCCCCGGGGAGAAGTACCCCATGCCGCCGACCCCCGTATTCAGCCAGGGCCGGGTTATTGAAAAAGGCTTTAATGCACTGGGTATGAGCGTTGCGCCCATCCCCCTGGCCATCAACAGCGTGCCATACAAGGGGCGCAATGCCTGTCTTTACGATGGCTGGTGCGATGCGGGTTGCCCGATTGGCGCTCTGGCGAACCCCCTCGTGACTTATCTGGCCTGGGCCAGGGAGGCCGGTGCTGAATTACGCAACCATGCGCAGGTTACGCGGGTAATTCACGATGCTGCGGGGCACAAGGTAACGGGCGTGGAATACTTCGACGCAGAAGGAAAGCAGCACAGGGTGCATGGGCAAGCTGTCGTACTTGCTACTTTTTGCGTGCAGAACGCGCGAATATTGCTGGCATCCGCCAGCGACAAGTATCCCCGGGGCCTGGCCAATAGCAACGATCTCGTTGGCCGCTTCCTGATGACGCACCCGTCACAAGCTGTGTACGGCCTGTTCGCCGATGAAACCCTGCCTTATCAGGGACCGACCGGTGGGCAACTGATTAATCAGGACCACTATGAGCAGAAACTCAAAGCCGAGGCTTATGGCTCCTACCAATGGCTGATAGCGAATGCGCTCAAGCCAAATGACCTGCTGGGTATCGCCAACACCCGGCCGGATGTTTACGGGCCTGCCCTGCAGGAATTTATGCGCAAGGCAGCGGCCCACATGGGCGCTATGATTTTTGTTGGCGAGGACTTGCCGCTGGCAGAGAACCGTGTAACGCTTAGCAGTAAGCGCGATCAGTACGGGGTCCCACTGGCGAAAGCGACCCACAATATAACCGCGCCCACAGAGGCATTGTGTGAGGCTGCGGTGGCTGAGGGCCTGGCGATATTCAGGGCTGGCGGTGCAGCTGAACCCTGGGCCGGTCAACGCTTTGGTATGCACATAATTGGCGGCACTATTATGGGTTCCAGTCCAGAGACGTCGGTAACCGACTCCTACGGCCGCTGCCACGACCTGGAAAACTTGTATATTGCCGGCCCCGGCCTGTTTCCCACTAGCGGTGCCGTCAACCCCACGTTCACGATTCATGCCCTGACGCTTCGTTCAGCTGAACATATTGTAAGGAATATCCCATGATTACTATTCACCACCTCGGCGTCTCCCAGTCGGATCGCGTAGTCTGGCTTATGGAAGAGCTGGGCCTGCCTTACGAGTTGAAGTGGTATGACCGGGGTGAAGATTTTTTGTCGACTCCCGAGTACCGTGCCTTGCATCCGGCGGGAACTGCGCCAGTGATCACCGATGGTGACCTGGTGCTGGGAGAGTCTACAGCGATCGTTGAGTATATTTCCCAGCGTTATGGTGAAGGTAAACTCTCTGTACCCGTGAGTGACCCTGACTATCCTCATTACCTTTATTGGATGCAATTTAACAACAACCTGCAAACGGCGCTCTTTATCAAGCTGGCTATCAAAATGGCTGGTGTTGAGCCTTCAGCAGACAACATCATGCTTACGACTACAGATCGTCGGGAAGAGGGGATTTACCGCACGCTTGAGCAGCGCCTGGGTGAATCCGACTACCTGGGTGGCCCACGCTTCAGCTGTGCGGATATCATGTCGATGTTCAATCTCACGTCGCTGGGTATGCTTGGCGCGCGGGAAATCGACGATAGCCTGCCCAACACCAGGGCTTATGTGGCACGGGTAAGTGCGCGGCCTGCGTACCAGAAAGCCATGGAGATTGCCGGGCCCGCGGCGACCAATCCCGCAAGCTGAGCTATTTTTTCGCAGCCGACTGTGCACAGCAGCATCGAGCTTACTAGTACAGCGGAAATACAGGTTTGGCGCAAAATCAAAGAGACGTTTGTTGAGTATCGTCATTCAGTGTCTTGTCCGCCCGCAGCCGCGCGGCCAGCAGGTCGATGAATACTCTTACTTTAACAGATGAGTAACGCCCTTCGCGGTGAACAATGTGTATGGGGTTGGCAGGGGGTTCAAAATCCTTGAGAAGAATTTCAAGTCTGCCCGCCGCCACCTCCTCCGCCACCTGGTAAGACAGCAACCGCGTAATGCCCAGGGCCTCGCTTGCTGCAGTGACGGCCGCGTCGTTGGTGGTAACTCGCAGGCGCGGTTTTACTCTCAGGGGGTGTTCACCTGCGCCCGATGCGAATCGCCAGCCCAACGAAAAGCTGCCAGCGCTGGAAACGATAGTACTGTGCTTGAGTAAATCGTGGGGGGCCTGCGGTACCCCATAACGCGCGAGATACTCAGGTGCCGCTACCACCACCGAGCGCACCGTACCCACGCGCAATGCCCGCATACTCGAATCGGGGAGGTCGCCGATGCGAACGCTGACGTCCATCCCTTCCTCCAGCAGATTCACCACCCGGTCCAGGAATATGGCATCGACCTCCATCTCGGGGTAGCGTTGCAGATAGTCGACAATACCCGGCATGACAAATTTGCGCCCGAACAGCACCGGGGCTGTCACTGCCAGGTGGCCCCGGGGTTCAGCGCTGATACCGGCGGCAGCTTCATCTGCGGATTCCAGTCGCGCCAGGATTTGTCGCGCGTCTTCCAGATAGCGTTGGCCCGCCTCGGTGGCACGTACGTAGCGGGTGGTGCGATTGAGCAGCTTCACACCCAGTGTCTTTTCCAGCGCTGCCACCGCACGGGTGACCGCCGGGGGCGATAGCTGCAGCCGGCGGGCGGCTGCGGCAAAGCCCTGTTCCTCCGCCACGGCCACATAAACCTGAATCTGGTGGAAACGATCCATCTATTATTCCCCAAAATGAAATAATTAATTTCAATATTAGATCATTCTTCTCCCAAAAGGAATTTGAGATAGTGAGGCCACTGACACAGACAGCGAGCACGGAACCATGGGACACAAATTCGCCGAAATCGCCTTCACGCCGGTAGTCCGCGATATCCAGATCGCCAGAGGTTCGCGTACCGCTTACGCCGCGATGGATGAAGGGGCGCCATACAACCACGTCCTTGGCGAGCGCGAGGCCAGCTTTATCGCCGCCCGCGACAGTTTCTACATGGCCAGCGTCAGCGAGTCCGGCTGGCCCTATGTGCAACACCGCGGTGGCCCTGCCGGTTTTATGAAGGTGTTGGGCGAACGAGTAATCGGGTTTGCGGATTATGCGGGCAACCGCCAGTACGTGAGTACCGGCAACGTTAGCAGCGATGATCGCGTATCACTGTTCTTTATGGATTACCCCAACCGGCGCCGGCTGAAAATGTTGGGCCGGGTGCGAGTGATCGACCCGCAGGATTCCGAGTTTCCAACTGGCCTGATCGATGACGATTACACGGTGCAGGTGGAGCGGGGGTTTGTCATTGATGTAGAGGCTTTTGACTGGAACTGCCCACAACATATTACGCCGCGTTTCACTGAGGCTCAGATTGAGTCCGTGGTTGCGGGCTTGCAGGAGGAAAACCGCCAACTCAAAGCCGGGCAGGTTCGCAGCGGCGAAGCTGCGAGACCGAAAGCTACCTCGGCAACAGACACAGAGTCGGGTGCACTGGGTGAGGGCCCGTTGAAGCTGGTAGTAAGCGGTATTCGCCAGCTGGCCCCCAGGGTGCGCGCCTTCGAATTACGTGCCCCGGATGGGGGTGAATTACCGGCTGTTGAACCCGGTTCCCACCTTCGCATCCCCGTGCGCCTGCCCAGCGGGGAGTTGGTGGAGCGCCACTATTCCATCGCATCAAACCCGGCCCGGCGAGACGCCTTCGAAATTGCCGTTCTGCGCGAAGAGGAAGGTCAGGGCGGTTCTGCTGCTGTACATGACAGTTACCAAATCAATACGACACTGCATATCGACCTTCCCGGTAACCACTTGTCTTTGCATGATGATCAGCGCCCCGCACTGCTGATCGCCGGGGGTATCGGCATTACGCCGATCAAAGCCATATCCCAGGCTCTCGCCCGGCGCGGAAACGACTTTCACCTGCACTACGCCGGGCGCAGTCGCGCCGACATGGCCTATCGCGATCGCTTGGAGCGTGAATTTGGTAAGCAGCTGAGCATTTACAGCGCTGCCGACGGTCAACGTCTGGATATTGATGCCGTTCTGGAGGGTGCTGCGGCTGATGCAGTGATCTATGTTTGTGGCCCTGAGCGCCTGGTGAATGCTGTGCTCAAGGCCGCCAAAGAACAGGGTATCGATCCCGACCGTGTCCGGCTGGAGCTATTTAGCTGACAGCGATTTAGCCGTTTGGTTGAGTTAAACGATTCAACCGGGCAAAAACCCGTAGCAACAGGAGTTACAAGTATGAGTAAAATCACACTTCATCGTCACCTTCTGCCCGGCTGGTTAACGTTTTTGGCGCCGGTCTCGATCATAAGCGCGCCAAAGAGATTGCCCATGCTGTGCTTGATGTGCTCAACAAGCACCTGGAAAACCGCGACTGGTTAGCGGGTGAGGGGCCGACAATCGCCGATGTTGCCAATTATGCTTATATCGCGCACGCGCCCGAAGGAGACGTCTCCCTGGAGCCCTATCCGAATGTGCTTGCCTGGTTAAGTCGTATCGCGGCCCTGCCCGGTTTTGTGCCGATGCAGCGCACCGAGGTTGGTCTGGCCGCATGAGGCATACCTGAGGCCTGACGACCGGTGGCAAGGTTTGCCCGGTGTCAGCCTCCGCTATCTTGAGCCAAATCAAGGAATCGCATTGCGCCAGCCCACAATGGTCGCAATGCACCTCATTTCGCCTTGTAGCTTAAGCGTCGTTTGCTACTATCTGTTTAATCGACAATCAGCGCAGTTTGCGCCTCCCAGCCAACCAGGCTTGCCATCTAGGACGCTTAAACATGATGACACTTTTTCGCAAACGCTGGTTCCTCGTTCTTGCGGGCCTTGCTGTTCTCGGTATTGGCGTTGCGGCCTCCTGGGCGGTCATGGATACCGTGATACATGCGACGGGTGACCATGAGTTTTGCTCCAGCTGCCATTCCCATGCCCCCATCGGCGCGTCCTATCGAGAGGATATCCACGGTGGCAACAATCCAGTCGGCTTTCGCGCCACCTGCTCCCAGTGCCATATCCCCCAGGACAACTCACTGCATTATCTTTGGGTGAAGGGGATACACGGTGTGGTTGATCCCTATATGGAGTTAACCCAGGATATTTACGATATCGACTGGCATGGAAACCGCGAGCGCAGGGAGGAATATGTCTACGATTCCGGCTGTCTCAGTTGCCACGTTTATTTGCTGGAGCAGACGGCGGACAACCGCAGGGCATCTCGTGCCCACACCCGCTATTTTGAAGATCCGGACAAGCACGGCTGTGTTTTCTGCCATGAAAACGTAGGCCACAGCCGCCTGGAATTTCATCTGGAGGATATGGGCTGGCCCAAGGACAAGGGAGCACAACCCTGAGTCGCGTTGTTCGGCTCAAAATTGCTGCTGCGGCCCGGAATTGCCGCATTTTCCCTGGCTGAGGGCGGCGAACCTGCTCCCCTAGTCGTCGCTCTCGACTTCCCCTTTACGGCCATGGTCTGCCGGCGGCCCACCCTCGGGTGCACAGGCCAGGCTATCTTCGCTGCGCGGTACAATGCAGCTCCCCTCTACCGTTTTTCCTCCCCGTCCCGCAAAACTGCAACTATCTCCCTCGGAACTGTTGGCGCAAGCCTCTAGCGCCTCCGGCGGCGGACCACGGCGTTTTCCGCCCTGCCCATCGGACTGTGCTTTGGCGAAATTGGTGGTGACGCAGGCGGTCAGTGCCAGTGCCAGGATTGTGCTGCGCTGTAGTGTGTTGTTGAACATGGGTTGTCTCCTTGACTGTGTTTGGAACAACAGTAGTTTTACAAAGGAGCAAGGAGAGAGAAGGGAGGAAATGTGAAGACTTCCGGAAGATAGATAAGCCGTGAAGTCACCTAGTCAATTTTGTAGCCCACACCGTAGATTGAATGTATCACTTCTTCGTTGTCCAGCGCTTTTGCCAGCTTGCGACGCAGGTTCTTCACATGGGTGTCGATGGTGCGATCACTGACCACCCGTTCATCGGCATAGGCCATATCCATCAATCGGTCGCGCGAAAACACGTGGCCGGGGCGGGACATGAAACCCTGTAATATCTTGATTTCAACAGGGGTTAAATCGATCCGCTGACCGCGGGCAGTGCATTCAAAGCGATCCAGCGACAGTGTTATATCGCCGTATCGCAGTTGATTTTCCCGGGGCCTCTCAGCAGGGTTGGAAACACGTCGTAATATTGTGCGGATGCGGGCCACCACCTCACGTGGGCTAAAGGGCTTGCATACATAGTCATCCGCACCCAGTTCCAGGCCCACCAGCCGGTCGATCTCATCGACTTTCGCGGTAAGTATCATGATGGGTAGGTCAGAGAACTGACGGACTTCGCGACAGATGGAAAGGCCGTCCTTGCCGGGGAGCATGAGGTCCAGAATCAGAAAAATGGGTTGCAGTGACCTGACCTTCTCCACGGCGTGTGTCCCTTCGTCCAGCACTGTCACAGCGAAACCTTCACGTTGCAGGTAATCCACCAGTATTTGCGCGATCTTGTGTTCGTCTTCAACGATCAGAACCTGCGACTTACTCATTGGGTATCCTCATGCATTGCCGGGAGTGTTACAGCAATGCACAACCCTCCGAGGCGGGAGGGCGAGGCGGTAATGCTACCATCGTGAGCCTCGACAATATTTCGGCAGATAGCGAGACCGAGACCAGCGCCACCGCTGCGGCGACTGCGTGACAGCTCCTGACGGTACAGGGGGTCAAACAGCTTTTCGCAATCTGCCGCAGTGACCCCCGGAGGCGTATCATCGATCTGGATAACAATGTCCTTGCCCGCGTTTGTCAGCGTCAGTTCTATTCGTCCCGGCGTATCGGTGTATGCCAGGGAATTTTCCAGCAGATTGCAGAAAAGTTGATGCAGGCGAGTCGGGTCTCCCCGGGCCGGCATGGCCCCGGTGTCAGGGATGACTAATTCGATGTCTTTTTGTGCTGCACGATTGCGTAGCGATCGGACCGCCTCTTGCAGGCAGGCTGTGACATCTACTGTGGCAAACTGGTATCTCAGGCCTCCAAGTTCGGAGAGTGACAACTCGTAGAGGTCATCAACCAGACTGCGCAACCGCTTTACTTCCTGATCCAGTGACTCAAGCTGGGCGGTATCAAATTCGCGAAGCCCATCTTGTAGCGCCTCGATCTCCCCGGTTAGTACGGTCAGTGGGGTGCGCAGCTCATGTGAAATATCCGCCAGCAGGCGTCGGCGGGAATTCTGGTTTGCCTCCAGCGTTGTGCCAAGGTGGTCGAGATCCCGGGTCAGTTGGCCCAGTTCGTCGGCTCTGCTCTCGTTGAGCCGTTGGCTGTAATTACCGTTCGACAGCTCGGCCACATGCTTGATCATGCGCCTGATCGGGGCCAACAGGCCCTGAGCCAGCACCAGCGATACAACAAAGGCCAGGGCCGCACAGGACAGGCCGATGATCCAGCTTGTCCTGAGCTGCTGCCTGGAAAAGGCCGTCTCCAGTGTTGAACTGATACGTCTTCGGGGCGCGCTGCGCAACTCAGCAACCATCACCCCATCCACCACCACGGGCACGCGAATAGTCAGGCCACCGGGAAAGTCGATGCCAGACCCGGCGATAAGTGTACCGTCCGGGTTCATTAGCGCTGTCGGCGGGCCATCCTGCAGTGTGTCAGGCGGTATGCCGGCTCTTCCCATTGGTGGTGGTCGATGACCGTCCGGACCGGCCGGTGGTGCGGCTCCGGCAAATGCTCTCCCGCCGGGGCCTGTTGGTATCGAACGGGCTAACAAGGCGTTAAAGCGGGATGGAGTCAAAGAGGCCCAGCTGTGGTCAGCGTTCCGATACTCCAGTGCGATGTCGTCCCGGACCCGTTCAAGCCGCGTTTGCTCCAGTGCATTCACATAGTCCAGGAAGCCCTGTTCAAAACTCCAGCGCGCGAGGCCCAGCGTTGCCGTGAGCACCAGCAGGGTCAAGCCCAGAAAGGCCACTACAAGTTTTTGCGCCAGCGATAGTTTCATAGGGAAAGTATAAACACCTGGCCGGGAGCGGGGAAACTTTCAAAGCGGTATACCACCGGTTCCTCGATTCCCTGTTGAAGAAACACTGTAGCAAGTATCTGGCGTCCGTCGACGGACCAGTACATGTGCCCGTGATTGTTGATTGTTACGGTAATCTGGTTGACACCCACTCGTAACAAGTTGTCGGGCAGATGAACATAATTGCCGTATAACCGTTGGATTTTTACGCCGTTGACATACAGGTGGGCATGGCCTTCAACATATCCGGTTAGCCTATCAGTTGAGGGCAGCATCAGCTGTGCCATATCCATCTCGCCTTGCGGCGGTGGAATCAACGAAAAATTTTCAGTGACTAATCGTAGGTTAAAGCCTGACATCGCGTCACGGTAGATCGTGAGGCTCAAAGCCGGTACCGGAGCGCCGGAGGGCACGGCTGCCGGCATATGCGAGTGATCCATGCCGGTGGGCACTGGCGTCGAGCTGTTCATTTGTGCGTGAGAATTGAGGCACAGGCAGAGCAGGGCGCTAGCCAGCATCCTGGGAAGTGCCGCGTCGCCGTGCGAAAAAATGTTCATCGCTTTCCCCCGCTCGATTCCGCTAGCCGGGGGGCGGTGGTGGTGCACCGCCCCCCGCCGCTACACCACCGCAGGATGTTGCAGCGTTGTCTGGCAGTGCTCCGTAGAAACTGGGCCCGATGGTATACGGGAAGGCGGGCGTTAACTTCCCGCTGCCGTCATCCACCAGCGTGATGTGATAGTGGTAACCGCGCCCATCGTCGTTATCGTGCCCGTTGTGCTGGTCCAGTTGCTCGCCTGTGGCGGCGGCCTGGGCATAATAGTAATCCTCATAGTAGTAGCCATTGTCGGCGGACAGGATGTTTCCCGATAGCGTGGTGACAGTCTGGCCAATATCCGGGCCCTGGCCCACGCTCGTATCGACTCCCTGATTGACATCGTACTCATTCACCAGCGTGCAGGTACGCTCATCCGGGGTATTACATCCCCCCTCGGCGAGTGCGGCGCCGTAGTCCCGGGTTTGCCAGCCACTCAGGGCAAGGTTGTCGGCGCTTTCCCAGGGGCCGTAAAGAGGGTAACCATCAGCGGCATAGCCATATATGGGTGAATGCGTTGTGCCATCGTCACCCACCAGGTCCGCCAGGCAGCTGGTATAAAAGTGGTGGTGGTATTCACCCTGGGCGGCATGGCCACCACAAATGTCCACGTCATACTGTTCCGCCACGGGTGCCAGGGTGTACCAGACGTTGTTGCCGTAGCTCATACCGTCGCCCCAATTGAAAATACTGGTGCCATTTACCATTGCCCCGGTGGTGCCCAGTCCGGTGGCGCAGGCGCTTGTCGTCGGTAACGGACTTAGCGTGAAATATTCTGCCTTGCCAACGTGAATGGGGCAGCCGGGTCCGGGAGGCCAGTAGCCCGCCCCGCCGGTGCTGCCACAATTTTCAGTGCTACTGTTGTAGCCAATGTCCTGTCCGAATTCGACTATATCCCCCGCATTGGCGCTGGTAACACCTGCGCCAAAGTCGCTGGATGCTTTGGGGCGATTATTCAGCTCATCGACAATGGTCTGCGTCATTGGTATGTCGTAGTTCGGTATACCTGTTGCCTCTACGTACACGTAGGACACGGAATCTACCGTCAGTTCTTCAACCAGTTGTACATCTTCCAGGACACCGGTGTTGCTGCTCTCCGATTCAAAAATCTGCCTTGAGCGCTCGCTGGTATTGATGATCCAGGGCGAATTAATGGAGATGACACCGTCAGGGCTGCTGTCGTCGATTTCATCGGTAACGCCTGATACATCGCCGTTCGTATCGACGGCGTCATTCACCGAGCTAGTATAACTGCCGCCGCTGCCACCGCTGCCACCACAGCCCACTAATACAGGGAATAGGATGTATGAAGCGATTGGTAGAAGTCTTTTGACTGGACTGTTCATAAGCCTGGGCCCGAATGCAATGTGTTTCCAGCATTCACTATGGCGTCGAATTGTGTGGCAAATGAGGAGAATCGTGGGAGAAAGCACGGATATACGGTGCGTCGGGTATGGGGTGAGGCGTCGGGCAAAAAAAAGGACGCCTTTGTGAGGTGCCCAGTAGTCGTGTCGCTCGCGCTCCAGTGGATAGGGTCAGGCGCGGCTTTCAGGGCGGCTCTGGAACCTGAACGAAGTCATCCGGGTCGCTCCACACGCTGCCAACGCTGCTGAACCGTGGGGCTTTGCTGTTGTTGGTCAGCACGCTTATCTGGCCCCCGGAGCGCAGGAAATTATCGACCTGCTCATTGATTTCATCTCGTATACGTTCTTTCTCAAGCGTTGATGATGGTTCTGACCTGTATTTCACAATGATGCCCTCATGCTGGTGATGCTGCAGGCATACTGCGCGCAGTATGTTGCATAGAAGCTGCTGTAAAATGAATGTTCTGTTAGGGCTGGGCGCTGCCGCCGGGGGCGTCGCCATACCAGTCACTCATGTCGTCATACATGTCACCCTTGAGAATATGGTAGGGCGATTTGTGGTAAATCTTTATGTCATGAAAAGGGTCGGTAATGATTTTGGTAGCCCATACCAGCCCCGACTGTATGCCCATCAGGAAGAACAGGTGGATCGTACGAAACAGCACAGCGCCCAGCCCGGTGAATAGCCACAACAGTGCTGTGGTGTGTAGCAGGCCCTGTTGCACTTGTTGCTCGTTCATCAATCCGAAGAAGCTGGGATTCAGCCACAGCACGGCTGGGATGGCCACCCAGATGGAGAGCAGTACAACTTTCCGGCGGAGGTTATACCCTACCTTTACACTTTCTTTGTATGCGTGGCTCACACCGTTAACTTCATCGAAGCTTTTTGGCTCAAACACGAAGTGACCGATTTGTCGCAGTACCATCGCCAAAAGCCAGCCCACCATTACTGCCGCCACGGGGTCGACGAAAATCAGGTAATAGCTCGCGACAAAACAGCTGGCACTCAGTAAGTGCAACAGTTGGTTCACCCGATTGTGGTGATAGAAACGGTGATCGTCCCAGCGTTGTTTGAGTAACTCTTCCCGGAATGTCATATATCTGTCTCCTTTGATTGCAAAAGCTGATGGTGGATTGTGTGATGGGATTTCTGTTTTGTGAGCAGCGCCTCGCCCATACGAATTTGGCTGCCACTGCGTATGTTTTCGCACAGCCTGTGACCCGACGTGCCGAAGACGATAATGGTAGAGCCGTGTTGGAAATAACCCATTTCCTCACCTTTGTCGTAGTTCGCGGAACAGGCCAGGTTTGCCGGGCCGCGATAATTCATATCGAGGGTGCCCTGCAGGCAGTGGAGTTTGATACTGGCCACGAGAATGGCGGCGACAGCCACCAGGCAAATGCCGCTATCCGGGTCGCCGTTGTCCAGCTCCAATACGGCTCTCTCATTCTTGCAGTAGAGTTTTTCGATGCGGCGCAGGGCAACGGGGTTGACGTTCCAGGTATCGCCGGAGATATAGGTCACGCGGTGAACCGAACATTTCTGTGGCGCATGGAAACGGTGGTACATGCTCGATTTCAGGCGCAGGGTGACGAAGATGCCATCGCGGTATTTATCTTGTAGCGTCTTGTCTGGAACAAGGTCAGACAGTTCGTAGGGAAAACCCTTCGCCTGGAACGCGGTAGTACCCGCCATGGCGCCACACTCGCCGACGATTGCATCGCAGGGACTGCTAACGATTTGCGGGCGCTGGTCGATCTTCCTGGCGCCGGGTTTCAACTGTCGGGTAAAACAGTCGTGCAGACTGTTGAACTCGTGTTTGGCTGCCTCATCCAGCCTGAGGTCATCGGCGAACTGCTGCCAGATTGAGAGTGAAAGGCGGGTCAGCCAGCGGCTTTCAATCGCACTGAACCAGCCCATAAAACGGGTGGCCAGACGCCGGGGAATGCGGTTGGTCAGCAGGAAATTAAGCTGTTCCTGCTGGCTGAGGGAGCGGATGAGTTCGGCCATGTGTCAGGCTACCGAACGGTGTTCCAGCATACATACCGGGGCGGGTAGCCCCAGGGCCTGGACGAAGCGGGTCATGATGTCGTCGGCCTGGTACTGCGCCGCTCTGCGCAGGGCATTGTCTCGCATGGCAGAGCGTTTGTCCGGCCACCGATAGTGGCCGATGATCTGCTCGGCCATCTCCTGTGGGGTTTCCACCAGATAGCCGCTGACCCCGTGTTCAATAATATCCTTGGGCCCCTTGCAGTTGTACGCTACGGCTGGCATGCCGTAGACGAAGGCCTCCAGCAGTACGTTGCCGAAGGTATCAAAGCGCGACGGGAAAGCGAATAGATCCAAGCCTGCATAGAGTTGTGCCAGCCGTGCTTGATCGACCCAGCCCAGGAACAGGGCGTCCGGCAGCGCGCTCTTCAACGCCTCTTCGTCCGGGCCGCAACCGGCGATAACAACACGAAGGTCCGGTAGTGTCTCCCTCGCCTTTGACAGCACTTCTGGCAGATCGAACAAGCCTTTTTCCCGGCTCAGGCGGCAGGCGATAAACAGTACCGGTGTCTGCTCGGTTGCATCGGCAAACAGCTCGCGCTTGTTTACGGGCACTACATCTGGCCGGGCCTGTGGCGCGGCGTGGGCGGTGAGGTGAACTTGTTCAGGCTGCAACTGCATCTCGTGGCCGGTCAGCCACTCGCGGTGATCAGTATTCAGCACGAATATGCCGTTAAACTGACTGTACAGCAGGCGTAGCAGGCGCCGGATTCGATCGCGTTCGTGTGCGCTGGCGTTGGTGGTGCACTTGATGTATTCGATCCAGTCCGTGTGCATGAAGAAATAACTCGGTACGTTGAATTTGTGTTTGAGAAACAGGCTGACAAGAACCATTGGCCCCTCAGTGGAGCAAACCACGCGGTCGTAGCCCCCCTCATAGAAAATCCGGGCGATCTGCATAAGGTCCGGCACTCTTATCTGCTGGCCACCCGAATCTGGCAGGGTAAAGTTGGCGAGGGGGCGCAGCACATGTAGATGCGGTGCGGGCTCGGCAGTTTCATGGCAAATCAGGAAATCTATAGCGATATCGTTTTGCTGTATCTGGCGTAGTTTGCCGCCCAGCGAGGTTGATACGCCATTTTTGTCAAACAGCGTGTCGGTGAGGTAAAGCACGCGACGCTCGTGCTGGTTGCGACCCGTTGTGGCGGAAAAATTGTTGAGAAATGGCCGGTTTTGGTAGAGCACTCGCGTGCTGGCCAGGCTTGCGCCTACCAGCACCAGCGAGATCATGGCGGGAAAAGACAGCTGGTCTGCGAGTTTGCGAAAACGGCGCCCCCCCACCCTGGTGTGTTTGCTTGAACCGCCGAACAACAATGCGGTTAACTGGCTGGGAAGCTCAAACTTACGGGTTAGCTCTTCTGTAGAAAGATTGTCCAGCAAGCCGCTCTCGGACAGCAACTCGGATTCCTGGATACGGGTGAGCATCAGTCGGTTCAGTTCGGTAAACAACTCTGCAATAGATTCGTTCACCGTGGCCACGAATACTTCGGGAGACTTGTGTCGGCTGTCTGCGATGTTTTCCAGGTGCCGGATGCAGAAGCGGTATTTGCTGGAGATTTTCCATTTCAGCATTTTGTTGGGTTTTTTGCCCTGCAGTGCATCGTGCACAAACTCGAAAAATTTCCTCGAGTGTTTGTGTTTCTGTAATTCCAGAAGCACATTACTGATGGCGAAGCAGGCTATCTTGTCCCAGCTCTCACCGCGGTGCAGCAGGATGCGCAGCAAGCCGGGATCTTCGATGCGGGTGGCTATCTGGGCGAAGTAGTCCAGCAGGGCGATATTCAGCTTCTGGTTTTCACCGACATCACCAAAGGGCGCGACCCGGCCCGCGAGCAGGGCTTCCAGCGCCAGGCTTGAGGCCTTCTCGGTTTTCAGGCGTTCCTGCAGGTTCGGTACATATAGATAGGAGCCACATTGCCCGGCAAAGATGCCCATGTGGTCATCGGAGCCGCCGGTTAACACTTTGGGCTGGTCTGGATCAACGCCGAACTCGAGTGGGTTCAGCTGGTGCTTACGGGCGTAGGCCCGGATTTTCGCCGGTGTCAGGCTCTGTACCCAGTTCAACGTTAGTGTGGATTGCCACAGATCGCGCTGCCCGTTCAACACCTCAAAGCGCTGGAACATCACTGCCAGCCTCTCGAACAGTTCCAGGTCGATGTGCTCGTTGCTGGTGTAGAAGTACAGCGGGTGTGGCAGCACCACGGGAATATTTTCTGCAGCGGCGTAGCGCAGAAAGTCGTAAATGTTCTGGCGCTTCTTGTCTAACACCACTTCCTGCTCCCGGTCGAAACCGTAAGTGAGCACATGGCAGAACAGCTCGATATCGGGAAAGTGGCAGGTAAATTCGGCGCCCACCAGTATATCCTGCCCCTCCTCCTGTAGTGCCCAGCAGGAGCGTGCATTGTTGTGGTTGGTTACCGTCACTACATCGCTGCCGTTGGCCTGCAGGCACTTGACCAGGTTCTTTGTCTTTAGCCATGTCTCCGGTAAGCCGAGAATTCGGCCCCACAGTTCATCGGGCTTGTCGCTGTTGTGATCGTGGCAGTGCAAGTCGACACGCAGCCGGTCCTCCGGTGGGAAGCGATTCTCTTCCTGTGCTATATAGCTGTTGAATTCATTGGCCAGTGATTTGCGAAACTCACCGGGGCGAGGGGTTTTGGATATGCGTGTGTACTTCATCTTGCCTCCTTCAGAATACCTGCGGTATCTGCTGCGGACTTGCGCCCCGGTTTCGCAGACGATGGCAGCAGCGCCTGTAGCATTTCCTTTGCCAGTTGATTACGGATGGATTGGTTGGTGAGAGAGAGGGATTGCCACCACCAGCCATCTGCCTTCATGCGTGTGGCGGCGGCAACAAAGCGCGTTACTACTTGCTCGAATTCTGCGTGAGTGAAGTTGAAGCTCATGATCATTCGGCCGCTACCAACCCAGCTAAGCTCCAGGCCCTCGGCACGCAGGTAGAATTGCAACATCCAGTTGTAGCGACTGGGGGTGCGGTAGAGAACAGTCCAGATGGTATGCAGGTTCGCTATCTCCACCGGTAGGTCAGCAGCCCGCAGGCGCTGGTTGAGCATCGCGGCTCTGGCATTCCAGAGCGCGTCCGCGTCGGCATACATACTCTGGTAGGCGGGCTGCTCTATACGCTTGAGAAAGGCATTCATCGCCGCTATGACATAGGGATGGGAATTAAAGGTGCCGCGGGCGAAGGAAATATTTGCCGGCTGGTCTTCCCTGAACCGTTTCATCAGGTCATGCCGACCACACACTACACCAACGGGCAGGCCGCCCCCGAGCGTTTTGCCATAGGTGACCATGTCAGCCTGTATACCGAAGTACTCCTGCGCGCCCCGGTAGGCCAGGCGGAAACCGGTGAATACCTCGTCGAATATCAGCACAACGCCTCTGCGAGTGCAGACTTCGCGTATTCTTTGCAACCAGAGGGTGTAGGCCTCGCGATCGAAATTGGCGCAGCGACCGCTGCCGAGTAAGGCGGCATCACCGGCGGCGTCCGCGTTGGGGTGCAGGGCCTGCAACGGGTTGATCAGTACACAGGCGATGTCTTTTCGGGTATCCAGCACCTTCAGCGTTTTTTCACTGAGATCACGCAGTGTATAGACGTCCTGTGTGTTGCGCTGGTTGCCGACACCGGGTTGAACGCCATCCCACCAGCCGTGGTAGGCACCGCACAATCGTACAAGATGTGTCTTGCCAGTGTGGTAGCGGGCGAGACGTACGGCCTGCATAACCGCTTCTGTACCGGACATGTGGAAGGAGACTTCATCCAGCCCGGATATCGCCGTCAGCTTCTCGACGTTGTCGCGAATAAGCGGGTGGTAAGCGCCCAGAACAGGCCCCAGTTGCCCGGCTACTTGCTGCGCCTCTGCCATGCAAGCCTTATAGAAGTCATAGCCGAAAACGTTGACGCCATAGGAGCCGGTAACGTCGTAGCGCCAGTTACCGTCCAGGTCCCTCACCTGCACTCCCCGGGACTCTTTGACAATAGAGCCTGACTTCAGCACATTTCCCAGCTGTGCCCGGTAGGGAAAGGGTACGCGGTAAGCGCTGGTAAAATTTACATCCGATATAATGTTCTGCAGAGATTCGCAGTAGGCCAGTGTTTCTGGCTGTTTCGCCACGATGTCGGTCTGCAGGCGGCGCATGCCGGACTGGCGTTGCCGGGTGATATCCGGTGGTGCGCCGTCGCTGCTGAAAAAACGGGTCTCATCGAATTCATAATAGCGCACCAGCTTCGCAAGCCGCCGCGACCATTTGGCGTGCCCTCTTAAGGACGGATGTTTCGCGCGTGACAGGCGGAGTCGAATAAACAGTTTGTAGAGTAGAAAGAAGGCGACTATCGCCATACCCAGTGGTATTGCACCAGCTTCGTCCATAGTGGCCCCGAGTTGTGGTGCACTGCATTGGTGTGCGATGCACCCGGTTGGTTTCGGTGAACTTAGAGCAGGGAGATGACAGCGCGGTTGCAGAATTGCGAAGTTATTGTGTCAACCCTGTGGGATGGGCAGGCATTTCAGTTAAGGACAATATCGACTATCTTGGCGGCAGGGGGGAGAACATGACATTTGAACTACTGACCGCATTGGGCGTCTTTGCCTTTGTGGCATCTATAACGCCGGGGCCAAACAACCTGATGTTGATGGCGTCCGGTGCGAACTTTGGGTATCTGCGCAGTATTCCGCACATGGCAGGTGTCGTAGTCGGTTTTACAACCATGCTGTTTCTGGTGGGGCTTGGCTTGATCGGAGTGTTCGATTCGGTGCCGTTCAGCTATACCTTACTGAAAGTGTTGAGTGTGATTTATCTTGTCTATCTCGCGTGGAGGATTGCCACTGCGGCAGCCCCCGGGGAGGCGTCAGAGGAAGGCGGTAAACCCCTTACTTTCTTGCAGGCAGTGCTGTTTCAGTGGGTAAACCCCAAGGCCTGGACTATCGGCCTGACCGCGATAACTGTGTATGCCCCCACGCGCAGTGTCGGAGCCCTGTTGATCCTGATGGTCACCTTCGGTGCGGTGACGCTGCCCTCGATCAGCCTCTGGACCTTAATTGGTCAGCAACTGCGCAACCTGCTCACCAACAAGCTGCGACTGCGGGTCTTCAATGGTGTTATGGCAGCACTGCTAATCGTTTCTTTGTATCCGGTATTAACGGCGGTATAAATCACCGGCCTGGCTCAAACGGAATCCTGCAGCAGCTGCCAGAGGCGCGCGATATGTTCGCGCCCGGTATCCTCGACGCCAATAGACACTCTCGCCATCCAGCGCCCATCCAGCACCGAAGGGGAGAGAAAAGCAGCACCCGAGGCATTGATCCGTTCAACCCAGGCCAGTGTGTGTTGGTCCAGGGCGTCTCCGCTGAGCGGTTTGTCCTGTGTGTCCCTGGGTACATGGCGAATACAAACAGTTTGTAACTGGACGGGTGCCAACACCTGCCAGTCTGCGGCGGCTTCCACTTGCGTTTTGAACCACTGCGCGTTGTCGAGATCGCGACGCAGCCTGGCCCTGATCGCGTCAATACCGTCCAGGCGCAGGTGGAACCAGAGTTTTAATGCGCGAAAGCGTCGGCCCAGTGGAATTCCCCAGTCGCGATATTGTGTCACTTCTCCATCTGCTGCCGAGCGCAGGTAGGCGGGGTTGGTGGACATCACCCGCTCGAGGTGCTCTACATCCCGCACGTAGAACAAGGCTGTGTCCAGGATTGTGCCCATCCATTTGTGGGGGTTCCAGGCGAGCGAGTCTGCCAGTTCAGCGCCCTGCCACAGGTGGCGGTACTCGGGGAGTAGCATCGCTGAACCCGCCATTGCCGCATCCACGTGCAACCACACCTTGTGTTTGTTGGCGATGGTGGCAATGGCTGCAACAGGGTCCATGGCCGTGGTGCCGGTCGCGCCGACAGAGCACACAATGCCCGCCGGAATGCGGCCTGCGGTCAGGTCTTGCTCGATGGCTGTGGCCAGGGCCTCGGGCAGCATCGCCCGGGTGTAGGGGTCTTCTTCTATATACCGTAAATTATCGTTGCCAAAGCCTGCCAGCTGTACGGCCTTGGCAATGGAAGAATGGGCCTGTGCCGTGCTGTAGACGACCAGTGGTGCCGCCATACCCTGCAGGCCGGTACCATTTTTGCTGAGATCACTCGCGCGCTCCCTGGCCAGGATCATCGCCGTGACGCAGGCTGTGGAGGCCGTGTCATGGATTGTGCCGCGCCATTGCTCGCTGAGGCCGGTCAACTGGCGCAGCCAGTCGCACACCACTTCCTCCAACTCGGTGAGAGACGGACAACTCTCCCAGGAAATACCCAGCGTTCCCAGGCCGGAGCTGGCGATATCGCCCAATACCGAGGCCAGCGAGGCATTGGAGGGAAACCAGCCGTAATGCATGGGGTGTTGCACCTGGGTAATCCCCGGCACAATGATCTGCTCCATGTCTGCTATCAGCTCGCTGAATGCGTGTGCGCTTTCAGGTGCTGACGCTGGCAGGCCCGCGCGTACTTCGCCGGGCCGCACCTGGGCCCGGACGGGCAGCTCAGGTATTTTCGCGCGATAGTCGGCGATCCAGTCGATTAACTCGTGCCCTGCCTTGCGAAACTCATCGGGTGTCATTATTTTCGCGCCTTTCTGTTCAGTTTTCAGGGGTAGTGCAAATCTGGAGGCCAGGCTGGCAAGAACCGGCATCCTTTTTCTTGCGACTGCCCGTATAATCGCCGTCAATTATCGCATGATCAAGGAAATAGCAATGTCTGATGTACTCGCGCAAGCTCTCACGCTGCCCTGCGGGGCCGTAATACCCAACCGTCTGGCCAAGGCGGCCATGACCGAAGGGCTCGCTACACCCCGGGGTGTGCCCACGCCAGAATTGGAGAGGCTTTATGGCCTGTGGAGTGATGGCGGTGCAGGTATGCTGCTGTCAGGTAATATACAGGTAGACGCAGACCATCTGGAGCGCCCGGGAAACGTGGTAATCGACCGCGAACCCGATACTGAAATGGCGGCGGCCCTGGCGAGCTGGGCACAGGCTGCCACCCGCAACGGTAACCACTTCTGGGCGCAGATCAGCCACGCCGGCCGGCAGACCCAGAAGATGGTAAACCCGACACCCAAGGCCCCCTCCGCGGTGAAGCTGGGCCTGCCCGGGGGCCAGTTTGGCCAACCCGTTGCGTTGACTGTCCCTGAAATTGAGGAGTTGGTGCGCCGTTTTGGGGTGTGCGCCGCCGCTGTCAAAACGGCCGGCTTTACCGGAGTGCAGGTGCACGCGGCCCATGGCTACCTGCTCTCCCAGTTTCTCAGCCCCCGCAGCAACCAGCGCGGCGACCAGTATGGCGGTACATTGGAAAATCGTGCCCGGGCATTGCTTGAGGTCGTAGCCTCGGTGCGTGCGGCAGTGGGCCCGGACTTTCCGGTCGCCGTGAAACTCAATAGTGCAGATTTCCAGAAGGGCGGCTTTGATTTTGAAGACAGCCTGCGGGTGGCGCAATGGTTGCAGGAGGCCAGCGTGGATCTTATCGAGATTTCCGGCGGTACCTATGAGCAGCCAAAATTGCTGGGTGTAGAGGGTATGGAGGAGGTGGACGAACAGCAGGTGGCAAAATCCACCCAGATGCGTGAGGCCTATTTTGTTGACTTCGCCCTGGCAATGCAGGAAAAAGTGTCGATACCCCTGATGGTCACTGGCGGTTTCAGACGCCGCGACGTGATGGAGCAGGCTGTTATCAGCGGTGGTGCCGATCTTGTCGGCCTCGGGCGGCCCATGTGTGTGATGACAGACGCCCCGGCGCAGCTGCTGGCCGGCCTTGAGGAGTTGCCCCGTTACGAAAATGAGCTGGCCCTTTTTCCGAAGTGGTTGTCTTTCCTGTCCAGGTTGAAGTTTATTCGTCCGCTGGCAATATTCGCGGTGATGTACTGGTACTACGCCCAGCTGGAAGCCATCGGCAGAGAGGGCAAAGCCAATGTTTCGCTGTCGGTATTTGCCGCCACCAAACGCATTATGGCGCAACAGAAGGAATTACTCCCCCCGCGTTAGACCCGGGTCATCACCAGGGCCGGGCCTTTTTTGGCCCGGCTGTCAGCTGGATTCGCGCAACAGCGCGATTGCCCCTTTTTCTCCCTAAATCATCATTTCTCTGAATTGCTATGCCATACAAATGTGAAAAGTGTGACCTGGGTTTGTTTTTCATTTCTTGAATGGGCTAAAAGCAGCAATATTAGGTGAGCTTGATCGAAAAAATTGCCCGAAATTCGAAAATTTACAGGTCTTGAATACCATTTATCGAAGTATTTGACCGACCATCCGGGTGCGAACCAAGATATCCCTGAGAACTGCGGATTATCTCTACTTTTCGCCACTCCGCGCGTGATTTCCCCTTGGGTCTCTCAGTATATTGACTGCGTAATCAGTACAGCGAAAGAGGGACATTGACGTGACTAACTTTGACAACAGCAAACCCGACACGGTTAACGAAACTACCGGTTCCGGTCGTGAGCGTGGTTTCACCATGATCGAAGTAATGATCGTATTGGTGGTTGTTGCGATTCTGGTAGCGGTTGCCGCGCCAGGGTTCCAGAACCTGATCGGCAATAACCGGATTATCTCCGAAGTTTATACCCTGCGGGCGACGCTCAATAATGCGCGGTCGGAAGCGATGGCTCGCCGGGCGAGCGTAGTGGTTTGCCCGTCAACCGATGGTGCTGCTTGTGCAGATTCAGATGATTGGTCGACAGGCTATATAGCGTTTGTTGATACCGTCCGTGACAATGCAGCTGATCCGAATGATCCGGATGAAGAAATTATTCAGGTTGAAGGCGAGGAGCGTGCCGTCGATATAGCGTTCAATAACGCTGCGCGTCTAGTGCGCTTCAATTCGCAGGGTGTAGCGCTGGGTTTTGATGGCGCCTTTACGTTCTGTGATGACCGAGGTGATGAAAATGCCCGTGCGCTGATTGTGAACCCGGTGGGCACTGTAAGAGCAGCGACAGATACAGACTCTCCGGGGGACAACATTGTTAATGTGGGGAGCGCTAATGCTGCCTGCAACTAGAAAGAACTATGCGGTACACGCCAGATCACAGGCAGGGTTTACCCTGATCGAAGCCCTGGTTGCCGGCCTTATTCTGGCTATCGGGGTATTGGGTATTGTCAGTCTCCTGACCATGTCCAAAGTTTCACAGCACGAAGGTATTCAGCGTGTGCGCGCGGTCTCATTAGCCGATGATATCCTCGAACGTATTCGCAGAAATCCCGATGGCATGGCCGTATACAACATTGGCATGTCATCACCACTTGGGAAAGACGGGTTACAAAAGGAAGAGCCGGACCCGGATTGCACGGCTGGCCCCTGCACAACCGAGCAGTTGGCGAATCACGACCTTTGGGCGTGGGAACGCTTGCTGGATGGTGCATCAACGACAGCTACCGATGGCGAAGGAGAAGTAAGCGCAACTGCTGCCCTGCGTAATGTGCGTGCCTGTATTGTGTTCGACCCCGATACGGGGAAAACAAACTCGGGGATAGTGGACATTGTGCTGCAGTGGCAGGGTTTGAAAGAGACAAAGGATGCTGTTGCAGGGGGGGGTGTCTGTGGTGACGACGAAGATGAAGATACTACCCGGCGTCAGCTAGTTGTGAGTAGTTATGTAATTGATGAGACAGAATTATGAATTGTCTAAGACTGAGCGGTGCTGGGCATAAGTCTTCACGGGGGTTTTCCCTGGTAGAACTCATGATAGGTCTGGTGTTGGGCCTGATCATTATAGGTGGCGCCATTTCTGTCTATCTGGCTTCTAAGCGATCGTTGACTGAGGTCGAACAAGTGTCGGCTCTGTCTGAAAATGGCCGCTTTGCATTGCAGCTCATCACGACATCTGCGCGGCACATAGGTTTTTTTGGTGGTGCTAACCCTGCGGATATTACGCAAGACAGCGAGTTAGGGTCGGTCGAGCCGGGTAAGGACTGCAGCGGCAACGCAGGGGTCTGGGACACCGATAATTCATTCTTTGCAGTTCGCGCTGCTGGCGCTAGTGTTCTTACGTGTATAACTGATGCTGTTCCGCAAACGGACGTGCTGGTTATCAAGGGTGTTGCCCCCAGCCCGGAGTATGACGCCGATCCGGATGACCCCGATGCGGAGCGTGACGGGCTTTTCAGTTTTCCCGACCCGAATGGTTTAAATCCCCTGGAAACTTACGTCGTCTCCAACGGCGAATCCGGGGTTTTACTCGATGGCGCTGACACGCCACCTACTGTGAGTGAAGGTGGGGATATTCCATTCGGGGTCGCGTGGCCCTACCAGTTTCAAATTTATTACATCAGCGATGGCACTTTGCGTAATGATGGCGTCCCGACGCTGAGCCGCATGATTCTGGGTTGGAATGGTGCATTGAGGACTGTGATTACGCAGGACCTGGTTCAGGGGGTGGAAAACATGCGGTTTTTGTTTGGCTACGACTCAGCCAATGCCGGAGAGGTGGACACCCTGGGAAGTTTGGCAGACGTGACCGCCGCCAATGCCTGGGACCGGGTGAGCTCAATTCAGGCTTTTATCCTGGTCCGCAGTGATGTGGCAGATCCGAATTATGTTAATGACAAGAGTTACCAGCTGGGCGATCTTGCCCCTATTACACCGGGAGACAACTTCAGGCGAATACTGTTGCAGTCGCAAATTGTAATGCGTAATCCAAGGCTGGTTCTGCGAGGAGAGGCTTAATGAGGAATTCACGTGGCAACATCCCCAGGCAAAGTGGCGTTGCACTTGTGACGGCTTTGTTGTTTCTTTTGGTCGTAACTGTCATAGCGGTTACGGCGGCAAACAACAGTGCACTGGGCCTGAAAATGTCTACCAGTATGCAGGATGCCTATCGTTCATTTCAGTCAGCAGAAGCCGGGGCCTACGCGGCGCTTGGATTGGCCGGCGGCGGCCAGGATCCGTTCAGGCGTCAGGATATTGTGACTGACCCCTTCCAGGGGGTTGAAGATCACCCGTTAAGGAACCAGGCGGCAGACCCCAATGATGTACCAATTGATGTAGATGTAGTTCTAATAGCAATCCAGCGCGCTTGCCCGCGACCTGCGACATCCCGAGGCGGGTCCAGCGTGGGTGCTTTTGATTGTGACTACTATCGGATCAAATCTGAACATGATGTGCCAGGGCGTGCTAGAACCCGTGTTGAACTGGGTGTGGTTAAAACCGTAATTGGTACTATTTGAGACACAATTACAGCACTGCCAACGAATCAGATATATGAGTTTTTGTGGAGGACAGTTCCATGCTTAACAATGTAACTAAAAAATTATTGGCGATTCCCAGTGCCGTTGCACTGGCTTTGATAACCGCCAGTTTCCCCGCAACGGCTGATGATACTGAAATTTACCAGGCGGAGTATGACTCAGCGGAGAATGGCGGTACGCGCGCCAAGGTATTAATCGCCTTCGATGATTCGGGAAGTATGAGTACGCAGATAGAGCAACAGCGCCCGGCCTACGACCCCAGTGAATCTTATGACGTTAGCGTCTCGTCCGACCGGATATACTGGTCGACTAATGGCAGTGTGCCGGGGTCCAACAGTAGCAATTGGTTTTCAGCCTCCCGCAACCGCTGCTCCTCCTCGTATGACCCTCTGGATAACAATGGCCGCTTCACCACTGAGCGCGCCAGGCGCTGGGCGGATTCCAGTATTCAGCAAGGCCAGTGCAGTAATCAGTGCCCGGCTGGGACAACCTATCGGAACCCCCCGGGCCCGAACAATGCAGGCTGTTACGAGCAGACTACCGTCAGCGAGCCCGCTACAAAGCTGGTGTATTACAGTAATGATTCCAACAACAACAAGTGTTACAACGGCACCACTTATGTTGATCCGGCAGGTGGTAATAACGATGCCTGTTATACAGAAGTAACGTCAAGCAGCCCTGTAACAGGTTGGATATACCGTTCTAATGACGGTAAAAATAATTCTTGTAAGGGCGGCACAACCTACTTGTCTGTAAACCCGCCAGGAAAAAACAACACCTATGATGCCTGTTTTGAGCTAGTCACTGAGCCGGAATTTACCGAGACTACAGATTGGGTGTATACCGGGCCCCGGGAACAAGTCTGTGACGAGGATACGGTTGTACCCGGTTCGTGGCAGAGTCTCAGCAATAGCGTACATTCGCCTACTCACGTTGAGTGTCGCGACGATGTCAGCGACAGCATCGATGATAATGGCTCGGGCCAGAGTGCCGGTTACCCCCAGACCAATGTTGTCAATGGCAATGAGTACGGGCCGAATGTGGATTCGTCAGTAGAGTGGGGTGGTTCACCCTACACCTTCTATACCTCGCACTATATGAACTGGTATCACGATGACAGCCTGACAGAGAGTCGTTCAAGGCTGGATATCGCGCAGGAAGTCATAACAACGATTATCGACACCAATACCAGTATCGACTTTGGCCTACTTGAATTTAACTACAAAGAGGGGGGGCGGATAGCGCACCGTATCATCGAAAACATGTCTGGTGTACAGCGCGCCAATCTGATTGGCCTGGTTAATCAGATGGATCACGCGGGCAGTACGCCTATGTGTGAATCGATGTATGAGGCTTATAACTATATTGCGGGCAGGCCCGTGGAGTATGGCAACTCAGCCAACGGAGGAAGCGATAGCCGTGGTGAGTACGATGTATTGCCAAAAGATGCTTTGGCCGAAAGCGGCGGGACTTATATCTCACCCAATACTGACTGTGCCTATACCTATATCATTCTGATAACGGATGGTTTTCCGCAAAGCGACACCGGTGCCAACCAGAGGATTAAGAACATTACCGGGAAGAGCTGTGATAACTATGAGGACGCCGATGGGAATAATACCCAGAACTGTCTTCCACAGCTCACCGAGTACATGGCCAATACAGACCTGGACGGCGATAGCGACAATGGCGATCAGTTTGGCATCACCTACACCATTGGTTTTGCTACCGACCAGGAACTGTTAAGCGACGCCGCCGAAAACGGCAAAGGGGAATACTATACAGCCAATGATGCTCAACAGCTTACTGAAGCTTTTCAGGGAGCGATTGTTGGTATTCTTTCAGCGGCCACTACGTTTACTTCCCCGGCGGTTGCTGTCGATACGTTTACCCGTACCCAGAGTCGCGACGAGGTGTTTTACGCCATGTTCAAGCCGGGTGCCACAACCGACTGGATAGGCAATATCAAAAAGCTGAAACTGGATTCTGATGCGGTTCTGGTCGACTCCGCAAGCCAGCCAGCCATTGACCCGATTGACGGTGAAATCAAGAAAACGGCAACGACTTTCTGGAGCTCAGGCCAGGATGGCCCGGATGTTGACAAGGGCGGTGTAGGCGCACTTCTGGCAGCGCGTGGTCCCGGCTCACGTACTCTCTATAGCAACACCGGTACAAACAGTGCGTTTGAAATATTTAACACCAGTAACTTTGACGCTGGTGCGCTGGGGTTGTCATCTACGGCTGAACTTTATGGCCTGCTGGGTGCGTCTGATCAGGCGGCGTTCGAACTACAGGTTGCCTGGGCTCAGGGGTATGACGCCTATGATAAGGACAAAAATGGAGTCACCGATGAAGCCAGAGACTGGATTCTTGGTGACATCTTGCACAGCCAGCCACTGGTGCTTAACTATGGCGCGCGGGGTAGTGCGACGATAGCGGCTCCTGATTTGCGGCTGTTGGTTGGGTCGAATTCCGGCTTTGTGCACCTGTTCGGAAACAGTGATGGCGAAGAGGATTGGGCTTTCTTTCCCAAGGAGCTTGCATCGATACTTCCTCTGCGCAGACGAAATGAACTGTCCAATGATCACGTTTATGGAATGGATCTAACGCCGGTTGCCTACACGTACGACGGCAATAATGATGGCACAATCGACTCTACAGCGGGTGATATAGCATGGGCCTACCTCGGTATGCGCAGAGGTGGGAGTGCCTATTATGCCCTCGACGTATCCAACCCTGACAGCCCATCATTCAAGTGGCGAATTGACAAGAGCACCTCGGGTTTCGGTGAGTTAGGGCAGACCTGGTCGAAGCCGGTGGTTACAAGAATACCGGGCTACGAAAACCCCGTCCTGGTATTTGGCGCTGGATATGACACGGGAAAGGATGCATCCGGAGTGGGATCTGCGGATAGTGAGGGTAGGGGCCTTTATATTGTTGATGCAGATACCGGTGCCCTCATTTGGAGTGTTACCCCAGCAAGCAACTCTGACACTAATTTATCTGAGCCTGAACTTCTGCACTCCGTACCCGGTGCTGTGTCGATAGTTGACAGCAACGGTGACGAAATTAGCGACCGAGTTTACTTTGGTGACACAGGCGGCAATTTGTGGCGTGTAGATATGCCGGGTGATTTGCTGCCCACCGCCAGCCAGGATACCTGGCAAATCAACAAGCTGGGTGGTTTTAATGGTGCTACTACGCCGACCGACCGGCGTTTCTTCAACGCCCCGGATGTGGTTCGTATTCGCCTGGATGGACAGGCAGTGGACGCCATTATCATAGGTACTGGCGACAGGACTAATCCAAATGCCACGGATGTTGATAACAGCGTGTATTTGATTCGGGACGAGAGGGTTACGCCGTATACAACGGAGAGGCCCGACGCAGGTGACTGTGCAGACGAGAGTGTAGAAGATTTCAGATGCAGTCTTCCCCTGAGTCAGGATGACCTTTATGACATATCCAGTAATATTATTTCTACTGGCACCGACGAGCAAAAAGTTGCCGCACTGGCTGACCTTAGAGACGCCAATGGCTGGCGTTTTGGCCTGAGTAACGCTGGCGAAAAAAACCTTGCAAGGACTGTTACGATTAATGGTCGTGCCTTTATACCTACGTTTACACCGTCCAACCTACTGAGCGATATCAACTCCTGTAAGCCGCAATCGGGCACGGGGCAGATGTACATTGTTGATATCTACAGTGGAGACCGCGGCGTAATCGATCTTGGCTCGATCATTCCCGATACGCCTTCACTGCATTTTTCGATTGACGGCACAATTCGCTTCCTTCTTCCCCCTGGGGCTCCGGCATCAAGCGCTGATCAACCTGGAGTGATAGAGTGCGAAGGTGCTGTTTGTGATATGAACGAGTCTCTGCGCACCCCCTATGGCAACTTCTGGTTTCAGGAGGACTACGAGTGATATCTGTGCATGGTGGTAGGCCGGGCCAGTTGTCGGCGAACCGAGGCTTTACGCTGATTGAAGTGATGATTGTTATCGCCATTGTCAGCGTGTTGCTGGCCATAGCGCTGCCCAGCTACGAAAATAGCATGCAAAAGGGGCGGCGCGCCGATGCCAAGGCTCACCTTATGGCGGTAGCTAACCAGGAGGAGCAGTTCATGCTTGACCAGGGGACCTATACCACCAATTTGGCGGATCTTAGTCTTCCTGTCGATTCGCCCGACGGACACTATACTGTCAGCGCTGCGGCTTGTGGTACAGGTGATATAACTCGATGCTATACGCTGACGGCAGAGCCGAGAGCGGGTTCGCCCCAGATTGATGATCTTCGCTGTACCGAGTTTGTACTCGAATCGAATGGCTTAAAAACTGCAGATGGAACCGACCAAGATAACTGTTGGTAATCGAATACTGAGAGGTAAATCGAATGTTAAATTTCAAATCGGTACTTTTGTTCGCGTTTTCTGTCGGTGTTTCTACCGGCGCGCTTGCAGAACGACCATGGCCAAACCTGGTGTTTGACTGTCAGGTTATAACGACTTCCGGCGCGCAAGGCCTGGTGGGTATCCAGAGCTTCTCACTGAAAGAAGCCGAAACCGGGGTTTTAGGGCTCTCTGCGATTACCCTTCTGGGAAGCCATGAACCGGCTGATCGCGTTGTGCAGTGCGTTGAAAAGAGAAGTGGTAACGCGTTCTCTGATAGTAGTTTTCAGGCCTGGCTGGACGACATGGATCAGTAGCACTATCGGCGCACTGCCAAAACGCTATTCGCAATAATAGTCTACGGCAGCCTCAGAATTCTCACGTTGTTGCGCCTTTTCTTCCTCGTTGATGAAGCGAAAGCTCCCGTTGTCATCAGGTACACGAATTCTGGCGTGTGTATTGAGCGTTTCCAGGTTTTTCCGGGCGGTGGCGCAGGCTTCCGGATCCTTTGTTGAGGCGATAGTTTGTGCGGGAGTATCTTGCTCAGCTGCGGCTTTTTCCGGACTCCCGTTTACCTCTTCTGGCATTCCAGCCTCGGGCCTGCCGCCGTTAACCATGCGGTTAGTGTTAGTGGTAATCACATCGTATTTCACACCAGCCGGTGGTGGCCTGTCGCTGTTCACAGGTGTGCCGGAGGCGTCGTTCCAGCGGTAGTACACATCCCCTGAGCTGGCGCAAAAGCCCGAAGCTACTGATAGGGTGAGGGCAACCGCCGCGACGCACTTTCGTTTGCTTGAGTTCACCTTTGAACCTCCTGCTGAACCTGATGTTGTCTGTAAAAGTACAGCGAACACCGGGGTTCAGGCAATGCAAGAAATCACATTTGTATAAATACTTTTTGCCTGTTTCTGGTGGCCCTGGCGCCAGTTGGCTGCAATCTACCGCTGGGCTGCCCCGCCAAGTACAATAGCCCGACAACCACAACAGCCAGAACCCCGGAGCATCGCCATGACTGTGCACGAGTCGGTAAAAGAGTATTACGGCAAAACCCTGGGCGGCAGCGCAGACCTGAAAACAGATGCCTGTTGCACCTTGGACGATACCCCGGGCTTCCTGAAGCCGGTGCTGGCAAAGATTCACCCGGAAGTGGCCAGCCGCTACTACGGCTGCGGCCTGGTGTTGCCGGAGGCGATAGGCGGGCTGCGTATACTCGACCTGGGCAGCGGCGCGGGGCGTGACGTGTATGCCCTGGCAGCCCTGGTGGGCGAGACGGGTTCTGTCGTGGGGGTGGATATGACACCCGAGCAGCTGGCTGTGGCCCGCGAATACCGGCAATATCACGCGGAAGTGTTTGGCTATGCGGCAGCCAATACCGAGTTTCACCAGGGCTATATCGAACGGCTGGACGAGCTGGCGCTGGCTGAGAGCAGCTTCGACCTTATCGTATCCAATTGTGTGCTGAACCTCTGCCCGGACAAGGGCGCGGTACTGCGCGAGGCCTACCGCCTGCTGAAACCCGGTGGTGAAATGTATTTCTCCGACGTCTACGCCGACCGCCGCATCCCGGAGGCCTTGCTGGCTGACCCGGTGCTACACGGCGAATGCCTGAGCGGTGCCCTGTACTGGAATGACTTCCTGACCCTGGCAAAAGCCGCCGGTTTCACCGACCCCCGGCTGGTGAATGACCGCCCCCTGGGCATTGACAGCGCAGAGGTGCAGGCAAAGGTGGAGGGTATCGGCTTTTATTCTGCCACCTGGCGTTTGTTCAAGATTGCCGACCTTGAAGCGGGTAGCGAGGACTACGGCCAGGCGGTGGTGTACCGCGGCAGTGTTGAGCAACACCCGGATGCACTGGAACTGGACAAGCATCACCGCATGGCGACCGGCGAGCGTGTTCCGGTGAACGGCAATACCTGGCGCATGTTGGCGGAGTCGCGGTTTGCGTCGCACTTTGACTTTATCGCTGGCAGCGGGGTACATCGGGGTATTTTCAAGGGTGGTGAAAGTGACCAGGGTAGTCTGCCGTTTGATGAGGGGGAGGGGGTGCCGGTTACTTCGGCTTGTTGTTGAGGTTCCCGGAGTAACAGGCCACCAGGTCGGCAATTCTATCAATACCGGTTGTATGAGATCAGTTCCGCCGCTACTCATTGACCGTCTGCAAGCTTCACGACAGACTCAACCATATATTCTGTTTTCGGCTCATGGGAAGCGCTTGCCACATAGGTAAAGTCGCTGCCAGGGTCCTCGCTCACAGATGCTGAATTGGTTGACAAGGATGTTAATTGATAGCGGGTTACATTGTCTTGCGCTGGTAGCGCAATTTCACCAGGTAGCAGTTGATGTCGCTGGCCTGCAACATCGGTTTAGTAATGGCAGTGAGGATTGCTCCATTCAGGAACTGCTGCGCGCAGCCAAATCGCTTGAATTCAAAGCCAGGCATCTGCGGGATTGCGAGATTGGAGATTTGCAGCGTTTACTCCCAGCCATTGCTGTGGCGGAAGACGGTTCGTTTTTCGTATTGGCGGGAATTTCGATGCCTACCTCCGGGATTGGCAAATGCCTGATCCAGCGACCAGGGCAGGGGTCTCCTGAATACATAGCCGGCACAGAATTTGAACGCCTCTGGTCCGGTGAACTCATTTTGCTCGCACCTCGCGAACACGGCCGCTTAAAAGCGGTCCAGCAGTTCAATCTGCATTGGTTTATCCCGGCCCTGCTGAAATATCGCAAGTTGTTTTCCGAAGTCATTATTGCCTCGTTTTTCTTACAGTTGTTTGCCCTGGTAACACCGCTCTTCTTCCAGGTGGTTATGGACAAGGTTCTGGTGCATAAGGGTTTTACAACCCTGGATGTGCTGGCCTTTGGATTTGTAGTAGTTGTGGCCTTCGACGCTGTGGTTGGTGGGTTGCGTAATTACCTTTTCAGCCACACCACTAATCGGGTAGATGTAGAGTTGGGGGCCCGACTGTTTCATCATTTGGCTAGCCTGCCACTGGCCTACTTTGAGTCCCGCCAGGTAGGACAGACTGTGGCCCGGGTGCGCGAACTAGATACAATCCGCAATTTCATTACGGGTACCGCCCTCACTCTGTTGATCGATCTCTCTTTCACTTTCGTCTTTTTCGCTGTTCTTTGGTATTACAGCCCGACCCTGACATGGATCGTGCTGGGCTCACTGCCGTTCTATGCCGCGCTCTCGATCTTTATCACCCCGATATTAAAACATCGGTTAGATGAGAAGTTCCGGTATGGGGCTGTCAACCAGGCATTTCTCACTGAAACTGTCACTGGTATGCAAACTGTCAAAGCCCAGGCGCTGGAGCCACAGATGCAGCGCAAGTGGGAGGACCAACTGGCAAGTTATGTCACCTCTTCCTTTCGGGCACAGAACCTCAACAATGTCGCGAATCAGGTGGCGGGTTTTATCAGCAAGATTACAACTTTGCTGATCATTTGGTGGGGCGCCCATCTGGTAATTGCCGGGGCGCTCACCGTTGGTCAACTGGTGGCCTTCAATATGATTGCCGGGCGTGTAACCGCTCCTATCCTGAAGCTGGTGCAGTTATGGCAGGATTTTCAGCAAGCGGGCATCTCCCTAAAAAGATTGGGCGATATCCTGAATACCCCTACGGAGCGCGGCTCCAGCCCCAATCGGAGTTCACCACGGCAATTGCACGGTGCAGTGGACTTCGAGCATTTGCGTTTTCGATATCGTCCGGATGGCCCACTGGTACTGGATGAGCTGGAACTGAAGGTCAAGCCCGGCGACATTATTGGCCTCGTGGGCCGGTCCGGTTCTGGTAAGAGCACCCTGGCCAAGCTGATTCAGCGATTGTACGTTCCAGAGGGCGGGCGAGTGCTTGTAGATGGTATCGATCTGGCCATGGTGGATACCGCATGGCTGCGGCGCAATATTGGCGTGGTACAGCAGGAGAGCTTTCTTTTTAACCGATCGGTTCGGGAGAATATTGCATTGGCAAATCCCGGCTTTTCCTTTGAGCGTGTGGTGCAATGCGCCAGGGTTGCAGGGGCACATGAGTTTATCCTCGATCTGGCGGAAGGCTACGACACACTGATAGGTGAGCAGGGCAGCAATCTTTCCGGTGGTCAGCGCCAGCGTATAGCCATTGCCAGGGCGCTGATTTCCAACCCTCGCATTCTGATCTTTGACGAGGCAACCAGCGCGCTGGATTACGAATCGGAGCGCATCGTACAGGAGAATATGGGAGCTATTGCAAAGGGTCGGACAGTTTTTATCATTGCCCACCGGCTCAGCACTGTGCGCCATTGCGATCAGATAGTGGTGCTAGAGAATGGCCGTATCGTGGAATCGGGTACCCACGACGAGTTGCTGGAGGTCAACGGCTACTACGCGAGACTGTATGGGTACCAGAGCCACAGCCCGGTAATTCGTTCGCTGTCCCAATCTACCTCGCCTGCAACTGCGGAGAGTCTGCGGGTGGAAAGCTGATGATTGGCACTGTAGAGGAACCGGGGAATGTCGGAGCCGACCCTATGCGAACATGGCAGGCGTTGAAGTCGAGCTGGAGAAACCGCGGTTTGCTTGGCAATGGCAATCTTGGAATCATCCAGCGGCACTTTCTTCCCGCCGCCCTGGAAGTACAAGAATCGCCGCCGTCCCCCGCCAGCCACTGGTTGCTGGGCCTTCTACTCTGTTTGTTCGTCATCGGTGTGTTGTGGGCAAGCTTTGGGCAGGTCGATATTGTCGTCACAGCGCCTGGGCGTATTGTCCCCAGTGGTCAGGTCAAGCAGGTACAGGCGCCACAGGCCGGAACCATCTCCGCAATCCTGGTGAACGAGGGAGGCAGAGTGGAGGAGGGCCAGGCGCTTGTCAGGCTGGACCCCACCTATGCGGATGCAGACGAGCAACGTGTTCGAGAGCAGCTGGACGATACTGTCCTTGAAATCCACTGGCGTAAGGCATTGGAAGATTGGTTGCGTGGCGGTAGGGAGGGCGGTGTAGCAATGACAATGCCGCGGCACATGAACCCTATGGAACTGGCCGGGGCGGCAACGCTATACGGTCAGCACCGACAGGAAATTTCCGCCAGAATGCTGAGTCTGGAAAAGGAGCTGGCAGCGAATGGGGCCGAGCAGGCAACAGCGAGGGCAGAGCGCTTGCGAACCCGCGCCACACTCGCCGTATTGGTAGAACGGGTAGCAGCCTACAAGACACTCGTAGACAAACAATATGGTGCCAGGGTGCAGTACCTGGAGATGCTGCAGCAGCAAACAGAGTTGGAACGCTCGATTCCCGTGTTGATATCCCGCGAACAGCAACTAGTAGAAAACGCCGCCGCCATCACCGCACGACGTAATGCCTCCTTGAGCGAATTGCGCAAGCACAACCTGATGAAACTGGTGCGACTCAGCAGTGAACGCAGTGCGTTGGAGCAGGAGTCGCGGAAAGTCCAAAAAGACCAGAGCCAATTGTTACTGCTTGCGCCTGTTACGGGCACTGTTCAGGAGTTGGTGACCCATACCATCGGCGGCGTAGTCTCTCCTGCTCAGGTGCTGATGAAAATCGTGCCCGAAAACGCAACCATCGAAGTGGAAGCCTTACTCCAGAATAAGGATATCGGCTTTGTGAATGCGGGCCAATTGGCGGAAGTCAAAGTCGATACCTTCAATTTCACCAAATACGGTCTCATTGATGCAAAGATCGAAAATGTCAGCAATGATGTAGTGGAAGATCAACAATTGGGCTGGGTTTTCAAAATGCGTCTAAAGTTAGATAGAGATAGCATCACCGTAGAAGACAAGCTGGTTCGACTAAGCCCAGGCATGTCGGTGACGACGGAAATCAAGACGGGTGAGCGGCGGTTGATAGAGTTCTTTTTGTCGCCGTTACTGAGGTATAAGCAGGAAAGTGTGAGGGAGAGATGATGGAAATGAAACGAGCTCTCAGAGTGCTGTTCAAGACGGTGATTGTGCTCCTGCTACTGCCGCTGATATTGGTATATGGAATATTTCTCTACGTAAAGTTTATTAACCCCGGTGCTGAGCAAACGATGAAGGAGACGACTGAGATTTTAGAACAGAAAAGGTCAGCGGGGAATGGGTTTGGTGGAGAGCCTGGTTTACAAATACTGGACTCTGGATATAGATCTGAACGGTTTTTCTGGATGGATAGTGACCACCTGATATTTCAGACAAACTATAACGCAAACTTTGCTGAAAAGAGCGGCAAGGTTTATGTGTGGGAATTGACTACGAACATTATCAAACCACTCTTTTGTGATTGTTTTATTGCCGCATTTCGAGGGGAAAGATTCTACTTCCTAAGGAGATCTGAAGACAGACTCAACCTACAGGGATTGCGTGGTGCTGATCACTTCGAGTCGAAGCTGTATGAACTTGAAGATAGATGGATTACAGATGGGGAGGTAAACATTGCTGACGCTCTAAACCGTCCGTCCGAGAAGTATGGAGTAACGTGGAGCGAAGGGAGTGTGCCAGCGTTTCGTGTCAGGCAGGAATTTCGCAATGAACAGGGTGCGCCGGATCATAGAGTTTTACATTTACCGGAATGGGGCTGGATTCTGAGAATGCCGAGAACGGGTCCGGATTACTGGGACCAGAGTGTTCCGGAAATGGGTTTTATTGATTTGGACGGCGAAATTTATTCAGAACAGCCCGGTACGAAAGTTGGAGCTATGATCGATATTCCTGCTCGGGAATATCCAGGACTAAAAGTAATCTATATGGAGTATCTGGACCTCTATTGGCTGGCTAACAATGTATACGGTGATCTCTCCAAGACCAGGGCAATGGGATTTATTGACCATGAAGGTATTTTCTCACCGTATTTATGGCCTGACAGCTGGGGCCAATATTACGCAATTCCGGTTCCAACCAGAAAGGGACTGTTTTGGAGTGGATTAGACTACCGAGAGAATAAGTCAGGTGGTGGTGAGAAGGGTGCGTTTATCAGAGATTTCACCGGCCAGATACATGAGGTGATTGAAGGAGCCGCGATTGCGCTCAAGATATCGCCCGATGGCTGCCAAGTTGCCTTTTTTAACACACTCAGCGAAGAGGATAGGTCAAGCTCCAGCCTAAAAATGTTCAATGCCTGTAACTCTACATTAGAAAATGGGGTGATTAGTGATGTCGAATATTGATCCGGAAATAATTTCTATCTTGGCGCAAGCGTCACAAAATGCATATCAAGATATGGGTGGAGATTTGTTTGGATATAACATTGTGGATCGGGAAAGTGATCCTGGTACTGGGCTCGCCTATACCGTATACGAGGACGCCGAAACCAATGAATATATAATTGCATTCCGCGGAACTGAACAGTCATCCCAGGATATCTATACCGATCTGAATGCAGGGATTCAGCAATGGAGCGTGGATAATAGACAGCGTGTCCAGAATACAATTCGGCAGTTTACGGGAGAAAATTTGGGTGCAACGATTCATTTTACCGGTCATTCTCTCGGCGGCGCTATCGCGCAATTTGCTGCCTACGAGTATGCTGTGGCGCAATCTCAAGAGGCTGATTGGGCGGGCGCGTCATTTGATCTCGTTACGTTTAATGCGTTGGGCGGCGAACTTGCGCTTAGCGAACCCATATTATACCCAGATGGGTATAATTCAGCCCTGGCAGCAACCATCCCAGCTGATCATTATAAGATCGCTGGCGACGTCGTATCTCGATTAGGGGATGACCACATAGGCGGTCAACTTCTCGTCGTGAATAAGCCAACTGATTCTAATCTAGCCGCCCATGGGATTGGTAACTTTACTGGCTCGGATGGAAGCCTTCGGGTTACGACTTCACAATATGAAAATGCCGTCGCGGAAAGCGCCTATCTCAATATCACCCAGCTCCTGAGTGTTAGCGGAATTTTCGCAAGCTTTTACGACGACGGGGAATTCACAAGTGAAGAGGCGCTTCTTAGAACCATTTCGGCTTTTTCATTTGGATTAGCCAATGCGGATAGTGGAGACTTAAGTCAGCTAGTTGGCGCATTCTTTGGCGATCCAGAAGAAATAGGACAAGATCAGTTCAACACCTGGGTATTTATCGGTGAGCAAGCTATAGAGGCACTGCAATATACGCGGCAATTGACTATTGCGGGAAATCTGGTCGGCGCTTATGCCCTGGTACTAGCGAACGTAATGCAGTGGTCCGCTCAGAAGTGGGAGGAAAACCCTGAGCTCGCGGATATACTGGGAGTTAATATAGATCGCTTTATCCACTATGTCGCCAAACCCGCAATATCATTGGCACATTCGGCTCTTGGTTATGCATTGGTAAACGAGTTTGTCGCCGAGGAGTTTCAGGACACCGTAGACTATATTACCAACACGGTAGAGTGGGTGGACCAATATTTCTCACAGCAACCATCGAATAAGATGTATATACAGGGGTTTGGTGGCGATGATCTCCTGTCGGGAGATGACACTTACTGGGCTGGAAAAGACGCAGATGACTATATTCTCGGTTATGCTGGAAACGATACTCTAATCGGAGGTCTGGGTGCCGATTCTCTTATCGGCGGCACCGGAACAGATCGATTCATATGGGGTGTCGGTGATGGCGATGACATTATCGGTGACTACGATGACGCCGGTGACAGGATTATCGTTAACGGTACTGACCTCGCAACACTCCAATTTACTCGTGAATCAGCTGACTCACCGTATTATGGAACGGAATCTTATCCAGAGATACAGCTTCACTATGATGGCGCATTGAAAATCTATATCGGAAGCGGTCCTGATTCTGGCAGCGTTACCATCGAACAATATACGCCTGCTGCAGGGGCTGATTTCGGTATTGTTCTCAATGATTATTGGGCTCCGGTGGGATCAGCCACCGATGTGACGGTGGCGAACCTGGGGAGCAGTGACGCTGTCTCGGAAAATCAAACCCGAATCTACGCTTATGCTCGGCAGAGGTTCATACAGCGCGGCCTGAACTGGTCAGCAATATCGATTAGTTTCAATGCGGCCGATGTGAGTAACTATACCGGTGGTTCAGTCCATGGCCTGGCTGGCGGGCACTTTGAAGGTGGCCCGGTTGCGGATTATTTGACAGGCGATGATGGACATAACGCGCTCAACGGACTCGGGGGTAATGATTATCTGACGGGAGATGATGGCTGGGACTTGCTTGAGGGTTGGTCTGGCTCTGACGTGATTTCCGGTGGTGATGGCGTTGATGTTATCTTTGGTAGCGCTGTCGTAGGCCTGGTTGAATACTATGCTGACGCCAGTGTGAATTCACCGGACCCCCTTCGATTTCAGTACTACCTCCCGCAGATTGCCGATGGCCCCGGTGATATCAACACGCTATCGGGTAATGGTGGCGGCGATTTCGTCGGCGGCGGTGAATATGTTGATAAGATCGATGGTGGCGAGGGTAACGACCATCTCCTGGGTGGTACGGGGTCGGATTTTATTAGCGGTGGTATAGGTGGAGACGATATTTTCGGCGATTCAGCGCTGGGTCGTCACCTGGTTGCAGATACGGATGGTCAACTCCGAGAAGTGTTCGATATCGCTTTTGCTGAGGGCGCGGATAGTGTGGGGCAGTATAACGACGTTATTCATGCCGGAGAGGGCGACGATAGGGTTTGGGGTGAGTTGGGCGATGATGAGATCCATGGAGAGGCAGGTGCTGATATTCTCATCGGTGATCGTGACAGCGATACGTCTTATGCCGATATCGATTTGCAGGCTTATGCCGATACGTCAGCTGAGCTAGACGCTGAGTTGCATGGTAGTGACAGGCTCTACGGGGGAGAGGGTGGCGATTTACTGCTAGGGCTGGGCGGAGATGATCTACTCTCTGGCGGCACCGGTGCCGATCAACTGATGGGCGGTGCCGGCAATGATACGTTCTCCCACCGGGCCGGTGACGGTATGGACTATATCGAAGATACTGAAGGCACGCACACTCTGCTATTTTCAGGTATCTCCCTGAGTGAAGTGCAGGTAATTTTTCAGGGTGACCAGGTTCGGGTTGGTACGGGTCTTGGTTCAGAGGGCTTCTTCTTTTCCAAAAGCGAGTGGGATAACACACAGATTGCACTCAACACGCAGGACGCTGTCATTGAGCGATCGCGCCTCGATTATTTCTACTTTGATACAGCGGGCAATCTATTGCTGACGGTCTACGGCAGCGAGGATCTGGTGGAATCCGATCGTGACGAACTTTTCATAGTCGATTCCAGTGACCCGGATAAACCGAAGATAGTGGTGGCCTCTGGTGTCGACGAGGTAGAGATTGAGGCGCTAGTGGATGGCGGAGCCAGGATGCGGATGATAAACGGCTCTGTCTTCGAACTGCTCCTGGAACTCACTGACCTGCAACTGGCTACTGGGCTGGATTTTCTGGCGCTTGCCGAAGGACCCATAATGAGCCTGATCGGTTTCTCTGGTGATATTGTTGGGACCGCTGGCAATGACAGGATTATCGGTAGCAGCGGTGCCGATACTCTGCGCGGAGCGGGTGGCAGTGATTTGATCGAAGGGCGCGGGGGTAACGATGAACTGCTTGGCGGGACAGGAAGCGACATACTTCGTGGTGAGAGTGGAAACGATACTCTTATAGGCGGAAACAACTGGGACTACCTTGATGGTGGCAAGGGCAATGATAATCTCGTGAGTTATAGTGGTGACACACTGTACTTTGATGCAAATGATGGTCAGGATCGACTCACGGGGCCGGAGCTAGGTTTTCTCGCCTTCGGCGCTGCTGTTGATCCTGAGGATGTCGTCCTGAATTATACAGGAACAACGGATTCTAACTTCCGCATAGAGTACGGTGGCGGAAGCACTGTGACTTCATTCGGTACCACCCGCTCTTACTGGCTCGAAGGGGTCAGTGTCAATGGAGTCGGAATTCCGTTGATTCATCGATCAGATCTGACGGATGGCACATTTCGCGATACCCGCTGGAACGACGTTTTCGAAACTGGTTCCGGGAATGACACCATATTCCTAAACGGCTTGGGGGACGATGTCATTCAGCTCGATGTTGGTGATGGGCAGTACACCGTCCGTATTGATAACAATTTCTATCCGGAGGTTATGGGTGAAATTCGATTCGGTGCAGATATCGATCTTTCTGCTTTGTCTTTTAGCTTTAACAATGGCCGGGCGACAATCTCCTACGGTGGAAGCGATCAGATCCTTTTGGATCCGGAATCGGTTTTTTCGGGGTGGAACAACGCGCTTTCCCATTTTACGCTGGTTTCCGAGACAGACCCCAACTGGGTCCCGGAGATACGTGCCGAGACTCTAGGTGGAATCCTGATAGGCACCTACGGTACCGATCATCTAATCAATAGCAATAACGGGATTATAATTCCCGGGTATGGTAACGACTCCATTCAAGGAGGCGAAGGTAGCGATTGGATATTCCTTAACGATGTCTATATAGGTGCGCGAGACAATATAGGGCAAAAGGAAATTTGGGGAGGAGGCGGAAACGAGCTAGTGCTGACCCCACTGCACCAGGGCATGACCTTCCACTACAATCGAGGGGATGGGCTTGACACGATTAAGTATGACTGGTCCTACTCCAGTGAGCATCCCTATAACATAGGTCCTGATTTCGAGCACAATACAGTGTTTTTCCAAAGCGGAGGTAGCGACACGCTGAAGTTTGGTGCGGGAATCACGCTTGGAGATCTGCGCTTTTTGAGAGTTGGCGATCATCTAAATATTACTCTCTCAGGTGATACCGGCGGCATCCTTCTGGAGGAATATTTTCATGCCTATCAGATAGATCCTGAGCCCTGGGCAGGCGATATTGGTGATCTTTTCGGCGAGGTTCCAAGCTTGCGTGCCGACTCTCTTTTGCATCCTGCCCTGCTGGCGGCACTGCCTGAGAACCCTATTGCGCAACTTGGTTTTGCCGATGGGTCTGTCTATGACATGGCGTCGGTTCTGGGTGCATTTCTGGAAGTATCAAATGCTACTTTAGTGGGTACTGAAGGAAACGATTTCCTGAGTGGAACTTTCGCGGATGATGTCATTCATGCGTTAGGGGGGGATGACTATATCGAGGACTTTAACGGTAGCAATATCATTCTTGCCGGCGCTGGTAACGACAGGGTTGTGGTCGCCGGAGATAATGTCATTGACCCAGGCCCGGGGGACGACTGGATCAATTTGATCGTGGGTAATCAAGTCGTACACTTTGGGCCGGGAAGTGGCAGTAATGTGGTAATACACAATGTGGACAACAATGTCACTTTTATCGAGATGGCCGAGGGTTTGATTGCGGCTGATATCAAGGTGTCTTTGACGGATGGGGAGTGGGGGGAGGTCCCGGTGGTGACGCTGAAATCAACCGGTGATTCGCTGATATTGCATTCCATTCGTTTTATCGAGGAACTCGATGATTTTGAGGTAGTGCCGGATTCGTCCTCTGCCTCGTTTCGGTTTTCAGATGGCACGTTAATCGCTGCTAACGATCTCTACTCTATGGCTGGCGTTGATGGCGAAACTATTGCAGGCACTGAAGACGCCGATGTTCTGATTGGCACAGCGGGTAACGATACTATTTCGGGTGGCCGCGGCAAAGACTTCATGGATGGCGCCGGCGGCGATGATATATTTTTGATTGAGGGTCGCCACGAGGGAAAGGATCGTATTATTGGGGGAGAAGGTTTCGATATTATCCTCGGCGGAGACGGTAACGATAGAATCAAACTAGTCGAGCTTTCAGCTAATGATGGAATCGAGCGTATTGATGGTGGCTCAGGCGTCAATGTTATTTCCGGTAGTGGGGGGAAAAATACTCTGGATTTCTCCGCTACCACACTGGTGAATATCAGCGAGATTAATGGGCGAGGGGGCAGGGATACGATTACCGGCTCGGGCGGTGCTGATGTGATAATCGGGGGTAGGGGTAAGGACGTTCTCAGTGGCGGCGCAGGCGACGACACCTATCTTTTCAGTCCTGGCGATGGCCGCGACATTATACGTAATGCTGATAGCAACCCCGGTAGCTATGATAGCTTACGGATGGAGGATGTTGACCACGACCAGGTATGGCTGTCGCGAAAGCGCAACCATCTGGTAGTGAATGTGGCTGGTACGACTGACAGAGTAATCATTAAGAACTGGTATGGCGACGACGGCGACCAACTGGATGCGCTTTACGCGGGAGATTATCTGCTCATGCGAGATGAGGTGGATCAGCTCGTTAATGCAATGGCCGCATTCGACATACCTGAAGGTGTCGGTGCCATCATTCCTGATGAAACACTGGTGGAAGTGGCACCGGTGTTGACGTCAGTGTGGCAATTAGCGAGCTAGCCGCTACCTGCTGCGGCCTGAGCCTCATGATCACTCAGCGAGACTCCACCGCGCCCATATCGTAACCATTCCCTAACGGCCGTTTTGTGCCAAATCTATCGGTACCTATGCCCTGAGGTGTCGCGGCATCGACGGCGGGAGAAAATGTACTCAGGTGGTAATCATTCACATCAACGCCATTAAAACTGCTATCGCCCACCACCAGATTCCTGGCTGTATTCACTTCAGCGGGAAAGCTACTGGATAGGAAAATACTGTTCCGCACATCGAATGTTGTCGCCTCCGAACTGGCCTCCTGAAAAAATGTATTGATGCCCTTGCCGAAGGTACTGTGCCATATGCTGACCTGGGCAATATTGTCCTCGTAACGAATCGCCCGGTTAGTTGAGTGCACAATAGTGTTGGTAATTTGTACCTGTGCGGGATAACGCAAGCGGAAGGCAATATCGGAGTCGTAAATGGTCACAGCATCAACGATAACATCAACAGACTCCTTCAAGTTGAGCGCCGCCATATTTGCAATCAAGCCGTTCTGGTAGCCCCAGAAAGAGGAGTTGCGTATGGTCATTTTCGGGCGGTAGCCTGCCCTTACTTTTGTGTCTATGGCGTTCTCTCCAGGAACTACGCCGGCGGAAAAGCCGTTAGCCGCTTTCGGTAGCGGCGCTAACCAGAACTCACTCCCTTCAATAACAACGTTGTTCCATCCAGGGCTGGTTCGGCCTGAATCTATTTGAAAAGCGTCGCCTGAAAAGCTGTGCACTTTGGTGTTCTGTATCAACAAGCCACGCACGGATGCACCGGCAATGCCGTGGGCGTCGGTGCGGCCATCGGCGGCATTCAGGCAGTGATGGATAGTGGACTCGCTAATCACAACGTTGCTCGGCGAGTCCATGTCGATACAATCCCGGGAAGACTCCCTCACCTCGGAGTTGTATAGCATCCAGCCATTGGCCGCAGTTTTAACCTTAATCAAGTCGCTTTGCCCATATTGCCCGGCAAGCACCAGCTGTGAGAACTGGTGGTGAGCGTGGTTTACCGTCAGTACCCGGCCGTTATTGGTGATGGTCACTGTGCCGCGCCCCTCTTTGGCTTGAATTACGATCGGGTTTGCCGCAGTGCCATTGCGCCGGGTGTTTAGTGACTCGTTGTAGTTGCCCGGTAGTATGCTTATGCCGTCTCCGGCTTGTGCCGCATCAAGCGCCGCCTGAATTGAGCCAAGCGGGAAGGCCTCAGATCCGTCGCCAGTGTCGCCCTTTCTTACAAACCACTCCCTGCCTGTAATGGAAAGCTCAGGAAGTGCTGCACTCGCGCCTATCTCTGCCACCTTAGGCACTGAAGGTACGGCGCTTGAACCGCAGTCTGAAGGTGCTTTATTGACGCGCTTAACAGCTGTTGTTTGATTGGTTTTGGCGGTTACGGCGCAGGGCACGATTGCCGGTTCTCTTAGTACCAGGCGCCACAACTTACGTCGATTGACCGTTGCTGTACCCAGCACGTCGCCGGATTCGGCATCGCTTACAGTGACAATCGAGTTGCGAGATGCGGCCTTTCCCTTGATAACGAGCCTTTCGGCTCCGGCCCGCCACACCGCATTCTTGATTTCAGGCGCATTCGCGGTAAGGGCTACAGCGGATATAGCCAGGCTACTGACGATTAGCGCGCCCAGGCTCCATTTCATCGCGCATAGACTATGTGGTGAAATACGCCACTGCATGAAAATTCTCCTGATGCGGCAGACCTGCGGTAAGGAAATTGACCCGATTTGCCATTCATGGCCACAGCGCCGATGATTTGGGTGTTCAGGTGTTGACCTTTTTACCGTGCTGGCCTCAGCCTGGAGGAGTTGCCGGGCGGGCATCCCAGGGGCCGTTACTGCAGACTAATGTCACTCGTAGTATAGATGAAATCACTTGTGATTATATCGTGAGATTCCAGCTGGCTATATCTTGGCCTGGAGAGTCTGGATCTGCAACTGCGGGCCGGGTACCCACAAGATTGTGTTTATGCCCAATGATGACTCCAGCTTGTATATCCGAAGTTTGATAGAATGCGTGCTTCCTGAGCCTCGTTTTTTCTGCCATGACTGACAACCCCACCACTGAAGTGCCCCTGTTGCCGAAGGAAACAGCCCGGCTGATGCGTTTGGCGACGTATGCCTCGGTATCCGTGGCGCTGACACTTATTCTGGCCAAGCTGGTGGCCTGGGGATATTCCGGCTCGCTCAGCCTGCTGGCCACGCTCATCGATTCCTCCCTGGACGCGCTAGCCTCACTGATCAATTTGTTTGCTGTTCGCCATGCACTGTCACCGGCTGACAGACAGCACCGGTTTGGCCATGGCAAGGCCGAGGCGCTGGCCGGTTTGGGGCAGGCGGCGTTTATAGCCGGTTCGGCCGGCTTCATACTGGTGGAGGGGGTCCGCCGCTTTATTAATCCCCAGCCGGTGGATGCCTTCGGCTTGGGCATAGCCGTCATGGTGTTTTCCATTGTCGCCACCCTGGGCCTGCTGGCATTTCAGCGTTATGTCATCCGCCGTACCGATTCCATGGCGATCAACGCCGATGCGCTGCACTACCGCACTGACCTGATGGTTAATCTCAGCGTGATAGCCGCCCTGCTGCTGGCGGCAGCCGGCTGGCCGGGTTTCGACTCCCTGTTCGCCATTGGTATTGCGCTTTACATTTTGTACAGCGCCTGGGGAATCGTGCGGCGGGCTTTCGACCACCTTATGGATCGCGAGCTGCCAGACGATGAGCGGGAGCAGATCAAAACTATTGCCCGGTCACACCCAAAAGTGCGGGGCTTGCACGACTTGCGTTCCAGGCGCTCCGGCATGGACACGTTCATGCAGCTGCATCTGGAGCTGGATGACGAGCTCAGCCTGCTGCAAGCGCACAAAATCTCTGACGAAGTAGAGGCGCGCCTGCTGGAAGTGTATCCCGCGGCGGAGATTATTATCCACATCGACCCGGTGTCAGTTGTGCCGGACGAGCCGACCCCTGAATACCCCCCGGAAGAGGAAGCGGGGTTGGCACAGGGTATGCTAAATAAACTGCTCCCGTAGCACCCGTTTCAGTACCTTACCTGCCGGGTTGCGCGGTATGACCTCGATGAAGATAACCTTCTTGGGCAGCTTGTAACGCGACAGCTTTTCACCGCAGAAACTGAGGATATCTGCCTCACTGGTCAGCGACTCGTCTCCCACGACAATGGCGCAGGCGATCTCACCCCATTTTTCGTCGGGCAGGCCAATCACCGCCACTTCATTTACCGCCGCGTGGCCGATAATGATGTTCTCCACCTCGGCGGGGTAGATATTCTCGCCACCGGAGATGATCATGTCCTTGATTCTGTCCTTGATGAAGACGAAGCCCTCGTCGTCTATCTCGGCGATATCTCCGGTGCGGAACCAACCTTTGTCGAACGCTTCGTCTGTGGCGTCCGGTCGGTTCCAGTACTCTTTCATTACAAAGGGTGCTTTGAAAACGACTTCGCCAGTGCCGCTTTTACTGATGTTGCCATCACTATCACGCACAGCTACCTCGGCAAACATGGCGGCCGCTCCGGCGGAGCCAATTTTTGTGAGGGCATATTCATGCAGCAGGAAAGTGCCGCCACCACCGGTTTCAGTCAAGGCGTAGCCCTGCACAACCTGCATATTCTTTTCCTTGTAGATCTCGATCAAGGCCCTGGGCATGGGGGCCGCCCCGGTGATAAAGCTGCGAAAGTGTTCCGACTCAAAGGTGGCAAAATCTGGCACCTGGCGCATGAAATTGAGAATTGCCGGAACCGAGCCGCCGGTGGTAACGCGCTCTTCTTTTATTAGCGCCCACACCGTCATGGGGTCGAAGTTGGGCATGGAAATCATGGTGGCGCCGCCGATCGTGGAGGCGATGACACCCGTGAGGGCTGCCACATGGAACATGGGCAGGGGCATCAGCGTGCGATCCTGATAGCGCAAGCCCATGGTGGTGACCCAGCTCAAGGCTGCCCAGCTGATAGTGCTGTGAGTGTGTACAACGCCTTTGGGGAGGCCGGTAGTGCCAGAGGTATACATAATGAACAGGTTGTCGTCGTCGCCCGCATTCACCTGCGGTTCATCGACGGAGGCGGTGCTCAGCAGCGTGTCCAGGATCGGGTCGTCACCCTCGCCCTCGCGCACCTGTACCCAGGTCGTGATCGTCATCGGGTGCTCGTCGTTGGCCTTTACTCCAGCAGCCAGTTCAGCGCATTCGGCGCCGTAAAACAGCGCTTTGCTGCCGCTATCCGAAAGAATGAAGGAGAGTTCGCTGGCGGTGAGCCGTGTATTGAGTGGCACCACCACAATACCGAGCTTCGCCGCCCCGTAGAACAGGCCGACAAACTCCGGGCAGTTCTGCATCAGCAGAGCCATTCTGTCTCCCGCCTGTAAGCCGCAGTCCGCAATGACACTCGCACAGCGATTGCTGAGGGCATTCATCTGGGCATACGTCAGGCGAGTGTTGGTGGAGGGCTCAACATAGTATTCCAGGTCCGGTGAAAGACCTGCGCGTTGGCTTAAGTGAAGGCCGAGATTTACTTTCATGTTGTATCCTCAGTTTTCATTGATTCTGTTTACGTAAACCGGCTGGCTGGATTTTCCGCGCCGATTTGAGCGCGCTGCAAAACGCCGATCAACGGGCGATAGTTTGTTCATGCGCTCAGTGCCTCTGCCGGGGCAGATTCGGGGATCAGGGCAACCAGCTTGTCCAGCTCCTCGACAAAATACCCGTACGGCACCCAGCCATCCGGGATGACCTTTTCATCCGCCAGTATGCAGAGGTTGGCATCTTCGCAATAGCTCCACAGGGTGATGTTAATGGAGGAGCCGTCAAACACCTGGCCGGTGGAGAACCAGCTGTCCATCTTGTACGTGTTAAAGTACAGCGGCTCCCTGGGCCCGGGCACATTCGACAGCACCAGATTACCGAACAGGCCAATACCCCCGCGTTTCGTGTTTATATACCAACGCAGCAGGCCCATAATCCAGGGCGGGCAGATCTGGAATAGAGACGAGAGGTCAACACCCGCGTCCCGGGTCTCCTTCAGATGTTCTTTCATCTCTGCGGCGGCTTTATGGCTGGCCCTGAGCCGCTCAATCGGGTCCTCAATCTCGGAGTGAACCCAGCAGTAATCCACGGTGGCGAAATTCCCCATGCCCTGCCAGCCCTCCGGTCTTTCTCCCGCAAAGGGCGTGCCGGCGATGAGTGGGTGTAGGCCGGGGTCGTACCGCTTGTCCTGCAGCATTCGCCGCAGCATGCCGGCCGCGCAGCTCAAAAAAACATCGTTGAGGGTGACGCCAAAACCTTTGCTGACACGTTTAAATTTTGCCAGTGGCATGGTGTCGCAGACGAAGGTTCGACCGTATGACAGCGCCACGTTCAGGGGGGTGTGGCGCATCATACCCGGCGACGGATGCGGCGGCCTGCCCTCGGTTGCAATACGTTCATCCAGCGCTTTCTTTTTGCGCAACCCGGCGAAGACCCTGGGCACGTTTTTACCCAGCACACTGGGCAGGTCACGGCTGCCCCACCACAGCCGTTTTATCCAGGAGGGCCAGGGCCGTGGCTGCCACGGTGGTGCCGGCTCAGGTTTCCACCCGTACTCGGTACTGCAGAGCTGTCTCAGGTTGAATGACGCACCCACGCCATCTACATAGGCATGATGCACCAGTGTGACAATGGCCACCTTACCGTCTTCCAGCCCCTCGACTACCCACGTCATCCACAGCGGGCGGCTGCGGTCGAGCTGATAGGCGTACACCGAGGACATGAATTCGCACAGGGCCTTGTGGTCCCCGGGCGCAGGGCAGCTTACCCGGCGCAGGTGATAGTTGAGGTTGAAGCCGGGGTCGTCGACCCACATGGGGTGGTTTATGCCGAAGGGTGCAGGCGCATATTTCCAACGGAACATCGGTATCAGGTGAATCCGGCCGCTAAAGTCGCGGTGGAAGTTTTCGAAAGACCAGCCCTCCGGGTCTGTGGAGGGGTCCAGGATCACCACCTTAAACGTGTGCATGTACGCGCTGGGAGTTTCGGTTGACAGCATGACAGTGTCTGCGCCGCCCATTCTTATCATTTGCCGCTCTCCAAGTTTCCTATCTAATTATTATAGTAAGGAAACACGAAGCGGAAGGAATATTCGCCTTTGGCGGCTTGCTTTAGAAGCGATAACAAAAAAGCACGAGCCCGGAGGCTCGTGCTAGAGGGAGGTTCGGTTTAGTCCCGGCTGTCAGACCCCGGAGGGTTTACTGCTAGAACTCGTACAGCAGGCGAGCGAAAGCGTTGACGCCATAGCCGGGAAGGCGGGTGCCGGTGCTGATGTCCGGATTAGCGGCGCGGTTATAGCCGTTCAGGTGGTCCTGGTACTCGCGGTCGAACACGTTGTCCACGCCGACTGCTAGCTGCAGCGAGTTGGTGGCCTGCCAGGTGCCACTGAGGTTGACGATGCCGTACCCGGAAGTCTTTTGCTCGCTGTTGGTTTCGCTGACCTGGTTCTGCTTGTCGTAGATCACACCTTCCACGGCTGCGCTCCAGTTTGCCTGGGCATAGTTCAGGCGAAACGTCGCGTTTGGCGGGGCAATGCGATAGAGGTTGTCATCGATGTCATCTCTCTCGCCGCGCACATAATTGACGATGCCGGAAACGGCCCACTGGTCATTCAGTTGCAGCGCCCAGTCCATATCGAAGCCGTAGAGTTTCGCATCCACGTTGTTGAATTGCAGGGGCGGCGCATTATCGGTGCCGTTCATCATGTTCATCATCTGGACGAACATCACCGCCAGAGCATCCTCACTGGGTGTGCCCTGAATATAGTCATCCACTTTGCTATAAAAGACTCGCGGTGACAGGGTGAGGCGGCCGTTGCTGTAGTCCAGGCCAAACTCAACCTGGTTGGACGTTTCGGGGTCCAGTTCTATATTGCCGGTGTAGGTACGGCCGTCGGCCAGCCCGGCAGTAGCTTCCAGCGGCAACCAGAGGTAGCGCTCCTGATAGCTGGGTGAGCGGTTCTTGCGGGCAACGCCAAGATACCAGCTGCTGTTTTCACTGGCTGCGTACCAGGCCTTCGCGACCAGATCGATATTGTCATCATTCTGGCTGCGCTGGGCATTGTTGAAATTGTCTCGCAACATCATGGCGGGGGGCATCATCATGGCCGGCGTGCCGTCCACCTCTCCGGCATCCATTTCAACCCGGTTATAGCGGATACCGAGTTCAGTCTTCCATCGCGGCCCCAGGTCTTGCTGGCGCTCGACAAAGGCACCCAATAGTTCGCGCTCGGCGGAATTGAAGTTAACTACAAAAAACATGGGGTTGTTGGGGTTGTCGATATTTGAATCGTGCTTTGAATCAAAGCCGTCCACTCCCACGCGCCATTCGCCATCCATGTCTCGCAGCGTAGCCTGCAGTTTAAAGCCGGCATTGTCGCTTTTGGCCTTGTTGCGCCGCCAGTTCGCCGGGGCCGGTGGCTGGCGTAGATCGTAGTTGGTCATGCCGTGGCGCAGATCGCTGCCGTAAAGTGATAGCGCGATGTCCGTGTCTGCATTGGCCTCAAAGCTGTAACCCAGGTTGTACAGGTCGCCCCGGATATACTGGATATCCATCGGCAGGGCGGGTGTGCCGGTATCCCCGGTATCGTTGTAGCCATAATCCAGTTGCAGAGTGTGGGGGCCCGTGCGGAATCCGTAGCCGATGTCATAGCGCTGGCGCTCGTATTCCGTCGGCCGGATTTTGCCGTCCGGGAAATCGGCGTTGTTGCCGCTTTGTGTCAGGGCTGCAACCTTCACGCGGTTTTGGTCATTGCTGGCATACAGATTGGTGCTCAGCTTGTAACCGCTGTTGACAGATTGGGTGCTGGTCATTACGCGGCCGGACAGTCCAAAGTCGCTGCTGGTGCCGAATGTGCCTTTGTTGAGCCTGGCGTCTATAGCGCCACCGATGGACTCCTGGGCGACACTCACCGGAACAATCCCCCGGTATACTTCCAGTGATTCCAGCTGGCTGCCCACCACGTAGGAAATGGGCGGGTCCATCCAGTTTGGCCCCGCGGGCGCGAATTGATTGCCGTCGATAGCCGTAGCAATACGGGCGCCGTACATGCCCCTGTATTGCGGTATGCCGGTGAGCGGGCCGTTGCTGTTGACGTTGGCTCCGGGGGCTTCTTTCAGCAATTGGGCCACATCAGGGGAGATCGACAGGGCGTTGGTGACGTCAATGGTGCGGGTGGAATGGGTGGCGGTCACCACCAGTTCTTCCATATGATCGGCCAGTGCAGGTGTCGCTGCGAGGGCGGCGATGCCCAGATAACGGTGAATTGCAGGCATTTGAAGCTTCCCTTTTTGGGTTTCGGAAAATCGGGCGCAGTATATAGAGAGTATGGGTGGGCGGCGTGTGGCATGTTGTCGCACCCAGTGTGGCGGGCATTACCAGCGGCTATACAGTACTGTGCGGCGCATAAGATACTTGAGTGAAAGTAAAACATACTGTATGTTCAAACCCGGTTTTTGGGGCCGCCCCAGCGGTGCACCCCAGTGTCTATAATCCAGGAGCGAATCCGGCGGGTGCTGACCCGGCGGCCAGGGTCCTGCAGTAATCAATGAGGCAACCCGTGAGTGATCTTGAACAGTTCCGCCAGGAAACACGAACCTGGCTGGAAGAAAACTGCCCTGCCAGTATGCGCACCCCCGCCAAAGGTTTTGATGACTATTACAATGGTGGGCGCAATCCTGAAATTGACCATCCAGACCAGAAAATCTGGTGTGACCGGATGGCAGAGCGGGGCTGGACCGTACCTCACTGGCCCAGTGAATACGGCGGTGGTGGCCTCAATAATGAGGAAGTAAAGGTCCTGCGGCAGGAAATGGCCAGGATTTCAGCGCGTTCTCCGTTGGAGAGCTTCGGTATCTCCATGCTCGGGCCAGCCCTGCTGCACTTTGGCACGGAAGAGCAGAAGCAGGAGCACCTTCCCAAAATAGTGCGGGGCGAGATTCGCTGGTGCCAGGGTTACTCTGAGCCCAATGCAGGGTCCGATTTGGCCAGCCTGGCCACCAAGGCCGAGGACAAGGGCGACTACTACCTGATCAACGGCCAGAAGATCTGGACCTCATACGCCGACAAATCGGACTGGATTTTCTGCCTGGTGCGCACCGATAACAGCGGAAGCAAGCACGAGGGCATCAGCTTTGTGTTGTTCGATATGGCCGACCCCGGGGTAACCACCCGCCCGATCAAACTCATCAGCGGCTCCTCACCCTTCTGTGAAACCTTCTTTGACAACGTAAAGGCCCAGAAGAAAAACCTCATCGGCGAAGAGGGCAAAGGCTGGACCATCGCCAAATATCTGTTAACGCACGAGCGTGAGATGATCTCAAGCTTTGGCGCTGCCGCCAAAAAGTCGATGGGGGAGATGGCGGTAGAGTCCATTGGTAGCGACCCCAGCGGCCGTTTGGCCAATGGCGTGTTACGGCAGAACATCGCCCAATACCAGCTGGATACTGTTGCCTTCGCCGCCACTATGGCGCGAGTGGGTGACGAGGCAAAAGCCGGGCAGGGCCTGGGTGCTGCCTCTTCCATCTTCAAGTATTACGGCACCGAGCTGAATAAGCGTCGCAACGAGCTGAATCTCGCTGCGTTGGGCGAGCAGGCCCTGGGCTGGGAAGGTGAGGTCTATGACGGTGGTACCGTCAGCCGCGACTGGCTGCGCTCCAAGGGAAATTCTATCGAGGGTGGCACCTCCGAGGTGCAGTTGAACATTATCGCCAAGCGCGTGCTTGGGCTGCCGGACGAATAAGCGAAGAATTGAAGAGGAAGAACTGATCATGGCATTGGTACTGAATGAAGAACAGGTAATGCTCAGAGATGCAGCCGCCGGTTTTCTGGCGGAAAAAGCCACAGTGGCGCATTTGCGCGGGCTACGTGACACGCAGAACGAGCAGGGCTTTTCCAGCGAGGTGTGGGCTGAAATTGCCGAGATGGGTTGGGCGGGTATTGCCATTCCCGAGGAGTTCGGCGGTCTGGGTTACGGCTACACAGGGCTGGGCCTGGTGTTGGAGCAGGCGGGGCGCAATCTCAGTGCCAGTCCACTGCTGTCCACGGTGCTGGTGTCTGCCACGCTGATTTCCGAACTGGGTAGCAAGGAACAGAAGGAGCAATTATTGCCCGCCATCGCAGCCGGTGAAAAACTGGTTAGCCTGGCGTTGCAGGAAGGTAACCATCATGCGCCCTTGCAGTGCGCAACCAGCGCGCAGCGTGAGGGTACTGACTATGTCATCAATGGCAGCAAGGTGATGGTACTGGAAGCCAGCTCCGCCGATACCTTTATTGTTATCGCCCGCACCAGCGGTGCACCCGGAGACGAGCAGGGGCTGAGCGCTCTGCTGGTGGATGCCGGCAGCCAGGGCCTCTCGGTGGAAAAACGAAGCATGGTTGATTCGCGCAATGTCGGCGCAATTACACTCGATAATGTGCGCGTACCAGCGGCCAGTCTGCTGGGCGCAGAGGGGGCCGCCTGGCCGGGCCTCAGCCGCACTCTGGATATTGCCAATATCGGGCTCGCGGCAGAGTTGCTGGGCTTGTCCGTAGAAGCCTTTGAGCGTACCGTGGCCTACCTCAAAGAGCGCAAGCAGTTCGGCCGGGTTATCGGCTCCTTCCAGGGCTTGCAGCACCGTGCGGCGGAACTCTTTGCCGAGTTGGAGCTGGCGCGATCTATTGTGTTGCAGGCGCTTCACAGCATTGATGATGGCGAGGCGGACCTGGCCCGGATCGCGAGTGCGGCCAAGGCCAAGCTTTGTGAGGTGGCGCAGCGTGCGAGTAATGAGGCCGTCCAGATGCACGGCGGTATCGGCATGACGGATGAACACGAGATAGGCTTCTTTCTCAAGCGTGCGCGGGTAGCCCAGCACACCTTTGGTGACTACAACTATCACCTGGATCGGTTTGCACAGCTGAACGGTTTTTAAGCTGGTGCAAGCAGGGTCACAGCAGTTACAGGAGAAACTATGAACCCGGAATTGCAGAAGTTTGACGACGTGGTGGCGAGCCTCACCGCCGCGGATCAGCCCTTTGCCCTGGAAAACATCTCTGTCGACGGGGTGGAGTATCGTAATTACAGTGCAATGCCCGTCGCACTCGGTGAGTACTATCTTCACATGCAGCGCCATGGGGACAAGGATTTCGCGGTATACCAGAATGAGCGTTACACCTTTGGCGAAGCCTACGCACACAGTGCCGAATTTGCCGCCGCGCTTATCGCGCGTTTTGGCGTCAAAAAGGGTGACCGCGTCGCCATACTCAGCCGCAATAATCCCCAGTGGATGATGGCCTTCATCGGTGCAACATCCATTGGCGCGGTGGCCGTACCAATGAACGCCTGGTGGACCACCGAAGAGCTGGATTACGGGTTTGAAGACAGCGGGGCGAAGGTTGTTGTCGCTGACCGTGCCAGGATTGAACGCCTGATGCCCATTGCGAAAAAGCACGGCTTGCAGCTCATCTCCGTGGACGACTGCGCGGGCCTGGCAACAGAGCATACGCCCTTCTCTGAGTTGACTGCCGAATTTGCCGGGTCGGCTATGCCGGTTGTTGAGGTGGCCGCGGAAGACTATGCCACCATCATGTATACCTCCGGCTCCACCGGTCATCCCAAGGGCGCCCTCTCTACCCATAGGGGAATAATGTCAGCGCTGTACAGCTGGATGCTAATGGGGGTGGCCATCAAAACGTTGGCGGGCGACAGCGCGCCCGCAGAGAAATTTCCTCCCTCGGGCTTGCTCACCATTCCACTTTTTCATTGTACTGCCAGTCACTCGGCCTTCCTGTTGTCGGTGATTATCGGGCGCAAGCTGGTCATCATGCACAAGTGGGATGCCCACGAGGCCCTGCGCCTTATCGAGCAGGAGCGCATCACCTGGTTTAATGGTGTGCCCACCATGTCCTCCGAACTGCAGGCGGCTGCGGCCACGTCAGACAGAGATATTTCCTCCCTCGCGGAGATTATGGCCGGTGGTGCCGCCAGGCCGCCCGGCCAGGTGGCCAAGCTTAGTAAAACGTTCAAACGCGCCAGCAGCGGTATCGGTTACGGTCTCACTGAAACCAATGCCCTGGGGGCAGTAAATTCCGGGGCCTTTTATGTGGCCAATCCAAACAGTACCGGCCGTGTAGTCCCCGCGGTAACGGATTTCAGCATCATAGGTGAAGACGGTTTACCCCAGCCCGTTGGCGAGCGTGGCGAGGTTTGCATCAAGTCGCCGGCCAATGTGGTGGCTTACTGGAACAAGCCCGAGGCCACGGCAGAGGCGTTTGTGGATGGCTGGTTTCACACCGGTGACGTCGGCTATCTCGATGAAGATGGGTTCCTCTATATTGTCGATCGCATAAAAGAAATCATCATTCGAGGCGGCGAGAATATCAGCTGCATTGAAGTCGAGGCGGCCATTTACAGCCAGCCCCATGTGCATGAGACTGCGGTGTTCGGTTTGCCAGACGAGCGTCTGGGGGAAATTGTCGGTGCTGCGGTGGTCCTTAAAAAGGGTGAGGTGCTGGATGCAGACGCCTTGCGCGCACATGTGGCGGAGCATTTGGCGAGCTTCAAAGTTCCCGCGCATATCTGGTTCTGCGACGAGCCGTTACCACGAATTGCCTCCGGCAAGATTTTCAAGCGCCAGCTTAAGGCGGATTACGCCGCATTGCTGGCGGGCCAAAAGACGGCCTGAACAGAGTTTTAGAAAACAATGACTAAAGAGTGAGAGGGAGAAGAGAATGGATCTTGGAGTAAGCGAAAAAATTGCACCGGTGCTGGCCGAAGTCAGGGAGTTCATGGAGCAGGAAATTGCGCCGCTTGAGCATGAATACCTCAGCGAAATAGGTGTGGGCGATCGCTGGCAGTTTACCGACCGTCAGACGGAAATTATGGAGGGCCTGAAAGCCAAGGCGAAATCCCGGGGCCTGTGGAATTTCTTCCTGACCGACGGCGAATCAGGCTCTGGCCTCACCACGGTAGAGTACGCCTATCTGGCCGAGGAGATGGGCAAGTCCCATATCGCCGCTGAGGTGTTCAACTGTGCCGCCCCGGATACAGGCAATATGGAAGTGTTGCACAAGTACGGTAGCGAGGCGCAGAAGAAGCAGTGGCTGGAGCCCCTGATGAATGGCGAGATCCGCTCCGCCTACGCCATGACCGAGCCCGGTGTGGCGTCATCGGATGCCACCAATATAGGCACCACGGCGGTACTGGACGGTGACGAGTGGGTGATCAACGGCGAGAAGCATTACATTTCCGGCGCCGGTGATCCGCGTTGCAAAATCATGATCGTAATGGTCAAGACCGACCCGGATGCGGCGAAGCACGTGCAGCAATCCCAGATCCTGGTACCCACAGATACTCCCGGGTTCGAAAATATCCGCGCCATGAATGTGTTCGCACTGGATGACGCGCCGCACGGGCACATGCATCAGAAATTCACCAACGTACGGGTGCCGAAGGACAATATCATTCTCGGGGCCGGCCGCGGTTTTGAAATATCCCAGGGGCGCCTCGGACCGGGCCGAATACACCACTGCATGCGAGCGATTGGCGCTGCTGAAAGGGCACTACAGCTCATGTGTGAGCGGGCAGTTTCGCGGGTAGCATTTGGCAAACCGCTGGCCAGGCTCGGCGGTAACGTGGATATCATCGCCCAGGCGCGCATGGATATTGAGCAGGCGCGACTACTGACACTGCGTACTGCATGGATGATGGACAATGTGGATCCCAAGGAGGCGCGTATCTGGATCTCCATGATCAAGACTGTGGTGCCCAACATGTCCATTCGTGTTGTAGATCAGGCCATACAGATGTTTGGTGCCCTGGGTGTGTCTCAGGATACGCCGCTGGCCGTGATGTACATGGGGCAGCGTACCCTGCGTCTGGCAGACGGCCCCGATGAAGTACACCGTATGGTGGTGGGCCGCAATGAGCTGCGCAAGTACGCCGAACAGAAAGACGTCAACGCGACGTTCAGGGACGGCTGAGCGAACCGCGTTCCCTGAACTACACTGGATTCTTTGATACCCGCACTCAGGAGATAGGCACCATGGCAGTAAAAGTCGTACCCAAGGATGAGATGGTCAATGCAGTAGGTACTCAGTTCGAGCCCAGCGAGTGGATCGAGGTGAGCCAGGAGCGTATCAACGCCTTCGCCGACTGCACCGAGGATCACCAATTCATTCACGTAGACGAGGAAAAGGCGGCCCAGACGCCGTTTGGCGGCACCATAGCCCACGGCTTTCTGACGCTTTCCCTGTTGTCCAAAATGGTCGAGGGAAATGGCGTGGTCCCTGAGAATATAGTGATGGGTATCAACTACGGCTTCGAAAAAGTGCGTTTCCTGATGCCGGTTCGCGCCGGTAAGCGGGTGCGCGCCCACGTCACTATCGCCGCGGTGGATCGTAAGGATGACAATCGTTTCCTGATCAAACAGTCCATATCAGTGGAGATCGAGGGAGAGGAAACGCCCGCGCTGGTGGCCGACTGGCTGGCGATGATGGTCGCCGGCTAGGCGCTCGCCGCCCGACAGTCCGTTTCACACGATACAATACGTAATTTACGAGGAATCAAACTAATGACCATTCGTTATGACGGCAAAGTTGCCATTGTTACTGGTGCTGGCCAGGGCCTGGGTCGCAGCCACGCCATAGAGCTCGCCAAGCGCGGTGCAAAAGTAGTGATCAATGACCTGGGTGGCGCAAAAGACGGCACCGGTGGCTCCAGTGATGCCGCCAAAGCGGTAGTGGCTGAAATAGAGGCGCTGGGAGGCGAGGCGATCGCCAACGGCGCCAACGTGGCCAAATACGATGAGGTTGAGGCCATGGTCAAACAGACCATGGATCAGTGGGGCCGGATTGATATTCTCGTCAACAATGCCGGTATTTTGCGCGACAAGAGTTTCACCAAGGGCAGCCTGGAGGACTTCAAGCTGGTGCTAGACGTACACCTTATGGGCACGGTGAATTGCACCAAGGCCTGCTGGGATATCATGCGCGATCAGGCTTACGGGCGGGTAGTGGTGACCACGTCCTCCAGCGGTCTGTATGGCAACTTCGGCCAGAGCAATTACGGCTCGGCCAAAATGGGTGTGATCGGCTTGATGAATACCCTGGTGCAGGAAGGCGCCAAGTACGATATTCGTGTGAATGCGCTGGCGCCCACTGCCGGCACCCGCATGACCGAGGGGCTGATCCCCGAGAAAGCCTTTGATCTGCTCACGCCGGAAACTGTTACCCCGGCGGTACTGTATCTGGTGAGCGAAGACGCCCCCAACCGCACCATTCTGGCGGCCGGCGCCGGCGCTTATGCCGTGGCCAAAATTGTCGAAACTGACGGTGTCTGGTTGGCACCAGACGAGCAGAGCCCGGAAGGGATTGCCGCGCATTGGGATGCCATCACCGCCACCGCGGGCGAGAAAGTGCCGCAGGCCGGTTTTGAGCAGACTATCAAGTTTACCGCCAAGGCCGCCGAGGGTCTGGGTATCAAGCTGGACTAATGACGATTTCGCGACTGTCGCCATAACGGCAGCGCCACATAGGAGAACAACAGCATGAAAGAAGCAGTAATTGTAGCAACAGCCCGTACCCCCATCGGCAAAGCCTATCGCGGTGGTTTTAATAATCTGGGTGGCGCCACCCTGGGTGCCGCCTCTGTAGCGGAAGTGGTCAAGCGCGCCGGTATTGATCCGGCGCGGGTGGAAGACGTTATTATGGGTTGTGCCCTGCAGCAGGGTGCGACCGGAAGCAATATTGCACGCCAGATTGCCGTGCGCGCCGGCCTGCCCCTGAGCACGGCCGGTATGACCATAGACCGCCAGTGTTCTTCCGGCCTGATGGCAGTGGCGACAGCGGCCAAGCAAGTCATGTACGACGGCATGGACTGCGTGGTCGGGGGTGGTTTGGACTCTATCTCCCTGGTGCAGAACGAACATATGAACGTACACCGCATGGTAGACGAGGGCCTGATGGCCATCGAGCCGAACTACTTTATGCCCATGTTGCAAACAGCCGAGGTTGTGGCCAAGCGCTACAACGTGTCACGGGAAGCCATGGACGAGTACGGTCTGCAGTCACAGCAGCGCACCGCCGCCGCCTACGAGGCGGGCAAATTTGCTGACGAGCTGGTGCCGGTGACCTGCAAGCGCACGGTGTGGAACAAGGAAACAGGCGATTCATCAGAAGTCGAAAGCACTGTGTCTGCCGATGAGGGCCTCCGCGCCACCACCCTTGAAAGCCTTGCGGGCCTGAAACCGGTTATTGAGGGCGGCACTATCACTGCCGGTAACGCGTCGCAGTTGTCTGACGGCTCCTCCGCCCAATTGGTCATGGACTCGAAAGTTGCCGCGCAGGCAGGCCTGGAGCCGCTGGGTATCTACCGCGGTATGGCTGTGGCGGGTCTGGCCCCGGATGAGATGGGCATCGGTCCTGTGTATGCCGTGCCCAAATTGCTCAAGCAGCATGGCCTGACAGTTAATGACATTGGCCTGTGGGAACTGAACGAGGCATTTGCTGTGCAGGTGATTTATTGCCGTGACCAGCTGGGTATCGACAACGACAAACTCAATGTCAACGGCGGTGCTATTTCCATAGGCCACCCCTACGGTATGAGCGGCTCCCGCATGATCGGCCACGCGCTGATCGAGGGTAAGCGCCGTGGCGTCAAATACGTGGTGATTACCATGTGCGTCGGCGGTGGTATGGGCGCAGCCGGCCTGTTTGAAGTAGCCTAGAGCTATGCAATAGAATACGGCGCCTGAGGGCGCCGTCTTTTTTTATATTCAGTGTGGGGTGAAGAATGAAAGCAGTGGTATGTAAAGAGCACGGCCTGGCTGACAAGCTGGAGCTTGTGAGTGACTGGGCAGAGCCCGACCTGGGTGAGAACGATGTCCTGATCAAGGTGAAGGCTGCCGGGCTCAATTTTCCCGATGTGCTGGTGATACAGAACAAATACCAGTTCCAGCCCGACCTGCCCTTTGTGCCGGGTGGCGAGTGTGCGGGTGAAGTCGAGGCTGTTGGGTCGGCGGTGACACGTTACAAAGTCGGCGATAAGGTGATCGCAGCGCCGGGTACCGGCGCTTTCTGCGAGAAAATAGCGATCCATGAGCTGGCAGTATTTCCAATGCCAGAGGTCCTCAGCTTTGAACAGGCCGCAGGTATCAGCATCACCTATTTCACCTCCTACCACGCACTCAAGCAGCGCGCCAATATCCAGCCCGGTGAGACCCTGCTGGTGCTGGGTGCAGCTGGCGGTGTCGGTACTACGGCGATTGAGTTGGGTAAGCTGATGGGGGCAAAAGTGATTGCCGCTGCCAGCTCGGATGAAAAGCTGGAGCTGTGTAAGAAGTTGGGCGCAGATGAAGTCATCAACTACAGTACGACCTCGCTCAAGGATGCCGTTAAAGAGCTGACCGGCGGCAAGGGTGTGGACGTGGTCTATGACCCTGTGGGTGGGGATTATGCCGAACCCGCGATTCGCAGCATGGGCTGGAACGGTCGTTATCTGGTGGTCGGTTTTGCCAGTGGCCCTATTCCCAAGATTCCTCTGAACCTGACCCTGCTCAAGGGGTGCGCGATCGTGGGCGTATTCTGGGGCCGCTTTACGACAGAAGAGCCCGAGGTCAACCAGCAGAATATTAAAGAGCTGTGGGAGCTGTTTGCCCTTGGCAAACTCAACCCGGTGGTAACCGACGTGTTCCCGCTGGAGAAATATGAAGAAGCCTACAACTGCATGATCGAGAGACGTGCACGCGGCAAGGTTATTCTCACCGTTTAGTTCACTTCGGGAGTTATCAGCATGCAGGGTTTCGAGTTCAATACGGTTCGCCGGATTATCAACGGCCCGGGCAGTGCCTTGCAGCTGGCCAACCAGTGCCGCAACCTGGGTATCACCCGGCCTTTGATGGTCACCGACCCGGGGTTAATGTCGATTGGCCTGGTGCCACCCGTGCTGGCAGCGCTCGCTAGTGAGGGTTTAGAGGCCGTGCTGTTCGACCAGGTGCGGGAGGACCCGCCGGAAGCTACCGTGCTGATGGCGGCGGACATGGGCAGGAGCCAGGGTGTGGACGGCGTTATCGCCGTGGGTGGCGGCAGCTCGATGGATGTGGCGAAAGTGGTAGCGGTGCTATTGGGCGGTAAACAGGCGCTGGGCGAGTTGTATGGTGTGGGTAATGCACAAGGCCCGCGGCTACCCCTGATACTGGTGCCCACCACTGCGGGTACCGGTTCCGAGGTCACACCGGTGGCGGTTATCACCACGGGTGAAACCACCAAGGCGGGCGTGTCCTCTGCGGTATTGCTGCCCGATGTGGCAGTGCTTGACGCCGACCTGACCCTGGGTTTGCCGCCAGCCGTGACCGCCATGACCGGGGTCGATGCCATGGTACATGCCATTGAGGCGTACACTACCCGTCACCAGAAAAACCCGATTTCTGACAACCTCGCCCGCCAGGCCCTGCATTTGTTAGCGCGAAACATCCGCACGGCGGTACACGACGGCAAGGATCGCCAGGCCCGGGAGAATATGCTGCTGGGTGCCTGCCTGGCCGGTCAGGCCTTTGCCAACGCGCCGGTTGCGGCGGTGCACGCGCTGGCCTATCCGCTTGGCGGGCATTACCACATTCCTCACGGTCTCAGTAATTCGCTGGTGTTGCCCGCTGTGCTGGAATTCAACACTGCCAGCGCCTGTGAGCTCTACGCGGAGCTGGCGGAGATAGTCGTTGGCTCGCCGCTGCAGGGCAGCGCTGAGGCAAAGAGCGCTGCAATGATACAGGCCTTGCGGGATTTAATAGACGAGCTCAAGTTACCGGCCACGCTACAGGCGGCAGGAGTGGACGAGGACAAGTTGGAATTACTGGCAGAAGATGCCATGTTGCAGCAGCGCCTGCTGGTGAATAACCCACGGGATGTGGCGTATAAGGATGCCCTGGCGATTTATCGCGCAGCCTATCGGGGCGCAGCATGAGTAAAGCCGGGCCGCCGTCGCGCGCCGATTACAAGGTGTTCTATCCCATATCCACTCGCTGGTCAGATAATGATATATACGGTCATGTAAACAACGTGACCTATTACTCCTACTTCGATACTGCGGCGAATCGGTATTTGATTGAAGAGGGTGGGCTCGATATTGGCGACGGCAGTATCGTTGGCTACGTGGTCAGTTCCGGCTGCGAATACCACGCACCCATTACCTATCCCGAGCCGGTTGAGGCGGGTTTGCGGGTTGACCGGCTGGGCAACAGCTCGGTGCAGTATGGCCTGGCGATTTTTCGGCAGGGTAGCGATGAAGCCGTCGCACACGGCCACTTTGTGCATGTTTTTGTGAATCGCGCGGAAAACAAATCGGTGCCAATACCCGAAAGTCTGCGCACTGCACTGGAAAAACTGCAGTAACCGCAATTTGCCCCGCCATGTATTCGTGACAACGTTACAGGTAGTTATGTAAACTCGCCTGAAACTTCAGGAACTACGATACGTGCAAACCACTGGACACTCTCGCCACCGTCGCACGGGCCGTGCCCGCACTTTTTGTCTCTCACTTCTGCTAGTCTTCCAGTCGATGTTTATCCCGCTGTGTACGGCCATGGCCGAACCGGGAGAGATCTGGATTCTCGTTGACACCCAGGCGCTAACCCTGGTGGTAATGGAAGGTGAGTCGGTACTGCGGCAATACGACAATATCGCCATCGGCAGCAACGGCCCCACCCTGGCTAAACTGGTCAGTGACGAAACAACCCCTTTGGGGGATTTTCGTATCAGTGGTGTCAATGAGCGCAGCCGATATCGCCTCTTCCTGGCGCTGGACTACCCCACCATGGAGCATGCCCAGCGGGCCCTGGACGATGGCCGGCTTAGCCCCGAGGAGTATATAGCCGTGAACAATGCCTGGCTGGCCAAGGTGCCGCCACCACAAAACACACGTCTCGGCGGGCATCTCGGTATACACGGGCTGGGGGGGGGTAGTGAGGAGGTTCACGGCATCGTAAACTGGACAGACGGCTGTATAGCGGTGACCAATGAACAGATAGAGGAGCTTTCACACTGGGTGGGTGTGGGTACACGCGTAACGGTCCGTTAGGCCAAAAAGTGCCATTAATTACTTGTAGGAAGGCACAATAATCCCTTGCGCACGCGATTTGTATCCAAGAGAATATGCGCGGGTAGGGGATCGGACTCTGTTACAGGCGACCGCTTCCAGATTTAGTGACCGGGCTATTCGCGCTTTCGGTTAAGAAAGACCGAGACCGCCCTGGGTACTTTTACGGGCGAAGGCCCTTTTTGGGTATAAAGGAGAGAGTAAATGCGTAATTTTTACAAGACTATGGCTACTGGCGCAATGGTTGTAGCACTGGCCGGTGCAACCGGTTGTGCTACCACTGGCGATCTGGACGCACTGAAAGCCGAAGTAGACAAGGCTAACAGCACTGCCAGCCAGGCAGCCGCTGACGCTTCTTCTGCAAAGCGTGATGCTGCAGCTGCAAAAACTGCTGCTGAACAGGCTCGTGACGCAGCAAATGCGACCAACGAGAAGCTGGACCGCATGTTCAAGAAGTCTATGCAGAAGTAATTTCGACCGGGGTTAACACCCCAGGGAAAGGGCTATGATCATTGATCATGGCCCTTTTTTTATGGCTTGTTTAAATTCAACTGGATTGTGTTTTTCCAGTCCGGCAGGAATTCGGGTGTATCCTGGCTCCATGGCCGCGCCCCTCCGGGGTACCCTCAGTCGGTCAGGAGCCTTAAAGCGCTTCGCTGTCTCCTTCCACTCCTTCGGCGCTGGCCTTTAACATTCCGCCAGGACACACCCGAATCCCTGCCTGATACCGGGCAGACCAGGAATATTTTAGTAGCAAGAACGGTGAATCCAGTTTGCTGGAACCCGCTGCGGTGGAGGGCGGGGGGTTGCCTCGCGGAATATTAAAGGTGCACGCCGAAGGAGTGGAGTAAGACAGCGAAGCGCTTTAAGGCTTGCGACCGACTGAGGGAAGCCCGGAGGGCCGCAGCCATGGAGCGAGGTAACCCCCCGTCGTCCGCCGCGAATGGAACTGAGCAACATCAGGACAAGGAGTGCTTGTTTTCTATACTTCCTTGGAAATGGCCACCGGCATACCGGTGCGTTCCGTCAGCGCCCGGTGGATGGCCTCTTCGTCCAGCTCGACCAGGCGCTGCGCCTGGGCAGCATCAATCAGCTTCATAGCGTTTTTGAGCAGCGCGGCACGGCCCAGCCCATCCTCTTCCAGTGGCTCGTGAATTTCCAGATAGAGTTTGCCGCCAAACCAGCCCACCTTGGCCGTCTCGCTGACAATATTGATGCGGGTTCCCACCGCGATCTGCGGGAACAGGTATTCGATATCTTCCGGCATCATGCGAATGCAGCCGTGGGAGGCACGCATGCCCACACCAAAAGCCTTGTTGGTACCGTGTATCAGGTAACTTCCGCTGGTTATTCCAAGCCGTAGGGCGAACAGTCCCAGGGGATTGTTTGGGCCCGCTGCCACGACTCTTGGCAAGGGGTCACCCGCTTCCGCGTGCTCCCTGCGAATCGACTCCGGTGGGGTCCAGGTGGGGTTCTCTTTCTTGCCCACGATCTTTGTTACACCCAGTGGTGTACCCCAGTCCTGGCGGCCTATGCCCACCGGGTAGGTCTGCACCACCGGCGTCTCCCCCGGCTCAGCTTCGGGATAGTAGTAAATGCGCATTTCAGGGATGTTGAGTACCAGGCCTTCCCGGGGAGCCGCTGGCAGAATGTAGCGTGTCGGGATAATAACCTTGGTGCCATCGCCTGGTAACCAGCGATCCACATCGGGATTGGCGCGCACGATCTGCTCCTGGCCGATATCGTAACGGCGCGCGATATCCAGTAGCGTGTCCTCGTGAGCCGCCTCGGTCTGATGGATAGCGCCAATAATATCGAACTCCGGTAAGGGCATGTCGAAAGTGGCGGCCGGGCTTATGCCGGGCAGAAGTAGGGCGAGTAAGGCTAACTGGATGCGCATGGGATCAACTGGTCAAATAGGTGTGCAGGTTACTATAAATATCCGGCTAGTTGCAGGCCTTCACGCGCTCTTCGTGCAGTACAGCGGCGATTAGAACGGCGAAAAAGATAGCGGCACTAAACAGCGGCGCGAATGCGCCGTCAACCTGGTACAGGGCACCGGCGCAAATTGGCCCAACCACGAAGCCTATGGCGGGGCAGGAGCTGATCAGTCCGGCGGCAGCACCCTGTTCTTCCGGACTGACTGCCAGCGATGCACCGGCGGCGATGGCGGGCATGCTCAGGCCCAGTCCGGTGCCTAAAAATGCCATGCCCACTGCCAACACAAAAAAGCTGTTGAAACTGGCTATGATCAACGCGCCAACGCAAAGAGACAACAAGCCGAGACGGATGAAGAGGCTGGCCCTGAGTTTCATGCGCTGCATGACTGTGACCTGAATAAGAAAAGTGAAGGCGGCCGACACCATCAGCGCGGCGCCGGTCATCTGTGCTGTCTGGATACCGGTTAGTCCCAACTTGTCCTGCAACTGAAACCCCAGGGTTTGCTGAATGCCGGAAAATCCCACGAACAGGCCGACAGCCGTTGCCAGGAACATCAGTAGCCGCGGGTCAGTCAGTTTCAATCGCGCGCTGGTCCTGCGGATGGTGAGGTCCGGGCGGGGTGTGACCGGCAGTTGGTGCCATACCATCAACGCCGCTACGGCAGCCATGCCGGCGGCAAAGTACAGCGGGGCGAGCAGGCCAAAAGTGGCCAGTGCGCCACTGACCGCCGGGCCGAGAATAGTACCCATACTATTGGCTGTGCCGAGCCTGGCCATGGTCGAGGTGCGCTTGTCACGGGAGGAGTGGTCAGCTGCGTAGGCGGTAGCGGCGGGGTTGCTCGCCGACATAATCAGTGCCTGGCCACAGCGTGCCAGAAGTAGAATGAGGTAGAGCGCGGTGCCCGCGAGCACACCCGCTAGACCGGCGTAGAAGACACTGGTGAATGCCAGTGTGCCAATGGCGTAACCCACCAGCCCGGTGATAATGATGGGTTTGCGACCAACGCGGTCGCTAAGGCGACCCCAGGCGGGAGCCGCAACCGCGAATACCAGGGCCGAAATGGCGATAATGGAGGTAATCTGCAATTCCCCCAGCTGCACCTCTCGCCCGAGTGGCGCGAGAACGGCAAACACCAATGACTGCCCCATCGCCGTGGTCATCAGGGCGATAATCAGCACCGTGGTCTGGTGGCGACTCAGCTTCTCGGGCAAATCGGGTATATCTCCATCGCGGTTAGGCAGTGCCTGTGAGCGGCCTTCAGGGAAGCTGCGGCGCTGTTGGATTCGCTGCGGGCGAATCGCTGGATAGGCATTTACTACACTGCATATCATAGGGATATCCAAGGGCAAAGCAATTGCCGGCCAGTTCAGTCGAGGTAACTATCGTCATTCCCCGGTCTGGACAGTCAGAGGCTGATCACATACAATCCATCGCCAGATTTCACAGGCCCGGCCAGCGCATCGGGCACCTTTTTATCCCTGTGAGTGACCAGAGCTGAATTCATGCGAAAAGGCGAGATGCGGTTTCCCATCTCGCCTTTTTGTGAGCGCCCGGCTGAGGGGCGTACGGCTAACGTTATTCCCGCTGTAAGTTGGAGGTTTGCTTGACCAGTCCGGCCATTCTGGCGCTTGAAGACGGAAGTATTTTCAAAGGCCTGGCAATCGGCGCCACGGGGACATCGGTGGGTGAGGTTGTTTTTAACACCGCCATGAGCGGCTACCAGGAAATTCTCACCGATCCGTCCTACGCGCGGCAGATTGTCACGCTGACCTACCCACATATCGGCAATACCGGTACCAACTCCGAGGATGAAGAGTCCACCGCTATCTGGGCGACGGGCCTGGTAATCCGGGATTTGCCGCTGATGGCCAGTAATTACCGCAACGAGCAGGGCCTGCAGCAGTATCTGGAGCAGCGCGGTATCGTCGCCATTGCCGAAATCGATACGCGCCGGCTCACCCGCATTCTCCGGGACAAGGGTGCGCAAAATGGTTGCCTGATGGCAGGCCCGGATATCGACGAAGAGCGCGCCCTGGCCGCTGCGCGGGGCTTTGCCGGTCTCAAGGGGATGGATCTTGCCAAAGAGGTGTCAGTCTCAGAGGCATACAGTTGGGATGAGGGCAGTTGGGTATTTGGCGTTGGTCACAGCTCACGACCAGAGGATGAGCTGCCGTGGCATGTGGTCGCCTACGACTATGGCATCAAACGCAATATCCTGCGGATGCTGGTTGACCGCGGTTGCCGCCTGACGGTGGTGCCTGCCCAGACCCCCGCCGCCGAAGTTCTCGCATTGAAGCCCGATGGCGTGTTCCTGTCCAACGGGCCAGGGGACCCGGAGCCCTGCGACTACGCCATCGCCGCGATCCAGGCTATTTTGGAGACAGACATTCCCGTGTTTGGCATTTGCCTTGGCCACCAGCTACTGGGTCTCGCCAGTGGTGCCAGCACCATGAAAATGAAGTTCGGCCACCACGGCGCCAACCACCCGGTACAGAATCTTGATGACGGGACGGTGCTGATTTCCAGCCAGAACCACGGTTTTGCGGTGGATGAAAGCAGTCTCCCCGACAATCTTAGGATTACCCACAAGTCACTGTTCGATGGCACATTGCAGGGGATTCATCGCACAGATAAGCGCGCGTTCAGTTTCCAGGGCCACCCTGAAGCCAGCCCGGGGCCGCATGACGCCGCTCCGCTTTTTGACCATTTTATTGAACTGATGACGGCCCACTCGGGCGATCGCACCACAGGAACAAACTGATCCCGTATGCCAAAGAGAACTGACATAAAGAGCATCCTGATTCTCGGCGCCGGCCCGATCGTTATCGGCCAGGCCTGCGAGTTCGATTACTCTGGCGCCCAGGCCTGTAAGGCTCTGCGGGAAGAGGGGTACCGGGTTGTTCTGGTGAACTCCAATCCCGCCACCATTATGACTGACCCGGCGATGGCTGATGCCACCTATATCGAGCCTATCGAGTGGCGCACTGTGTCGCGCATCATCGAGGCGGAAAAGCCCGATGCGCTGCTGCCTACCATGGGAGGGCAGACCGCGCTGAACTGCGCGCTGGACCTGGCCCGCGAAGGCGTACTCGAAAAGTACGGTGTTGAGATGATCGGTGCGACCAAGGAGTCCATCGACATGGCCGAGGATCGCCAGCTGTTCGATCAGGCCATGAAGCGCATAGGATTGGAGACACCTCGCGCAGCCTTTGCACACAGTCTTGAGGAATCTTTCCAGGTTCTGGACCAGATCGGTTTTCCCTGCATCATCCGGCCCTCCTTTACCATGGGTGGCTCCGGGGGGGGTATTGCCTACAACCGCGATGAGTTTGAGAAAATCTGTGTACGCGGCCTGGATTTATCGCCCACCAAGGAGTTGCTGATCGATGAGTCCCTCATCGGTTGGAAAGAGTTCGAGATGGAAGTGGTGCGAGACAAAAACGACAACTGCATCATTGTCTGCGCCATTGAAAACTTCGATGCCATGGGTGTGCATACCGGTGATTCCATTACCGTGGCACCCGCTCAGACCCTGACTGACAAGGAATACCAGATCATGCGCAACGCCTCGCTGGCGGTGCTGCGTGAGATCGGGGTGGAAACCGGCGGTTCCAATGTGCAGTTCGGGCAGGACCCGAAAACCGGGCGCATGGTGATTATCGAAATGAACCCCCGGGTGTCCAGGTCTTCCGCCCTGGCTTCCAAGGCCACAGGCTTCCCCATCGCCAAGGTGGCGGCCAAGCTCGCCGTGGGCTTTACGCTGGATGAATTGTTGAACGACATTACCGGTGGCAGGACCCCGGCATCATTTGAGCCGTCGATCGACTATGTTGTAACCAAGATTCCGCGCTTTGCCTTTGAAAAGTTTGCCACGGCAGATTCGCGCCTGACCACCCAGATGAAGTCGGTGGGTGAGGTAATGGCCATTGGGCGTACTTTTCAGGAATCGCTGCAAAAGGCCATGCGCGGTCTGGAGGTAGACTCCGCCGGTTTCGAGCACATGATCGATACAGACAGCCCGGATGCGCGCGAGCAGCTGGTGTCCGAGCTGTCCAATCCCAAGCCGGAACGCCTCTGGTATATCGGCGATGCGTTCCGTTCCGGTATGCCGCTGGAAGAGATTTACCGCTACTCGGGGGTTGACCCCTGGTTTCTGGTGCAGATAAGAGACCTGATAGAGACGGAAGACAGTCTGAAAACTGTCAATCTGGCGGATATTGATTATCGCCAGATGTTCTCACTCAAGCGCAAGGGTTTTTCCGACGAGCGTCTGTCTGTGCTGCTGGCTGCGTCGGAGGCAAAAATACGTGCCCACCGCCACAGTATGGGTATTCGCCCGGTCTACAAGCGTGTGGATACCTGCGCCGCGGAGTTTGCCTCCGATACTGCCTACATGTACTCCACCTATGAGGAGGAGTGCGAGGCAGCGCCCAGCAGCAGAGACAAGATTCTTGTTATCGGCGGTGGCCCCAACCGCATAGGGCAGGGCATCGAGTTCGATTATTGTTGCGTACACGCGGTTCTGGCGATGCGCGAGGATGGCTATGAAACCATTATGGTCAACTGCAACCCGGAAACGGTCTCTACAGACTACGACACCTCTGACCGCCTCTACTTTGAGCCGGTCACGCTGGAGGATGTGCTGGAGATCGTGGATCTGGAGAAACCCAAGGGTGTGATTGTCCAGTTTGGCGGCCAGACCCCGCTGAAACTGGCCCGGGCCCTGGAGGCCCAGGGCGTGCCTATTATCGGCACCACACCGGACGCCATTGACCGGGCCGAGGATCGCGAGCGCTTCCAGCAGATGATCCAGAAGCTGGGCCTGCTGCAGCCGGACAATACCACGGTGCGCAGTGTTGACGCCGCTATAGAGGCCGCCAGCAAAATTGGTTATCCGCTGGTGGTTCGTCCCTCCTATGTGCTGGGCGGGCGGGCCATGGAGATTGTCTACAGGGAAGAAGATCTGCTGCGGTATATGCGCGATGCGGTGCGGGTGTCCGATGACTCACCGGTACTGTTGGATCGTTTTTTGAGCGCCGCTATCGAAGTGGATATTGACGCCGTCAGCGACGGCAAGCAGGTGGTGATCGGTGCCATCATGCAACATATCGAGCAGGCCGGTGTTCACTCCGGCGACTCTGCCTGTTCCCTGCCACCCTACAGCCTCGATGCCCGGGTGCAGGACGAGATGCGTGATCAGGTTCGCCAGATGGCACTGGAGCTGGGGGTTATCGGCCTCATGAATGTGCAGTTGGCCTGGCAGGATGGTGAAACCTATGTCATCGAGGTGAACCCCAGAGCCTCACGCACGGTGCCTTTTGTATCCAAATGCATTGGGGTGTCACTGGCCAAGATCGCGGCGCGCTGCATGGTGGGCCAGAGTCTCGAATCCCAGGGCATTACACGCGAGGTGATTCCCCCGTATTTCTGCGTTAAAGAGGCGGTGCTGCCGTTTCAGAAATTTCCCGGTGTGGATCCCATTTTGGGCCCGGAAATGCGCTCAACCGGCGAGGTCATGGGCACTGGCGACACCTTTGCCAGCGCGTTTGCCAAGGCCCAGCTGGCCGCCGGCCACGCCCCGCCTACTGGTGGTATGGCGCTGCTAAGTGTGCGGGATGTGGACAAACCCGGCCTGGTGCTGGCTGCCCGCGAATTGGTGGCGCTGGGGTTTTCACTGGCTGCAACAGCCGGTACTGCAGATGCATTGGAGCAGGCTGGCATGGAGGTGCGCAGGGTGAACAAGGTTCAGGAAGGGCGGCCTCATATTGTGGACATGATCAAAAATGATGAGGCACAATTGATTATCAACACCACCGAGGGGCGGCGTGCGATCGCCGACTCGGCGGCAATACGCGCCACGGCAGAGGCCCACAACGTGTTTTATACTACAACTCTCGCGGCGGGTGAGGCGGTTTGTATGGCCTTGAGGCAGGAGGGAGACCAGACTGTACGACGCCTGCAAGATTTGCACAGGAGCATAGTGGCATGAACAAATTTCCCATGACAGTTTCCGGGGAAAGAACCCTGAGAGAAGAGCTGGATCGTCTCAAAAGAGTGGAGCGACCGAAAATCACCCAGGCCATTGCCGAGGCCAGGGCGCACGGCGATTTAAAGGAAAATGCCGAGTATCACGCCGCGCGGGAACAGCAAAGCTTCATGGAAGGCCGGGTTATGGAGATCGAGGGCAAGTTGGGTAATGCCCAGGTCATCGATGTAACGGCTATCCCCAAGACAGGCAAGGTCATTTTTGGGACCACCATAGACCTGGTCAACATTGAAACCGGTGATACGGTGACCTATCGCATCGTTGGCGAGGATGAGGCAGACGTTAAACGCAACCTGATTTCCGTGGGTTCCCCCATAGCGCGGGCGCTGATAGGCAAGGAAGAGGGCGATGTTGTGGTTGTGCGCGCTCCCGGTGGGGATATCGAGTACGAAATAGACCAGGTTCAGCATATTTAGCACTGCCGGTGCCATTTGGCACCTGGCCTCTATGCAAATAATTCTCATTTAAGATACTATTGCTGCTTTCCGGGCCGCAAAGCCCCCCTTGGCAACAGCAAAGACGGTACTCCTACTCACGATGAACCTTTCCCTCTGGTCCCTGAAAACCGGCGATCGCTGCGAAATACTGGGCTATGACGAGGTGCTTCCAGAGAATTACCGTACCCGTATGATGGAGTTCGGTTTTCATCCTGGAGAAATCGTCCTCTGTGTCCAGACCGTGGCATATGGCGCTCCCAAGGTTTACCGGGTCAGCAATACGATTTTTTCGCTGGATGAGGAAATCGCCGACCATATCCATGTCAGGCTGATTGATAGCAATGTCTAAAACAATTCTTATTGGCAGTCCCAATTCAGGCAAGAGCCTGCTGTTCAACAGGCTCACCGGCCTGCATCATAAGGTGGCCAATTTTCCCGGCATTACGGTGGATATCGGGATCGGCAAAATGCGCGCGTTGCCCGATATGGATCTGGTGGACTTTCCAGGGACCTACTCCTTGCAGGCCATCTCGGCCGATGAGAAGGTGGCGGTAGAACATTTTCATCGCGCCCTGCAGGACCCGGAAGTTGAACAGGTTTTGTGCGTGATTGATGCGACCCGCCTGGAAAAAAGCCTCTATTTCACACTGCAGGTGATCCGCGACTGCGAGCGTCACAGCAAGCCGGTGATAGTGCTGGCTAATTTGATCGACGTCTTGGACAACCATGATTTGTCGCTGGATATAGCGGAACTCAGTGCGGCCCTGCACACGCCGGTACTGCCCATCTCGGCGCGCACCGGCAAAGGCATTGAGGCCGTGATTGAGCACATCAAAGCCAACCGGAATCTGGCCGCCCAGCCACCACGCGCACACTTGATTGGCGTACCCGATGTGCTGCTTCGCGGTACTGCGCACCAACTGTCACAGCGCTTTGGTCCCAAGGGCGACGTTCTGGTGCGTACCCAGACCCGGCTGGACAGTTTCTTTCTTCATTCAGTGACGGGCGGCTTTGCGTTCTTTGCCATCATGTACCTGCTGTTTCAGTCCATCTTTACCTGGTCGGCGCCCGCCATGGAAGCGGTTGAATCCACTCTGTCTGCCCTGGCCGAAATCGTCGTGCCGCTGTTCAGTAACCATATGGCCAGGGATTTCACGTCGGATGCCCTGTTTGGCGGCATTGGTGCGTTTCTGGTATTTGTGCCGCAGATTTTTGTGCTGACGTTTATCATAGGTCTGCTGGAAGACTCGGGTTATATGGCGCGCGCTGCCCTCATCTGTCACAAGCCGTTGCGCCTGTTCGGCCTCACGGGCAAGAGCTTTATCCCCATGCTGTCCGGTGTGGCCTGCGCCATTCCCGGAATCTATGCCGCCCGGGCCATTGATTCCCCGCGCAAACGCTTGCTCACTTACATGGCTATCCCGCTAATGCCCTGTTCCGCGCGGTTGCCTGTGTATACGCTGATTATCGCCGCCTTTATTCCCTCCGGCACAGCCTTCGGTGGGCTGCTGGGGTGGCAGGGCCTCGCCATGTTCTGCATTTATTTTTTTGGCATGTTCTGCGGCCTGCTGGTGACCGGGCTGATCTCGCGCACCAGCAAGGACCACTACAACGACCTGCCATTTGTACTCGAATTACCACCTTATCGGATACCCGGGCTGGGCCCCTTGTTACGAAACGCATGGAACCGCTCCAAGCACTTTGTCACCAAGGCGGGAAAGATTATTTTCGCGGTCACCGTGGTGATCTGGATACTGGGCTATTTTCCGAATGAGGGCACGGACCTGGGCACATCCTGGCTGGGTTACCTCGGCCACATCGTGGAACCCCTGTTTGCACCGCTGGGCCTGGACTGGCGCTATGCGGTGGCTATCCTCACCTCGTTTCTGGCGCGGGAGGTGTTCGTGGGAACCCTGGGCACGATCTTCGGTATCGAGTCTGCTGACGAAAATATGACGCCACTGGTGCAGCACATCCAGTCCAGTGACCTACCTCTGGGCTCCGGGCTGGCGTTGCTGGTGTTCTTTGCTATTGCGCTGCAATGTGTCTCCACTGTAGCCATACTTTCAAAGGAAACTGGCTCGGGGGCGCTGGCGATGAAGATGTTCGTCGGGTACCTGTTGTTCGCCTATGCCGCAGCCCTGGCCATCTACCATGTGGCGGAAGCCTTCTCCTGAGTGCCGCTACTCGCTGCGCTCGTGCTGGAACAGCCGGACTTCTGCCAGCACCAGCCTGGCAATCAACTTGACCATCAGTGAATGATTTTCCGCGCGTATACCCTCCAGGCCGGTATTGATTTGCCGGTAGAGGGAGTCTCTTTCTTCTGATGGTATGGCGGCTGGCAGCTCCACGCTGAAAGAGTATTGCTCTGACTCGCTTAACTGGGCGTACGTGCGGGTAAGCTGGCTGACCGCAAAGTCGATCAATCGGTCATCGGCACCGCGCTCTGTCAGCAGTGCCCGCAGCTCGCGGTCGAGGTAGGCAAGGCCCTGGGCTTGTTTTGAGGGGAATTCGAGAATATCCGCCATGGGCCGGGATGTTACAGGGGGCGTATCAGGTTGGACAGGCGGGGGTCCGGTTGTGCGGCCCGGCGCAGGATAACAGCCACGTTGCCAATGCTTTGCACCAGTTCCGCGCCAGAGCGGTCACAGATCTCCCGGGTCATTGCAGCCCGGGCCTCCCGTGAGCCCACTGCCAGCTTTATCTTGATCAGTTCGTGGTCGCTCAGGGCGCGCTCCAGCTCGGCGTAAACGGTGTCAGTAAGACCGTTACCGGCAACCGTGACAACCGGCTTGAGTTTATGGCCCATCGCACGCAGTTGCTTAATGTCGTGTTTTGCTCTCTTGCTCATAATCATTCCAAGGTACAATACGCCTGCACTCGTGCTGGCGGGCGTGCATTTTACACATTCAGCTCTTCCTGAGAAACCGGATACCCATGGCAAAAAAGAAATCTTCCAGCAAGGCCTGGCTGAAAGAGCATCACGACGACCATTATGTGCTGCTGGCCCAGCGCGAGGGCTACAGATCACGTGCCTGTTACAAGTTGCTGGAGATCCAGGAGCGAGACCGGTTGATCAGGCCGGGCATGACAATACTGGATCTGGGCAGCGCACCGGGGGGCTGGTCGCAGGTGGCAGCGGGGCTGGTAGGCCACTCCGGCCGGGTGATTGCCTCGGATATTCTGCCCATGGACAGTATTGCCGGGGTGGAATTTATCGAAGGGGATTTCACCACGGATGAAGTGTTCGAGCAGATTCTGGCTGCCATCGGTGATTCTACCGTGGAGTTGGTGATTTCCGATATGGCCCCGAACATGAGCGGAATGAACGCAGTGGACCAGCCGCGGTCTATGTACTTAGTGGAGCTTGCGCTGGATATGGCGCGGCAGGTGCTGGCACCCGGTGGTGTATTTGTCAGCAAAATCTTCCAGGGCGAGGGCTTTGACGGGCTGTTTCGGGAAGCGCAGGGGTCTTTTGGCAAGTTGGTGACCCGTAAACCCAAGGCCTCACGGCCGCGTTCCCGGGAAGTCTATCTGGTGGCGAAGGATTTTCAGGGCCGCTGAGGCTTTCCCGGCGCTTATCTCGAATGGACTCTTCCCGGTGGCATCTTGTCAGAAGGGTTGAAACATGGAGTGATCGCCCCAACTGTAGTAAATTAGACCCGAAAACGATTTTTGTGCGTATCTAGTATCAGAGCCCCAGCGGGCTCACCCGTCTCCCGCCTGAAGTGCGGGACTTGGCTATAATTAACGGAGCGAGAGGCTGTCACATCTTTCCTGCCCCAGCCTGCAACAGGGCGGGGTTGATTGGAAACCTGTCCGGAATCCTTGGTGAGGTAACAGTATTGAACGATATGGTTAAAAACTTACTGCTTTGGCTGGTCATTGCCGCGGTGTTGTTGTCGGTATTCAACAACTTCAACCCGAATAGTCAGGTCGAACAGGTGGGGTATTCCGAGTTTATCCAGGAGATCCAGACTGATCGGGTGAAGCGGGTGGTAGTGGACGGTCTTACCATTTCCGGCGAGCGCTATGACGGTAGCAATTTTGAGACTATCCGCCCCATGGTGGAAGATCCCAAGCTGATTGATGACCTGCTGCAACACAATGTTGTGGTGGAGGGTCGCAAGCCGGAGCAACAGAGCGTCTGGAGCCAGTTGCTGGTGGCCAGTTTCCCGATCCTGATTATCATCGCGGTGTTTATGTTTTTTATGCGCCAGATGCAGGGAGGTGCCGGCGGTCGCGGCGGCCCGATGAGCTTCGGCAAGAGCAAGGCGCGCCTGTTGGGCGAGGACCAGATAACCACCACTTTCGCCGACGTGGCAGGAGTGGATGAGGCCAAGGAGGACGTCAAGGAACTGGTGGACTTCCTGCGAGACCCCAGCCGGTTCCAAAAGCTGGGTGGCCGCATTCCGCGGGGCGTATTGATGGTAGGTCAACCCGGCACGGGTAAAACACTGCTGGCCAAGGCCATTGCCGGTGAGGCCAAAGTGCCCTTTTTCTCCATCTCCGGCTCCGACTTTGTAGAAATGTTTGTCGGTGTGGGTGCTTCACGTGTGCGGGATATGTTTGATCAGGCCAAAAAACAGGCTCCCTGCATCATATTCATTGACGAAATTGACGCTGTAGGCCGTCACCGCGGTGCCGGTCTCGGCGGCGGGCACGATGAGCGCGAGCAAACCCTGAACCAGTTGCTGGTGGAAATGGACGGTTTTGAGGTTAACGATGGTGTGATCGTGATTGCCGCCACTAACCGCCCGGATGTGCTGGACCCGGCACTGCTGCGCCCCGGGCGCTTTGACCGCCAGGTGGTGGTAGGCCTGCCGGATATTCGCGGCCGCGAGCAGATTCTGAAAGTGCATATGCGCAAGGTGCCCCTGAACGAGGATGTCGAGGCCAGCAAAATTGCCCGGGGTACCCCGGGGTTTTCCGGTGCCGACCTGGCCAACCTGGTTAACGAAGCGGCGTTGTTCGCCGCCCGTGCCGGTGTGCGCACTGTGGGTATGACCCAGTTTGAGCTGGCCAAGGACAAGATCATGATGGGCGCCGAGCGCAAATCCATGGTCATGTCCGAGGACGAGAAGCGCAACACGGCCTACCACGAGGCGGGCCATGCCATCGTCGGGCGACTGATGCCGGAACACGACCCGGTGTACAAGGTCAGTATTATTCCCCGGGGTCGCGCTCTTGGTGTGACCATGTTTCTGCCGGAAGAAGATCGCTACAGCCACAGCCGGCGCTTTATTATCAGCCAGATATGCAGCCTGTTCGGCGGCCGTATCGCCGAGGAAATGACCCTGGGCAAGGATGGTGTGACCACCGGCGCGTCCAACGATATTCAACGCGCAACCGATATCGCGCGGAAGATGGTTACCAAGTGGGGTCTCTCGGAGAAGATGGGGCCGCTGATGTACGACGAGGCTGACGAGGAAGTCTTTCTGGGTCGCAGCGCCGGGCAGTCCCACAAATCACTGTCGGGCGAAACCGCCAAGATGATCGATGAGGAAGTGCGCAAGATCATCGACGACTGCTACGAAACAGCGGAGAAACTGCTGGCAGACAACGTCGATAAACTGCACGCCATGTCCAAGGCGCTGATGCTCTATGAGACTATTGATGCCAATCAGATCGATGACATTATGGCGGGCCGTGAGCCTCGCGAGCCTGCAGACTGGGGCGATGATGCGGGTAGCGACAGCCCCCCTGGCACGGGTGCAACTTCATCCGATACCGAACAGGGTGGCAGCCCGATCGGCGGGCCCGCAGGCGAGCACTAGCGCCGGGGCCCACCCGTCGGGACTTTGACCTCAATTTCTGAACACAATGCCCCGGTGCTGCAATGCGCCGGGCGTTCGCTCAATCTGTCCCGCCCTGTGATCATGGGAGTGATCAATACCACGCCGGATTCCTTCTCCGATGGCGGTACCCTTTACCAGTCAGCCTGTCTCGATCTCGATCTTGCCATGTCGCGCGCGCGCGACATGGTGGCAGAGGGTGCGCTGGTTCTCGATATTGGTGGTGAATCCACCCGGCCGGGCGCCATTGCGGTAAGCTCTGCTGAGGAAATGGACCGTGTTCTGCCACTCGTGGAGCGGATAGCTGGTGAGTTGGATGTCATTATTTCTGTCGATACCAGTTCCCCGGCTCTAATGATTGAAGCCGCCTCCAGCGGGGCGGGTATGCTGAACGACGTACGTGCCCTGTTACGTGAGGGGGCACTGGAGGCTGCTGCTGCCACCGGGTTGCCGGTCTGCCTGATGCATATGCAGGGCGATCCGGGGAGCATGCAGGAGCAGCCCACTTATAACGATGTAGCGACGCAGGTAGAGCGCTTCCTGGCAGCGCGGGTTGCAGCCTGTGAGGCGGTTGGCATCGATCGGCAGCGGCTGGTGTTGGACCCCGGCTTTGGCTTTGGTAAATCGGTGCAACACAATCTGCAGCTGCTTGCTGCACTGCCCCGGTTCACGCAGTTGGGCTTGCCCTTGCTGGTGGGGTTTTCGCGCAAGTCGATGATAGGGAAACTGATTGGCCGCGAAGTGGGGCAGAGGTTACCGGCCAGCCTGGGGCTGGCGGTACTGGCAGCGGAACGCGGCGCTGCGATCATAAGAACACACGATGTGGCCGCCACCCACGATGCAGTGGCCATGTGGACAGCCTTGAAGGGAGCTGAAGATAGATGAGCAAACGCTATTTTGGTACGGACGGTATTCGAGGGCTGGTGGGCGAGGCGCCGATCACGCCGGACTTTATGCTCAAGCTGGGTTGGGCCAGCGGCCGGGTTTTCGCCCGCGAGGCCGGTGGCGAGGGGCGCTGTACGGTGATTATCGGCAAGGATACCCGGGTATCGGGCTATATGTTTGAGTCGGCATTGGAGGCGGGGCTGGTGGCGGCCGGAGTCAATGTCAAACTGCTGGGGCCCATGCCAACACCCGCGGTGGCACTGATGACCCGCACCCAGGCGGCTGTTGCCGGCATTGTGATCAGCGCTTCACACAACCCCTTTTACGACAATGGCATCAAATTCTTTTCCGCTGCGGGTTCCAAGTTACCAGACGAGATTGAACACGCTATCGAGGCCGAACTGGAGCAGCAAGTGACCACCGTTCAGTCCAGGGAAATTGGCAAGGTGCTGCGGGTGGTGGATGCGGCGGGGCGATATATCGAGTTTTGTAAATCGACCGTTCCCGAGGGTTTTAATCTGCGCGGTCTGCGCATTGCCGTGGATTGCGCTCACGGCGCTACCTATCATATCGCACCCAGTGTATTCAGTGAGCTTGGCGCCGAAGTGACCAGTATTGGTATTGCGCCCGACGGTTTCAATATCAACGAGGGCGTGGGTTCTACTGATACTGCAGCGCTTTCTGCGCTGGTGCGGGAGCGGGGCGTGGACCTGGGTATTGCATTTGACGGTGACGGCGACCGCGTGTTGTTTGTGGACGGTGACGGCGAGCTGGTGGATGGGGATGAACTCATATATATGATCGCCATGTATCGTTTGTCCAAGGGCTACGGTGGTGCCGGTGTAGTCGGCACCCTGATGTCTAACCTCGGCCTCGAACTGGCGCTGAAAGCCGAGGGCCTGGAATTTGCCCGGGCGCAGGTTGGCGACCGCTACGTCAAAGAGCGAATGGAAGCAGAAGGGTGGTTTCTGGGGGGGGAGTCGTCCGGGCATATTATCTGTTCCGATGTCACTACCACGGGAGATGGCATCGTTGCAGCATTACAGGTACTGGTTGCGCTCAAGTCCTCCGGCAAGAGCGTCGCTGAGTTTCGTGCCGGCATGAAAAAATACCCACAGTGTATGATCAATGTCGCTGTTGCGGGCAAGGTCAATCTTGCGGAATTCCCCGCAGTTGCCGCCGCTGTAGCAAAAGTTGAGGGGCAGTTGGGGGAGCGCGGCCGCGTTTTGCTCAGGCCCTCAGGCACGGAGCCCAAAGTGCGGGTCATGGTAGAAGGCGATGATGCCGCTGAGGTGGAAACGCTGTGCGCCGGGTTGGCTGTTGAGGTGGAGCGCGAATTGGGTTGAGGTGCCGGGGTGGAAGTTCTTCGCTCGCCGCTGCTGCTGCCCGCCGGTCCCGCTTGTAACACAGGCGTATCTTGGGTAAGATTGCGCCGCTTTTTATGCCGGGAGGCCGCATGCGCCAGACGCTGGTTGTAGGTAACTGGAAAATGCACGGCACCCGGGCCAGTGTGGGCTCTTTACTGCAGGGCATACTGGATTCCATGCCCGCCGAAAGAGCTGAGGTCGCGGTTTGTCCTACCTATGTGCACCTGGCGCAAGCGTTGGAGCTTTGTGCCGGTTCTGTTGTTGCCGTAGGGGCTCAGGATTGCAGCCATATGGATTCCGGGGCTTATACCGGTGAGGTGGCGGCCGGGATGCTGGCTGATATTGGCTGCCAGTGGGTGATCCTCGGACACTCTGAGCGCCGCCAGTACCACGGCGAATCTGACAAGCTGGTTGCGGCAAAACTGGGCGCGGCGGTCGCGGCAGGGTTACGCCCCATAGTATGCGTCGGCGAAACTCGCGAACAGCGCGAGGCGGGAGAAGCAGAGGCCGTAGTGGCAAAGCAGCTGCGCGGCGCCCTGGACAATCAGGGTGGCCTGACAGGGCTGGTGATAGCCTACGAGCCGGTATGGGCAATAGGAACCGGACTTACCGCGAGCCCGGACCAGGCACAGGCCATGCATGCGTTTATCCGCACTTGTCTCGCGGATATAGCCGGTGTTGCAGCAGATGATACACGCCTGTTGTACGGTGGCAGTGTAAAGGCCGCGAATGCGGCAGAATTGTTTGCTCAAGAGGATATTGACGGCGCTCTTGTAGGGGGCGCGGCACTGGATGCGGGAGAATTCCTCGCAATTGTCGGTGCAGGAAGGGCCTGAGAGGCCTATACACGAAAGAACTGAGGCGCCCCCAGGGGGCCAGAGAGAATATGGAACAGATTATTTTGGTAGTGCACCTGCTGGTCGCCCTGGCGATTATCGGCCTGATCATGTTGCAGCAGGGCAAGGGTGCAGATATGGGAGCGTCTTTCGGCGCAGGCGGGTCGCAGACCTTGTTTGGTTCCAGCGGCAGCGGCAATGTACTGACCCAGGCGACAGGTTGGCTGGTGGTACTGTTTTTTGCCACCAGCTTTGGCCTGGCTTTGCTCGCTACCCAGAAATCTGAAGTTGGAAACGAACTGGATCTGGACATACCCATTGCCGCCGAAGTCGCCGCACCGGTGCCCGAGCAGGAACTGCCGGTCATCGAGGAAGAGTTGCCGGCAGTGGTGGCACCCGGGGGAGACCTGCCAGAACTGGACAAGTAATAAACAAGCCGAAGTGGTGGAATTGGTAGACACGCCATCTTGAGGGGGTGGTGAGCTATGCTCGTGCGGGTTCAAGTCCCGCCTTCGGCACCATTATTTTAATAAAATCAATAATCTACACGATCTAATGCTTTTTTATCTCACCTAAAGTCGCCTAAAAAATCACGAACGATGCTCGCTTTCGATGCTAGGCGGGCGCTCGCAACCAGTCAAAAACACTCGACTCTGGTCTTAATCTTGCGGCTGCTTTCACCTCTCAGCGGTCAACCACTCGATCTGTCGGCTGGCCACAGAGTGACGTGTTCATATTGTCGAAATACTTTACAAACTAGACGAGGATGCCGTGGACTGGTGCGGCTAACTTTCTCTGCTCTGCCTTAAGCTATTGAGTTATAACGATATAACTATATTGGCATGTGTTGTGCGTGGTTATTGGTAGTGGTTGTCACTCAGACGAGCACATCTTTAACAAATAGTAGCCAGGATACAAATTATGAAGGTTTCTCAACGTCTTTTACACTCTGCTGCTGTTCTCGTCTTTGCGGGAACAGCGTCCAATTTGGGCCACGCTGCAATAATCTCCGGCTGGAATGGCAACAATGTCGTAACAACGACTGGCACCGATGGCGCGGGTGAAACCGTAATCTACGACCGCGCTCCCAGCGCAACCGGCGCGACGACGAGTGGCAAGGTCATCTTCGACGGTGATGAAGCGATAGCGCCTGGACTCAAGATCGTGAACCAGCCGTTTTCGGCGGGCGGCTCCAGTGCGGGCGGCTGCATCATGGCCAGCAGCTCTGCAACCTGCAGCAGCCCCTTCCAGAGTGGCAAGCGTTTCAAGAACGTCCTGACCGGCCCCGGGCCCGTGGACTTCGTGTTCGACACCGATCCGCAGGGCGATTCAGAAGGCGGTCTTTATCGCGTCTTTCACCGGCTGATCAACGACACGGGTAGTGACATCGTCGACTTTGTGATCTCGCTCGGCAACGGCGTCGGCCAGGATTTCGTCCAGTCGCAGTCGGACGACGGGCTGAGCTTCTCGACCAGCTTTCTTTTCGGTGATAACAACCTGCCGGCCACGAGCCAGTTTCCGTTTGGTCTGTTTGGCGACGCTGACACGAATAACAACTTTGATCTCGATGGCTTCTTTGCAGACGCAAGCGCCGGCTTCAATATTGCGGCATTCACCGAGGGGGAGAATGACCAGATCACCAGCAACGGAATCTTCGGGCCCTACAGCAGCCTGTTTGGTCTCTTGATGTCCCTGGACGACGTTCCGACAGGTGCCTTCTGGGATGATGACAACGACCCCGACACCGATGACCTGCTGATCGCCTGGCTGACGGACGCGGGCTGGGAGCAGCGGCGCGGCTTTGTTGGTGGCATCTTGACCAGCATTGCGCCGGAGACTTTTACAAGTCTCGAAGACGTCGTAGCTAATTTCGGTCAAACGCTTGGTTCGGGGGTGATCGAAGATCTGGCCAACCTCAATATTAATTACGCGATCGATGGGGCGGCCTACCAGGGCACCTCTTTCACGCTTCGCATAGAGGTCATTACTGGCCCAGAAGAGGCCATTACCGTCCCGACGCCAGCCAGCGCACCGCTTCTGCTCGCGGGCCTGGGCGTCCTCTGGTTCCGCCGGCGCCGCCTGGCCTGAGCGCGGAGAGCGCAGCGTCTTCGTGAAGGCTTGCGCTCCACCCATCCAGCAGGCCCGCCGCTATGGCAAACGCAAATAGGGCTCAGTTGGACTGCACGAAGTGCTGCCGGGTTTTGTTTGCCAGGAACACCAGCGACAACATCACGGGCACTTCAACCAGCACGCCCACCACCGTCGCCAGCGCGGCGCCGGAATTCAAGCCGAACAGGCTGATTGCCACGGCCACTGCCAGCTCAAAGAAGTTCGATGTGCCGATCAGCGCGGCGGGGGCCGCTGTGTCGAACGGCACGCGCCACAGGTACGCCCAGCCGTAGGCGATGGCAAAGATGCCGTAGCTCTGGATCAGCAGGGGAATGGCGATCAGGGCAATGACCAGGGGTTTGTCGAGAATGGTTTGTGCCTGGAATCCGAACAGCAGTATCACGGTGGCGAGCAGGCCCATGATGGAAAAGGGTTTTACACTTTCCGTAAACCGGGCGATGCGTTCGTGCTGACCTGAGCGGTCCAGTATTTTGCGCGTGGCATAGCCCGCCAGCAGGGGGATCACCACGTACAGCACGACAGATAACAGCAGCGTTTCCCAGGGTACGACAATATTGGTAACACCCAACAGGAGGGCCGCTAGCGGCGCAAAAGCGAACACCATGATGATGTCATTGATAGACACCTGCACCAGCGTGTAGTTGGCGTCGCCGCGCACCAGTTGGCTCCAGACAAACACCATGGCGGTGCAGGGCGCCACGCCCAGCAGTATCATGCCGGCGATGTATTCCCGGGCGGTTTGCGGGTCGACCAGGCCGGCAAAAATATATTCGAAAAAAACGATGCCCAGGGCCGCCATGGTGAAGGGTTTGATCAGCCAGTTCACCACCAGAGTGATACACAGGCCCTTGGGTTTTTTGCCGACATCCTTGAGGGAGGCGAAATCCACGTTAATCATCATCGGGTAAATCATTACCCAGATGAAAACGGCCACCACCAGGTTTACGCTGGCATACTCGATGCGGGCAACGCTTTGGAACAGCCCGGGTAAGACGATACCCAGCGTCACACCCGCTGCAATGCAGAGCGCCACCCATACCGACAAATAGCGCTCAAACAAACCCAATGGCGACGCGGTGTTGGTGCTCACAGCAATTCCTTTTCGATGCGGGATTTCAATAATTGATAGGCGTTGTTAAACGCCCGGGTGATTTCCTCGTCACTGCCGCTGGCCTTGGCCGGGTCGGGGATGCTCCAGTGCAGCTTGTGGGGCTTGCCCGGGAAAATGGGGCAGCTCTCGTTCGCCGCCTGATCGCACACGGTGATCACGGTATCGAAGGGCTGGGTGGCGAGCTCATCCCAGGACTTACTGCGCGCGGCATCAACCTCAACACCGTGATGCTTCAGTGTTTCTATGGCGAGAGGGTGGACATAGCCAGCAGGTCTGCTGCCGGCGCTTTGTGCCTGGTAAGCACCACCAGCCAACTGGTTTATCAGGGCTTCCGCCATGATGGAGCGGCAGGAATTACCGGTGCAGAGCACGAGAACTTTTTTCATGAGCAGCGGGCCTCGTTCAGCAACAGCTTCCTGCAGGCCTTGCTGCAACGGCGTGAGCGTTATCTTTGCCCTCGGGTTCAGGCAAGCTGTCGGCTGTGGCCATCGCTGTCGCTTCGTCACTGGTATAGGCCCTGGCTTCCGCCATGGTGCGATAGGTTTCCCAGGCGACACCGGAGGGGTCCTTTACCCAGGTCTTGTCGGAGCGGGCATAACAACACACGGTCTCACCTTCATCGAGCAGGGTCATGTCCGCGCGCTTGAGCCGCTCGCGCAACTCTTCCAGTTCCGCGTCATCATCCACCTGCAGCCCGAGATGATCGACACCGGTCGCGCCCGCCCGGGTGGAGATGGCAAAGTTCAGGCGTGGGTCGTCCAGCATCCATTTGGCGTAGTCGGGCTTGGTCTTTACCGGTTCGCTGTTAAATAGTGCGCTGTAAAACTTGATGCCCTGGTCGAGGCTTTCGACACCGACATGTACGTGCATGCGTTTCATAGAGTTCTCCGTAATCTAGAGTTGTGGCTTTGCGATGGGGGTGCAGCAGTTTGCGAGTTCAATAATCGAGCAATCGCTGCTGCTGTCCTGCCGCATGCTGGCGAATTCGTCGCTGCAACAGTCCCTGACCATAAAGCCGATGAGATCGTGGGTAAGATCGAAATTGGCTGTATAGATGACCGACCGCCCGCGTTTGCGGGAGGAGACGATACCGGCATTCGACAGGTGATTGAGGTGGAAGGACAGCGTGTTATGCGGAGTGCCCAGCTTTTCACTCAGCACACCAGCGGCCAGCCCCTCGGTACCGGCCTGCACCAGCAGGCGAAACGCACCCAGGCGGGTTTCCTGGGAGAGGGCGTCAAACATAATAAGAGCTTGTTGTATGTCCATATGTCGAGACTAGTGGAAGTATCGTTATATGTCAACGTTGATGGACATATAAACTGAAAGGCGAAATCAGCATGAATTCAATGCTGGGGTGGTGCCGTCTATAATCACTGTATATTGACAACGATACCGGGCGCCGCGCTGGTGCTACTGGATAGAGGAAATGTTATGGCCGATTTATTTGAAAATCCCATGGGGCTGGACGGCTTTGAATTTGTTGAGTTCACCGCGCCCGAAGAGGGGGTGCTTGAGCCGGTATTCGAGGTGATGGGCTTTACCCGGGTTGCGGTGCACCGCTCCAAGAATGTATCGCTCTGGCGGCAGGGGAATATTAACTTTATTACCAATTATGAACCCGGCAGCCACGCCTATTATTACGCTCGTGAACACGGAGCCTCCGCCTGCGGTATGGCATTCAGGGTCAGGGATGCCCGGGCAGCTTATGCCCGTGCACTGGAGTGCGGAGCCGAGCCGGTTGAAGTGGAAACCGGACCCATGGAGCTGCGCCTGCCTGCCATCAAGGGTATTGGCGGTGCCACGGTGTACCTTATCGATCGCTATGAAGAGGGTGTCAGCATCTATGACATTGATTTCACCTGGCTTGAGGGGGTAGACCGTAAGCCCGAGGGCTGCGGCTTCCACACGCTGGATCACCTGACACACAACGTGTATCGCGGCCGCATGCAGTACTGGGCGAATTACTACGAGAAGCTGTTCAATTTCAAGGAGATTCGCTACTTCGATATCAAGGGCGAATACACCGGCCTGTTGTCCAAGGCGATGACTGCCCCCGACGGAAAAATTCGGATTCCTCTGAATGAGGAGAGCACCGGTGGTGGCCAGATCGAGGAATTCCTGATGGCCTACAATGGCGAGGGCATCCAGCATATTGCCTTTGCCTGTGACGACCTGCTGGCGTGCTGGGACCGTTTGAAAGCCCGTGGCCAGAAGTTTATGTCTCCTCCGCCTGCAACCTATTACGAGATGCTTGAGGAGCGCCTGCCCGGTCACGGTGAGCCGGTGGATGAGTTTCAACGCCGCGGGATACTGCTGGATGGCAGCACAGAGGGCGGTGAGCCGCGCTTGTTGCTGCAGATATTCTCGGAAAATGCTCTGGGTCCGATGTTTTTCGAGTTTATCCAGCGCAAGGAAGACGATGGCTTCGGTGAGGGCAATTTCAAAGCCCTGTTCGAGAGCATCGAACGGGACCAGCTTGCGCGCGGGGTGATTGATCCCGGCGGTGCTGGATAGCCAGCGAGGCCCGCCTGGCCAGGCCTAATTGCCTCTGTCTGGTGCGCGCCTCGGTCGTCTCGGGTAGTCAAATCAAATTTCAGAAAAAAAGCTCGGAAATCAAGACCCTGCAACCCGGTGTGCCGGCCGCAACCCCGTTGGAAAATAGTGTAGAATTTCCCCCGGGAGACGGTTGACCCGGCAGGGGGCGATACCTATAATGCACAGCCTCGAATTTGGGCCGGAACGACGAGATCGGCACAATGTAAAGCGCCAAGGGGCCTTTACAGCGAGGAAGTTTTGATGCGGGGTGGAGCAGCCTGGTAGCTCGTCGGGCTCATAACCCGAAGGTCGTCGGTTCAAATCCGGCCCCCGCTACCAATTGATCACTGTCAGCTCCTTTGACCGACAGTGTGAATATGAAAAAGCCCCTTTTTAGGGGCTTTTTCGTACTTGGAGAAAACGTTCGTCCATGGCGACAAAAGATCAACAGATCAACGACATGTTGGGCGCCACAGTTGCAGCTCTCGGCTTTGAATTGTGGGGCGTAGAGTACATCTCGCAGGGCCGGCATAGTGTTTTGCGGGTTTATATCGATGCAGAGAGCGGTATCACTGTAGAGGATTGCGCGCGGGTCAGCGAGCAGGTGAGTAGCGTGCTGGATGTCGAGGACCCCATTACAGGGGAGTACGCGCTGGAAGTGTCTTCCCCCGGGATGGACCGCCTGCTGTTCAGGCTGGATCAGTACCCCGCATACGTGGGTGAGGTGCTGGAATTGCGTTTGCGCACCCCGTTTGAGGGTCGGCGCAAATTCAAGGGCGTTTTAACAGGTATAGAGGGTGAAGATGTGGTGATCCGGGTTGATGATCACGAGTATTTATTGCCCCACAGCGCTGTAGATAAAGCGCGGATAGAACCCCGCGTATAACGCGGTAAGCGAACAGGCGAGGCTTGAGATGACAAAAGAAATTCTATTGGTGGCTGAAGCTGTATCCAATGAGAAAGGGGTGTCGGAAGACATCATCTTTGAAGCGATAGAGCTCGCATTGGCAACGGCTACCAAGAAGCGGTACGACGAGGAGGCGGAAATACACGTCACCATCGACCGTGAAAGTGGCGACTATGTCACCGTGCGTCGTTGGCTGGTTGTGCCCGACGACGAAATGGCCCTGCTTGGTACCCAGCTTACTACCGAGGAAGCCATCGAGATGAATCCCTCGCTGGTACCTGGGGATATTTACGAGGAGCAGGTTGAGAACGTGGGCTTCGGCCGCATCGCCGCCCAGACTGCGAAGCAGGTGATTGTGCAGCGTGTGCGCGACGCCGAGCGCGCGCAGGTAGTAGAGCAGTACATGAGCAAGGTGGGCGAGCTGGTATCCGGCACGGTCAAAAAGGTGACCCGCGATAACGTTATCGTGGATCTGGGAAACAACGCTGAAGGGCTGTTGCCGCGAGACCAGTTGGTGGGCCGCGAAACGTTCCGGGTTAACGACCGGGTGCGCGCCATTCTCAAGGAAATCAGCGAAGAGGCCCGTGGCCCACAGCTGATTCTGAGCCGTTCCTGCCCGGAAATGTTGATTGAACTGTTCAAGATTGAAGTGCCGGAAATTGCCGAAGAAGTTATCCAGATTCGTGCAGCTGCACGCGATCCGGGCTCCCGCGCCAAGATTGCCGTCAAAACCAATGATCAGCGTATTGATCCGGTAGGTGCCTGTGTTGGCATGCGCGGCTCGCGCGTGCAGGCGGTATCGAACGAGCTCGACAACGAGCGGGTGGATATCGTGCTGTGGGATGACAACCCCGCGCAGCTGGTTATTAACGCGATGTCGCCGGCAGAGGTGGAATCCATTGTCGTGGACGAAGACAGCGGCACGATGGACGTCGCGGTCTCCGAAGATAACCTCGCACAGGCGATCGGTCGCTCCGGCCAGAATGTGCGTCTTGCCAGTGAACTTACCGGCTGGACCATTAACGTGATGAGCCTTGAAGATGCCGCCGACAAGCACGAGGCCGAGGCAGGCGAAGTTATCAACCTGTTTATGGAGCAGCTCGACATAGACGAGGACGTCGCGGAAATCCTGGTGGAAGAAGGTTTTACCACTCTGGAGGAAGTGGCCTATGTGCCACTGGAAGAAATGACCGCAATTGAGGGTTTCGACGCCGATATCGCCGCCGAGCTCCGCGCGCGCGCCAAGGATGCACTGCTTACGCAGGCAATTGCATCTGAGGAGCAATTGGGTGCGCAAGAGCCCGCGGAAGATCTGCTGACTATGGACGGCATGGACAAGCACCTGGCCTATATTCTGGCCAGTCGTGAGATCGTCACCATGGAAGACCTGGCAGAGCAGGGTGTCGATGACATCATGGATATTCCAGATATGACTGAAGAACGTGCGGGCGAATTGATTATGACCGCAAGAGCACCCTGGTTTGCCGAAGCTGAAGAGACAGCGCAATAGTACGCTGACACGGCAGGTTTGATGGCACAGAAACAGGGTAGCAAGGAGATTAGTGAATGGCGCAGGTGACAGTACAGCAACTCGCAGAGGTGGTGGGCGCGTCGGTCGATCGTCTGTTGACACAGATGAAAGAGGCCGGATTGCCCCATGGCGCCGCTGAGGAAGCTGTGTCTGATGAGGACAAGCAGACTCTGCTGGCCTTTTTGAAGCGCAGCCACGGGGAGTCGGAAGCCGCTCCGAAACGCATTACCCTCAAGCGTAAAACGCTTAGTACATTGCGTACCGCCGGCTCCCAGGGCCGCAAGACGGTGAATGTGGAAGTGCGCAAAAAGCGCACCTACGTCAAACGTGATCCGAATCAGGTGGCGGCTGAGGCAACAGCGGAAGAGCAAGAGGATGAACTGCAGGTACAAGACACTGCGACCGCAGAAGCCCCGCTGGCATCAGAGCCAGTCGCCCAGCCGGTGGTTGAAGAGCCGGTAGAGGCAGAGGTAGAAGCGCCGGTGGCAGTACCGGAGGCTGAGCAGGAGTTTGTCGAGGAAGACCTGTCTAACGTTGATCCGGAAATTCTGCGCCAGCGTGCAGCTGAAAGGCGCAAGCTGAAGGAGGCTGAGGAAGCAGCAGCGAGGCAGGCCGCCATTGCAGCGCGCAAGGAAGAGGAAGAGCGGCGCAAGCAGGAGCTGCAGCAAGGCTCTACTACTACCAAGGACGTTGCAGCGAAGGACGGTGTCAAGCGACCCAAGCGCCTGCACGAGGCGCCCACAACAACGCAGGATGGTGATCAGCGTCGCAAGCAGCGCGGTAAGCTTGATAGAAACTCGCCGCCCGCACGGGGCAAGAAACGGGGACATAACCTGTCCCTCTCTGATCTTGATGCAGCTGAGTCCGGCCTGTCCCGGCGCCGCGGCGGCCGCAAGAAAATCAAGGCGTCACACGCTGAGCACTCCAAGCACGGATTTGAAATGCCTACCGAGAGAAAAGCACACGAAGTCGAAGTGCCTGACATGATTTCTGTCGGTTCACTTGCCCAGCAGATGACAGTCAAGGCGGGCGAGGTGATCAAGGAGTTGATGAAACTTGGTGTGATGGCCAACATCAATCAGATGATCGACCAGGACACTGCGGTTCTGGTGGTTGAAGAGCTGGGCCATATTCCCAAGCTCGTCAGCACCGACGTGTTGGAAGACCAACTCGAAGAAACGCTTTCCCAGCAGGAAGGGAATGAGGAAGCGCGTGCACCGGTGGTGACTGTGATGGGCCACGTGGACCATGGCAAGACCTCGCTGCTGGATTATATTCGCAAAAGCCGGGTTGCCTCTGGTGAGGCGGGCGGTATTACCCAGCATATCGGCGCTTACCACGTGGAAACTGACCACGGCATGATTTCTTTCCTGGACACGCCGGGCCACGCGGCTTTTACCGCGATGCGTTCACGCGGCGCCAAGAGTACTGACATTGTCGTACTGGTGGTGGCGGCTGACGATGGCGTGATGCCCCAGACAGAAGAAGCGGTACAACACGCCAAGGCGGCGGGTGTGCCACTCATTGTGGCCATTAATAAAATGGACAAGGAAGGCGCTGATCCAGAGCGGGTCAAGAACGAGTTGTCTGCCAAGGACGTAATCCCTGAAGACTGGGGCGGTGACACCCAATTTATACCGGTGTCGGCGCATACCGGCGAAGGTATCAACGAATTGCTGGACGCTATACTGCTGCAGGCGGAATTGCTGGAGCTGACAGCGCCCAGGGATGTACCGGCTCAGGGTATTGTTATCGAATCCCGTCTGGACAAGGGGCGTGGTTCTGTAGCCTCGCTGCTGATTCAGAGTGGCACATTGCGACAGGGCGATATCGTGCTTGCCGGCCTGCAGTTTGGTCGTGTGCGTGCCATGCTCGATGAAAATGGCCAGCCTATCGATCAGGCTGGCCCGAGTATCCCGGTGGAAATACTGGGTCTCAACGGTACTCCGGATGCCGGTGATCAGTTTGCCGTGGTGGAAAGCGAGAAACGCGCCCGCGAGATTGCCGACTCCCGTCATACCAAGAGTCGCGATACCAAGCTGCAGCGGCAGCAGGCGGCGAAGCTGGACAATATGTTTGAGAGCATGACCGCGGGTGAGCGGAAGACTCTGAATGTTGTGCTCAAGGCCGACGTGCGCGGATCTCTGGAAGCGATCAGTACCGCGCTTCTGGATCTCGGTAATGATGAAGTGCAGGTGAATATCGTGGTTGGCGGAGTCGGTGGTATCACTGAAACAGACGTTAACCTGGCGATGACTTCCGGCGCTGTTGTGTTTGGTTTCAATGTGCGTGCTGACAATGCCGCCCGTAAACTGGTTGAAGCCGAAGGTGTAGACCTGCGTTACTACAACGTGATCTACAACGTGATCGACGATGTGAAGGCCGCTCTGACCGGGATGTTGGCGCCGGAACTGCGCGAGGAGATCGTGGGTATTGCCGAGGTGCGCGATGTGTTCAGCTCACCCAAATTTGGCCAGATTGCAGGCTGTATGGTTATCGAGGGTACGGTCTATCGTTCCAAACCTATCCGGGTATTGCGTGACAACGTGGTCATTTACGAGGGCGAGCTGGAATCCCTGCGCCGCTTCAAGGATGACGCCAACGAAGTACGCAACGGTGTGGAGTGTGGCATCGGGGTCAAGAACTACACGGATGTGAAGGTTGGAGACCAGATCGAGGTGTTTGAAGTTAAGGAAATCGCCCGCTCTTTGTAGAGCGGCGATTACTGGCGGGCGCTAAGTGGCAAAGGAATACAGTCGTACCCAACGGGTAGCAGATCACCTGCAGCGGGAGTTGGCCGCGTTGATCCAGCACGAAGTGCGCGATCCACGGGTGGGCATGGTCAGCATTACCGGTGTCAACGTGAGCAGGGATCTCGGCCACGCAAAGGTGTATTTTACCGTGCTCGGCAGTGATACCAGCGAGGACGCCAGTGGCTCGACCGAGGTGCTGAACAAGGCGGCGGGTTTCCTGCGTTCCCAGTTATCGCGGGACAGTTCGATGCGCAGTGTGCCTCAGTTGCGGTTCTATTTTGACAGCAGCGTGGGCCAGGGACGCCATCTGGAAGACCTGATCCGACGCGCTGCCGATGCCGACAGGCACCTGGGTTTGCGCGACAAGGAACCCGGAGAGGATAAGTAGCCGGTGGCCAGGCGTCGCCGGGGTCGCTCGCTAGATGGCATTCTGGTGTTGGACAAGCCCCACGGGGTCAGTTCCAACCGGGCGCTGCAGATGGCCAAACGCCTTTACGGCGCGGCCAAAGCGGGCCATACGGGTAGCCTGGATCCATTGGCAACAGGGGTGTTACCCCTGTGTTTTGGCGAGGCCACCAAGTTTTCACAGTTCCTACTGGACGCAGACAAAGCCTATGAGAGCACTTTTGTGCTGGGTGTTGCCACCAACACCGGTGACGCAGAGGGCGAGGTGCAGGCAACGGTTGATGCTTCTGCTGTGACTGAGGCAGATGTGGCGACAGCACTGGAATCATTTCGGGGGGAGATTGAACAGGTTCCCTCCATGTTTTCAGCCCTGAAACACCAGGGCCAGCCCCTGTATAAGCTGGCCAGGCAGGGCAAGGAAGTTGAACGCAAGTCTCGTCGGGTTGTCATAAAGCAGCTGGAGCTGCGAGATTATCGCGGCGGAGCGCAGGCAGAGGTGGATATTTACCTCGAGTGCAGCAAAGGGACTTACGTGCGGTCCATCGCCGAGGATCTGGGCAAGCTGCTTTCCGTTGGCGGACATGTAACCCGCCTGCGACGCACCCAAGCGGGGCCTTTTGCGATAGAAAACAGCGTGACCATGGCCACGCTGGAGGCGCTGCAGGCCAATGATCGCATCGCAGAAATGGATGCGCTACTGCTGAGCGCCGACACCGCTGTCGACAGTTTGCCACTGGTAAAACTGAGTGAATCCGGCGGTTTTTATATGCGCCAGGGCCAGCCGGTACTGGTGCCAAATGCGCCCTGTGATGGTATGGTGCGCATCGCTCTGGAAACCGGTGAGTTTCTGGGGGTTGGAGAGATATTAGACGATGGGCGCGTGGCGCCGCGTCGACTGATAGTCACCGGAGGGTGACGCGAACCTGTCTGTAGATCTGCACGGACAGGCTCTTATTACTAACGGGTAGACATACTACCCAGGGCAGATTCAACGAGAGGAAAGTAACATGGCTTTAAATGCTGAACGTAAGGCAGAAATTGTTAAAGACTACCAGGTAGGTGAAGGCGACACCGGTTCCCCGGAAGTACAGGTAGCACTGCTGACTGCAAATATTGAGCAGTTACAGGGGCACTTCCAGTCGCACAAGCATGATCACCACTCCCGCCGCGGCCTGATCCGCATGGTAAACCAGCGACGCAAACTGCTGGACTATCTGAAACGCAAGGACGTCACACGCTACAGCGGTCTGATCAAGCGACTGGGTCTGCGTCGCTAGGCAGTACCCGATACCGGGGCCATGGGGCCCCGGTGTTCATATAAAGAATTGGAGAAAAATTGTGAATCCAGTAACTAAAACATTCCAGTACGGTGGCCAGACAGTCACTCTGGAAACCGGCCGCATTGCGCGGCAGGCTTCCGGGGCGGTTCTGGTGACCGTCGAAAATACGACGGTGCTGTGCACCGTGGTGGCAGAAAAAACCGAACGTCCAGGCCGGGATTTTTTCCCACTGGCTGTGCACTACACAGAAAAAACCTATTCTGTAGGCAAGATCCCCGGCGGTTTCTTCAAGCGTGAAGCCCGCCCCAGCGAAAAAGAGACACTGACGTCGCGCCTGATCGATCGTCCTATCCGTCCCTTGTTCCCGAAAGGCTTCATGAATGAGGTGCAGGTTATCTGTACCGTGATGTCTGCTGACAAGCATATCGACCCGGATATTCCTGCAATGATCGGCACTTCGGCAGCACTGGCTATTTCCGGCTGTCCCTTTAATGGCCCCATCGGTGGCGCTCGCGTTGGTTTTAGCGACGACAAGGGCTACATGTTAAACCCCACCTATCCGCAACTCGCGGAGAGCAAGCTCGACATGATTGTCGCCGGCACCAAAGACGCAGTCTTGATGGTGGAATCACAGGCCAAAGAGCTGAGCGAAGACCAGATGCTGGGCGCGGTACTGTTCGCTCATCAGGAAATGCAGGTAGTTATCCAGGCAATCAACGAACTGGTTGCTGAAGCCGGCAAGCCGCGCTGGGAATGGCAGGCAGCTGAAGTGGACCAGGATCTGCTGGCCGCTGTTGAAGCTCAGGCCAAAACCGAGTTGGGCGACGCTTATCGCATCACCGACAAGGCCGAGCGCTACGAGCGCGTAGGCGCCATTCGCTCAGCCTGTTTGGCCGCGCTGGCAGTGGAAGGTGGTCCCTCGGCAGACGAGGTAAAAGACGTATTCAAGAGCATTGAGAAGAGCCTGGTGCGCAAGCGCATTCTGGCCGGTGAAGCGCGCATCGACGGCCGCGACAATCGCACTGTCCGCCCCATCGCCTGTGAAGTTGACCTGCTGGCCAAAGTACACGGCTCAGCCCTGTTCACCCGCGGCGAGACTCAGGCCATTGGCACCGTTACTCTGGGCTCTACCCGCGATGCCCAGATTATCGATGCCCTGGAAGGCGAGCGTCGCGATCCTTTCATGCTGCACTACAACTTCCCTCCCTATTCGGTAGGCGAAGCGGGCCGTGTTGGCTTTACCAATCGTCGCGAAGTCGGCCACGGTCGCCTGGCCCGTCGCGGTCTGGCAGCTGTACTGCCTACCCCCGAGGAATTTCCCTACACTATTCGTGTCGTGTCTGAAATCACTGAGTCCAACGGTTCCAGCTCTATGGCTTCTGTGTGCGCGGGCTCACTGGCAATGATGGCGGCCGGCGTGCCCCTGAAAGCACCGGTGGCTGGTATTGCTATGGGTCTGGTCAAGGATGGCAATCAGTTTGCCGTACTGACCGATATCCTGGGTGATGAAGATCACCTCGGCGACATGGACTTCAAGGTCGCTGGTACTGCCGAGGGTGTTACCGCCCTGCAGATGGACATCAAGATCGAAGGCATTAACGAGCAGATCATGGAAGTGGCTCTGGAACAGGCCCAGACAGCGCGTCTGCATATCCTGGGCCAGATGAACCAGGTACTTGCCACTCCCCGTACCGTGACTTCCGAGAATGCGCCCAGCATGGTCACCCTGAAAGTCGATTCTGACAAGATCCGCGACATCATCGGCAAGGGCGGCGCAATGATTCGCTCCATCACCGAAACGTCAGGCGCAACAGTCGATATCGACGACGACGGCACTGTGCGCGTATTTGGCCAGGATATGGCTGCGCGTGATGCTGCTGTGGCCATGATCGAGGAGATCACTGCTGAGGCTGAAATTGGTGCGGTTTACAATGGCACCGTGGCCAGGATTGTTGATTTTGGCGCCTTTGTAAATATTCTCCCCGGCAAGGATGGCCTGGTACACATTTCCCAGATCGCCAATGAGCGTGTGGAAAATGTTTCCGACCACCTGAAGGAAGGCCAGGAGATTAAGGTTAAAGTCCTGGATGTTGACCAGCGCGGTCGTATCAAGCTCTCCATCAAGGAGTTGCTGGAAGACGAAGCGCCGGCTGAAGAGGCACCTGCAGAGGCCAGCGGCGAGTAATCTGCTGCTGTCTTTTTTACAGGTTGCGAAAAAAAGGGTGTGCTGAAAAGCACACCCTTTTTTTATCTCGGAAAAATAGAATATTGTATGACCGCAAGTATGAAACGTTCCTGGGCAGCGGCGTCAAATCGAATGCAGATACTAGATGGCGGGGACACGCCCTAAATACGTCCATGTAGGCTCGTTCCGCGCTGCAGTGCTCCCGGGGACAGCCTACGTCGGCCGATTTGCGACCAGGTCTTCTACCACAGAAGGGTCGGCTAGAGTGCTGGTGTCTCCCAGGCTGCCCAGCTCGTTCTCGGCAATCTTGCGCAGGATACGGCGCATGATTTTGCCGGAGCGGGTTTTCGGCAAGCCCGGCGCCCACTGGATGATGTCCGGTTTTGCGATGGGGCCGATCTCCTGGACACACAGGGCAATAAGCTCGGCGCGCAATTTTTCACTGGGCTCAACGCCTTGCATCGGTGTCACATAGGCGTAGATACCCTGGCCCTTGATGTCGTGGGGGAAACCCACCACAGCGGCTTCTGCAACCTGCTCGTGTAGTACCAGAGCACTTTCTACTTCAGCAGTGCCCATGCGGTGCCCGGAGACATTGAGTACATCATCCACCCGGCCAGTTATCCAGTAGTAGTCGTCTTCGTCACGGCTTGCGCCATCACCGGTGAAATAATACCCCGGGTAGTGGCTGAAGTAAGTGTCTATCATGCGCTGGTGATCGCCGTATACGCTGCGGATCTGCCCGGGCCAGGAAGCTTTAATGACCAGGTAGCCAGCGCCGGGCCCCGCAATTTCGGAGCCATCCTCGTTCAGCAGTGCCAGTTCAACGCCAAAAAACGGCACGCTGGCGGAGCCGGGTTTCAGGGCGGTTGCACCGGGCAGTGGCGTGATCATGTGGCCACCGGTTTCGGTCTGCCACCAGGTATCAACGATAGGGCAGCGGGAATCGCCCACCACCGTGTAGTACCAGTTCCAGGCTTCCGGGTTGATGGGTTCTCCCACGGTGCCCAACAGGCGCAGGCTAGCCCGGGAACTGCGGGTGACCGGTTCGTCGCCAACGGCGTGCAGGGCGCGAATGGCAGTGGGCGCTGTATAAAAAGTGTTCACCTGGTGTTTGTCCACGACTTCCCAGCAGCGGCCGGCGTCAGGGTAGGTGGGTACACCTTCGAACATCAAGGAAATAGCGCCGTTGGCCAGTGGGCCGTACACAATATAGGTGTGGCCGGTAACCCAGCCGACATCCGCTGTGCACCAGTAGACCTCGCCCTCGCGGTAGTCGAACACGTATTTGAAGGTCATCGCTGCCTGCAGCAGGTAGCCGCCGGTGGTGTGCAGCACACCCTTTGGCATTCCGGTGGAGCCGGAGGTGTACAGAATGAACAGGGGGTCCTCGGCATCCATTGATTCCGGTTCGCAGTCTGCAGACGCCTCGGCAGTAGCCTCGTGATACCAGATATCGCGGCCCTCGTGCCATGCCACTTTGCCGCCGGTGCGCTTGACTACAAAGCAGCTGCGCACATTGGGGCAGGCTTCCAGGGCCTTGTCGGCATTTACTTTCAAGGGGATTTCGCGGCCCCCGCGCATACCTTCGTCTGCCGTGATCAGTGTCTGGCAGTCGGAATCAAGGATGCGATCCTTCAGCGCTTCGGGGGAAAACCCACCGAACACCACGGAGTGCACTGCTCCGATACGGGTGCAGGCCAGCATGGCATATGCCGCCTCGGGGATCATCGGCATATAAATGCAAACCCGGTCGCCTTTACTGACACCGCGCTGCTTGAGTGCGTTTGCCAGTTTACAGACCTGCTCTTTCAATTCGGCGTAGCTTATATGCTTGCTGTCAGCCGGGTTGTCGCCTTCCCAGATAAAGGCCGTTTGTTCAGCGCGCGCCGGCAGGTGCCTGTCGATGCAGTTGTAACTGACGTTCAGCTTGCCGCCTGCGAACCATTCGGCCTGGCCCTTGACGAAGTCGTAGTTGACGACAGTATCCCAGGGTTTGTCCCAGGACAGGAATTCACTGGCCATCTCACCCCAGAAGCCCTCGCGGTCGGTAATTGAGCGCTGGTACATCGCCGCGTATTTCTCGGCGTTGATGTGGGCATCACTGAAGTTTGCTGGTACCGGGTGGCTGGAACTATCGGGCATGGCGGCCTATCCCCTGAGTGTTTGTGGGTATGAGAGTTTGAGAGTGGAATAATACTGTGCCTGTGCGGTTACGCAAGCCGAGCAGGATCGAAGGCTGAATCAGGGTGCCTGGAATGGACTAGTGCCCGCCGGCAAGCATGCCCCAGTCGGATACCGGGTTCAGTGCCAGGCGAACATTATCGATAAGCCGGGTCGACCCCAGCCGCGCCGCAGCCAGAATGGCAATTTCCTCGGTGTCTTCTGTCACCGTGCGCAGGGTCCTGGCATCACGAATAGCGAAATAATCAGGCTCCAGCCCGGCCTGCAGCAGCTTCATGCGGGCATGGGATTCCAGTTGCAGGAAATTATCGAAGCCGCAGGCAATGGCCTCCCGGCAGCTGTTGAGAGTCTGGTGGATAACCGGGGCAATATGGCGCTGCGCTGGCGAAAGAAAGCCGTTGCGCGAGCTCTTGGCGAGGCCGTCGTCATCGCGTGCCGTCGCTACACCGACGATGTCTATCGGTATACACAGGTCGTTGACCATTTTGCGTACGATAGACAGCTGCTGATAATCCTTCTCGCCGAAAACGGCTATATCGGGTTGTACGATGTTGAACAGTTTGGCCACTACCGTGGTGACACCGTCAAAGTGCCCGGGGCGACTGCTGCCGCAGAGCGTTTCAGACAGGTCCGGTACCCTCACCTGGGTTTGGGCTGTCATGCCTTCGGGGTAAATTTCTTTTACCTGGGGTGCGTAGAGAATCTGTACGCCTTCACTGAACAGCTTTTCCTTATCGGCCGCCATGGTGCGGGGATAAGAGTCCAGGTCTTCATTGGCGCCAAATTGCAGAGGGTTGACGAAAATACTGACGACGACCACGTCACACAGCGCCCGTGCTTTACGCACAAGCTTTAAATGCCCTTCATGCAAGTTGCCCATCGTCGGAACGAAGGCAATGCTTTGGCCCTGTTGGCGAAAGCGTTGTAGGGCGGAATGTAACTGCGCGTTGCTGCTGTAAGTTCGCATATCGACCTCATCCCTTTGTGCGGAACGGTGATGCTAAACGAATAGAAATCACGGGCTTTCCCCCCTCAAAGGTTAGCAAACCTGTGAGGGAACGGAAGTATGGACCAAGGTATGCTACCCGGCAACGGGTTTTTGTGAAAAATTCACGGGTTCTGTTACTAAAAGAAGCACATTTGTGACGCAGGTCAGGTGTAGGAGTGCTCTTCGGTGGGGTATTCGCCCGCCTTAACCGCCTGGACAAAGGATTGGAGGGCACCCTGAATCGTTGTCTGCCCCTCCATAAAGTTCTGCACGAAACGGGCGGTATGGCCAGATAGCCCAAGTAAGTCGTGCATCACCAGCACCTGGGCATCCGTGCCGGGGCCGGCGCCAATGCCGATCACGGGGATATCCAGCTTGCGGCTGATATCACCGGCGAGATTGGCCGGAACGCACTCCAGGACCAGCAGGCTGGCCCCCGCATCCTTGATTTCAACCGCATCGGCCAGAATGGATTTGGCCTCTTTTGGCGTTCGACCCTGCACCTTGAAGCCGCCAAAAGTGTTGACGGACTGGGGTGTGAGGCCAAGGTGGGCGCAGACCGGGATCCCGCGCTCTACCAGTTTACTGATCGTGCCGCTAAGCCAGGTGCCGCCTTCCATTTTTACCATCTGTGCCCCCGCCTGCATCAGCCGTGTTGCGTTCTCCATGGCCTGGTCAGGGGTGGTGTAGGTCATAAAGGGCATGTCGGCTATCACCAGGGATTGGGTGGCGGCGCGGCACACACACTCGGTGTGATAGACCATGTGATCCATGGTGACCGGGATGGTGCTGTCGTGGCCTTGCAGTACCATGCCCAGGGAGTCGCCTACCAGGATGGTCTCTGCGCCCGCCTCGCTGATAATCCGGGCAAAGGTCGCGTCATAGGCAGTGATACAGACGAACTTTTCGCCCGTGTCCTTCATCTTGCCCAGGGTGCTTATGGTTACCTTGGCCATGCGTTATCCGAAAAATGTGGAGTTAAAGTAGTGGCGACCACTGCGAATCTCCAGCAGGTAGTCAACCAGGTGCGTATAGTCTGTCTCGCTATTGGCCAGATCGAGTTCGCTGGCATTTACAATGAGCAGAGGCGCGTCATCGTAATATAGAAAGAACTCACTGTACACTTCGTTCAGACGCTCCAGATAGTCGCGATCTATTGCTTTTTCGGCAGCGATACCGCGGTTGTCAATGCGCCCCAGCAGCACATCGGGGGACGCCTGTAGATAGATTACCAGATCGGGCCGCGGCGCATCGATGGTCAGCTGTTGATACACCTTCTCGTAGAGCTGGAACTCATCGCCGTCGAGGTTGATCCTGGCAAACAGCGGATCCTTTTCAATCAGGAAGTCAGCCACCCGCACCGGCGCGAAAATATCTGCCTGGCGCAGGTCGTGTATTTTCTGTGAGCGCTGGAACAGGAAGAACAGTTGGGTGGCCAGTGCCGCCTCTTTGCGATTGCGGTAGAAGCGTTCCAGGAAGGGGTTTTGTTCGGCCTCTTCCAACAGCGTCTGGTAATTGAAGCTGCCCGCCAGCTTTTTTGCCAGCGTGGTTTTCCCCACTCCGATGGGACCCTCTACGGCGATATAAGCCGGGGGTCTGCGCCCTTTCAGATTGATCTCTATAGCCCTGGCTTCCTGCATCCGGTGAGTATTTCCCTTTGGTGCTGTATCAACATGATATGGACGGGGTCAGCTGCAACGTGGTTGTCACCAGATCGCCACGCGGGCACCGGGCGAGTAATGTACCAAGATCCGAACCGTCCGGCAGCACCCAATTTGGCCCACAGAGGTCCGCCAGCGGATACAGCACAAAATTGCGCGAGGGCAGCCCCGGGTGAGGAATTGTCAGTGTCGGCGTGGCGATTGCCCTGTCACCGTATAGCAGAATGTCCAGGTCCAGTGTGCGGGGGCCCCAGTGTTCAAGCCTGACCCGGCCCTGCTTGCTCTCTATGCGCTGAAGCTCCTGCAACAGGGCCTCTGGTGTCAGCGTCGTATCCAGGCGCAGCACGGCATTGAGGTAGTCGGGTTGGTCACCGGGGCCGACAGCGGAGCTGCCATAGGTGCGGGAAATACCGGCGATCTTTGAGTCGCGCAATTTCCCCAGAGCGAGTACTGCAAATTGCAGTTGCCGTAGGGGTTCCTGCAGATTGCTGCCCAGGCCAATGTAGGCTGGGGTCATGTCTGGGAGCTGCGCCTTTTGCGAGACCGACGCCCACCGCCGCCGGGACCATTTTCTTTCGCGGCCTGTTCCAGACGTTGTTCCATGGGTAACTGTTGGAAGTCGGTCCACCAATCGCCGAGATTACCGGTCTTTTCACCGGATTGTTCCCGCAGCAACAGAAAGTCGTAGGCGGCCCGGAATCTGCGGTGATCAACCAGCTCGGCGGCCCTGCGACCCCGGCGATTTTGCAGCCGCAACTGGAATTCCCATATTTCGCGCATGGGTTGGCTGAAGCGCTTGGGTATGGAAATGTGGCGCGCAGCCGCACTGACAACTTGCTGGGCCGCAGAGTGCATCGCGGGTATGGGCGGGTCGCCCCGTTCCTGCAGTTGCTTTGCCTGGCGCTCTACAGATGGCCACAGCAGCGCTGCAAGAATGAAGGCGGGGGTGACGGGCTTGCCGATGGCTATGCGCTTGTCCGTGCTCTCCATCGCGGCGCGCACCAGTGCCAGGGCGGTTTCATCTCGCTGTATTTCCGTGTTGGTTTCCGGGAACAGGTACTGCAACAGCTCATGTTGGTACAGTTGATCGAAGGTGCTGGTGGCGTAACCGGCCAGGAACAACTTGAGAAACTCATCGAACAGCCGTGCAGCGGGAATTTCAGCTAACAGGTGGGCGCATTCGGGGATGGCGCTGGCGGTGTCCGGATGGATATCGAATTGTAACTTGGCGGCAAAACGCAGCACGCGCAACATACGCACTGGGTCTTCGGTAAAGCGCACCGCAGGTTCACCAATGATACGGATACGGCGGCGCTCCAGGTCTTCGAGGCCGCCCACGTGATCAAACACTTCAAAATTGCCGGAATCGTAGTAAAGGGCGTTCACGGTGAGGTCGCGCCTGACAGCATCTTCCTCGAGCGTGCCGTAGACGTTATCGCGCAGTAACAGACCTTTGTCGGATTGCCGGGAGTGATTACCACCCGTTTCCGACGTGGGCTTGGCGTCATTATCGTGATGCCCGCGAAAGGTCGTGACTTCAATGATCTCCCGGCCGAAGCGGACATGAACGATTCGAAAACGGCGGCCAATAATTCGGGAGTTGCGAAACAGGTTGTGCACCGCCTCCGGTGTGGCGTCCGTGGCGATATCGAAATCCTTGGGGTGGCCGCCCAGTAGCAGGTCGCGCACCGCGCCGCCGACCAGATAGGCCTGGTGTCCATCGCCTCGCAGGCGAGACATAACCTTGAGAGCACCGTCGCTAATATTCTTGCGCGATATACAGTGCTGATCCCTGGGAATGATTTTCAATCGAAGTTGTGCCTGTGCCGGTTTGGGTAAGCCGCGCAGTCTAGCATAGTTCAGAAGCCGGAAAAGCTGGGATAGCAAGGGTTGTAGCCAGTCGATTATTGGGGAGTGAATGAAGGGGAAAACAGTGTTTTCCCCATCCAGGTCTCACACAGAGAATTATTGTTATTTCTTGAGTGCTGTTATTTTTATGGAGCGTATAAAAACACAGTTTTTGCGGATGCCCAAGTGCTTTCGGATAAAAATTTACCAGCTGATGGACAAGCCTGCGGGCCGAATAAACTCTGGCCTAACTCTACTTTTGCACCACGAAATTGAAGGGGAAGTAAACTTCCCCGTCCAGGTCCATAGTGGAGCGTGTTATTTTTATTACGGTAACTATTATTTTTATTTTTTGTACCTACCCTATAGATGCAGCTGGCGTGCCAATATATGGAAATATGATGTTAATCAGTAAGATAGGGAAAATTCGAAAAATTCCATCCGGTCAATTCAGGCTAACTTGTTACTGAACTACACTGCTTTATGTAACGCCGGGCGGGATGGGTAACGCTCATTTTGCCCGCGCAGCGGCTTTTCCAGCGCCGCTGGAGGTGGTAGATCGCTTGCGGGGAATGCCCAGTCGCTGACGCCGTTCCCATAAACATTTGCGACTGACACCGAGCTTTTGCGCAAGTTCGGTCTCGCTCATGGAGTCCTGGTGTTCCATCACGAAGCGCTGGAAATAATCTTCCAGCGACAGGTCCTCCTGCGGGTCGACATTGTTGATGGGTTTTATAGCCGGCTGGATACTACCCTGTTGCCCGCGCAAGCGATTGATATTGACCAGTTCCAGATCTATACCCAGCTCCTCGTTGTCAATCTCATCGCCGTCAGAGAGAATCACCGCGCGCTCGATAGCGTGTTCCAGTTCGCGCACGTTACCGGGCCACTGGTAGGTGGTGATGGCCTGTATGGCACGTGGCGACAGGCGCATAGTGTTTTTCCCCAAACGCTCAGTCTGGGTTTGTAACATGGATTCCGCCAGCTGCAGGATGTCTTTGCCACGCTCCCGCAGCGGTGGGAGTGAAAGCTGCAACACGTTAATCCGGTAAAACAGATCCTGGCGGAATCCGCCCTCCGTGGACAGGGCCTGGAGATTGCGGTGGGTAGCACAGATAAGGCGAACATTAACCTTGCGCGAGTGCACAGAGCCGATGCGGCGTATTTCGCCCTCCTGTATAAAGCGCAGCAGGCGGGCCTGTGCTTCCATTGGCAGCTCGCCGATTTCATCCAGGAACAGGGTGCCGCCATCGGCGGCTTCTATAAGCCCCATACGGCTGGCATTGGCGCCGGTGAACGCCCCCTTTTCATAACCGAATAACTCGGACTCTATCAATGTGTCCGGGATAGCGGCGCAATTCACTGAGACCAGAATCTTGTCGGCGCGCATACTGTGGCTGTGTACGCTGCGCGCCACTATCTCCTTGCCGGTACCTGTCTCCCCCAACACCAACACGGTGGAGTCGGTGGGGGCAGCCTTGCGTATGTATTCGAACAAGACGTGCATGGCGGGGCAATTGCCGGTGATGCCGGTAACGCCGGCGGGTTTGGCCTGACTGCCCTGGCCGCTTTTGTATTGTGCCTGACGCGGCGCCGGGTGGTCGGCGATGATGCGCTGTACGGCGGAAACCATGTCGCCGTGATCGAACGGTTTGGCGATGTAGTCCACCGCCCCCATGCGCATGGAATCGACGGCTGAGCGCAGGCTGGCGTAGCTGGTCATAATCAGTACCGGTACATCGCCGGCCTTGCGTATCAGGTCTGTGCCCGGGGCACCGGGCAGTCGCAGGTCGCTGATGACCAGATCGAACTCATTGAGGTCATGGGCAGACTCGGCGTCCTGCACCGAGCCCGACTCGCTGACCTGATAACCGTTGCGTTCCAGCAGGCGACGCAGGGCTGTGCGAATTACCGTTTCGTCTTCGACAATCAGGATTTTGAACATAGGGCACCTCTAATTCACCCGGTAACACTTCAGCGGAGACCCGCCCGGCGGCGGCATCGAATGAATTGGCGATACCGCAAGTGTTACCGATTGTGTACTTGCTACACAACATACTACCCCTGCCCCCGATTTTCCAGTGAAAGCGGCGCCGCGCCCCCGGTTCGCCTGTATCTCAGGCGTTGAAAGTGTCGCCGTAACTGGCCGCAGGTAATTGCAGGGTAACCCGCGTGCCTGCTGGATCGGGGCCTTCAGACAGCGGGCTGGCGAGGCTGACACTACCGCCCATGTCATCCATGATACTGAAGACCAGAGCCAATCCCAGCCCGGTTCCCGCGCCGGGGTCTTTGGTGGTAAAAAATGGCTCAAATATATGGGCCTGGACGTCTGGCGGAATACCGCAGCCGTTATCCTGCACATCGATGGTGACGATTTCGTGCTCGCGGTCTGCCATAACGGTGATCGTGCCGTTGTCATCACAGGCGTCGCGGGCATTCCCCAGTAGATTGACGAATACCTGTAACAGGCGCTGGCTGTCTGCCAGCACCAGCAATTCCCGGTCACAGTGGTTATTGAAATTGACGGGTTTCGCTTCGCGGTCCAGTGTCAGCAGGTGAATGGCTTCATCCACACAATCCGCCAGGTTCGACGGCGCCAGTGTTACCTCCCCGGTATGGGAGCTGCCGTGGGAGAAATTCACCAGGGAATCAACGATACGGCTTATGCGTTCGGTCTGTCGGAGGATGTCCTGCGCCGCAAAACGAATTTCTTCGGGATCGGTTTCGTACTCCAGATTCTGGGCGAGGCAGGCAATGCCGGTCACCGGATTGCCAATTTCGTGGGCGACCCCGGCCGCCAGCCGTCCAATAGACGCAAGCCGCTCGTTGTGCAGGAGTTCTTCCTCGAGCAATTCGAAGTCGGTGATATCTTCAACCAGTATCACCGTATCTGCAGCGCCTGTCGGGCCATCGCTGCCGGCATCGGCTTTGTGCAGGCTGATCCAGCAGGGTTGATTGCCCTCGCGAATGACCTCCGTTTTCAGCAGGGTAGTATTGCCCCCCGCCTGGAAATCGCTGATAACCTGGTGCCAGGGCGATGGCAGAGACCCCAGCAGAGACCCCAGTACTTCCTGTGGCGCAATACCGGTGATTTTCTCCATGCTCCGGTTCCACAACAGCACCTCGCCGTCATCGCCGATGGAGCATACGCCAATAGGGAGGTTGTCCAGCGTTTCGCGGTAGTGGCGCCGCAGGTTATCCAGGTCTGCCGTCAGGCCGGTAAAGTGGGATTGCGCTCGATCGAGTTTGCGCTCTATGAGGTAAAGGTCCTCTGTGTCTCCCTGCAGTCGTGGTTGAAACGGAATGCAGCGCTCAATAATGCCATGCGCCACGGCCGGGCCCAGCAGCCCCGAGAGATTGGCTTCCAGTCTTGCCCGCAGTCGGCGCAAGGCATAGGGCCGATTTTCTTCCGGCGAGAACTGTAGTTCTGTCAGAGCTTTGTTGACCTCGGCGCGGGCGGTATTTTCCCCCAGCGCCGAACCGAGCTGCTCGGCAAAATTGTCGGCATTGCGCAGGGAAAGCACCCTTCGAATGGGGCGGGTACGGTCGTCCATCGAGCAGATTTCTGCCGCCACCCGTTCACCTGAGCTGGTGCTGGTCAGCAGCGAAACCAACACAAAAACGCTGGTATTGAGTAACAGGGATAACAATACGGCATTCGCCCAATGAGTATCGCTGGCGCCGAACACATAATCCGGCAGGGAGCTCATAAGGGGGATGGTGTAATCCCCGGCCAGGGGTAGCAGCATTGAAACAAACCAGACGGAGAGGCCGACGGCAAGGCCAGCCAACAAGCCTTTGCGATTAGCGCCGGACCAATAGGGTGTGGCAATAATACCGGGGAGAAATTGCAGGGTGCCGGAGAAGGCAACGAGGCCGAGCTGGGTCAGGGTCTGGGTGCCGCTCAGGGCGACAAAAAAGGCATAGCCGGCCAGAATCAGAATGCCAATCAGGGAGCGTCGCAACCATTTGAGCTGGATATAGATGTTGCGGTCCTGATCGATCTGGATAAGGCGCGTGGGTAGTATCAGGTGGTTCAGGCACATATTGGCCAGGGCCAGAGTGGTGATAATAATAGTTGCGCTGGCAGCGGATAGCCCGGCTACAAAAGCGGCGAGGCTGATAGCGGTAGAGCGGGATTCCAGGCCGAGCGCCAGGCCGCTGTAGTCGATAGGCAGGGTATGACCCAGCTGTATACCCGCCCAGGTCACCGGCAGTATAGGAAGGCTCAGAAGCAGCAAATACAGGGGCAGCCCCCAGGTAGCTGTTCGCATATCGCGACTCTCGGTGTTTTCCGCAAAGGCCATGTGGAAGATGTGGGGCATGCACACCGCACCTGCAAAAAACACCACCAGCAGGGTGCGGGCGGTGTTGTCCTTCAGGGAATCAGTCAGGCCGGCACGCACTTGCGGGTTCTGCAGCAGCCACTCGTCCAGCCCGCCAAAGCCGCCAAACACACCGTACACGGCGGCGAACAACAGCACGAACATCGCACCCAGTTTGACCAGGGACTCAAAGGCAATGGCGGTGACCAGGCCGGTATTGCGATGCTGTGCCGAAATGTGGCGAGTACCGAATAAAATCGAAAAGACGGTGATGATAATGCAAAACAGCAGGGCCAGGCCGTCCTGTCGGTTCTCCCGGGAGAACAGGTTGTCGGCATCACCTGCCATGATCTGGATGCTGTCGGCGACGGCCTGGATTTGCAGGGCGAGCAGCGGTAGCAGGGTGAGACACATGGCAATGGTGATCGTTGCGCCAACCCGGGGGCTGCGAAAGCGGAACGTCAGTACATCTGCCAGTGATGACAGCTGGTATACGCGGCACAGGCGCAACAAGGGGATTAACAGTAGCGCGGCCAGGCAGAACATGAAAACCACGCCACCGTAGTACAGCAGGAAGTTATAGCCGTAGCGGTAGGCGAGCTCGATAACGCCGTTGCTGGCCATGGCACCCGCAAACACTCCCAGGGACAACACATAGGTGGCGGGGTGGCGGGTAATGCGTTCCGGGATAATGCCGCGGTCGGCGAGGTAGGCAACAGCAAACAGGCCCGTGAGGTAGGCGACGATAAACAGCAGTATCTGGGTGAGGCTAAAGCTCATCAGGGTCTCTCGAACGCTGATTCCAGTAGGCGCCGACGATTACCAGCAACCAGAGCTGGTAGGGCCGATACCACTCGCCGCCGGTACGAAATACCCAGTCTTCCACCGCGGGGGAGAAAATAATGAACACGCCCACTGCCAGCAGTAGTGCTCTGTTGATGTACATGGCACGATTTCCTGTGGCCAGTTGAGGCGTCGATACTACTGAAGCGCTGCGGGAGGGTAAAGCTCAAGCGCGGTGGGTGGCCGCTATAGACAAGACCCCGGGAATTTTTGCGGGAGTCCACCGCTGTGTAGCAAAATCCAGGATTTGCGCGGTAGCTCGAAGCTCGAGCGGGGGCTCATCCTGCTGCAGAAATTTCAGTGCAGCGCGCAAATTGGCGGGGGCGTCGCCATTTTCGAGTGCCGGGGCGTGGTTCTGTTTACTGAATTTCTGTCCACTGGCATCGGTAATCACCGGAATGTGGCGGTACACCGGGGTTGAATGGCCCAGCAACTGCTGCAGAAATATCTGTCGTGGTGTGGAATCCATCAAATCGGAGCCGCGCACAATATGGGTGATGCCCTGCCAGGCATCGTCGACCACCACCGCGAGCTGGTAGGCATCCAGGCCGTCTTTGCGTTTCACGATAAAGTCGGGTATTTCGCCACCCAGTGCAGTCTCCTGCGCCCCCTGTGTCTGATCTTCAAAGCGGATATGGCAGCTGCGGGGTACCCTAACGCGGGTCGCCGTGGGGGTATCCAATTGACCCTGCCGCTGCCGGCAGTTGCCGCGGCAAGCGCCGTCGGGACCCAATGTCTGGCGGGTGCAGTCACAATTGAACAAGTGCCCAGCCACCTGCAGTGCCTTTAGTGCCGTCGCATATGCAGGGCCGCGCTGGCTTTGAAACAATACACTGTCGTCGGAGTTCAGGCCGTGGTGTTGCAGGCTGTCCAGAATTTGCCGGGCTGCGCCGGGTTCTTCACGCGGTGGATCGAGATCCTCCATGCGAATCAGCCACGCACCCTTGTGGTGCCTGGCATCCAGATAACTCGCCAGTGCGGCTATCAGAGATCCCAGGTGTAGAGGGCCAGTGGGGGAGGGGGCAAAACGCCCGCGATATGGCGGGTCGGCTTCGAGCATGGAACCGGGGAATTAACCCAGTTCCTGTCTTTCCTTGATTTCGGCAAGCGTTTTGCAATCGATACACATACTGGCGGTTGGCCGGGCTTCCAGGCGTTGAATACCTATATCCACACCGCAGGCATCACAGAAGCCGTAGTCATCCTGCTCAATGCGCTCCATGGTTGAATCGATTTTCTTGATCAACTTGCGCTCGCGATCACGGGTACGCAGTTCCAGGCTGAATTCCTCTTCCTGCGTGGCGCGGTCTGCCGGGTCGGGGAAGTTGGCGGCCTCGTCTTTCATGTGGGACACGGTACGATCCACTTCTTCCATCAGCTCTGATTTCCACTTCAGAAGAATGGCTTTGAAATGATCTCGCTGCTTCTCGTTCATATACTTCTCGCCCCGCTTGGGCTTATAGGGCTCGAAGTTTTTGAATTCGGTAGAGGTTGCTTTTTTGACTGCTCTAGGCATGGTCATTTTCCCATACTGCAATGGTAACTGGACAATATTCACCGGTTGTTGGCGGGCGTGTACAAAGACTGCCCAAAACCAAGGGCGGAGAAGCTACCAGATAACGGGCGGAGGTTCCACTTTTTCTCGGAGTTTTTGGCGCGGGGAAATTCGCCTGCGGGCTTTGCTAGAATAACGCGTTTGTAAGGGGCGCTGACTGGGCGCAGTGACTGTGATGCAATTTGACAATTTGATAGAGGGGCGTCTCCTGCGGCGCTACAAACGCTTCCTCGCAGACGTTGAGTTACCGGGCGGGGAGCTTATCACCGTCCACTGCCCCAATACTGGCGCGATGACAGGCTGCGCGGAACCCGGCTCCCGGGTTTGGCTGTCCACCAGCACTGTCAAAACCCGCAAATACCCCCACACCTGGGAGCTGGTGGAAACGGCGTCCGGGCTGGCGTGTATTCACTCGGCCAAGGCGAATCAGGTGGTACGTGAAGCCTTTGCTGCGGGAGTGATAAGTGGCTTTGACGGCTATCCCGATATCCGCACAGAAGTAAAGTATGGCCTGGGCAGCAGGGCGGACCTGTTGCTGCAGGGCGCGCGGGGCAAGGTATTTGTGGAAGTGAAGTCGGTAACCCTGTGCCGCCCGGGCGGGATGGGCGCATTTCCGGATGCGGTTAGCGAGCGCGGCCGCAAGCATGTGCGGGAGTTGCAGGGCGCAATACAGCCCGGAACGGAAGCGGTACTGTTTTTTTGCGTTTTTCACACCGGTATTCAGTCTGTATGCGCCGCGGGCGATATCGACCCCCGCTATCGCGATGCTCTTGCCGAGGCGATGGCCGCCGGGGTGCAGGTGCTCGCCTGGGGTGCCGATGTCTCCACCGCCGGGATAGAACTTCGCCGGGAGCTGCCGTTTGCGCTGGACGCAAGCGCTGTTTAAATGCACACCTTGTTGCCGCGGCGGCGCCCACGATAGGATGATGTCAGGCTGCAAATGCGGCTCTTATCATTTGGCTGGGCCCTAGCGGTCAGCCCAGGGGTCAGCGGAGAATATCAACAGTGGCACCACAGCTTGGCACACAGCAGTTAACAGGGCGGGATGAGGGCCACCTGTCGGAGCTGCCCTGCGGGCACCGGCTGCAGCCGGCGGCAGCCGAGGCCTTTGTCGCATTGCAGGCTGACGCGCGCGAAGCCGGGTTTGAGCTTGCCATCGCCAGTAGTTTTCGCTCCTACAGCCGGCAGCTGACCATCTGGAATGGCAAGGCCAGTGGCCAGCGGGCAATCCATGATGACACGGGCCAGGCTCTTGCCATCGACAACCTCAGCCCGGAGGAGCAACTGCGTGCGATTCTGCGCTTTTCGGCGTTGCCCGGCGGTTCCCGGCATCACTGGGGTACCGATATGGATGTTTTTGATGCCGCGGCCATAGCGCCGGGCTACCAGCTGCAGTTATCTCCCGGGGAGGTTGCGCCGGGCGGTATTTTTGACCCCCTACACCGCTGGCTGGACCAGCGCATGGCAGTCGGAGAGTCCGGTGGCTTCTACCGGCCCTACGGTCTGGACCGGGGCGGTGTGGCACCAGAGCGCTGGCATCTGAGTTATGCGCCGCTGTCTGTCAGCTGTGAACGGCAGCTGACTGCCGACCTGTTGCTGGCCTGCTGGGAGGATTGCCGTGCAGATGAGTCGCCGTTGTTGCTGGGCGATGAGGTCAGGGCGATGTTGCCGCAGATTGTCGCGAAATACATGTTAGTGGCGCCGGACTGGTGTCCGGCGCGGTATCGGGCATAGGAGGACTCAGGCCCTGCTGCCTGCCTTGGCTTGCGCATGCAGGTGACCAAAATGATTCTTGTAGTCCTTTTCAGCAGCGGCAATGACTTCCAGTGCTTTTTCGCGGCCGTAAACATAGTCGACTTTGACGTTGTTGTCCTTGCCGGGAATCATTTTGTAGGTGGAGAAGTAGTGCTGCAGGCGCTCCGTCTTGATAGCGGGCAGATCGGCGATATCGTGAACGTCGCCCCAGATATTGTCGCCTGCGAGAACGGCGACAATCTTGTCGTCAGCCTCACCGTCATCAATCATCTGGATGCCACCGACAACCCGGGCGTTCAGGATGATATCGGCACGGGTGATATGGCGTTCGGAAAACACGCAAATATCCAGTGGGTCGCCGTCCCCCTCAGTTGCGTCAGCGCAGTGCTTGGCCACTTCCTCGGCACAGTAGGTGCGGGGAATGAAGCCGTACAAGGCTGGCGGGCTTGAGGTGGTGCGCTGGGGCCGGTCAACCATCAGGAAGCCCGAGGCCTTGTCCAATTCATATTTGACCACATCGTCCGCTGTCATTTCGATGTAGACCTGAACGATGTCCTCGGCGCTGCCATCCGAGTGTGCGTGGAGTCCGTGCCAGGGGTGCCTGCGCCAACGGTTGAAATCGCTATTACTGTACATGGGGGCCTTCCGTGCGGTTAATTTACGAGGCGCGCATTGTACAGCTTGTGACCGTTTAAATCTTGCCCAATGTGGCAAATAGTTTGCATAGGGCTGTGCGCAAGTTACTGTGCAACATGGTGTTTTACTGTTTATTTTCACCCGCAAGCACAGCGATGCCGGTGCTCAGCTTGCCGGGATTTTGAATCGGGTCTTCAGTTTGCGGGGAACCGCGGTATTTTTCAGGGTTACGTACACGGGCATACCCTTGCGATAGTTGGGGTAGGCCTCACCGGCGATGAGCGGCGACAGGTATTCAAGTGCCTTTTCTGTAATGCCGAAACCGTCCCGGGTGATGAAGTTGCGCGGCATCATCTTCTCCCGGTTGGCGACATCTTCCAGTTGCGCCTCGCCAATCGACCAGCTGTAGCGCTTGCCCTTGCCGCGTACGATGCAGGGCATTACGGCGTTGTCGCCTCTCAGCGCGAATTCGACCGCCGCCTCGCCGAGGGCATAGGCCTGGTCTACATCGGTCTGGGAGGCGATATGCCGCGCAGAGCGCTGCAGGTAATCCGCCACGGCCCAGTGATACTTGTAGCCCAGTTCATCCTTCACCATGCCCGCCAGATAGGGTGCCAGCCCGCCCAATTGGCTGTGGCCAAAGGCGTCCTTGAGGTCGGATTCCGCCAGGAAGCGGCCATCTTCATACTGGGCGCCTTCCGAGGCAACGATAACGCAGTAGCCGTGGCGTTTGACCGTGCGTTTTACACGGGCCAGGAATTTCTCCCGGTTGAAGGCGATTTCCGGGAACAGGATGATATGTGGCGCATCCCCCTCCTGTTCGGCTGCCAGGCCTGCGGCTGCGGCGATCCAGCCCGCGTGCCGGCCCATTACCTCCAGGATGAACACCTTGGTGGAGGTTGCGCACATGGAGGCCACATCCAGTGCCGCCTCGCGGGTAGAAATAGCGATGTACTTTGCTACCGAGCCGAAGCCGGGGCAGTTGTCGGTCTCGGGCAGGTCATTGTCAATTGTCTTGGGTATGTGAATGGCCTGCAGCGGGTAACCCATGGCTGCACTCAGTTGCGAGACCTTGAGGCAGGTGTCGGCGGAATCGCCGCCGCCGTTATAAAAGAAATAGCCGATATTGTGGGCCTTGAACACTTCAATCAGGCGCTCGTACTCCGCGCGATTATCTTCGAGGCTTTTCAGTTTGTGCCGGCAGGAGCCGAAAGCGCCGGACGGCGTGGTCAGCAGGCCTCGAATGGCAGACTTGCTCTCCTTGCTGGTGTCTATCAGGTCTTCTTGCAGCGCGCCGATAATGCCGTTGCGCCCGGCATAGACTTTAGCTATCCGGTCACGGTGTTTTGCCGCGGTTTCAATGACGCCGCAGGCGGAGGCATTGATGACGGCGGTGACACCGCCCGACTGGGCGTAGAACGCATTTTTTTTCGACATTGAAGCGAGTTCCCTGTTGCCGGCGCATTGTTATGAGCCGCTGACTTTTTTGAAGGTGGCCATGATACGAAAATTGGCAGCCTTTGTAGACCGCCACAGCAGTATTATGCGCTTCTATCTCTGTGGAGACCTTGACCTGCGTGCTACCATTGCCCGCTTTGTTTGGGGCGAGTACGCGATACATGGCGAAAGGGCACATTCACATTCTGGGTATTTGCGGCACCTTTATGGGTGGTATTGCCCTGCTGGCGAGAGAGATGGGCTTTCGAGTCACGGGCTCGGATGCCGCCGTATACCCGCCCATGAGCACCCAGCTTGAGGCCGCAGGTATCGACCTGATGGAAGGTTACCTGGCAGAGCACCTGCACCAGCGGCCGGATTGCGTGGTTGTAGGCAACGCGATGACGCGTGGCAATCCGGCGGTTGAGTACATGCTCAATACCGGTCTGCCCTATACGTCCGGGCCCCAGTGGCTGGCAGAAAACCTGTTGCGAGACAAATGGGTGCTGGCGGTTTCCGGCACCCACGGCAAAACCTCCACCAGCAGCCTGTTGGCCTGGATACTCGAATACGCCGGTATGGCGCCGGGGTTTCTTATCGGCGGGGTGCCGGCGAACTTTGGTCTATCGGCCCGTGCCGGCGACTCTGACTTTTTTGTGGTGGAGGCGGACGAGTACGACACGGCCTTCTTTGACAAGCGCTCCAAGTTTGTTCACTACCGGCCGCGCACGCTTGCCATCAATAACCTGGAATTCGACCACGCCGATATTTTTGCTGATATCGGCGCTATCCAGCGCCAGTTCCACCACCTTATTCGCTGTGTACCCGGTGAGGGCCTGATTGTGTGTCCCCGCGGTGTGAAAGCTGTCGACGAAGTGGTCGCCATGGGCTGCTGGACGCCAGTGACTTCCTTTGCCGTGGGTGTTGATTCCGGTGCTGATTGGCGCGCCGAGCTGATCGCGCCAGACGGCACAGCTTTTCGCGCCTATCAGGGTGATGAGCCAGCGCTGACTGTCAACTGGTCACAATGTGGCCTGCACAATGTGGAAAATGCCCTCACCGCGATGGCCGCCGCCAGGCATGTGGGTGTGCCCACCAAAGTGGCAGCGGCAGCGCTTGGCGAGTTCGGCGGCGTAAAGCGCCGCCTGGAGCTGCTGGGCCGGGTGCGTGACATCGCCGTATATGACGATTTTGCCCATCACCCGACGGCAATAGCCACCACCTTGCAGGGCCTGCGCGCGCGCAGCAAAACAGGGCGCGTAATCGCCCTGATTGAACCGCGTTCCAATACCATGCGTATGGGTGAGCACAGGGAAGCGCTGGCCGCCTCTACTGCGCAGGCGGACCGGGTTTTCTGGTTCCAGCCGCCGGGAATGAACTGGTCGTTGAATGCGGTGGTCGAACACAGCAAGGCGTCGGCGCAGCTGATGGAGAACATCGATGAACTGGTACAGCAGGTAGCGCTTGAGGCAATGCCCGGTGACCAGATCGTGATTATGAGCAATGGCAGTTTCGGCGGTATTCACCAGAAGCTACTGGATCAGCTTAATAAGGCAAAACACCATGAATGAAATCCTGTTGTCGGCCTACGATCGACTGGTTTTGCGCCGCCCCTGGCTGGCCCTGGCTCTGGTGGCCTTGCTGGTGGCGGCGTCCGCTACCCAGTTGGGGAAGATCAAACTGGATGCCTCCGCCGATTCGCTAATGCTGCAGGGTGACCCCGCGCTGGAGTTTTACCGCGAAATCAGTGCCGAATACAGTGCGGAGGAGTTTCTACTGATTACCTGGCAGCCCCACGCATCGCTGCTGTCGGATGAGTCCTTAATCCCATTGCGCGAGATGGCTGATGAATTGCGCCTGCTGGCTGGTGTTTCTTCTGTTGTCACGGTCTGGGATGTGCCCCTGCTGGAAAGCCCGGCGGTCACCCTGTCGGACATCAGCTCTCCCGAACCACTGCCCACGCTGGAGCTGGCCGGTATTGACCGTGCGCTGGTGTTGAAGGAATTGACCAGCAGTCCCATCTACGCCGATCTGCTGGCCAGTCGCGACGGTAATCTGACGGCGGTGCAGATCAACCTCGCGCGGGACGAGTCTTATTACAACCTGCTGGCCTGCCGCGAGTCGCTGCGTATCAAGCGCGACCGCGAGGGGCTCACCGCGGATGAGCAGAAAGAGCTGACCGGGGTTGAGGCAGCTTTCAAGGCGCACACCGCCGTGGCACTGGATGCGCAGAGCAAAATGGTTGCCAGGGTGCGCGACATCGCCGCGCGCTATCGCGGCCACGCCGACATCTTTGTCGGTGGGGTGCCCATGATTGCGGCAGACATGGTGAGCTTTATCGCCCGCGACCTGGTGGTATTCGGCGCGGCCATACTGGGTATTATGCTGCTAATACTGGCTTTTATTTTCCGCCATGTGCAGTGGGTGGTCATTCCCCTGGTCACTTGCAGCTCTACTGTGGTTGTTATGCTGGGCCTGCTGGGAGTGCTGGACTGGCGCATGACGGTGATCTCCTCCAATTTCGTTGCCGTGTTGTTGATCATAACCCTGGCGATTGCGATACACCTGGTCGTTCGTTATCGGGAGCTACACGCCAAGGAGCCGGACGGTGACTTGCACGCGCGCGTGTTGCGCACAGCGCAGTTGATGGCGGTTCCCTGCTTTTATACCGGCATCACGACAATCGTGGCCTTTGTATCCCTGGTGGTGTCAGGTATACAGCCCGTTATCGATTTCGGCTGGATGATGACGACGGGCATCGCGCTGGCGCTGGTGCTGAGTTTTGTCATTGTGCCCTGCATGATCCTGGTGTGGCCGGCCGGTAAGCCCCATCGCCATACCGGCAGCGATGCCCCCATGACCGCCCTGTTTGCCCGGGTAGTCGACGGCCATGGCGCCGCCATTCTGGGTGTTACCACCTTGCTTATTTTCTTAACCCTGCTGGGTATCAGCCGGCTGGAGGTGGAGAACCGGTTTATCGACTACTTCGATAAATCCACCGAGATATACCAGGGTATGGAACTGCTGGATTCGCAATTGGGCGGCACCATTCCACTGGATATTATTCTCGCCCCCCTGAATATGGACGAGCCCCTGCCGGGGCTGGAAACAGGTACCGCCGGCCCGGATGTACCGGTGGCGGAGGATGACCCCTTTGCCGAGGACGGCGACAACTTTGGCGCGATGCCGGCGGCCGCGGCAGGGGACGAGTGGGACGAATGGGGCGATGATTTCGGCAGTGACGGCGACGACTTTGCCAGTGGCGAAGAGTCCTTCCAGCCCAGCTACTGGTTTAGCCTGCAGGGTATGCGTGAACTGGACGCCGTACACAATTACGTGGATTCATTGCCGGAGGCAGGCAAGGTGCTGTCACTGTCAACGGTATTTGCAGTGGTGAAGAACCTGCTGGGGGATGATATTGGCAGTGTCGAGCTGGCCATAGTGCAGAAAAGCCTGCCGGCCGATGTCAGCGCCATGATGGTTGACCCCTATTTCTCCAGGGAGCGGGAGCAGGCCAGGGTGTCGGTGCGAGTCAAGGAAACCAGCAAGGATCTGCGCCGGGACGAATTTTTGCGACAACTGCGCAGCGATCTCACCGACAAACTGGGCATTGCCGAGGACCGGATCGAGTTTACCGGCATGCTGGTGTTGTACAACAATGTGCTGCAGAGCCTGTTTCAGTCACAGATTCTCACGCTGGGGGCGGTATTCCTCGCCATATTCGTGATGTTTCTGGCGCTGTTCCGCTCGGTCTCACTGTCCCTTATCACCCTGGCACCCAACCTGCTTGCCGCAGGCATGGTGCTTGGCATTATGGGCCTGTTGGGTATTCCGCTGGACATCATGACGATTACCATCGCCGCCATTGTGGTGGGGATAGGTGTGGACGATTGCATCCACTACGTGCACCGTTTCATGCTCGAGTTCGAGGTGGACCGGAACTATCGCGCAGCGATGTACCGTTGCCACAACAGTATTGGTCGGGCCATGTACTACACCACCGTCACTGTGGTGGTCGGTTTTTCCATGCTCACACTGTCCAGCTTTACGCCAAGCATCTACTTTGGGCTGCTGACTGTCATGGCCATGGTCGCGGCCGTGCTGGGCGCACTGCTGTTGCTGCCGCTGCTGATTGTGTTGGTTGAACCGCTGGGAGCGGAGGCGAGTTGATGGCCTGCCGCGAGTTATGTGGCGCGTGTTGTATCGCGCCTTCCATTGCGCGCCCCTATTACGGCATGCCGGAGGGGAAGGCCGCGGGCCAGCGTTGTGTACACCTGGATGCCAGGCAGCGCTGTGAGTTGTTTGGTGATCCGCGGCGGCCTGAATTCTGCGCAAGGTTTATCGCCGAGCCGGACGTGTGCGGGGAAAACCGCGAGCAGGCACTGGCCATACTGGCCGACCTGGAAGTATTTACGCTACCACCTGCACGGGTGGTTGAGCAGCTTGCAGGTGTGAGCGGGTGAGCGAGTTATCCCTGTTTCCCCTGTCGGGTGTGTTGTTGCCCCACGGGCGCATGCCATTGCAGATTTTCGAGCCGCGTTACCTGGACCTGGTGCGCGACTGCATGAAAACAGACAGCCTCTTCGGCGTGGTGTGGATTCAACGCGGCGCAGAGGTGGCACAGCGTGGCAGCGCCTCGCCGCAACTGGGGGATTACGGCACTGCCGCGCGTATCATCGACTGGGACCAGCTGCCCAACGGTCTGCTCGGCCTGACCATACAGGGTGACCAGCGCTTTGATTTGCGCTCTACCTCAGTGCGCGCCAACGGGTTGGTAGTGGGAGAGGTGGGGATGCGTGAGCCCTCGCCGGCCGCCGCAATGGAGGAGCGCTGGCAGGCTCTGGTGGATGTGCTGCAAAGCCTGGAAACACACCCGCATGTGCAGCGTATGGCACTGGAAGTGGATTACAACGACGCCTGGCAAGTTGCCTACACACTGATTCAGTTGCTCCCCCTGGAGGAGGCACTGAAGTATCAACTACTCGGTATAGACGATATCGTGGACTTGATGGGGGAGCTCGATACCATCCTCAACCAGATCAGCGGCGAGGATTAACAGCTGCCGGCTCGCCGGACTACAGGGCCAGCTCAGGGTCCTTGACGAACAACATATCCATGACAATCTCCGGCTTCCAGCTTTTCAGCGCCTGCTCGCTGCGATGGCGAATAGCGTCCAGCTCATCAAACGAACTGATGCTGAAGGTTTCTCCCACGATAAAGTGAATGAGCACATAGGTGTTGCGCCCGCGCTTGGTCACGCGAAATTCGATCTTGGCGTAATCCAGGCCCTCCAGGCTGGCCAATAAGCGCTGCTCTATCTCGTCCACCACCGGCTCTGCGGGCGCCATCCACATGATTTCACGGAGGCTGTCCTTGAGAATGCCCAGTGGCACCGGCAGGGCCAGGGTGACAATGGTAATTAACAGGATGGGGTCTACCAGGGGTGCGTACTGCGCCCAGGGTGAGCGTTCCAGCCACCAGGCGCAGATAAATCCGAGAAGGACGCCGCAGCTGAGCAGGCCATCCACCAACCAGGTTTTTGCTTCCACTGCCACCAGGTCAGAATGGGTGCGTTTGCCGGTACGTGCCATCAGCCAGGCCACGGTAAAGCAGCCAATGGTCGATATGACGCCATAGACGACGGCCAGCCCGTACTCCGTGGGGTTGCCGCCAGCCAGCAGACGCTTGGTGGCTTCCGTGCCGGCATACACGCAAGCGACCAGGATAATCAGGGCTTTGAACAGGTTGAGCGTCGGCTCCATCGCGGTGTACCCGAAATGAAACCGCTCGTCATCGGGGCGCTCGGCGAGCTTCGCAACCTTCATGGTTAACAGCGTCACGCAGAAGGCGATCAGGGAATAAATACCATCGAAGAGAATGGCATCTGAATTGGTGAGCAGCGCGAACGCCAGTGCCAATATGACAAAGCCAATGATGCCAAACAGACCGTAGCGCAGCGCCTGTTGTTCGTTCTGTACACGTGACTTTTCGCCCATGCCAATTCCCCCTGTTCCTTCCTGCAGCCCGGGTCCCGGGGCTGGTTTCCCGGGGCGGGTGCAAGACAGCCTAGTCGAAACTGGGCATCCAGCCACCACATTCCTTCCAGCGGTTGACGATCTCGCAGAACAGCTCGGCGGTGCGCTCCGCGTCATATGCGGCGGAGTGGGCTTCATTATTATCAAACGCGACACCTGCCTCGGCGCAGGCTTTGGCCAGTACGGTCTGACCGTAGGCCAGCCCTGCCAGGGTGGCCGTATCAAAGTGGGAGAAAGGGTGAAACGGATTGCGCTTTATGCCGCAGCGCTCCACGGCTGCATTGATGAAGCCGGCGTCGAAATGGGCGTTGTGGCCCACCAGTATTGCGCGGGTGCAGCTCTGGTCGCGAATTTCCTTGCGCAATATCTTAAACAGTTCATCCAGCGCCTCAGCCTCGGTCACCGCCTCCCGGAACGGGTGGTAGGGGTCGATGCCGGTGAAGTCTAACGCCGACTGTTCCAGATTGGCGCCCTCAAAGGGCTGTACATGGAAATCGTGGGTGCGATGCACCGCCAGCAGGCCGTCTTCATCCATGCGCACAATCGTGGCGGCAATTTCCAGAATGCCATCTGTGCTGGCGACAAAGCCGCCCGTCTCCACGTCTATAACCACGGGCAGAAACCCGCGGAAACGGTCGCACATAAGCTGTTCGCCTGCTTCTTTCAATGACTTATATGCCTTTTTCTGTCACGCGCCAGGAAACGGTTTCCCCGGCGCGCAGAGGTGTGAGGAAGCTGGGACCCAGGGGCAGTTGATCGGGTACCTGCCACGCGTCCTTGTGTAGGGTGATGGTGTCTGCATTGCGTGGCAGGCCGTAAAAGTCGGGGCCGAAGTGAGACGCAAAGCCCTGCAGAGCGCCCAGAGCGCCCAGTTGCTCAAACACCTCCGCGTAGAGTTCGATGGCGGCATGCGCGGTATATATCCCGGCGCAGCCGCAACTGGTCTCCTTATTACCGGTAGTATGCGGCGCTGAATCCGTGCCGAGAAAAAACTTTGGATCGCCGGATGTGGCTACCTCGAGCAGCGCCTGCTGGTGAATATTGCGCTTGAGAATGGGCAGGCAAAAATAGTGTGGGCGAATGCCGCCTACCAGCATGTCATTGCGGTTGAACAGCAGGTGATGGGCAGTGATAGTGGCTGCGACGCGGTCACTGGCTGCGCTGACAAACTCAACGGCGTCCTGTGTGGTGATGTGCTCGAACACAATGCGCAAGCGGGGGAAGCGCTCTACTGTGGGCGCAAGATGGCGGTCGATAAACACCTTTTCCCGATCGAATATGTCGATGTCGTGATCTGTGACCTCGCCGTGTACCAGCAGCGGCATATCCATTTCTTCCATGGCTGCGAGGGTCTCGTACATTCCCTCCAGGCGCTCCACCCCGGCAGCCGAGTTGGTCGTGGCCCCGGCAGGGTACAGCTTTACGGCGTGGACGAAGCTGGATTCGGCTGCGCGTCGAATCTCCGCCGGGCTGGTGGTGTCCGTGAGATAAAGCGTCATCAAGGGCTCGAAGCGCCGTGGTAACGGTGCCATCGCCGCAAGAATCCGGTCCCGGTACAGAGACGCCTCCGCCACGGTAGTTGCAGGCGGTGTCAGGTTGGGCATCACGATCACCCGGCCAAAATAGCGGGCCAGATCAGCGCAGGTGTGTTCCAGCGCGGCGCCGTCGCGCAGGTGCGCGTGCCAGTCGTCCGGGCGGGTAATAGTCAGTTCGGTCACGTTGGATGGCTGGGTCTGTAGCTCATGGTTTGGAAGTGCATGCTACCGTAAAGCCGCCGCAGCGGAAACCGCAACCGTTATCAGGGTCATATTGACGCCGAGGCAGCAGGCCTATTCGCTGGGAATTGCCCGCCCCGGGGGGTAGAATGACCGGCTTTTCGGCACTGCCCCATGGAGCGAGACATGTCAGATGTGAACAAAGTCGTACTGGCCTATTCCGGTGGCCTGGACACCTCGGTAATCGTGCGCTGGCTGCAGGACAACTACCAGAGCGAAGTCGTTACCTTTACCGCCGATATCGGCCAGGGTGAAGAAGTGGCACCTGCCCGCGCCAAGGCCGAGGCGCTGGGAGTGAAAGAGATCTACATCGACGATCTGCGCGAGGAGTTCGTTCGCGATTTTGTCTTCCCCATGTTCCGTGCCAACACCATCTACGAGGGTGAGTATCTGCTGGGGACGTCTATTGCGCGCCCGTTGATCGCCAAGCGGTTGGTCGAGATTGCCAATGAAACCGGCGCCGATGCCATCTCTCATGGCGCCACTGGCAAAGGCAACGACCAGGTGCGCTTTGAGCTGGGGGCCTATGCCCTGAAGCCCGGTATCAAGGTGATAGCACCCTGGCGGGAATGGGACCTCAACTCCCGCGAGAGCCTTATGGCCTACTGCAAGGAGCGGGATATCCCGGTGGACTTTTCCAGCGCGAAGAAAAAATCCCCGTACTCCATGGATGCCAACCTGCTGCATATCTCATACGAAGGCGGCATTCTGGAAGACCCCTGGGCCGAGGCCGAGGACGATATGTGGCGCTGGAGCGTCAGCCCCGAGGCCGCGCCGGATACCCCCACCTATATCGAGCTGGATTTCGTGCGCGGCGATATTACCGCTATCGATGGCGTGGCGATGAGCCCCGCGACCGTACTGGAAACACTCAACACGGTGGGCGGTGCCAACGGCATCGGCCGGGAAGATATCGTGGAAAACCGCTACGTTGGCATGAAAGCCCGGGGCTGCTACGAGACCCCCGGTGGCACGATTATGCTGAAGGCGCACCGGGCAGTTGAATCACTGACCCTGGACCGCGAGGTTGCACACCTGAAAGATGACCTGATGCCGCGCTATGCGAATATGATCTATAACGGCTACTGGTGGTCGCCGGAGCGCAAGATGCTGCAGGCCGCTATCGATGATTCCCAGAAGGTAGTCAATGGCAAGGTCAGGCTGAAGCTCTACAAGGGCAATGTGATTGTGGCCGGCCGCCAGTCGGCTGACAGCCTGTTTGACGAGAGCATGGCAACCTTTGAGGAGGATGCCGGTGCTTACAACCAGAAGGATGCCGAGGGCTTTATCAAGCTCAATGCCCTGAGGATGCGGATAGCGGCTAACAAGGGTCGTTCGCCGCTTTAGTCCTGGTCGTGGCCTTAGTGCCAAGTCTTAACTTTCCCCGTAGCCACTTTTTTGGCAAAGAAGCTATCGCTCGCCCGTAAGTGGCACAAACCGCACGGGCAATACCGAGCGTTTGCTGATTTCTCCGCTTTCATCTACCTCCACCAACAACAGTTTTTGGTCGCCTTGCTCTGCACCTACCGGGATCACCAGTTTGCCCCCGGGTTTCAGCTGCTGTAGCAGTGGCGGGGGTATTTCCGGTGCTGCGGCGGTGACGATAATGCCGTCGAAAGGGGCGTGCTCGGGCCAGCCAGCGTAGCCATCTCCGGCGCGGACGGTAACGTTGTTATATTCCAGTCTGGAGAGTACCTCGGCCGCGCTGGCCGCCAGTTCCGCTACGATTTCAATGCCGTAAAGGTGATGGACCAGGCCGGACAGCACGGCGGCCTGGTAGCCGGAGCCGGTACCTACCTCCAGTATGATGTCTCCCGGCTGGGGGTCCAGCAGGTCGGTCATCAGGGCGACGATCAGGGGTTGGGAAATGGTTTGTCCGGCCTCGATAGGCAGCGGGATATTGTCATAGGCCCGGTGGCGATAGGCCGGCAACACGAATTCCTCCCGCGGCACGTTCGCCATGGCGGTCATCACCCGGTCACTCAGTTCGCTGCGCCCGGTATATGAAGCCGAGTTGCTCACCGACTCGCGGATCGCCTGCAGCATTGCCGCTCGCTGCGGCGGTGTATCTGCGCCATGTGAATTCATTGTAACCATCATGATCGTCGCGAGAGTGCAGGCGAACCCGCACTGCCTGGTGAATGCCTGTGCCATCACTTCAGTGTAGACGCTGGCCGCCATCTGGCAACGGCGTGATTACGGCGAGGAGGTGGCGCGGAACAGGGCCCGCGCCGGGGTTAAAACCTACTTCGGTGTGTACCAGATCGGCGAGGTGTAGGCCCGATCCTGGGTGGAGGTTGGCGCACCCGCCGGGATGTCGATACCAAACCTGAAGGCATCATAGGTAGACCAGCGCGGGGTGGGAATCTGCAACACCCTGGCATAGTAAAAGGCGCGCTGCTGCGGATCGAAATCCGGGTCGCTCCACACGGTGCCCAGCTCTGAGGCCCCGATGGTGTTGGTCCAGGAGGCATTCTCAACGTCTACCGTATTACCTACCGGCGGCACTTTGCCATCCGCGCCCGGCTTGCGGTCGCCAGACCAGGCCACATCGTAGACCTTCTCGTGCTGCTTCTTGCCGTCGTACCAGCCCTTGATGATCTGGATGCGGTCGAGGTTGCCGCCGATGGGATCGCGCAGTGCATAGACCATGAAGCTGGGGGCCTTACCGGCTTTGATCGGGGGCAGGTCGCCGCCCATGGGCACGCCTTTTTCGTAACCGGCAAAGGCGGGCTCGCGGTTATCGAGATCGTCCTCGGTAAAGTCCCAGCCCCCGAAGAAACGCACTGCCATGCGGGTTCCCGTGGTGGCAAAGACTTCTTTGCGCTCCATGGCATCAAACAGGGCTTCGCGGGTGTTCTCTTTAGCCCACACGGCGGCTAGACCAGAGGCGACCTGTTGCCAGCCCATAATGGCGCCTTCCTCGGTTGCCATAAAAGGGTGCATCATGCGCCCGGGTGAGGGCTCGGCCCCCGCGTGCTTGCCGTAGAAATTGTCTTCCTGGGTGGTGGCCAGCGAGGTGTGACTGTCGGTGGAGCCGATCATGCCGAACTTATAGGGATTGGTGCCCAGTTCTGCCTCCAGCTCCAGGCCGCGCTTGAGGGCTTCACGAGCGTACTCGCCAGACAGCATGGCGTCGGTCTTGGCCGCAGACACGTCCAGGTTGCCGATGTCCCAGTTTTCGTAGGCGGCAAACTCGTCATTGGGTGACAGGAAGGGATGGGTTTCGCCATCGCCCTTGATCTGGGTGGCCTCGTACAGGGGCTCCCAGTTGGCGCGTTGGGTCACATACTCCACATCGAGTTTTTTACCGTCATACTGCTCGGTGATAGGAAACATAATGCCGTTCGACAGGTTGCCATTGTGGGCAATGGCCAGCACATCGCCGCCGGTTTTCTTTTCATACTGCGCCAACCATTTCCACAGGTCCCTAGGGTTGGTGCTGCCCTGCGGTGCCACGGTGGTGTAGGGCACCATTTGCCCGCCCTTGTCGCCACCGTCGCGGTAGATGACCACGCGGTGCATATTGTTGCCCTTGATCAGCGAGGTCCACTCGTAGCCGATAAATGCGGTGAATACGCCGGGCTGGTTGTAGCGTTCCGCTGCTGTAACGGTTTGGTCCCAGGCGGCCCGGTAGGGCGCTGAATCCGGCTTATAGGAAAGCGCCGGGGGGAATTTGCCCTGGGAGAACAGGCCGATCAGTTCGATTGCCACGTCAACCCCCTGGCCGGCCTTCATCATGTCGTACCACTTTTTGCCGGTGGGGTCGTCGAGAATAAAGGCCTTGCCGGCAAACAGGTCCGGAAAGAACCCCATATTGTCCGAGTGGTCTGCCACTACCAGGAAATCCAGCGGGCGCGACAGGCGCACGGGGCCTGCATTGGTGGATGTGACCTGCTCGCCGCGGGCGAACTTGTAGGCGGGGTCCAGCCCCAGGCGGTTGCCGAAGGCGCCCGCATCCATCGACAGGTTTGTGTGCAGGTGGGTGTCACCAAAGTAGACATTGGTGGCAAAGTCGCGCTCGGCGTAGGGTGAGTAGACCTTGCCGGTATATTCCCGCGACAGTTGCGCCCTGTCCTTTTCTGTTGGCACTACCTGGGCATTCACACTCAGGCTGGCCGTGGCTGCCAGGGTGATGAGCAGTGGGGCGATGGCGATTTTTTTCATGGTTGCTGCTCCTTTATATCCGTGCGGCGGCAGTCTAATTCAGTTTTTCCCTGTGTGACAGGAGCCAGGTCAATAACATGTTTATTAGCATCTGCTGTTAACCCGGTAGTGCTAGTGGAAGTCTCTCGAAGACACTCTCAAGCTCTGTAATTCATGAGTATAGTCGTACAGGGCGCCGGCGATGATATGGATTACGTTGTCCCTGGTTTCCAGGGTGCCGTTTATCAGCAGCAGTTGCGCGCTCATCAGCGGGCGGCGGAATTGTTGCTGGGTACGCTGCCACACCACGATATTGCTATTGCCGGTTTCGTCTTCCAGGGTGAGGAACAACACACCGGAGGCGCTGCCCGGGCGCTGGCGGCAGGTGACCAGCCCGGCGATACGCACAAAGCGGTTGTTGCCCAGTGTGGGCAGATCAGTGTGGCGCTTGCAGCGATTGAAGGGGGGGCGGTCACGCAGCAGGCTCATGGGATGGGGCCGCAGAGTGAGGCCTGTGGCGCGGTAATCCGCCAGTACCTCCTCTGCCACCGAGGGCACCGGCAGTTGCACCCCGTCGTCGAAATAACTGCCCGGTTCGGCCTGTTCACCCTGTAGCAGGGGTTTGGTTTGCTCCAGCGCCATGATTTGCCACTGGGACTGGTGGCGGTGCCCGCTCATTGACAGGAGGGCATCTGCATCGGCCAGGGCTTCCATGTCGCGTTTGTTCAGCGCAGCGCGCTGGCGCAGATTGCTGACCTGGCGGAAGGGAGCCTGTTGCCGCGCCTCTACGACGCGCTGTGCACCTTCCTTACTCAGGCCCTTTACCAACCGCAGGCCCAGGCGCATGGGCGGTTGCTGTTGGCCGGCAGTGCGGCTGTCCAGCAACTGATGATCCCAGGCACTCTGGTTGACGTCGATGGGCAACACCGTAACGCCGTGGCGGCGGGCGTCCTGGATCAGCTGGGAGGGACTGTAAAAGCCCATGGGCTGGCTGTTGAGCAGGCCGGCAAAGAAGGCCGCCGGGTGGTGGCACTTGAGCCAGGAGGAAATATAGGCCAGCAGGGCAAAGCTGGCGGAGTGGGACTCGGGGAAACCATAGCCGCCAAAACCCTTGATCTGCTCGAACAGACGGCGGGCGAAATCTTTGTCATAGCCGCGCTCTATCATGCCTTTGGTGAGCTTTTGCTCGAAGGACAACAGCTTGCTGTTGCGGCCCCAGTTGGTAATGGCCCGGCGCAACTGGTCGGCCTCGCCGCCGCTGAAGCCAGCCGCTACCATGGCCAGGCGTATGACCTGTTCCTGAAAAATGGGCACGCCCAGGGTGCGCTCCAGCACCGACCTGATGGCCTCGCTGGGATAGGTGACCTCTTCAAGGCCCTGTTTGCGCCGCAGGTAGGGGTGCACCATGTCACCCTGGATAGGGCCGGGGCGCACGATGGCAATCTCAATCACCAGGTCGTAGAAGCACTCGGGTTTCAGCCGGGGCAGCATGGACATTTGAGCCCGGGACTCGATCTGGAAGACGCCCACGGTGTCGGCGGCCTGCAACATACGGTAGGTGGCCCGGTCCTCCTTGGGTACGTCGCTCACGGTTTTGATCGCGGGGCAGTAGCGGTGCACCATCTGCAGACTCTTGCGAATAGCGGACAGCATGCCCAGTGCCAGTATGTCTACCTTGAGCAGGCCCAGAGACTCGATATCCTCCTTGTCCCACTGAATAACGGTGCGATCGGCCATACTGGCATTCTCCACCGGCACCAGGGTAGAGATGGGGCTGCGTGTAATCACGAAGCCGCCCACATGCTGGGACAGGTGGCGGGGAAAGCCGAGGATCTGTTGCACCAGGTTGTAGAACAGCTCTGCCTGCCGGCTGTGGCTGGCCACACCCTGTTCCTCAAAGCGTTTGGCCAGATCGGCCGTGCGATCCCACCAGGCCAGGGATTTGGCCAGGTCATTGACGAACACCGGGTCCAGCCCCAGGGCCTTGCCCACATCCCGCACCGCACTGCGGGAGCGGTAGGTGATGAGGGTGGCGGCCAGGGCGGCACGCTTGCGGCTGTATTTTTTATAGATGTATTGAATAACTTCTTCGCGGCGCTCGTGCTCGAAGTCGACGTCTATATCCGGAGGCTCATCCCGCTCTTTGGAAATAAAGCGCTCGAACAACAGGGAGATTTGCTCCGGCGACACCTCGGTGATGTACAGGCAGTAGCACACCACCGAGTTGGCTGCGGAGCCGCGGCCCTGGCACAGGATGTTGCGCTCGCGCGCGAAGCGCACAATGTCGTAGACCGTGAGAAAATAGTACTCGTAGTCAAGCTCCTCAATAAGCCCCAGCTCCTTATCGATACGCTGCTGAATTTCTGTGGGCACGCCGTGGGGCCAGCGTAGAGCGCTGCCCTGGGCCACCAGGTGGCGCAGGTAGTTGTTGGCTGTGTAGCCATCAGGCACTACTTCTTCCGGGTATTCATAGCGCAATTCATCCAGGCTGAAATTGCACAGCCCGGCAATGTGCTGCGATTCGGCGAGCAGGGCGGGGGGGTAGAGTTGTTGCAGTTTGGCAAGGCTGCGCAGGTGCTGCTGGCTGTTGCCCAGGCGTTTGCGCCCCAGCTGGCCGATGCTGGTGTTGTGGCGCAGGGCGGTGAATACATCGTGCAGGGGCTTGCGGCTGGCACAGTGCATTTGCACATTGCCGCAGGCCACCATGGGCAGGCCCAGTGTACTTGCCAACTGGCACAGGGAGAAATAGCGCCGGACCTCGTCGTTGCCCAGCAGGTGGGCAACACCCAGCCACACACGGCCCTTGCACAGCCTGGCAAGTTGCTGGCCCCAGGCCCGATTGCTCTCGCTGTCTTCCTCCGGCAGCCAGATCAGCAGGCAGCGCTTAAGGTGAAAGACCACATCCCGCAGCCCTACCCGATACTCGCCCTTGGGGCTGCGCCGCCTGGCCATGCTGATAAGGCCGGACAATTCACTGTAGGCGGCGCGCGAGGGTGCCAGTGCTACCAGCTTGATGCCCTCCACAAGGTTGAACTGGCTGCCCACGAGCAGCTTGATATGGTGCTCTTTCGCCGCCACATGGGCTTTAACAATGCCCGCCAGGGAGCACTCGTCGGTAATGGCCAGGGCGCTATAGCCCAATGCCGCCGCCCGTTCCACCAGCTCGTGGGGGTGAGAGGCGGCGCGCAGGAAGCTGTAACAGCTGAGGCAGTGGAGTTCGGCGTAGCTTGATGTCATACTGTATAAATATACAGTATATTTAAACCTGTCAAACACGTATCCCAAATTTAGCGTTAATCGTCTACCGGGCTGATGACTCCCATGGCGCCACGGTTAAGTACATGGGTGTAAATCTCAGTTGTGGTGACATCTTCATGCCCGAGTAGCTTCTGAATAGTGCGGATATCGTAGCCCTTCTGAAGCAGGCGAGTGGCGAAGCTATGACGGAATGTGTGCGTTTTGACCGGCTTACGGATGGCAGTCTTTGCGACCGCCGATTTGATGTGTTTGCGCAGCGCCGTATTGTGTAAATGGTGGCGGCGAATAACACCAGAGCGTGGGTCGGGCCCGAGGCGGGTCGAAGGAAATAGAAATTGCCATATGGGGCTGCGGGCAGCGTTTGGGTATTTCCGTTCCAGGGCGTGGGGCATATACACTTCTCCGTAGCCGTCGGCGAGATCTTGCTGTTGCAGCGCCAGCGCTTTCTGGATCTGGGCCTGGAGGCGTTCCCTGACAGAGGAGGGCAGCAAGGTAACTCGATCCTTGTCACCTTTCCCTTGTCGAACAGTAATTGTATTCAGTGAAAAGTCGATGTCTTTGATGCGCAGAGTCAGGCATTCCTGTAATCGTAGGCCACTGCCGTAAAGCAATTCCACCATCAGGCGGGGTGTACCTGACATGTGGCCGATAACTTCTTTGGCCTCCTCGTGTGTGAGTACAGTTGGCAGTCGCCGAGTAGGTTTGGCATAGCTGAAGCTCAACGTTTCCGCCTCGCGGCCATAATATTTGGTATACAGATACATTAGTGCGTTTAACGCTGTGCGCTGAGTGGAGGGCGCTACAGTGGCGTGCACTGCCAGATGATTGAGAAAGTTCTCGATCTCAGCTTTTCCCATCTCTCCTGGATGCCGCCGCTGATTGAAAATAATGAAACGCTTTATCCAGTGCAGGTAGGTGCGCTCAGTGGGGAAAGCATAGCCGCGAGCTCTCATATCTGCACGCAACTGATCCATGAAGCGGGTAGACCCGAGCGGAACAGGGGTGCGTACATCGTCCATGAAAAAAGCCTCCAGTTGCCCTGATGGAAGCTGAACACAAGGCAGCGGACAGCGTCAATTTGGTGGCCGTTTTTCATTGGAAATAGTCAAATGTGCTCGGGAGAAAAGATTGTAAGCTCTTGAAAGCATGGGCTATGCTGAATCCGCCAGTTTAAACAATGGGCCAGACCCCAGGCTGCGCACACTGACTTGAGACGTGTGCACAAGAGAAACAGTATTTAATAAAGCGTTGAAAGTGTTGATTTATAGAAAATTTTGCAAAAAACAGGATAGTGCAGTGTTGAAGAGAGTTGTGATTTCAATTTCTGACTTAGTCCAACGAAGTAGCTGTTCTGTGTCTGAGGATTAATGAGAGATGATTTGTAGAGTCCATAGT